>JAANMU010000320.1_pt1 | contig 60664 bp, 52 predicted proteins | sample 7279701 | NCBI WGS metagenome assembly JAANMU01 (sample SAMN14094539, study PRJNA606508) | bioreactor metagenome | isolation source: A lab-scale SPAN reactor treating ammonium-rich wastewater day 57 | place: Ireland: Galway | collected 2017-03-13 | reverse complement strand
GGGGGGGGGCAATCGACTCATGCACCTCCGCAGGCATCGGCGGGCGATCGGATGGGAATTCCCAACGGGCCTGCGGCTTCCATCACGCGGCCTTGCTCCGCACGAGCAGACTTCGCCTTATCGGAAGACCTCGCGGGTCGGAGGACGGTTGGAGCAACCACAGGGCTGGACACAAGCGCCGAAGCCAAGCTCAGTCACGGTGTCACGACCAGTAACTCCCGGATTCCGGGCTTCCAGACCCTAACGCCTTCCAAGAAAAGTTCTATTGGTGTACTGTCACCCAGACTTTTTGAGAGTTCAAGCCCTTCGACGAGCATGTCGAAGGGCTTTTTTCGTTTCGGGGATTGGATTTGCATTACTGAGCACCCGACTCTAACGACGATTACTACGGTGACGATGCCCGGCGGCATTATCGGCCGTCTCATGTGAATCCGATACTCGACGCACATGAGACGAAAGCGTTCACATCGCTGCCGATTCGAGTTCTTCGATCAGCGATTCGAGCACTCTGGCGATCTCGGTTGCGCGACCTGCGATATCGTTCTTCGAGAGATTGGCAACACTTGCTTCGACTTCCTTCACCTTGGCTAGCGCGGTTGACGCGGCTCCGAGTGCTCTTCGAACCGGTTCGAGTCGCAGGCGGGCGGCATCGGCTTTGAGTTCGTTGGAGGCTGAACTCAATCGAGCCGAGATCGCATCGAGTCGAGCTGAGCGCGTGGCAAGATCAGCAATCGCGGCAGCTGCCTGCGCTTTGGTCAACTGGTTCGACGCCCGTCGCACGGCCTCGATGGCTTCTACAGGGCAGAACGTGTTGGCGTTCTGGACAAACTCCGACATGTCTCGGACCGCTTCATCGACGCCGCCCTGATCGACCGATTCGGCGGATATGAAGAATTGAGACTTGGCAATGAGTTGGTCGGCCAGTGCCATCCATGCGAGCGGTGACCGCTTGTCCAGTTTTCTCCAATCGATCATGGTTTAGCCTTCTCGTACTCGGTGTACGCGCTGAGGAGTTGCTCTGTCATGTGCACCAGCAATCGATAGTCGGGCGAGCGGCCGGAGCGAACGGCATCCACAAGTTTGGAGTGCGATGCGGCCCATGCTTCGGTCAACGCTGCGGCTCGGGCCAAAGTCGCATCCATTCGATCAAACCTGGCATTCAGTTCGGCCAAATCGCGTTGATACCGGACGTGCCAATCGCTGTTCTGCTCGGTCTCGATGAACGAACGCAGCACCTGCTCACGCAGCGCCAGCACCTTCAGATTCTCTGAGTTTTCGATGCCCAATTGCTGATCGAGCGAAAGGTTCAGCACAAAATTCGCAATTGCCTGTCGTTCGTCTCGCAAGGTACTAAGCGTGGCAAGAGAACCTCCACCAGCCCCTGCCAAGGAAGTCGTGAGATTGGTGATGGCATTGGCGCGCATCGCTGGCAATGTGCGTCGCAAGTGCTGGAGATCGGTTGAATACACCTTGGCGATATCGCGGATCATCGGGTCGGCGTCGTGGACAGCCCGATCGACTGTGACGGCTGCACGCTGATGCGCATAGCGCTCGTAGATCACTGCGAACGCGTCGCGTGTCAGGCTCAGGGCGGCATCCCCGCCTGGAAACGTATTGATTGACGCCAGGAGTTTCTGACTGCCATCGAAAACTTCTTGGGCTTGCTTGGCGCTGTTCTCTGCGGCGCTGACCACTTCAACGAGCCGATTCCCGTAATCGGCGAGAGCGGAAGCAACCCGCACGCGCGATGCCCAGACGGCTTCGAAGTCTCTGGCTGTCTGTTCCGAGCCGCTCCCGATCAGCGCCAGTTCAGAAGCGAACGCCTTGCCAGTCTGGTCGATCACCAGATTGAGACTCGATGACGCTTCGGCGAAGGGTCCGACCTTGGGCGGCGTCCGGCAACCCGTCATCGCAGTGGCAAGCAGAATCGACAGCATGATTCGCAAGAGATTCATCGATGCGCTCCATTGGACCTGTGTAAAGTGCTGGCCAGTCCGTGTCTCAAGCGACGCAGCGGAGTCTCTATCACGCAAGCAAATCGCACCAATTTCAGAAGCCAAGTCCATCAGATTGACGTATTCTTTGCGCATGACCAAACACATTGCACAGATGCGCTCGAAGTGCTGTTGCCTGTGGCGTTTGCCGCACGGTTCCTGGTGCTGGATTGCGGCCCTGGCATATGTGCCTTGCTTGCTCGCTCCCGCTGTTGCTCAAGTGGCAGGCACCACCCAAGTTGTGCCCACCTCAGATGGGAGTCTGGACACCGCCCCCAAACGGGGACCGACGTTCATCGACCGCACCGCAGACTTCGGCTTAACGATCGGAGGCGGTCCTGTCGCATGGGGCGATATCAACAACGACGGCTGGCCCGACCTCTACGCGGGTGGTGCTGTGTGGATCAACAAGCTTGGAATAGACGACAGCCAGACAGTGGCATTCACTCGCGTTGCCGCGCCGGGGAGCGGACTCATCGCAGACCTGAACAACGACGGTATCGGCGACCTAGTCTCATTTTCGCCAATTGCGCTGTACATCGGCCACCTCGACGAAGACAGCTTGCGATTCGAGGCGCTTGCGTTACCCGATCTGCCGGAGACCGTCTGCCGCGGAGCGGCGGTTGGGGACTTCAACAACGACGGCATCCTCGACGTCTATTTTGGAGGGTACGAAAACTGGGAGAATCAAGTCACCTTCCCCAGCTTCATGCTGCTCAGCACGAAGGGTTCCGGGTTTACGTTGAAGGTCATGACACAGGGACATCGCTCGCGCGGTGTCACGGCTTGCGACTTTGACGAAGATGGTGACTTGGATATCTACGTCTCGAACTACCGCCTTCAACCGAATCTGCTCTGGGTCAATGATGGCACGGGTGCCTTTGCTGACGAGGCTGAACGTTTCAACGTTATCGCCACGAGCGACGCCTTTCGAGGCGGGCACTCGATCGGCGCGTGCTGGGGTGACTTCGACAACAACGGACACTTTGACCTCTTTGCCGGCAACTTCGCGCATGTGGATTCGCGCGGCGACCAACCCAAGAGCCGCTTCCTGCGTAGTCGAGGCCCCTCGCACGGTTGGACGTTCGAAGACTTGGCCGAGTGCGGGGTGTGGTATCAGGAAAGTTACGCAAGTCCCGCGTGCGCCGACTTTGATAATGACACCCGCCTCGATCTTTTCTTCACGACTGTCTATGCGGATGCGAGTTTCGGACACAAAAACTACCCCGTGCTGTATCGCAACACTTCGGGAGACGACGCATGGTCGTTTGCCGACGTGACGGTTGGCTCTGGGCTTGAAAAACTTCCGCCGACCTACCAGGCCGCATGGGCCGACGTTGATGGTGACGGTCGAATCGATCTGGTGACCGCCGGGCGGCTGTACATGAATGTCGGCGCGAGCGATGCTCAGTATCTTGGTGTGCGGCTCCAGGGCGACGGCAAGACGATCAACAAGCAGGCTGTTGGCGCCCAGGCTCGAATCGCGCTCCCTGATGGACAGATTCTGTCGCGTCAAGTCGAACTCGGAACAGGGGAAGGCAACGCCAATAGCCCCATCTTACACTTCGGCCTCGGCTCTTTCGCCGGACCTGCAACCGTCACGATTCTTTGGCCAAACGGCAAGACACAGATTGTCGTTGTCCCTAAAGTGGGCCGAACGATCGATGTGCGTTACGCAGACGAATCCGAGGGCGGCTGGCCGGAATGATGCTGCGACCGGGTAGCCATGGTCGCTTCTGCCATGAACCGCTTCAGTGGGCTCGACGCGGCCCTGTGGACTTGCATTCAAATTGCCTTTTGGAGTATGCTGTGCCTGCTCGAGCAACGAGGTAACCCATGCGACAAATCCGAGTCTACTTTATCGCAATCGCCATTGCTGCATGCAGTCTGGCGGGTGGTTCTCTGGCACAGGACTCGGTTGCCGATCGGCTGCGCGAGCTTGAAATTGAGTTGGAGCAAGCCCAGCAGCGCATGCGCGCAATCGAAGGCGAGATCACGACTCTGCGAGCGATTCTGCTCGGAGGCGGGGAGGCAATTCGGGATGCCCGTGCCATCGATGAGCAGCACGAGTTCATTTCGTATCCTTTTTATAGATTCGATGATCCAGAGTTGTACCTTGCGATCCGCCGCGAAGGCTACACCGTTGTGCACGACAACACACACCGCCTCCCGCGTTGGGTGGCACAGAAGATCACTCGGCAGTGGGTTGACGCCGCGCCCGCGATCCCGCGCGAGCGCATCTCGTGGCGAACGGACCCGGAGCTGGCTGGCAGAGGCGCGCGGGATGCGGACTACACCAACTCCGGCTATTCGCGCGGACATCAGGCCATGCAGGCAACGCTGTATGGTCGGAGCGAAGACTGCGAACGCCAAGGGATGTACCTTGCCAATGCAGCTCCGCAGACCCAGGAGTTTAACAACGGCATCTGGGCCACTCTCGAACGGCAAGTCATTGCGTGGGCGCAGACACATGGCGAAGTCTGGATGATGTGTGGGCCCGTGCTGCGCGACAACCCTCGGACGCTCAAGAACGCAGGCCGCGTCAGCATTCCGTCGATGTTCTACAAGATCGTCGGCCGAGACACGGACGACGGCATCGCCATCATCGCATTCCTGTTCGAGCATGATCCTGATGAGCCACACGGCCCACTCGATGATTACATCGTCAGCGTGCGCACGATCGAAAACTGGACCGGTATCGATTTCTTCTGGGAACTGCCGCGTGAAGTACAGGATGTCCTCGAACGCAAGCGATTTGCAATGAGTTTCGATGGCACGGTCCTTGGAGTTGATGATTCTGCTGACGAAGCAGTGACGGCTGGCACCAATATGGTTTATGTCACCGGCTTCGGCACACGCTATCACATCGAATCCTGCCGATTTGTTCGTTCGGGCGCCACAGCACTCTCGCTTGATGAAGCTCGAGGCCGATTTGGACCGTGTAGCGTCTGCGGGCCACCGCTATGACCCCTCGCGTCGTCTGGTCGAGCGAAAGATCATTTCATGTGGTGCTGGCTCAAGGTAATGGCGATGAGGATGGCGAGCGAATCACCCGAGCTGCCGAGGCGCTCCAATCCGCCGCCCTCGAAGAGGTCATCGACCTCACGCCTGCATCGACCACCATTGCGATACTGCTCGATCCTCTGGCACGCAATCCGGACGAAATAGCCGCGCGAGCGTTGGAGATCGTCGGAAAGTGTGACGAGCGCTCTCAAGAGATGCAACCGAAGCGCATCGTCACGATCCCTGTCTGCTATGACGCCGATCTTGCGCCTGATCTTGACGCAGTCGCCGCCGGCGCGGGACTGTCGATCGAGGCAACTGTGTCATTACACACGAGCAATTTGTACACCGTGCGATTTCTCGGATTCGCACCCGGTTTTGCGTATATTGCAGGCTTGCCCAAGGCCCTGCACGGGCCCAGACTCGCGTCGCCGCGGGATCGTGTGCGAGCTGGCAGCATCGGCATTGCCGGCACACGCACCTGCATCTATCCGCAAAGCACGCCTGGTGGGTGGCGATTGATCGGCGCAACGCCTATGCGCACCTTCGATACCAATCGCACCCCTGTATCATTGCTCCAGGCTGGAGATCAAGTGCGCTTCCTGCCCATCCATCGCGACGAGTTCGAATCGATCACTCGTTCATCAAATGTGTCTGTGCGAGACTGACATGAACTTTGCCAGGATCATCGAGCCAGGCCTGATGACGACGGTGCAGGATCAAGGTCGCATCGGTTCTTCTTCGCTAGGCGTGCCTCCATCGGGCGCAGCCGACGCGCTGTCGATGCGCGTTGCCACCCGCTTGCTAGGGAACGCCGACGCGGTAGCCGCGCTCGAGTTCACGCTTGTCGGTCCAACGCTTGCATTCACACGCGACGCCACGATCTGCATCACCGGAGGCGCATGTCCCGCTGCGATGATCCACGATGGGCGAACAAGCAGACCTCTGCCTTCCTGCATGCCGACCATCGTGCGGGCGGGCGAGATCATACACATCGGCAGCCTCGCTACTGGAGCACGCGGCTACTTTGCGATCGACGGCGGATTCGCTGTCCCAAGAGTCCTCGACAGCCGATCCACGCTCATCACTGCCTCAATCGGCGGGCATCTCGGTCGAGCGCTGCGTGCAAAAGATGAAGTGCCCATCGCGTCAGGGACGTTTGATGTGCCAAATGTCCCAGGGATACGCCACGTTTCACGTTGGCTCGAAGACAATCTCGCGCGTCGCACGTTGCGAGTCACACCATCGTTGCACAAAGACCTGTTCGATCCATACCACCTTGCTGCGTTCACGAGTACCGCGTTCGTTGTGTCCGATCGATCGAATCGCGTGGGTGTGCGACTAGGTGGACCAGCGCTTGCCGTACCGCCTGAAGCCGCTGAACTGGCGTCCGAAGGCACCGCCACTGGCGCAATTCAGATTCCAGGTGATGGTCAGCCGATCATCCTCGGAGTTGATCGCCCCACCACCGGCGGTTATCCGATGATCGCGTGCGTGATTGCCGCCGATGTGCACATCGTCGGCACCATCAGACCTCGCGACCAGATTCGATTCGGAATGGTGACTCCCGAACACGCGCGCATCCTCTACCGCGAGCAGGAAGATTTGCTCGATACATTACTCCCTCGTCATCGAACTTTGAGACCAAGACACACCATCGACATCAATGCCGACATCGGCGAAGGCGTCACGCCTGCTGCATGTGCGATCGAAGCAGCATTGATCGAAATCGTCACTTCCGTCAACATCGCGTGTGGCGGACACGCTGGCGATGAGGACTCGATGCGTCACGCCCTCACGCTTGCCAAGGCAAGAGGCTGTGCAATAGGGGCGCATCCGTCCTACCCCGATCGCGAGCACTTTGGTCGGCGAAGAGTCCGCACCGCGCCAGACGCCCTTCTCGCAAGTCTGGCCAATCAAATTGCCGCCCTCAGTCGCCTTGCAGAGCAGATTGGCGTGCGTCTGTCACACGTCAAGCCACACGGCTCGCTGTATCACGACGTCTCGAACGAACAGTACATCGCACGCGCGATTTTTGATGCTGCCCGCTCGTGCGATCCTCACCTGAGACTCGTTGGAATGGCAGGGTCGAGGGCTCTCAACTGGTGGCGGGCATGGGGCGCACCTGTAGCGGCCGAAGCATTTGCCGATCGCGCGTATGAGCCCGATGGACGACTTCGCTCGCGCAGCCTGCCAGGCGCGCTCATGTCATCACCCGAATGCGCTGCACGACAAGCACTCTCGATCGCCAACCGCAACCAGATCGAGAGTACGAATGGCTCAATCATCGCGGTTCACGCGCAGACGCTGTGCATTCACGCCGACACTCCCAATGCTGTCGAAATCGCGCAACGCGTGCGACACACACTGACCACCGCCGGGATTGAAGTCGGAGCGCTCGACGAGCCCACCACAGGCTCGATGGCGTGAACATCACGGATAATCCTGCCTCGTCGGACGGATCATGATTTCATTGATGTGTACATGAGGCGGCTGTTGGGCGACAAATGTCACAACTCGCGCCACATCAGCAGGATCAAGCACTGGACCGATGCGATCAAACACGCCCGCGACCCATTGCGGGTCGTACCCCGCGACCCCTTGAAACTCGGTCTTGACAAACCCGGGCGCGATGACTGTCACGCGAATCCCCTTTGGCCCGACTTCGCGCCGCAGACCTTCCGCGAGCGCATGCACCGCAAACTTTGTCGAGCCATACATCGAACTGAATGGCGAGACATTCCGCCCAACGTTCGATCCGATAACAATGATGTCGCAAGGTCGCTTCTGCGCGGCTGCGGGTTCCAGTTCGGCTGCCGCTTTGCGCATGAGCATCGCCGCCCCGAGCAGATTCGTTCGAATCATCGCTTCCCACTCGGCCGGATCCGAAGTTGCCACCGACCCGCTCAACCCACGACCCGCATTGACCACGACCAAGTCTGCAGACATGCCAAACTTTTCCCGTGCATCGAAAAACAATCGGTCGATGACGGATTCGTGAGCACAGTCCCCAACCACCCTCGTCGCGACTTCGGGCTGCCGACCTCGATTGATCGCCCCCGCGACACCAGCAAGCACCGCCTCACGCCGGGCGTTGATGACCACTCGGGCACCCGCGCGGGCGAGATCGTGGGCGATGGCCTCCCCGATTCCGGCGCTGGCACCGGTCACGATTGCAATTCGACTTGCCAAATCTGTCATAGTCTGCGATGGTAGACGTGATCTGAACCGGTCTGGACCCGCTCCTCGGGTGAACAAGCCCCCAAGACGTGGAGTGCGCGGGGGGTTCTGGACCGATACGCTTATCTCCAGGCTCGAACCGGCGTGGGTGTGGGTGCGTACCCGCCATGCCGCGAAGGGCCCGAGGAGATTTTGCATGGTGTCCGCACGACTTTTGACCGCTTCGACTCTGGCCTTGGTGTTGCTGGCGGGATGCGCGAGTAACGACGGCCCCCGAACCTCGCACACCCGTTCGAGCGGACGGGCAACCACTCCCATTGCAACCGAAGCACCATCCGCTGCTGTGACTGATGGACTGGTCAGAGCAGAAGCAGCCAGACACGCGGGCGACCTCGAAAAGGCACTGGCTGAGTTCGAGCGTGTGATCGAAACCAACCCACTCGTCACAGTCGCTTACATGGGAGCTGGCGACATTTACCGCGAATCGGGCGACTTTGTCAGTGCTGAAGCGCGGTACGCCCAAGCTGCGCGAATCGAACCTCGAAATTTTGACGCCCATTACTTTCATGGCCTGACCCTTCAACTGCTCAACCGCGTCAATGAATCGGTGCGCGCCTACCTGCGCGCGCTCGCGATCAGGCCCAACGACTTTGACGCGAACCTAAATCTCGCAGCCGCCTATTTGCAACTCGAGGAGCCCGTGCAGGCGCTGCCTTACGCGCAGCGCTCGGTCGCACTGCGTCCCAATGCAGGACCGGGGCGCGCGAATCTCGCAGCCGTTTATGCCGCACTCAACCGCCACGAAGCCGCCGTGATCGAGTATCAACAAGCAGCCGAACTGATGGACCTGAGTCCGGAACTGCTCCTGAATCTGGCCGACTCGCTTGGATTCCTCGAACGCTTCGGCGAAATGGCGTCCACACTTGACCAGTTGCTGCGCATCTCGGCTTCGCCGGCTGCCTACGAGCGCATGGGCAAGGCCATGTTCAAGCTTCGGCGCTATGACTCGTCGATGGACGCCTTTAGCCGCGCGATCGAGATGGATCCTTCCTACTTCCCAGCGTACAACGGGCTGGGGGTGTGTCACCTGAACCGCTACCTCTGGAGCGAGCAAAAGGACACATTCGCCCGCGATCAGGCGATGGCGTCACTCCAGCGTTCGCTTCAGATACAGCCCTCGCAGCCTCGCATCGTTGAGCTCGTCCGACGCTATGGCCGGTGAACATCGCCGCACAAACGCCACCTATGATCGGGCCTTATGCCCAATGCAGAACTTCTCGAAGCGTTCGAATCTCCTTCTGACGCTCCATTTGTCATCGAACACATCTGCACCGAGTTCACGTCTGTCTGTCCGAAGACCGGACACCCCGATTTCGGAGACGTGACGATCCGGTTTGAGCCTCGCCCGCGAGCCAAGGGCGGTACGTGTGTCGAACTCAAGAGCCTCAAACTCTACTTCCACAGTTTTCGCAATCAGGGCATCTTCTATGAGGCTGTCACAAACACCATTCGCGATGACCTCGTCGCACTGATGAACCCGGTCTGGATTCAGGTGCGCACCGACTGGCGCGGGCGAGGCGGGATCCGCAGCGTCATTCGCGCCGACCACGGCCAAGTGCCCACCGAATATCTCGGGGTGTGAATCCGCGACTCTTCTCAAGATGCCAGCCCGAGCACACGAGCCGTCGCTGCCGGCAGGTCTCCGAAATTGTCTACGACCGTCGCCCCCGCTTCTGTCAGGGCTTTGACCTTGCCAGCGTGCGTCCCCCGGCCGCCTTCGATGATTGCGCCCGCGTGACTGAACCGAGTGCCCTCCTTGGCCGCCTTACCCCCGATGTATGCGATGACTGGCTTTGTGACTTTGCCCTCGCTCATCAGTTGCGCCAGATCTTCTTCCATCGAGCCGCCGATCTCGCCGAAGGTGACGATCGCTTCGGTCTGAGCGTCACCCTCGAACATGAGCGCGACATCGGGAAAGCGCAGGCCGAGGATACTGTCGCCACCGACATGGCAGATTGTGCTGGTCCCGATGCCGGCTTGTCCGAGGTAGTACGCGGTTGAACTGCTCATGCCCCCCGAGCGGGAAATGACCCCGACCGCGCCAGGCTTGAACCATGCCCGTGCGCTCTCTGCCCGTCCGCCGATCATGCCGACAACCCCTCGACCAGGACTGATGACACCGAGCGTGTTGGGGCCTACGAAAGTTCCACCATTTGTGCGCGCGCATGCAGCGATTTCCATCGCGTCCCACACCGGGACGCGATCAGGAACGATCACGAGCAACTTGACGCCATGCTCCAATGCCTCGATCGCCGCTCCCTTCACGAATTGAGCCGGCACGAGCACTACGGAAATGTCAACATCACCGCCGGCCGTTGAGCGGCTGTGCTGCTGGGCTTCGAGGACCGAATCGAACACCGGTACGCCCAGCACGTCATGACCACCCTTGCCAGGGGTGCATCCTGCGACGACATGCGTCCCGTAACCGAGCATGAGCGCAGCGCGGGCCTGACCTTCGCGACCGGTAATCCCCTGAACGATGACTCGTTTGTTTTCATCGATGATAATTGCCATGTGCGTCAGGGCTCCTGAGCGTCAGATCAATCTGCCTCCGGCCATCGCGGGCTGCGCGGACGCGATGCGGTGGGATCCTAGCGAACTGAGACAATCTTGGCCGCGTGCCCGAGTCGCCTTGAGATCATACCTTTCCACCAAACACCCACCGGGCGAAGAATGACCAAACTTTCGCTCGCGGAGGACAGGTCGATGTGGTATGCTGAATATGGAGAAAATGTTGAGTTCCTCGCAGCCGCGAGCCTATCGCGCCCGAATGACTGTTGGGGAATCGGCGGGAATTGACGGAGGGGCCAGGAATCATGCTGAGTTGCAAACGCACACAAAACGGTGCTGGTCGGCGGTGTCTCTACACAGCCTGCCTCATTGCAGGATTGGCGACCCCCGCGCTTTCTCAGACTCTTCAGACTCGCGAGCAGCCGCTTGACCGCTATCCCGAGGGCGCGCCGATCCCGCGTTCGCTCACCCCCGAAGAAGCTGAGATCCTCAAGCGCGACCCTCTTGTGGCTGGGAACCTGCGCGTCGCACCTCCTGGCCTTGTGCGCACACCAGCCGAGTACGACCCGTGCGAGGCGATCATGATCGCGTGGGAGGGCACTTCCAGCTGGCTTGATATTCTGGCCAACATGGCGAGCGACATCACGACGCTCGGCGATGCGCGCGTCATTGTGTGGGTTGACACCGCCAGTGAGCAGACAACGGCTGCCAACTCCATCGCGTCTGTCGGCGCGAACATGGCCAAAGTCGAGTTTCGCGTGCGCGCCACCGACACGATCTGGATCCGTGACTATGGCCCGCGCTACATCATGATGGGTACGCAGCCTGATGGTTCGGGCGGCGTACGCGCGATTGTCGATCACACCTACAACCGCCCCAGGCCCAATGACAATGCCCTCCCGTCTCACTGGGCAAGCCTGCGCAACGAACCCCTCTTTCTGCTGCCACTGATTCATGGCGGAGGCAACTACCACCTCGAGTCAGGCAACCCCGCCGGCATCGGGCACGCGACGAATCTGATCGTGAACGAGAATCCGCCGCTTGACGCATCGGAGATCATCGGTCACTGGCGCGATTATCTCAATCTTGAAACGACGCTCTACACCCCTTACCCAACTTTCGTCGATTCCACGCAGCACATCGACATGTGGATGATCCTGCTGGATGACAACAAGGTCATGGTTTCGCAGTGGGTCAACGAGCCAACGGCTTCGTGGGCGATCACGAGCGACAACGCAGCCGCAGCTTTTGCATCGCGCGGATTCACTGTTTACCGCGTACCCGCAGTGCGCTCCGGCGGCACGCACTACACGTTCACCAACGCGGTCATCTGCAACGATCTCGTGCTCATTCCAAGTTATACCAACGCCACCGCGGCGGCGCACAACGCGACTGCTCTGGCGACCTGGCAGATTGCCTATCCCGGCAAGACGATTCGGCAGATCAACTCACAGGCGATTGTCACGTCGGCCGGTGTGCTGCACTGCATTGTCATGCACGTTCCGGCAGCTGCGGGCGGAACCTCGCCAACGGCCTACATCACCACCTTGAACGAAGGCATCGCGCTCGACCCCGGCACACAACACGAAATCCGCTGGCTCACCGATGACGACGTGGGCGCGACAACCGCCGACCTGCTGCTTTCGACCGATGGCGGACAGACCTTCACGACTTTGATTGCCGCGGACCTTAGCGCGCCAGGCGGGCTTTACAATTGGACCGTACCAGACGTTGCGACCAGTCAGGCCGTCGTGCGCATTGTGGTGCGTGATGCCGACAACAACTCCGGATTTGATGACACGGATATGGTGTTCGCGATCAATGGTTCGCCGCCATGCCCGGGCGACTTCAATGGCGACGGCGAGGTCAACTTCTTTGACGTCTCGGCCTTCCTCGACGCATTCAGCAATGAACTGCCCGAAGCCGACCTCAACGGTGACGGCGAGTATGACTTCTTTGACGTGTCGCTATTCCTTGCAGCATTCAGCGAAGGCTGCCCTTGACCATGTCCGGCATCGCGATCAATCGCCTGGCATGCGCATGAAGTCTGGCAGATCGTAATCGAAGTCCTGACTTGAGCCTTGTTGATCGAGCAGAGTCATGCCAAGCACTGCCCCTGCGCTGATCAAAGCGACAGCGAGCCAACCTAGCCCGCATTGCATCCAACGTTGACGCCGCATGACCCAAGGCACGCGAACTACCCAAGCCGCCAATGCCGCAGCCGCGGGCACGATTGCAAGCCACATGGCGTAGTTTGCGCCGAGCGCGCTCATCCAGAGATATGCCAGCGCCGAAGCCATGAGAAGCGCAGGTGCACCTGCCGCGACGATGCCTCGCGTTGCCACGGGCCTGCCAAAGCCAGAAGCAACTCCAAGGGTCAGCATCGACGCGCCGATTGGTGCGACGGCTGCTGCGAAAGGCAATTGACCCATCCACAGAATGCCGATACCCGTACCCATCGCTGCAATCCAGAGACTGATCGGAACCACCGCACCGTTGTCGCGCCTGGCGAGTGGTTCAAGCCCGGCAATCAGGAGCATGATGCACGCACCTGGAAGCAGCCGCTCAACAACGGTGTCGGCTGGTTGAAAGATCGGCCACACGATCATGGTTGCCATCGCGCTAGCGAACGCCCCTGCTGCCCATATGCGTCCAGGCCCTGTCTTCCCGTACAGGACCACAGCGCCCGCAATCGCCCCGACGAGAGTCATGGCGATGAGTCGCTCCCATTTCTCGCTGGGCGAGCCATTGATGAGCGCGAAGGCGATCGGCATGGGCACCGCGACCGCTGCCACTCCGATCGCTGCCGCAAGCCGAGTGCGGGCGCGAAGCCATGCCCCACGCGGCAAAAGCACGGCCGCGCTGGCCACACACAAAGGCAACAGAACCCCATACACGAGATGTCGCGAGATGTCATCCATGGCCGATCACACGCACGTCATGAAGCTCGCGCACCCGCGACCGAAACTGTGATTTCCACAGCGTCGCTGAGCATGTTTTCTTCAAGATGTGTGGTCATGCCAAATGTGCTGCGACTGACGACAAATGTGGCTTCAAAGCCCGCGCGATAGCCGAACCTGCTCGTCGAGACCTCGGCGTACTGTTGCAACTGCACCGTAAGGGGCACATCAACACCGCGCATCCTGAACGTGCCGACCGCTTCCCAGGTGGATTCGTCGATGCGCTTGATCTCGCGGCTCTTGAACGTCGCGGTCGGATGCTCGCGCGGGTTGAAGAAGTCGGGACCTGCCAGGAACTTGTTGCGCGCGTCGTTGCCACCATCGATGAACTTGGTCTGCACTTCGATTTCGACAAAGCTCGCGCCGGGTTCGTCGACGAGCAGGAACTTGCCTGTAGGATTGTTGACGCGCCCGTAGAAGTTGGTCACTCCGAAGTGTCGGATCTTGAACAGGATCACGGAATGCGACGGATCGACCATGAATTCGGCCGACTGTGATTGTGCTTTAGTGATGTGTGACTTGGCCAAGCTGTGATCGGCAGCCGCTACAACACCAACCAGCAGAATCGCCCCGATAATGAGAACTCGCGCATTCATCACAGATCTCCCTTGCCGCCCCGGACAGGACGTGTTCAGCCAATGCTAGTGCAGCGTGATCACGCGTGACGATGCTCCACTGCGTGATGCCGGATTTTGTTCAGCACGGCGACCGCTGCGAACTCAGCCTTGCTCATCGCGCGACTGGAACGCCGCGATGTCGGAAACAAAGGTGTTTGTGAGAAACGCCACCATGCGTTCCCGCTGAGCGCGCCAGAACTCGTGGGCCGGACATGCGCGTTCTTCCGAGCATTCGGCCGTACCAAGCATGCACCGTGGTACGACAGCGTGATCGCCCAGCGCTTCGCAGAGGCGCAACAGCGAGATCTCGCTCGCGGGACTGGCAAGGACGACTCCGCCTCCTACGCCGCGCTGCGTAATGACAATCCCATGACGGCCCAGAGTGTGGATGATTTTTGAGAGATATGGAGCCGGAATCTGGCACGCCTGGGCAATGTCCTTGACGAGGACAGGCTTTCCACCCATGGTCTCAATGTACCCCAGCGCAGTCGCGGCATATCCGGCGGCTTGGCTCAGCATTGCGATGATTCGATTACCAGAGAAGTATATCAGTATATCACCTTTCGCGGTTATCGCCGCGCCAGTGAATAGGGCTTATTACTTACTTCGACTCAATTCGAGCTTTTTGGCACCTCAAGAGCCCGAATCTGTTGCATTGGCGATATACTTATCCTCTTGTCTGTTGATTGCTCTCTGCCTCGGCTTCCGACCACCTGCATCCTGAAACCACTTTCAGCCAGTCAAGGATCTGATCAGATGACCACTGACTCACCTGCTGAGCCGTTGCCGATCGTTTCCGCTTCCACTCACGCCCCCATCGGCCCGATCGAGCAGTTCGTCTACGACGACGCGATCGTGAGAAAGTTTGCTTTGGCAACAGTTATCTGGGGAGTCGTCGCCATGCTTGTGGGCGTGGTGATCGCGCTCCAGTTGGCATTCCCGGCGATGAATCTGGGGTTGTCCTTCACATCGTTCGGACGACTGAGGCCCTTGCACACGAATGCCGCCATCTTTGCGTTTGCAGGCAACGCAATCTTTGCCGCGATTTATTACTCGACACAACGTCTGTGCAAGGCGCGCATGTTCAGCGACACACTGAGTTCTCTGCACTTCTGGGGGTGGCAAGCCATCATCCTGGCAGCGGCGGTGACGCTTCCGCTTGGGTTTACGCAAGGCAAGGAGTATGCCGAGCTCGAGTGGCCGATCGACATCGCGATTGCGGTGGTCTGGGTGGGGTTCTTTGGTGTGAACTTTTTCGGCACACTGATCCGTCGCCGCGAGAAGCACATGTACGTTGCGTTGTGGTTCTACATTGCCACAATCGTCACGGTTGCGATGCTGCATGTGTTCAACAGTCTGGCGATCCCCGCCGGGCTCTTCAAGAGTTACTCTGTGTACGCGGGCGTACAGGATGCTCTGGTTCAGTGGTGGTACGGGCACAACGCGGTTGCTTTTTTCCTGACGACGCCATTTCTTGGTCTGATGTACTACTTTCTCCCGAAGGCGGCCGAGAGACCGGTCTTCAGCTACCGCCTGTCGATCATCCACTTCTGGTCGCTGGTCTTCATTTATATCTGGGCAGGCCCGCACCATCTGCACTACACCGCACTGGCCGCCTGGGCGAGCACGCTGGGCATGTTGTTCAGTGTCATGCTCTGGATGCCGTCGTGGGGCGGGATGATCAATGGCCTGCTGACGTTGCGCGGAGCATGGCACAAGGTCACGAAAGACCCAGTCCTCAAGTTCTTCGTCGTAGGGATCACGTTCTACGGCATGGCTACCTTTGAAGGACCACTCCTGAGTGTGAAGTCCGTCAATGCGCTGAGCCATTACACCGACTGGACCATCGCCCACGTGCATGCCGGCGCGCTTGGATGGAATGGGTTCATGACATTCGGCATGATTTACTGGCTCCTGCCCAGGCTGTTCCAGACCGAACTCTGGAGCAAGAGCCTCGCCAACATGCACTTCTGGATCGGAACCGTCGGCATCCTGCTGTACATACTCTCGATGTACGGCGCAGGCGTCGCACAGGGCCTGATGTGGCGGGCGTTCGACACACAAGGCAATCTCGCCTTTCCGGACTTCGTCGAAACGGTGGTCGTGCTCATGCCACTGTACTGGATTCGCGCGCTAGGTGGCCTGATGTTCCTGGGCGGAACTGTTCTCCTGCTGATCAACTTCATCATGACCTGGATGAATCGGCCGAAGTCGTACCTCGAGGTGGTACACTCGGCGCCGGCGCTCGTGCGCCATCGAGGCATCGATCAATACCCCGCATCCGAATCGCGTCTGCACGCGAACACCAACCTTGGCCACGCTGGAGACAAGTTCCTTCAGGCACGATGGCACCGTAAACTCGAAGGAAGGCCGATCAAGTTCATGGTGTGGGTGTTGATTGCTGTGGCGCTTGGCGGCATCGTCGAGGCCGTGCCGATGTTTCTGATTCGCGCCAATGTGCCGAGCATTGCAACGGTCGAGCCGTACTCCCCGCTCGAACTGGCTGGGCGAGACATCTATATAGCCGAAGGATGCTACAACTGTCACTCGCAGATGATCAGGCCGATCTTTGCAGAAGTGAAACGCTACGGCGAGTACTCAAAGGCGGGCGAGTTTGTTTATGACCATCCCTTCCAATGGGGCAGCCGTCGCATTGGGCCGGACCTTGCACGCGAGGGCCAAAGCAATCCCAACGCACTTTGGCATTACCAGCACTTCCTCGATCCACGTCAGGTCAACGACCGTTCTGTCATGCCAGCCTATCCATGGCTATTCAAAGATCAGTTGAACTATGAGCAGATTCAGTCGCGAGTGCGGACCATGGCCATGCTTGGTGTTCCGTACGGCCAGGCTGTGCTTGAGGGTCGCGCCGCCGAACTCGCACGCGCGCAAGCGGCAGAGATTGCCCAGGAAATCGAAGACGCTGGCGGCCCTCCAGCCGCGGACATTCGCGATCAAGCCGTCATCGCGCTCATTGCCTACATGAAGCGGCTTGGCACAGACATCTATAAGCCGCTGCCTGACAGTGGAGGAATGAACAATGCTGACTGACGTGATGTCGGGGTTGAAACTCGATATCTTTCCGACGATCGGTATGGCGCTCTTTCTGATCGCGTTTGTCGCTGTGGCCATTCGAGCTTTGTGCTCTTCGCGGTCGGCAATGGCTGAGGCGGCCCAGGTGCCATTGCTCGAAGACCCCACAGAGAAATCCAAAGGAGCTTGACCCGTGGCACAAGAGAACCTCCCAACGCCCACTGAAAGTGTCCTGACTGACCATGTCTATGACGGGATCATGGAATTCGATAATCCGACCCCAGGTTGGTGGCATCTGATTTTCTTCGGCACGATCGTCTTCAGTTTGCTGTACTTTCCGATATATCACTTTTCGCCGTTTGTCCCTTCGCCCCAGCAAGCCGTTGCAGAGCGATCGCAACGGGAAATGCAGAAGCGCTTCGGGTCGCTCGCGAGCATCCCCCTTGACAATGACAAGATGCTCATGCTCATGACCGATGAGAAGTGGCTCGACGCGGGCAAAGCGATCTACTCGACACGCTGTGCGCTGTGCCACGGCGTGAGCGGCGAGGGACTTGTTGGTCCCAACATGACCGATGATTACTACAAGAACGTACGAACCTTGACCGATTTCGTCACAGTCGTCACCGACGGTGCTGCCAATGGTCTCATGCCGCCACAGAAGTCCTTGCTGAATGCCGGTCAGATCGAAGTCGTCAGCGCATATGTCGCTACCATGCGCGGAGCCAACATCCCCGGCAGACAGCCCGAGGGCGATTTGATCGACTCTTGGCCTGAAATACAACGCGCCAAGACACCTGATTGATTCATACTTACCTTGGTCCTGCCGGGCGTTTGCTGGTCGCCAACGGAGTTCAGAAAGGCACGGTTGACATGGAGACGCTGCTTCAGCCCGAGGAACGAGTCCTCTCGACGCTGAATCAGGATGGGTCGAGGCGATGGCTCAAGCCCAGAACTTCGCATGGTCGGTTCTGGCAATTGCGTCGCGTTGTCGCCTACTCCCTTATCTCCATATTCACTGCCTTGCCATTCATCACGATCAATGGCAGGCCTGCAATCCTGCTCGACATCATTCATCGTGAGTTCACGTTCTTTGGTAAGACCCTGTTCGCAACGGACACGCTGCTGCTCTCATTGTTCATGATGATCGTGTTCGTGACGATCTTCATGCTCACAGCGATCGTCGGGCGCGTCTGGTGTGGATGGGCATGTCCGCAGACTGTGTACCTCGAGTTTGTCTATCGCCCTATCGAGAAACTCCTCGATCGGATGACGAGCAAGGCCAAGACAATGCGGACAGTGCTCAAGGCGTTGATCTATCTGACACTTTCGGCGATTCTGGCCCATACTTTTCTGAGTTACTACGTCGGCGTCGCCAATCTGCGACTCTGGATCTTCCACTCGCCCTTCGAACATCCGATCGCGTTTCTTGTCGTCGTCGCCGTTACAGGCCTGATGCTATTTGATTTCGGTTTTTTTCGCGAGCAATTGTGCATTGTCGCCTGCCCCTACGGCCGATTTCAATCTGTCATGCTCGACCGGGCATCGCTCATCGTTGGCTACGACCGCAAACGCGGGGAGCCACGCGGCAAGCTGAAACGGCGCAAGCCGACAAACGATGTCGCGCTCAAAGTGCTCGATCAGTCGCTCGGCGACTGCATCGATTGTACTTTGTGCGTACAGACCTGCCCCACTGGTATCGATATCCGCGATGGCCTTCAGCTTGAGTGCATCCACTGCGCCCAGTGCATCGACGCTTGTGATGCTGTGATGGACAAAATCGGTAAGCCCCGGGGTCTCATTCGATACTCTTCGCAGGACGGCCTTGAATCCAGCGCTCGCCGATTCATTCGCCCACGCATCATCCTGTATCCGCTGTTGCTGGCAATCCTTCTCGGCGCATTCGTACTTGTACTGTCATCAAAGGACGAAGCCGAGGTGGGCGTTGTGCGCCATCGTGGAGGTGCGCTGTTCAGCGTGCTTGACGATGGGTCCGTTGTCAATCAGGCTCGCATTCGCATTACCAACCGCACACGCAAAAGTGTGACATACTCTGCGGAAGTGCTCGATGCGCCAGGCGTTTCATTGAGTTCTGTCCCGATCGAAATCGAGATCCTTCCGAACATGATTGAGTCGCTTCAGGTGCGCATCATCGCAGCACCTTCATTCTTCACATCATCACCACGCGAAATACAGGTTCGCGTCGTCGGATCAGACGGATTCAAAACCATCCGAACTTTCACTCTGCACGGCCCGATCATGAAAGGGGCACGCCCATGATCGAATCTATCGCTCCCGCACGTCCCTCTCGCGGTCTTATCTGGCCCGCACTTGTCGTGTTGCTCCTCGGCGGACAGGCCACAATGCTCACGCTCGTGGTGCTCGTTGCGACACGCGATCCTTCGCACTCTGTCGAGCCGAACTACTACGAGAAAGGGCTCGCATGGGATTCGACACGCGCCACCTTTCGTGATCCGATGAGCGACGGTATCAGTCTTTCAATCAGCATCATGCCACCATCGAAGTTGCTTGGCCCGGAAACAGTCTCCATGACGCTGATGAATGCTGGTGGGGCACCGGTGGTGCCATCGGTGATCGAAGGATTCATGTTCCACCACGCTCGCGCCAGCGAGCGAGTGCCTCTGATCATGACCAGCGCCACGAGCGGGACGTTTGCCTCCGAAGTTTCGCTGCGGCGTGAGGGGAATTGGGAGGTCCAACTGAGCTTTGTCTTCAATCAGCAGCAATACACCACCTCGACCACGATCGAATATTCCAGAGCCCCTCGTGACTGAAGTGTTCGCGCTCATCATGGCAGTCTTTCTCGCGAGCTTGCTCGGTAGCCTGCACTGTGCAGGGATGTGCGGCCCGTTTTTGTTGTTTGCCACTTCAACACACGATCAGGCCTCCAAACGTGGACACGTTTCAATCCATGCTGCTTACCACGCGGGACGGCTTGTGACGTATTCGCTGCTCGGGGCTGTCTCGGGTGCGTTAGGTCAGGCGCTGGAATTCGGCGGCACAATGCTCGGCGTGCAACGTGCAGCGGCGATTCTGGCCGGTACGCTGATGATTGCGTTCGGCGCGCTCTCACTCGCCCGTGTTCTCAACAAACCAGTCGGATCGCTTCGCCCGCCAAAGTTCCTCCAGCGAGTTGTGCAAAGCGGCCATCGCTTCGCATTGGATCTTGAGCCGGCCCAACGCGCTCTTGTGGTCGGACTGCTGACCACACTTCTCCCGTGTGGATGGCTCTATGCGTTTGCAATCACCGCGGCCGGTACTGCGAGCCCCTTCTGGGGCCTGCTCACAATGGTTATCTTTTGGGCAGGAACACTGCCTGTGATGGTTTCGCTCGGCGCGTCAATGCAATTTCTTGCCGGGCCATTTCGCAAGCATGTTCCGCTCGTCGCGTCGCTGGTCATCGTCATGGTCGGAATAGCAACGATCTTTGGCCGCCTTCAACTCCCGGTGATGACGCGCGAGTCGCTAGCCCGCGCCATTCCCGCTGGATTGCGCGAGTCGGCTCAGGTGTTCGAATCAGCAGATCCACCTGATGCTTCGCGAGCACACGGAGCTGCCGAGCCATGAGTACAGCTGCGATCCGCTCCATTCCTGATCGTCAATCGCCATCGCGTGTCCTGTGCGCACACTGCCAGCTGGCTGTGTCACCCTCGCTTGTGCGTGAAGGTTGCGAGCATCAGTTCTGCTGCCACGGGTGCGAGACTGTCTATCGCACGATTCACTCGTGCGGCCTCGCCGATTACTATCGCTTGCGCGATACCACGACTGACGTCCGAGTACGTTCGGACGTTGCGGATCATGCCTTTGCTGAGTTTGACGATTACGCGTTCCACGCGGTCTATGTGCGCACAATCGGAGATTCGCGACAGATCGAGTTGCTCCTCGAAAACGTCCATTGTGCAGCGTGCGTCTGGCTTGTCGAGCGATTACCGCGCATTGTCCCCGGTGTTCTCGAAGCTCGGCTGAATCTGCGGCGCAAAACGCTCGAAGTCTGCTGGCAACCCGAAGCAGTGCATCTCTCACGCATTGCCTCCACGCTCAATCGTCTTGGCTACAAACCTCACCCCGCGCGAGGCGTCAACGCGCGAGAATCGCAACGACGCGAACAACGACGCATGCTCTCACGCATCGCCATCGCAGGCTTCTGCGCAGGCAATGTCATGCTGCTCGCATTCGCGCTGTATGGCGGGCAGGTCGATGCCATTGAGCCTCGCTTCGAACAGGTCTTTCGAGTCTTGAGCATGCTCATCGCCAGTGTATCTCTCGCCTGGCCCGGAAGCGTGTTTTACCGCGGTGCGATCGCCTCGCTCAGGGCGCGCGTTCCTCACCTCGACCTGCCCATCGCCATCGCGCTGTCATTCGGTGGCCTGTGGGGGATCGTCAATACCGTGCGGGGCACGGGCGAGATCTTCTTCGATTCTCTCACGGTCCTTGTTTTCCTGCTCCTCGTCGGCCGATTTATCCAAATGCGCCAGCAGGCCGTCGCAGCCGATCACATTGAGCTGTTGTTTGCGCACACGCCATCGAATGCGCATCTCGTCGAGGATGGCCGCACACGCACAGTTCCGATACAGGCCCTGCGCATTGGTGACCTGATCGAAGTGCGCGCGAACGAATCCATCGCCGTTGACGGCGAGATCGTTGAAGGACGGTCCGACATCGACACTTCGCTCATGACCGGTGAATCGCGAGCCGTCGTAGCTGAGGCAGGTACCGTGGTCACCGCAGGAACGATCAACCTCACCTCCCCGATTCGCGTGCGTGCGCTGGCAACAGGCGATGGAACTCGCATCGCACGACTCATGAGACTTGTTGCGGACGCAGCCGAACGCAGGGCACCGATTGTCACACTTGCCAATCGCATCGCGATAGTCTTCACGATCGTTGTGCTCTTTCTCGCAACCCTGACCTTCGCGATCTGGTCTTCGCAAGGACTGGACCGTGCGGTTGAACATGCCATCGCGCTACTCATCGTGACCTGCCCATGCGCTCTAGGGCTCGCAACCCCGATGGCCATGACAGCCGCGATCGGTCGTGCCGCCCGCCACGGTATCATGATCAAAGGCGGCGATGCGCTCGAGCGTCTCTCCCGCCCCAGCTGCCTCATCCTCGACAAAACTGGCACCATCACCGAAGGATCGCTCCAGGTTGTAGATTGGATCGGCAATGCATCGATCAGGACGCATGTTGCCGCGATCGAGCGAACTTCGTCTCATCCCGTTGCGCGCGCGCTGGCTGATATCTCACCGCCCACAGACACCATGATTATTTCGAACATCCAACACACACCCGGTGCTGGCATCGCGGCCGAAACCGATGGCTCGCTTTTCCTCATTGGTTCCCCGTCACATGTTCTGAACCAGTGCCTGCATTTTAGTACGACACTCGAGGCCGCTGCCGACAGCGCTGCGCGTCGCGGCCAGACCCCCATTGCCATCGCACGCGACGGCACGTTGCAGGCCGTCGCCGTGCTTGCCGACCGGGTGCGCGATGATTCGGCTTCGACCATCCGCCAACTTTCCTCTCGCGGCTGGCGCCTGTCGATGCTCTCCGGGGACGATGAGCACGTCACGCAGTATGTCGCCTCCCTTGTCGGCATTGACCACCAGCACGCCATCGGCAGTGTCTCCCCCGAAGAAAAACTCCGTCACATTCAGGAGTTCTCAGACCCCGTAGTCATGGTCGGGGACGGTGTGAATGATGCGGCCGCACTCGCAGCTGCCGATGTTGGCATCGCTGTGCATGGTGGCGCTGAAGCAAGCCTCGAAGCCGCAGATGTCTACCTCGCGCGCCCTGGACTCGGCCCCATCCTCGCCGCGATTGACCTCGCCTCAAACACACGTTGCACCATCCTCATCTGCATGGGCGTATCGCTGACGTACAACCTCATCGCGGCCTCGATTGCCATGGCCGGACATCTCACCGCCCTGCTCGCTGCAATCCTGATGCCGATCAGTTCACTCACAGTCGTGGCCATCGCGTCGCGCGCTGGCACACGCGTCACGCGCACGCTCGACATCGACCCCCCGCTCACGCGGAGCACTCCATGAGCGTGCTCTTTCTGCTCATCCCGCTTGCGCTTCTCTTGGGCATCGCAGCGCTTGTCGCATGCATCTGGTCGCTCAGGCAGGGTCAGTACGACGATCTCGATACCCCACCGATGCGCATGCTCTTCGAGGATTTTCAGCCTCGCACACCCTCCGGGCTGCCGAACTCATCGAATCCGCGAAACGAAGTCGTACCGCCCCGACTCGACACGCACCACGACCGCGCCAGCCTCGCGCCCAAGCATCTCGACACCAGGCGCATCGACGATCGATACACCTGATTCGAGCACATCGCTCTCCGCATCGGCAGGAATCAACACGCGCGCCGTCGTGTTCACCGGCACAGTCACGCTGAGCATCAGTCGCTCGCCATCGCGCCGCCATTCTGTCTCGATTGGGCCCTGAATCGAGTTGTAGGTCGCACGCGACCAATCCAATGGCCCGTCCACGCGCGGACGAACCTCAAAGCGAGCAAAACCCGCCTCGCCGCCCTCGCGCGCGATACCGCCCACCGCTTCATACATCCACGCGCCACAAGAGCCGAACGCGAAGTGATTGAATGAGTTCATCCCAGGATCCGGATGGACTCCCCCCTCCGGCGTCCAACCATCCCACCGCTCCCAGATCGTCGTCGCACCATGCCGAACCGAGAAGAGCCATGACGGAAACGTATCCTGCATCAACAGGCGATACGCAAGATCATCGCGCCCGCCCTCGGACAACACCGCAAGCAGGTGCGATACGCCGACAAAACCCGTCGATAGATGCCAGTCACGAGACTCAAGGTCGTGCACAAGAAAACCGAATGCCGCCTCGCGCAAGTCTTGAGGCACAAGCCCGAATCGCAGCGCAAGCAGATACCCGCACTGAGTCTGCCCCGCAACGCGACCGTCGCTGTCGATGTATCGTCTCGCAAACGCTGCACGAATCGAGTCGAAGAGTTGCTCATGCTCCTCAGCCTCGGCATCGCGCCCGAGCACACGCAACGCGCGAGCCGTGATGTCAGTCGAGTGAGCAAAGTACGCGGTACCAATCAGGTCCTTAGGCGTATTCGCATTGACGCTCAGCCAGTCGCCGTAATCATTGCCTCGCGCCTTGTCACGAATCAGGTCCGTGCTGTTCTGATGACACCATTCGACCCACCGCATCATCGACTCAATGTTGCGCTCCAGAATGCGTGTGTCCCCAAACGCCTGGTACACAGACCAAGGCACAATGGTGCCCGCGTCGCCCCACGCCGGGGTGCCATAGTTGAGCCCCTGCATCACTGGCGCAACATCAGCGTGCGCGCCATCGTCTCGCTGCGCATCGCGCACATCCATCATCCACTTCGACATGAAGGCTGCCACATCGGTGATATACGCAGCGGTGGGCGCAAAAACCTGGGCATCACCCATCCATCCCATGCGCTCATCTCGTTGCGGACAGTCCGTCGGGATGCTCAACGCATTGCCCCTGAACCCCCACACGATGTTCGAGTGCAGTTGATTCAAGGCGTCATCCGAGCACGCGAATGTTCCAGCCTCTGGCAGATCGGTCGCAAGCACCATTCCCGTCACTGTGTCGAGCCCAGGCTCGGTGGGCAAGCCTTCCACCTCGACATAACGAAACCCGTGAAACGTGAACCGAGGCTGCCACTCCTCGACCCCATCTCCACGACAGACATACACATCCGTAGCCGCAGCACCACGCAGGTTGGCAGTGTAGATCGTCCCGTCCGGATTGAGCATCTCCGCATGTCGAATCGTGATCACAGTCCCACGCGGTGCAGCAACACGCAGCCGCACAACACCGACCATATTCTGCCCCAGATCAAACGTATACCGCCCCGCAATCGGTTCAGTCACCGATCTCGCCGGCAGCAACGCCACCACACGCACCGGCTGATCGACCTCGGTCACGAGCATGCGTTTCTCCTCGCGCGTCTGCACAGTCTCCCACGCTGCATCGCTCACTGCAGGCGTCGACCACTCGAGAATCTCTGCGGTCGCATCATGGGATTCGCCATCCATGAGGTCGGCAGCCAGTAGAGGGCCGTCGTGACGACGCCACAGGCCGTCCGTAACCACATGCTCGATTGCGCCATCTTCATACGTCACCTCCAGTTGGGCGAGCAGCGCCGGAGTCGAGCCATAAAAACCCCGCGCGTGAAACAACCCAGCACGCCCCGCAAACCACCCAGGGCCGACCATCGCGCCAATGACGTTGTCACCTGTCTTCAACTGTTCCGTCACATCAAACACCTGATACCGCACTCGCTTGCGATAGTCTGTCCAGCCCGGCGCAAGGTGATGATCGCCGACACGCTGGCCGTTGATCTGCATCTCATAGACACCCAATGCCGTTGCGTACAACTTCGCGCTGCGCACCCGGCGATCCACCTCAAACGCCCTGCGCAAGTATGGATACCGATGCTGCGGCAATATGACGCGCGCGTTCTCCGCGCAGTGTGCAACAACCTCGGCCTCACCGATTCGACACCTCACCTCCAGCCGCTTGCGCACGCCATACGCCGGATCTCCACCCAGCGCGTCGTTGTTCGCCGTCCATGACTCGCCCTTCGCAACCAGCGAAGCGACCAACGCCGTCACAACGCGCCGAACGCTGCCATCGAGCGTGCAGTACTCCGCCTTGACGATTTCGATATCGACCGCGCGAGGCTCCGCTTCGATCCATTGCGCGACCCAGTCTTCTGGCCGCAGCAAACCCATCTCCCAAAACGCGGCCTCGCTCCAAGACCCCGCCTCGCCGTCACGATCCCACGCCATCACCTTCCAGAAACAGCGTTCGCGCGAGGCCAGGACCCGCCCGCCAAACTCGACATGTGCCGTCTGGCTCGATTCGACTCGACCCGAGTCCCACACGTCCCACATCCCGCCCGCCAGATTCTCCTTGCTTGAAGCAACAACCACGCGATAGGCGGTCTGCCATTGCCCGCGATCGTGCGCACGAAGCGTCCAGCTCAGCCGAGGCTTCGGCTCTTCGATCGCCAGCGGATTCGTCAGATACTCACATCGCAAGGTCTCTGCCACAATCTGTGCGCGCGCTGGCGACCCAGACGATACCGCCACAAAGATCGCCATCATCAGAGCAACACCCGACAATGTGACATCACTCATTGGCTTACCCCCTTTGCCGTCGCCACGTTCCGTATACCGACGCGTGAGTGTACAGAGTCCCCAAGCCCGTCTTGACCACTTCGGCAGCGAGACTACCATATCCAGCGAGAATGAGACTCAGTTGCACCAGCGCTCGGTGGGGTCGCTTCTTCGATGCTGTAAAGGTCAAATTCATGGCACTGCCGCAAATGCTCCGCGAAGACACCCGCGAACTGCACACATATGCCGAAAAGCGCCCACTCCAGGTCGAGTTTGTCACCGGCCGCACGACGCGCACCCGACTGGCTTCCTACCTGTCGCAACTCGCGCACATCCACAAGGCTCTCGAAGATGCCATCCGCGCTCACATTGGACACGAAGCCATCGCTCCGCTCGCTCAGCACTCCGCTCAACACTCGACTCGACTCATTGATGATGTGGCCGTGCTCCACCCCGAAGGCTCGCGGGCACCGATGCCGGGCACGCGGGCACTCATTGCGACGCTTCACCAGAACGCCAAGCACGATCCTGCAACGGCTGCCGGCGCGCTGTACGTCCTCGAGGGCAGTATGAACGGCAACCGCTTCATCGCCCGCGCTCTGGCCAAAGCCCTTCAGCTCTCCCCCACACGCCCTGGCCTTTCCTACTTCGACCCATACGGCGAAGCGCAGCCTGCCAAGTGGGCCACCTTCCGCGAAGCACTCGATGCTGTTCCTGAACCCTATTGGGCTTCGGTCGTCGCTGGCGCAGAGTTCATGTTCCGCGCAATCGCGGACGTCAGCGACGAAGTTCACGCTTCGCTCACCGACGCGCCGGCTTCCGTCTGATCCATCGCACCCGATAACGCTCGAATCTCGTCCGCTGTGCCCCCGTATGTCGGGTCCTGCCGACTGTGCGCCCCCTCAGACCAATAAAACGCTCATCTGCACACACTCCCAACGTACCAAATCCAGCGAACGTCCGATGCTGCTGGCATGGACTTCGACATGGTGCATGAGTTTCTCAAGGCGTACATGCCGGGGGCAATTGCATTGATCTTCGGCGGTACAGGCATCGTCCTGTGCGCACGCATCATGTACTTCGCGCATGCTGCCCGACACTGGCCAACCACGCTTGGCATCATCCGACGCGCCGAACTCGTCTGGAGTCGGTCCCCAGACACCGAACACGGCGGAGTCTGGATGCCCGCGATCGAGTACGACTACGAAGTCAATGGCCTGCTCTACACCGGCAAGAAGATCTCGCCCGTCGCAGACACCGGGTATTCCATCAAGGAGTGGTCCCAAGCCAAGATCGCACCCTATGCAATCGGCGACAGTGTCCAGGTTCATTTTGACCCGGTCGATCCAAATCGCGCCTGCCTCGATATCACAACCGATGGCTTGCTGATCGCGTCAATTCTGATCCTCATTGGCGTCGGATTCGGTGTCGCTCAGGGTTTCTCGTCGTTCGGCTGATCTTCGTCGGACTCAACTCGCCGCGGCGGATTCGGTTCAGCCCCGTCGACGACGAAGCCCCAGTCCGAGCACACCAGCACCAATCGCAAGCACCCCCGGCGCCGGCACCACATGGGCCCCGACATGCACGTTGTCAATCGCCCACGACTCGTCATTGAAGTTATTGCTCGACGGCGCGCCGATGAACTCGATTCGGATTACGTCCACATCGCGCGACAGTTCGAACTCCAGCGCGATGTTCCTGAAGATCGAGTCCTTGTACGCACTGTTGAACCCGAGATGCACCGGCCCCAATGTCGGCTGCATGAAGTTCTGTTCAACCTTGACGCTATGAAACGCCTCCCAGAGCAACAGGTCGCCATTGACCCGCACGCCGAAATAATCTGGCCCGTATGCACCCGCGAACCCGCCGTCCCACGAATCAATCAGATAGAGATCAAACTCGAGGGTGAATCGCGTCGTCGCTGTGCGCCCGCCGCCCAGCGGGCCTCCGCTACCTCCCGATCCGCCGGGCCCGCCGCCCTGATCCCCACCATCGCCCGGGCCGCCACCACCCTGATCGCATCCATTGCCGCCACCCTGGTCCCCGCCACCGTTCGGCTTGTGCGGGTGCAGGGCCGCTATCTGTAGCACATGCGTCTCTTGCGTGAAGCGCCCAATGAATCCGCTGAAGTTGGTGGTGGTGTTCCAGACGGGGCTGGAGACCCACTCGGGCCCGACTTTCAATGCTGACTCGAAGTCGTTCGAGTAAAAGGTCACGATATCGGCCGATGCCACCGATGCAACCGCGCTCACCAATCCTGCAAGAACGACGTGCTTCATCTCAGATTCTCCGTGTCTAGAAGCGCAATGGGTTCCTGGCCCATTTGCACCCCGACAACAGACACTCCGGCTGGCATGCTTGCCACCGAATGACAAATTCCATCTATCCCCCGGCGATACCCGTGATGATCGGGGAATCTGGGAAACTCGCTCACCCTCAATGATCGTCCTATACTCCCGTTCGGCCTGCCCTTCCCCGCACCCCCGGCCGAAACTGAAACTCGCGAGCCCCATTCATGCCTGCCACCCCGGACACTGTTTCATCGCTGCGCAATGTCGCCATTATCGCGCACGTCGACCACGGCAAAACATCGCTCGTGGACCAACTGCTCAAGCAGTCCGGTAACTTTCGCGCAGGCGAGCTCGAAAAACTCGCCGGGGGTCAGCACGACCTCATCATGGATTCCAACCCCCTCGAACGCGAACGCGGCATCACCATTCTTGCCAAAAACTGCGCCGTCACATATGTAGCCGAAGACAGCCGACCGTACCGCATCAATATCATCGACACCCCTGGCCACGCCGATTTCGGCGGCGAAGTCGAACGCGTCCTTCATATGGCAGACGGGTGCCTTCTGGTCGTGGACGCCTACGAAGGCCCCATGCCACAGACCCGCTTCGTGCTCGGCAAAGCCCTCGCAGCCGGACTCAAGCCCGTCGTCCTCGTCAACAAATGCGACAGGCCCGACGGCGACCCCGACCGCGTCGTCAGCGAAGTCCTCGACCTCCTCATCGCCCTCGGTGCTGAAGACGACTCCATCCTCGACTTCCCCGTCGTCTACGCCTCGGCTCGCGACGGGTGGTCATCCAACTCCTGGCCCGCGACCGAGAAGGTCGATCTCCGCCCCGTATTCGAAGCCATCGTCAAGCACGTCCCTCACCCCGATGTCTACATCGAAAAGCCCCTCCGCATGCAGATCACCACGCTCGACTATTCCGACTATGTCGGGCGAATCGGCGTCGGACGCGTGTATCAAGGCACGATCCGCGTCGGCGAGCCCATCGTGGTCATCAAGCATCAGCCCGATGGATCCACCACAACCGCGCGTGCCAAAATCGTCACACTTCAGGGATTCAGTGGCCTGTCCAAGGTCGATCGCAATCGAATCGAGGCAGGCGACCTCTGTGCCGTCTCTGGCATTGATGACCTCGACATTGGTGACACCATTTGCGACCCCGATCATCCGGATCCGATGGACGCAGTCATCGTCGACGAGCCCACCATCTCCATGACCTTCCGCATCAACGACTCCCCGTTGAGCGGCAAGGATGGTCAATATGTCACCAGCCGCCAGATCCGCGCTCGCCTCGAACGCGAACTCGAACACAACGTCGCACTGCGCGTCGCGCCGGGCCGCGGGTCCGACGAGTTCGTCGTCTCGGGCCGCGGCGTCCTCCACCTTGGCATTCTCCTCGAAACCATGCGCCGCGAAGGGTTCGAACTTTCCATCGGACGACCCATCGTCATTGAACGCGAGATCGACGGCGTCCTTTGCGAACCCGTCGAAGAAGTCGTCGTCGACTGCCCCGAAGCCACCGTCGGCTCGATCATGCAACTCGTCGGCGAACGCAAGGGAAACCTGCGCAAGATGGAGAGCCGAACCGACGGCATCGCACATTGCGTCTTCGAAATGACCAGCCGATCGCTCATCGGCCTGCGCGGGCGCGTTCTCAACGCGACGCAGGGCGAAGCCATCATGCACCACACCTTTGAACGCTTCGAGCCTGTTTCATCAGAGCGACTTCGTCGCATCAATGGCGTCATGATCGCCACCGAAGGCGGACAGGTCACACACTACGCCTGCGAACTCTTGCATGAACGCGGCGTCCTGTTCGTCCGACCCGGCGATCAGGTCTACGCCGGCCAGATCGTCGGCGAACACAACCGCGACACCGACATCCCCGTCAACATCTGCCGCCTCAAGCACCTCTCCAACGTTCGTAACGCTAACAAGGAAGCGACCGTTACTCTCAAGGCCCCGCGCGAACTGAGCCTCGAACAAGCCCTCGAATATATCGAAGATGACGAACTCGTCGAACTCACACCCCGCGTCGTGCGCCTGCGCAAGGCCATCCTCGACGAAGGCACTCGCCGCCGCGCCGAACGATCAGCCCGAGATCGGGCAAACTCCTGAGTGTCTCGGGCAGTCCTTGCCAGCCACAGCCTAGTATGGCGCGCTTATCGGGCATCAACCCCGCCTGTACTACAACACCCCCATACTGAAATGATGCATCCGTGGGCAACTTTTGTGCGGATCGTCTAAAAGACTCAGCAGTTTTTCGATTCTGAAGACCCACCGATTCTGTGCTTTTGTTATGCTAGGCGTCATGCGCGGGTTCTTTTTGCGCATGGATCAGAGAATGAAGTCTATGAGATATTCGCCAGAGGGAGAGCCGTTCATGCTTCGTCATGTTGCACGCTTCGCTGTGACTACTGCCATGCTCGCTGCCGGACTCGCCTCAGCACAAGCGATGCCTGTCGCCGACTCCCGCAATCAACCACTCCCCGTCACGCTTGATGCGTTCGAGATTATGAGTGTGAGCACGCTCGGCCAGGTCATCCACGAAGCCGAGTTCGCAGGCTTCGATCCGCGATCATGCATCAATGACGCTTCGCACACTGATCCAACCTTCGGCGCGACGCAATGGACCATGCAGGCAGGCTTCGCGCAGCAGGAAGTCGCCGCCGCGACCTATATCCTCCCGGCTTCGGCCTTCCCGATCAAGATCGGCGTCATGCGCTGCCTTTTCCTCACGCTCAACGCCATCGAAGTCACCACCACCGAATGGAGCATCCTCGTCTGGGAAGGAACTCCAAACAACGGCACGCTGGTCGCTTCCTACTCCTCCGACAACGTCATCCTTCCCCACCTCGTCATGCCTCCCGGCACCAACGGCACGCTCATCGAAGTCTCGGTTGATCCAGGCGACCCCGAACAAATCATCATCACCAACGCTGGCGGCTCCAATCGCTTCACCATCGGCTTCCGCATCGACCGCCACAACAGCCAGACCGCGAACCCCTGTATCACCGCACCGCCTTCCAACCGCAACGCATTTCCCGCGACCGACCGCGACGGAGTCGCCTCATTGGCAGGCAACTGGCTCTTTGCCGTCAATTGCGGCCAGTTCGGATGCCCCGCCGGATGGACTCCGTTCAGCCAGCTCGGTCTCTGCCGCCCAAGTGGCGACTGGGCCATTGCTGCAACATGGTCCAGCCTCAGTTGCATCGAAGGCTTCGGAGCCTGTTGCAAACTCGATGGAACCTGTGCCCAACTCTTTGACTTTGAATGCAATGCCATAGGCGGAACCTACCAGGGTGATGGTTCAACCTGCGCCACCGTCAACTGCCCCACACCAACTGGTGCCTGCTGCTTCCCGAATGGTTTCTGCCTCGTCCTGTCGCAAGCACAATGCGGCGGCACCGGTGGCACCTATGCCGGTCACGGAACCGTCTGCGAAGACGTCAATGGCAACGGGCAGTTCGATATCTGCGAAGCCGACGAACCATGTCCCGCAGATCGTAACGGCGATGGGATACTCGACTTCTTCGACGTACAGAACTTCCTCTCAGCCTTCTCCGCGCAGAATCCAAATGCCGACATCAATGGCGACAGCATTTTCGATTTCTTCGACGTTCAGGCCTATCTTGGTCTCTTCTCCGCCGGCTGCCCCTGAGGCGCGTTTCTTCCCCCGCCTCACAATGAACAAGGGCTGCACGACTTCCCGTGCAGCCCTTCTGCATAGATCGATCCTCAATACATTCAGCACATTGTCAGGCCGCCATCAACGCAGATCACCTGCCCAGTCAGATACCCAGCATCGTCGCTCGTCACGTACGCAACCGCCGCCGCGATGTCCTCGGGCGTGCCCAATTCGCGCACACTCATCGCACTCTTGATGTGCTCGATGACGCCCGCGGGCAAACTCGCTGTCATGTCCGTCTGCACAAACCCTGGCGCGATCACGTTGCAGGTAATGCCCTTGCCCCCGAGCTCCCGCGCTACCGATTTGCTCAGCCCGATCAGCCCGGCTTTCGATGCTGCGTAGTTCGCCTGCCCGGCATTGCCGATCACGCCCGAGGTCGATGCGATACTGCAGATGCGCCCGAAGCGCCCCTTCATCATCGGCCTGGCCGCAGCCCGCATCGCCACAAACGCCGACCGCAGGTTCGTGCTCAGCACCTCGTCCCATTCCTCGTCGCTCATGCGCAAGATGAGGTTGTCGCGCGTCACGCCCGCATTGTTGACGAGAATGTCCAGCCGTCCGAGTTCCTCGACCACCGAATCGATCATCGATGCGAGCGCTTTGCCGTCACCCACATCCACCGCGCGCACACTGGCCAAGCCACCTTGCGCCTCGATCTCGGCCTTGAGATCATTCAGAGGCCCCGCCGATCGACTCGCCAGCACAACATGCCTCTGACCCGACAGCGCCAGCCGAAGCGCGATCGCCCGCCCGATACCACGGCTCGCACCCGTCACGATCGCTACACGCTTCTCGCCCGATTGCACTGTTGTCATGGAGCGTGCTTCTCCGCAAGTGCACGCACCTCGTCAGGTGTCGAACTCAGAATCTCCGCAAGTATCTCGTACACGACATTCTCATTGAGCATGTCCGCCGCCCCGGGGAACGACGCCATCACTGACATCTGCTCTTTGACGCCCGCCATCATCATCCCGAGCGTCTCGCCCGAGATCTTGGCTTCGAGGGTCGATGCCGCTTCCACCTGCTGCTTGCCACGGTCATAGGCCGACCGCAACTGCGCCGCATCCATGCCAAACTGCGCCGCCATCATCGGCATCAACGCATCGAGCCCCATCGCCGGAGCCCCCATGCGCTCCATCAACTTTCGGCTCAACTCGATACCAATGTACACCGCATCGGGCGATTGTGCGTAGTCAAGCCCCGCAACGCGCGAACCCCCGTCCGACTCTTCGATGTCCGCCAACAGGTCAGTCAGCGACGCTCCGTCCCAATCCGATGCCCGCGCCCGAACCATCGGCGTCGACCACGCCTGCGACCACACCCAATCACCCGTTACGCCCTTGGCCGCATCCCACGCCAGCACATACGACGAACCCGGCTCCTGCACCGCGATGAACATCAACCCGCGGACCGCCGACTCGCTCGCCGTCGGCTCCTGCTGAAAGTGCACGACCCTCACCGCTTCGATCTCTTCAACCGCTTCGTACCAATCTCCGCTGCCGACCAGTTCATCAAGCGTCTGCTGCGATGCACGCGAGAGCATCGCGCCAACCGCCGTCTCATCGCCCGACGCAAACACGCTCGCCAACTCGAGCCCGGCCTTGGCCAACGACCAGTCCCAGACCTCCAGCCCCTCCTGCGCCAACTGCACGCGCGCATCAAGCGACACCTCTCGCATCACGGCGTCGAAACTCACAGGGTCCGGGTCGCGCGGCGGCGGTGGTGGTGGCGGCGGCGGCGGCGGTGGTGGCTCCTCCTTCTTGCACGACGTCAACAACGCCAGCGCCCCCGCGCCAAGCGCCAGAGGCACGCACACCTGCAACCCGATCGTCGCGATCGAAACCGCGCTCGCAATGCTCTTATGAAGGCTCATCATGGGTCTCCACTTTCACGTTTCGATCGATTCGTCTCATCAGGCCCGCCAGCGTCTTGCCCGGAGAAAGTTCATGAAACTCGCTCCCCGCACGCTCCCCGGCAAGCCACGCACAATCGTCCGCCCAGCGCACCGAATGGGTCAACTGCTCCACCAGACGCACGCGGATCGACGCCACAATCGTAGAACCCGCCTCCGCTTCGTGCGGCCGCCCCGTCACATTCGACAGCACCGTGCAGCGAGGTTCAATGATTTCTGTTTGTTCGAGCGCTTCAGCAAGCCGCTTGGCTGCCGGTGCCATCAGCGGGCTGTGAAACGCCCCCGCGACCGCAAGTCGCGCCGCGCGCAGTCCCATCTCCGCCGCAACCTTTTCTGCCCGATCGCACGCCGCCGCAGTGCCGCTCACCACGACCTGCCCCGGCGCGTTGAAGTTCGCGGGCACCAGCACTTCTCCTCCGCTTGCTCGCTCGCACAGGATCACCGCGTGCTTTTCCTCAGCCCCGATCAGCGCCACCATCCCGCTCGCCTGCGCCTCGGCCGCGTCCTGCATCGCCCGCCCGCGCAGCGCCACGAGTTCCAGCCCTGCCTCAAAGCTCACCGCCCCGGCCGCGCACAGCGCCGTGTACTCACCCAGACTCAGCCCCGCCGCCGCAGCAAGATCCAGCTCGCCCGGGCTCACACCCCACGACGCGCACAACCCCGCCAGCGACGCCATCGACGACACGAAGATCGCCGGCTGGCTCACATCCGTCTGGTTCAATCGTTCGGCCGGGCCCTCGAAGCACAAGCTTGAAAGACTCGCCCCCAGCCGATCACCCATCACCGCATCCGCCCGCTCGAACACACGGCGGGCCTCCACGCTGGCCTCGGCCCACGCTCGCCCCATTCCCACAACCTGTGCGCCCTGACCCGGGCAAAGCAAGACTCGACTCATTGCTCCCATCGTAGCAACCGAACCCGTCCGCACACCCCCGCCCCCGCCCTCGCGTACCGTCTAGGCTCCACTTTGCACGCAGGGGATCACCATGACCACACCCATCACCGTCCAGCCCTTCCCGCCACGCACCGCCATCATGATTGCCAGCGGCGACAGTCGCCTCAGCGCCAACCTCGCATGCTGGGCCGCGCAGCAGCACCTCGAACACGACGCCGCGCGCGCGCTGGCCACCGTTGGCTGGTCCGTGCAGCGCGGCAGCCCCGAGCGCTGGTCCGACCTCGAGCCGCACGGCTTCATCTTCAGCCAGGCCCACGGCCGCGACGTCTTCGAGCACATCCATCCCGACGCGCCGCTCATCGTCGTCGAGGCCGTCTGGCAATACTCGCAGCACGTCCTGGCCGGGCTCATCCGCCATCGCGGGCCCATCCTCATCCTCGCCAACTGGTCCGGTCAATGGCCCGGTCTTGTCGGCGCGCTCAATCTCCGCGGCTCACTGACCAAGGCCGGCGTCCGCCACTCCCTGCTCTGGAGCGAGAACTTCTCTGACCCGCTCTTTCTGACCAAACTCCGCCAGTGGTGCGACACCGGCACCATCACGCACGATCTCTCCCACGTCGCCCCGCTCGACCCGGCGCGCCTGCCCGATGGCGCCCGCACGCTGGCCTCGCGCCTTGCTGCCCAGCTGCGCCAGCGCCCCGCGATCATGGGCGTCTTTGATGAAGGCTGTATGGGCATGTTCAACGCCATCATCCCCGATCATCTCCTCCACGCCTGCAGTGTGTTCAAGGAGCGGCTCAGCCAGTCCGCCCTCTTCGCTGCGATGCACGACGTGTCCGAGGCCGACGCGCACGGCGTCTACGCCTGGCTCACCGAACACGGCATGTGCTTCAAGCTCGGCACCGACGAAGCCTCTGAACTGACCGAACGCCAGATCCTCGAACAGTGCCGCATGTACATCGCTGCCGCGCGCCTGGCCGACCGTTTCGGCTGCGACGCGATCGGCATTCAGTACCAGCTCGGCCTCACCGGCACCTGCGCCGCCAGCGATCTGGTCGAGGGCATGCTCAACTGTGCGCAGCGTCCTCCCGTCCGCGCCGTCGATGGTCCGCGCGCCGGAACCATCATCGCCCAGGGCCGCCCCATCGCGCACTTCAACGAAGTCGATGAGTGTGCCGGCCTCGACGCGCTGCTGACCGATCGCGTCTGGTCGGCCCTGGGCCTTGCCTCCGACAACACGCTCCACGACCTCCGCTGGTCCGACCGCGATCAGTCGGGCACCACCGAGGCCGAGGTCTGGGTCTTTGAGATTTCCGGTGCGGTGCCCGCGTCGCACTTTGCCCGGGGCTGGGCCGACGCGACGGGCGAGCGCCAGCCTGCGATGTACTTTGCCAGGGGCGGCAGCACGGTCAAGGGCGTCAGCAGGCCCGGCCAGGTCGTCTGGAGCCGCATCTTTGTCGATGGCCTTGCCGGCGCGCCCGGCGGCAGGCTCGTGATGGACATCGGCCGCTTGTCGGCCATCAGCCTACCGCCCGAAGAAACCCAGCGCCGCTGGGCCGCGACCACGAGCCAGTGGCCCATCATGCACGCGGTCCTGGACAACGTCACGCGCGACCAGCTCATGGCCGCTCATCAGTCCAACCACATCCAGGTCGTGTACGCCCCCGACGCACCAGCCGCCGACGCGGCGCTGGCCGCCAAGGCCGCGCTGGCCTGCGCGCTGGGCATCGAGGTCCGGCTCTGCGGGCACGCGCTCTAGTTCTGCGGTACGATTGCCCGCTTCGCAAGGAACCTGCCCGATGACACGCCTCGCTCCCTCGCGCCTCGCGGCTGCCGCTCCGCTGGTCTTTCACATCATCACCGCCGCTGCGGCGGTCGTGTTCGTCGTCGTCGCCGCGACCAACCTCGACCTCTGGCGCGAGCTGCTCCGCAAGGATTCCTACGACGGGGCCGGGCTCATCGAGAATCTGACGGTGCTGGTCCTGCTGCCCGCGATCCCGCTTGCGATCTTCGCCGCGCTGCGCTGGGGAAATCGTCTGCCGTGGTGGCCGCTGCGCCTCTGGATCATCCTCTGGGCGCTGGCTGCGATCTATCTGGCGGGCGAAGAGATCTCGTGGGGCCAGTGGCATTTTCAGTGGGAGACGCCCGAAGCCTTCGCCGCCCGCAACGATCAGGGCGAGACCAACCTGCACAACATGAGCTCGTGGCTCGACCAGAAGCCGCGCACCCTCGTCGAACTCTTCATCATCGTCGCCGGGCTGATGGTCCCTGTCCTGGCGCGCGTCCGCAGCGGCAAGGCCCCCGACGACGACGCGCCGGGCGCGTGGATCCTGGCCCACCGCATGTGCTGGTCGGCGGCGGGGGCGTACCTGCTCCTGCGCGTCACCCCGTACGTCGTTCCCGGCGTGCTCGGCGAGCGGCTCGACGCCTCGGAACTGCGCGAGCTGGCGATCGCGTGGTTCATCGCGGTCTACCTGGTCTCGTTCTTCATCCGCCTGCGCGCCCGCCCCGGGTCCACGTCAACCCCTTGATCCTGAGCGGCCTGCTGCCCCCGACGGGCCGCCGCCGAGGGAGCGCTTGTGCAGTCTGATGTCACGTTGGCGCTGGTTTTTGTCGTGTCAACGCACGCTGATGGCACGCTGGCCAGAGCCACCCCGAGCTGCGCCCGCGCAACATCCCCGCACGATGACCACCGATCGCCGCATGATCGCAGCAAATCGACGCGCATTGACGCCGATACAGCCCCGGACACCATTCGTTCGCTCTCAGTTCGGGCCCAACCCCCGGACCTGCCCCCGTTCCAGCCCCCGGCCTACGCCTTCCTGCCCAGGTACTTGGCGATGTCAAAGTCCACGAAGTCCGCGTGGTGGAAGATGATGCTCTCGATCGACCGCTGCACCTTGTCGCCTTCGTGGCTGTGCGTCGCAACGATGTGCATGACTTCCGCCGGAATCCCGTGCTTATAGCACAGCGCCACCCCGCTGAACGGGTGGCGCAGCATGTCGCCAAAGGGCCCCTTGATGACCTTGCCGCTGGCGTCCTTGTCAAACTCCAGCGGCTTGCCCACGTCGGCCAAGAGCGCCCCTGCGATCAGAACGTCCCGGTTGATCGGGATGCGCTCGCCGAAGACCTCGCCCAGCACCGCCGCGATCGCGATGCACTGCTTGGCGCACGAGTTGAGATGCTCGATGTAGCGCAGGTCGATCTCGCCGGCCAGCAGCGTGAACGGCACGGCCCGCAGCTCGGCAACGCTCCAGCCCTTGCCGCCGCACCCGGTCCTGATGGCCTCATCCCACACCGCCGCGACCTTCTCGCGCAGGCCCGCATCGCCGATGTCCATCAGGTTCGGAAACAACGCCGCCACCTCGCCCACGCTCATCGCCATCGCTCAGACTCCTTCACGCTTGTCGATCGCTTCACCCGCCGCCCGCGCGCTCCACGCGACGCACGGCACAAACTCCTCGCGCAGCACCGCGTGCACGACGTCATCGTAATACGTTCCGTTCTTGCACAGGCACTGGCGCAGCACGCCCTCGGGCTTCATGCCGATCTTCCGCTGCACGCGCCCCGACGCCTCGTTGCCCGCGAAGTGCCCGCCCCAGATCCGCCTGAGCCCGAGCCGCGCAAAGCCGTAGCCCACCATCGCCCCCGCCGCCTCGGTCATCAGGCCACGGTTCCAGTACGGCGTGCCGATCCAGAACCCGATCTCGGCCCTGTTGTTGCCCCGGTCAATCGTCAGCCCGATCGAACCGATCGCCTCATCATGCTCTTTGAGCGCGATGGCCAGCAGCAGGTGGTTGCCCGCCGCCAGCCCCGCACGCTGCATCTCCATGTACGCCCTGGCATCCTCGACCCGGTACGGGCTGGGCAGACGCAGCGTCGTCGCGTACACCCGCGGATCATCGGCCAGACGCACGAACCCCGCGATGTCGCGCGCCTGCAGCATCCGCAGCCGCAGCCGCGGCGTGTCGATCACCACCGCCTCGAGCGCCCCGGCCCCTGACATCCCGGCCCCTGCCATCTACGCCTTCTTCCCGTCCGCGGCTCCGGGGCCGTCATACACCGCCGCCCCGGGCGCGATCTGCCGCATGGGCTTCATGCGCGCCTTCTCCTCAGCAACATGCGCCACCAGCCCCGGCAGACGCGCGATCATGAACAGCCCGTTCATGATCTCATACGGAAATCCCAGATCCGCCGCAATCGCCCCGATCGCTCCATCGACGTTGATCGGCAGCGCCTTGCCGCCCGCCGCAAACGCCGCCTCAACCGCGCGTGCCGCCGCGATGTGCCCGCGCGTTTCGTCCAGTCCCGCTTCGCGCGCCAGGTCGAAGAGCCGCGCCGTCCTCGGGTCTTTCGTGTGAACGCGATGCCCGAAGCCCCCGAGTTTCTCGCCGCGCGCTCTGGCCTGAGCAATCACGTCCGCCGCCGCCGCCTCAATGCTGCTGCCCGCCGCAGCCAGCGCCAGCACCTGTCCCAACGTGCGCGCACACGCCTCGATCGCCCCGCCGTGATGCGCGTTGATGCTCATGATCCCGGCCGCCACGCTCGCGCTCAAACTCGCGCCCGTGCTCGCCACCGTCCGCGCCGCGAGCACGCTCGGCGGCGTCGCGCCGTGGTCAATGCTCGAGACCAGCATCGCCTCGACCAGCCGCCCCACCCCGGGGCCCGGCAACTCGCCCAGCAGAATCAGGTGCACCGCCTCGCCGAACGACACCGACCCCATCAACTCCGCAATATCCCGCCCGCGCACCCGCACGCGGTTGGGGGCAATATCGGTAATCGCCGTGGGCCAGGCCGTCATTGCCGTGGGCTGAGCCGTCATGCTCGATCCTACGCCCGGGCCCGCCCAACCAGCCGCCCCAAGCGCGTCCGGAAACGTGCTGTCGCCCGCCGGGCATGGAGCATGTCCGAAGGAGCGGGCTCCATTTCCCTTCGCGGGAGGAGCATTTCCCTTCAGGGGAGCTTCATTTCCCTTCGCGGGAGGAGCATTTCCCTTCAGGGGAGCTTCATTTCCCTTCGCGGGAGTTCCAGACTCCTTCGCTTGAGCTCTGGAATCCTTCGCTTGCGGAGCATTTCCGAAGGAGTGTGCTCCATTTCCGAAGGAGTTTGGAGCATTTCCTCACGTCCGCAGCGTGTTCTCGCGGCCCGGTAGGGCCCCCGATCGGCCTTCCAGCCCCGCCAAGGGCCGATGCGCGCCCCGCCGCGTCCGAAAAGCACCGTGCCGCTCGCATGGGCGGCTGGAAGCCGCCCCCCCCTGTGGAAGCTGAAGCCAACTCCCCTTTGGGAGCCGAAGCCGCCCCCCTGTGGAAGTTGCCCCACCTGTGAAAGCCGCCCCCCCTGCCATGAGCCCCCGCTCAGTCGATCTGCATCTCCACCACGCCGCCCGAGTACCCCTCGCGCAACTGGATCTCGACGCGCACCGTCCTCGTCTTGACCGGCTCAAACGTCACCGTGTTGAACGTCCCGCGCCGCACACCAAACTCATCGCTCGTCGCCACCGCCGCCCAGCCGTCGCCCTCGGGCGTCAGCACCCGCCACGACGCCGGCACGCGGCACTCGCCCGTCCCCGTGTCGTCAAACCAGAACATGCTCACGCTGCGAACCTCGCGCACTTCATCAAAGTCCGCCTGCACCCATTCAAGCGTCCCGCGCCGGGGCCAGAACGTGTGCCGCTCGGCGGTCATGTCGCTGGCCGCATCGCCCGACTCAGCCCCCGCACGCCCGTCGGCCATCGCGCCCACATCATCCGAGTGGTACGTGTGCGACGCCGTCGCCTTGTAGAGCCGCACCGCCTGCCGCGGCTCCTCCCACGCCGTCCACGATCCACTGTCCGTGCCATCGGCACCCGCCTTCCCCGCAACCGGCAACGCGCTGATTCGCAGCCGCGCCGCCCCCATCGGGATGAACCGCGCCCGCCGAGGCTCGCCGTCGCTCGCCACCGGGCTGGCCTGCAGCGGCGCGACAAGCCCGTGCCGATCCAGTTTCCACGCTTCGACCGGATCGACCAGCGCCTCGATCGCCACCGGCACCGTCTGCGGCGTCCACGGCGTCTGGTCCGGATTCAGCCGCCCCGACTGCTCCTGGATCGCAAAGTGCGCGTTCGGCCCCTCGAGCACGAGCGCCATGTTCCACGCCGTCGTCGGAACGATCTCGTACGCGGGCCAGCGCTCGTTGAGCGCGGGCTTGGCGTCCTCGGCCAGTTCCTTGTTCTGCGCGCCCGCATCATCAAACCGCCGATACTCCTCGCCGATCTCGAGCGCATACGTCAGCGGCCCGCGGTCGATCGCCGCGCTGTTGTGATTGCCCGCAAACCGCCGCACGCGCACCTCCATCGGCAGGATCAGCCTCACCTCGTCGCCCGCCTTCCACGCGCGCTCGAGCCGCACCAGCCCCGCCTGGCCCGCCGTGGCCGCGACCGCCTGCCGCTGGCCGTTGACCGTCAGCATCACCCCGCCATCGCCGCCGGGGTTCCAGCCGGGGATGCGCAGCAGCAGCGGGAACCTCGCCTCGCCCGCGCCCTCGACCGCCTCGACCGTGAAACGAATCTCCTGCTCGAACGGATAGTCCGTGTCCTGCGCGATGGTCACGCGCGCTCCGCCCGCGACCTTGGCCGTCACCGTCGACGCCGCGTAGAACACCGCCGCCAGCCCGCCATCGGGCGTCGCGTACCACAGGTGCTGGGCCAGGTACGGCCAGCCGTGCCCCGCGTTGTGCTGGCAGCAGCGGTGCCGATGCGGACTCATCAGGAACATCGGCCCGCCGTTCTGTATCCCCGGGGCGTGATTCTGGGCATCCGACACCGCCATGTTCGGCGCCGTCAGGTACCGCAGCCCTCCCATGTCGGCCATGAACGACGCCGGCAGGGAGTTGAACGCCGCGTCCTCGCACCGATCGGCCCAGATCATGTCGCCCGTGATCGCAATCAGAATCTCGTGACTCAGCATCTCCTCGACGATGCCGCACGTCTCGATGCACTGCCTCGGATCGGCAAAGCCGGGCCTGGCGTTCTCGTCGGCCCCGAACATCCCGCCCGGCACCTGCCCGTACTGCTTACGCACAAAACGCCAGTTCGCATCGGCCTGCGCCTTGTCCTTCTCGTCGCGCGACTGCACCCACCACTGCGCAGGCTGCCGGAACGCCTGGGCGATATTCACGTTGTGCCAGTCGATCACGCCCTCGTCCCACCGCGCCGTGTGCTGGTGTGTCCGCTCGGCCAGCCCTAGCAGCCACGCCTCGCCCGTCCGGTTGTACAGCCAGTGAATCGCCGCGAGTTGATCCCCGGCCCGGATCTTCGGCCAGTAGCCGATCAGGAACTTCTCATCGGGCACCTGCTCGAGATACCTGAAATACCGCTGCATCAGCGATATCACGCGCTCATCGCCCGTCCAGTCGTGATAGTCCATCAGACAGAACAGCATGATCATGTTCGGCCAGAGATCATCGCGCCCCGTCAGCCGCGTCGCCAGACCTGTGCGCCCCTCATCAGGCCCGAACCAGCCGTCCTCCTGCTGGCTGGCAATCGCCCCTTCGATCCACACATGCGCCTCGGCGATCATCGCTTCATCGCGCAGCACGTACGCCGCGTTGAGAAAACCCTTGAGCCAGTACGGCACCTCTTCCCAGCCCCGATCGCCCCGCCCCCTGGGATCGAGCCACGCGTTGCCTTCCTTCTGCACGAACGGACTGATCTCACCAAGTCGCCCGTGAAAGCCGTCGGCCTGAAGCCGAATCTGATGCCGCAGCCACCCCCCGACCTCAATCGACCCGATCGGGAGTTTGATCAGCCGTGAAGGTTCGAGGGGCGTGCGGTTGGTCACATACTGCGCGTCTGGATTCACGGTCTGCTCCGGGTGAGACTGGGTCGCGGCGGTCAAAGCGGCCGCGCAGACAATCGCCCAGTAGGTGCATGCAGCCTTCATGGTGCATCATACGGCCGTTTTGAGCCGACAGAACCCGGCATCGGCCACGTTTTCGCCCTAGTGCAACGTCGCCGCATGCCACGCGCCCAGAGCGGCAAGAGCCTGCCGCCGATTCGTGATCAGAACCCGCCGTGCAACAGGATTTCGGCCCGCGATCATCACGACACACCCGTTGACATTGAGCGCGGTGGGCTCGAAGAAGTACACACACAGCGCGTCCCGGCCGCGCACGAACTCGACGCGACCCAGCGGCGACGACACGCTCAAACGACCCGCGTGCATATGAGCCGATGACAACGCCAGCCCTCGATCTATCGCCAACTTGTTGCCGACAAGCAGGGCCAGAGCGCCGCTCGCCATCGCGACCAACGCATACGGCCCGACGATCTCGCGCATGATGAACCCCGATGCGCATAAAACCGCACCGGTCAGCAGCACCGCGCCGACCGCAACCCAACTCCACGCCGTATGGTCGCCCTCAAACAGATCGACCGGCTCGAAAGACGCACCCGTCGCCTCCAACTCGACGCCCGACGGAACCGAACCCAACAGCGCGACACCATCGAGTTCATCCGAAGACAGAGCCCTGTCGCACGCCCGGTACCACGAAGTCGTCAACAGGAAAACATGGATCGGCCAACGAAACATGGCACGCATGCATCACTGATTCGTGCGCAGCTTTAACTGGCGACAGCACTCGCGTAAATCAAAGTCTAGGATGTCAGAAAAGTTGTGAATGTCAGCCCACATATCCACACCGTCGTAAAGAATGCCGAGACCTGCCGTTATTCCGATTCCGATCACAGCGGGACAAGCTGGAGGGAATGCGATACACGCAATTCCACCTCCACCAATAATGAGGATACCCAACGTACCACGACCCGCGAAAGAGCGAGTTCTGTTTATCATGTCCGTATGGAATCGATCATAAGCACTTTCAAGACAACTGTCATATTCGTTATCCGACCAGACAGGCTCTCCGGAAGCAGTTAAGCAAAGCGCCCCATAGAGTGCTCGCTGTCCGAACTGTTCAATCGCGCCCTCAACTGCTTCAAACTCCTCACTGGTAGCGGAATCAAGCTGAATTAGGGGAAACAGCAGAATCTTGCCGTTGTGGTATGACTCAGCACGAGCGATGACACCAAAGAAGTAGACGTCAATCTAAACGGCTGGTGCGCGAAGCCTTCCATAGATACCGAAAAACTCGATCCCTTGATTTTGACACACTTCAATCCAATCGGCTTCGTAGCCTCCCTCTTCATCCATCTCGATTCGAAACACCAGAGCGCCTTCGACCTCGTAAAACCGATTATCATCCGTCCGTGCCCACGAATTGAAAGTACTCACCTCGTGGTCTTCATCCATGACCCAGGTCGTCAACAACTCGTCATACACGTTTCCAATGAAGACGTTCTCCGCGAACAAAGTGTTGAACATCAGTTCCTGATGCACACGCAACACGGATTCAAAGGTCAAAGGAATGGCAGGCAACTCGATCACACCGTTGCCAACTCCCAACGCAACGACTTCAGACTCCGGCTCATTGAGTGTCACATGCTGTGCAGTCGAGCAATGAGCGAACATTACGGAAATGAGCGTAAAAAAGAAGTCTCTGAAGCTTCATTCTGGACCTCCTTGGGGGTGTAATCGAAAATCTCCAGTACCGTTTCAACTCTTGAGCGACACAGTACCACATGTCGGCTCTCGCGCCAACAACGTTGTTCGATCAAATTGGCCCCGTCCGCATTTCATGCACGAAAACACCCTGATCAGGCGATCAATCGCATCATCATTGAACGGATGTTATTGAGGGCTTGCCCCTCCACCCCCTCGGTAATGCACAACATCCTCACACCTGACCGATCCTCCTATCGTTGCCTCAAGACCCCGTTTCGCACGCTACTCAGGAGATTCCCGCATGGGCGTTCAGATCGCACTCGCACCCGGTGACGGCATCGGACCCGAAATCATGGACGCCTGCATCCGCATCTTCGCCGCAGCAGGCGTCACCGAACACCTCGACTTCATCCCCGTCGACATGGGCGAACGCGTCTTCGCCGCCGGCGACGCCCGAGGCATCACCGACGAAGCCGTCGAAACCATCGAACGCACAGGCCTCGTCTACAAAGGCCCCATGGGCACGCCCATCGGCGGCGGCGGAAAGTCCATCAACGTCACACTCCGCAAAACCTTCGGCGCCTTTGCCAACCTGCGCCACTTCCAGTCCCTCCCCGGCGTCGACACCGTCTTCAGCCGCGCCGGCGTCCCCGTCGACATGTACATCGTCCGCGAAAACATCGAAGACACCTACGGCGGCATCGAGCACCGCCTCACCAACGACGTCATCGAATGCAAGCGCCTCATCTCGGCCCCAGGCTGCGATCAGGTCCACCATTTCGCCTTCCAGACCGCCGCGAGCCTCGGCATCACCAAAGTCCACTGCGCCCACAAGGCCAACATCATGAAGATGACCGATGGCCTGTTCCTCGAACGCTTCCGCGCCGAAGCCCAGCACTACCCCGGCATCGAAATCGCCGACATCATCATCGACGCCCTCTGCATGAACCTCGTCCTCAAGCCGCAGGAATACCGCATGATCGTCCTGCCCAACCTTCAGGGCGACATCGTCTCCGACCTGGCCGCAGGACTCGTCGGCGGGCTCGGCTTCGCGCCCAGCGCCAACATCGGCGACCACATCTCCATCTTCGAAGCCGTCCACGGCACCGCCCCCGACATCGCCGGCAAGGGCGTCGCCAACCCCACCAGCCTCCTCCTCAGCGGCCTCATGCTCCTGCGATACCTCGGCATGCTCAAGCAGGCCGCGATCATCGAAAACGCCCTCCTGGCCGCCCTCGAAGCCGGCATCCACACCGGTGATGTCAAAGGCAAGGGAGAGCCTGTCGGCACCGACGCCTTCGCTGGCGCCATCATCGACCGCCTCGGCACCACCCCCAAAGGCAAGGAAGCACGCCCGGTTCCCACCGCCGCGACCCCAAACCACACGCCGCCAGTCCGCCCGCACGTCAACAAGCTCATGCGCACCTTCGAGACCGTCCACAGCACGCACTGCGGCTGCGACATCTACATCGGCACCACCATCACCCCGCTCGAACTCGCCCAGCGCCTCGAACGCATCGCACAAGGCACCGCCTTCAAACTCACCATGATCTCAAACCGCGGCACCCAGGTCTGGCCCAGCGGCAGCCCCTACACCGAAGTCGTCGATTACTACCGCGTCCGCTTCGAACTCCGCGACCCCGCCGTCATGCTCGGGCAGATCGGACAGATGCCCACCATCCACCTGCTCACCAAGGTCGCAGAGAAGTTTGAAGTCACCGACTTTCAACCCCTCAAGATGTTCGACGGCAGGCCCGGCTTCTCCCGCGCCCAGGGCCAGTAAACGCCCATTCACCCGTTTTCACTCGACTCAGCCCCCCGACGGGTGTAGATTGCTGGTATGACCATTCGCATTCCCCGTCGCGCCCGCCGCGCGATCACCGCGGGCGCCGCCGCTCTGCTCGCGCTCGCCGCCTGTGCCACGCTCGAACCGGCCCCGCGCGACCGCACCGACGACACGCAACTCCCCTCCCGCACCGACCCCGCACCCGATGCGCCATCGCGCAACGAACGCTCCACCACCTTCCAGGTCTGGGACCTCCACGCCAGCGGCATCGACCCCCTCCGCTCGCAAAAAGTCATCGACCCGAACCTCGCGCAACGCGGCTACTGGATCACCACCGCATTCATGGGCATGCCCCGCCGCGCCGAGGGCGATCGCATGGGCGCCGGAGGCCGCGTCATCGCCGAAGCCGACCTCGCCGAACGCGCACGCGTCTTCGAAAAACGCATCGCCGACACCCGCATCTCAGGCCTGCCCGGCATCGTCATGCTCGACGCCGAAGCCTTCATGCCCTACGAGAGTGAACAAACCCTCGCGTGGTTCAACCAGACCGCACGCATCGCATCAAAGCACTTCGCAAACTGGTTCTGGTACTTTCAGCCCCACCGCTTCGAACGCGCCACCGTTCCAGCACGCTTCTCAACCGAAGACGAGTACTACGACTGGCACGCACGCCAGGAGTTCATGCAACTGGCCTCGGCCATCAGTGTCACCGTCTACCACGGCCGCGAACGCGACGCCACCAACCCCATCTCCGCAGCCGGACGCACGCAGGGCGATCGCCACCTCGAGCGCGCCGCCGAGTTCGCCCGCCGCATGAACAAGCCTCTCATTGTCACCGTTCGCGCCGATCTCGCCGGCAAGCCCCGCGAAACACTCATGACCAAAGAAGCCCTCGAAGCCTCCTGGCGCGAGTTCTTCCTCCGCAACGATGTCCACGGCATCGCTATTTGGAACGATCAGCCCGAAGACATGGTCGACTTCGATCGCCGCTGGTCCAAGCAACGCATCGAACCCGTCATCCACGACCTGCTCATCGAACGCAAAAAAGTCGTAGACAGGCAAACCGAGTGATTTGCACCCATCTCGCCCGATCGCTCATCGAGTCCACACCTGATTTCAGCTTTGCTAATATTTGCGCGATGCAAGCCCAGCGTCTCGCGGGTTCGATCGCTGCGCCTGCCAGCCCCAACTCGACGCATCGAACGCATCAAGCCTCGAGCCATCAAACAGCAGATTCCCCGCATCCGGGGTCGAATCGAACACCAACTCCGCAATCCGCAACCCCGCGTCTGTCTCAAATGTGGTCAACAGATCGCGGACCGCAAGCACTGCGTTCGGATGGTCGCTTCCATCCGGAGTCAGCACCCCAAGCTCACCAACCCCAAGGTCAGCAAGCATCCCAACCCACGAACTACTCCGCACGTTCTCCCGGTGCACACAAAGGCGGTCCTGATACCCGATTCCGGTGCTGCCCGACTCCAAGGCTCGCAGGATTTCCGTCTGACGCTCTGCGGTCAGAGTCTTGAATGAACGTGCATTGACCCCAACATCACGAGGTGTAACTACCCCCGCCGATGCAGCGACAGAAAGACCCACATTCACAATCAGCCCACGTCGAATCATCCTCTAGCTCCCCACAACGGGCGGATAGGCTCCGGCCGCGCACCACTTCTGCCAAAGGAATACAACGCCGCCACAAACTGACCAATAAAATGGGAGATTTTTTCAGTCTGAATTGCGAATTCTCCCCGTTCAGGTCCGCCGGCCCTACCAACCACCCGACTTCATGTATTTCTGCCCGCCGTGCCTGCCCGATAGACTCTTGCATTGAGCGACCACCTTCGATTTGATACCGGTGGCGGGCCTCGGCCTCCGCTTCTCCGCCGCCTCTTCCCCGAGCCAGGGAATCCCCTGACCTGGTCGTTGCCCATCTATCGCGCCTGGGGTATTCGTGTCCGCATCCACCTCCTCTTTCTGGTCTACATCGCCGTCAAACTCATTGGAGCTGCAAGCGGGCCGAACTTCACGCTTGTGGCTCTGATTCTCGCCACGCTGTTTCTATTAGTGCTGCTTCACGAATACGGACACTGCTTCGCCTGCCGATGGGTCGGTGGCTCGGCCGACGACATTCTGCTCTGGCCTCTGGGAGGTTTGGCGTTCTGCCGCCCGCCCCGGAGGTGGAAAGCCGATCTCATCACGACCCTCGGAGGCCCTGCGGTCAATGTTGTCCTGTTTCCGATTCTGGCGCTGGCGCTCTATGCCCTCACCCGTTCGTGGGGAGCCGTATTCTTCAACCCGTTCACGCCGTCGAAGGGATGGGTTCTCGTTGCGTCCCACGGCCTGCCTGGCCAAATCCTCTTCGCTGCGCACTACACCAACGCCTTGCTCCTGGCATTCAACATGCTCGTCCCGATGTACCCCATGGATGCCGGACGCACTCTGCATGCGATTCTTTGGCGTACTCTCGGGCACCGCCGCGGCCTGCACATCACAGTGCATGTTGGGATCGGTGCGGCGTGTGTTCTTGGCGTCATCGGCATCGCTGCCAACGAAACCCTTCTCCTTGCCTTGGCCATACTCGGAGGGCTGACGTGCTTTTTTGAACGCCGCCAACTCATGCTTGCACCGGCCTACTCCACCGACCTGGATGACTTTGAGCCCGTCCAGCCGAGCCCCAGACTCATCGCACGCGAACGCCAGCACACGATCGAGGTCGAGCGCATTCTCGACAAGATCGCTCGCGAAGGCATGGGCAGCCTGTCACGCCGCGAGCGTAAAACGCTCGAACATGAGACGCGGCGCCGCCGGAATGGGTAACATCGCCCGTGCCGCGCACCGGTTCTGCGCGCCAAAACGAGGGTTCTCATGGGCATCTATGACCGCGACTACGTCCGCGATCAACGCGCCGGAGCTGGTGCGCCGGGGCGCGAGCGCGGAACTCTGGCGCGCCGCGCTCGCGGGTTCTCGTTCACCACATGGCTCATCGCGATCAATATTGCCGTGGCGATCATTCGCCTCGCGCTTGGATCGTTCGGACACCCGGTCCACGTTCAAACCGAACTGACGGTCGATCCGGCAACGATCACCCAACTGAGAGAATCGCAGGACTACTTCGTCAGTTGGGCTCCGCCCAACACTCCCAACCCCGGTCGCACCTCGGGCACGATGCTGTATCGCAGCCTGTTCGACGTTTCGACCGATGGCTCCATCAGACCCGTCGGCAAGGCTGACTACAAGGTCATGGACCCTCTCGAACGTTTCGGGCACTTCTCCACAGCGACTGGGTTTGCCCGACTCGAAGTCTGGCGCCTTGTCACCTTCCAGTTCCTGCACGCGGGGTTCATGCATCTTCTGTTCAACATGTTCGGCTTGTGGGTCTTCGGCCGCATCGTCGAAGAACAACTCGGCGGCAAACGCTATCTCGCCTTCTATCTCACGTGCGGCATATTCGGCGGGTTGCTCTACCTCGTACTCAACCTTGCCGGTGTTCTTGGCCTGCGACTGCCCGGGGCGCTCAACGTCCAGATCACAACGTCGCTTGTTGGCGCTTCGGCTGGTGTCTTCGGTGTGCTCATGGCATGCGCGTACATCGCCCCCAAGACCATCGTTCAACTCATCTTCCCGCCAATCCCCATTCAGATGCGCTATCTCGTCTACGGCTTCTTCGCCCTCTCGGTCTGGAATCTCGTGATCGGCAGCAAGAACCAGGGCGGAGAAGCCGCCCACGTCGGCGGCGCGCTGGCCGGGTACTTCTTCATCCGCCGCGCATATCTGCTCAACGACTTCTTCGAGGTCTTTCGCCGATCAACCAAGCCTCGCCAAGGCACCAAACGCCACCGCGCAGGCGTTCGCAACTCTGACGCAGAGATCGACAGCATTCTCGACAAGATCAGCCGCGACGGCATTGCCGGCCTGAGCGACGAAGAACGCAAGCGCTTAGCCGAGCACAGCAAGAGCGAACGCCAGGACCGAAGCCATTGACCTCGCCGCTGAGATTCGAAATCCACGCGCGATGCTCGCACACCGCTGCCCGCGTCGGCACAGTCTCCACCCCTCACGGCGACTTCGACACCCCCGCATTCATGACCGTCGGCACGCGCGCTTCGGTCAAGGGCATCCTGCCCGATTTCATACGACGAATTGGCGGGCAGGTCATTCTCAACAACACCTTCCACCTCATGCTCCGCCCAGGCTCGGAACTCATCGAGCGCATGGGCGGCGTCCATCGCTTCATGAACTACAAAGGCCCAATCCTCACCGACTCCGGCGGATATCAGGCCTACTCGATGGCCGACATCAACGCCATTGACGACGACGGCGTGACCTTCAAGTCGATCGTCGATGGCAGCAGCGTCCGCCTCACCCCCGAACGCGCCATCGAGATCCAGAACCAACTCGGGGCCGACATCATCATGGCGTTCGACGATTGCCCGCCCTCGGTCGATCCCGCAGCCGCGCCCTTCAATCAAGCCCGCCTACGCCATGCCATCTCACGCGATTCGAAGAGATCGCGCACCTACGACCATGCCTCTCGCCTGAGTACTGCGAACGAGCGCACCGTCCGTTGGCTCGACCGTTGCAAGGCCGCGCACGCCAATCCCAACACTCAGGCGTTGTTCGGCATCATCCAAGGCGGAACGGATCTGGATCAACGCACACAGTGCGTCCAGCAAGTATGCAACATCGATCTGCCCGGCTATGCCATCGGGGGCGTCGCAGTCGGTGAAGCGTTCGATGCCATTGCAGCGGTCACGCAGCACACCGCCCGGCTCATGCCCAACCACAAGCCCCGATACCTTATGGGAGTCGGGTACGAACGCGACATCGTCGCTGCGGTCCGTTCGGGCATCGACATGTTCGACTGCGTGCTGCCGACGCGCAATGGCCGCAACGCAAACGCGTTCACCACCACAGGGCAGATTCGACTTCGCAACGCTGCCTGTGCCGACGACCCGCGAGTCATCGAACCTGGGTGCGATTGCCCCGCGTGCGATCCGATCGCCTTCGGATGGGAGTCGGCCCACGAAACCGGGTTCTCCCGTGCCTATATCAGGCATTTGTTCATGTCTGGAGAAATGCTTGGGCCGATCCTCGTTTCCCTGCACAATCTGCGACACTTCCAGCGTCTGATGTTGGACATTCGGCTTGCGATCCGCCATGATGGGTGGTCCAAGTTTGCCCAGCGCTGGCCGGTCGCCGTTGAAGGCCTCACGTTCTCAGCCTCTCATTCCAACTGAACACCAAACACAACGGGACGAATCTCGCTCCCGCATGCACTAAGGAATTTGCAATGTTCATGCACGAAATCGTCACGTTCGCGTCCAAACCCCCTGTCATCGGAGGCGGAGGCGATGCGCCCGCTGCCAGTGAACTCGTCCCCGGCAGCCCCGCAGGCACCACCACAGCCCCTGCTCGAGGCGGCGGGATGGACATCATCATGTTCGGCCTGCTTATTTTCTTCGTTTTCATGATCTTCACCACGATGATGTCGGGCAAGAAAGAGAAGAAGCGGAAGGCCGAACTTCTGAGCTCGCTGGCCCGGCACGACAAGGTTCAGACCGTCGGAGGAATCATCGGGAGTATCGTGGAAATCGACGACACGGAGATCATCATCCGCACCGACGAAGCCACCAACACGCGCATCCGCGTCGCCCGAACCGCTATCCAGACCGTCCTCAAGAAGGGCCGGACCGCTGGTGCCGAGGCTGAAACCAAGCCCGACGCGCTCGAAGTTGGGACTTGAACTGACTCTCAAAGACCTGCCAGTACACCGCGCCCCGGCCTCCGCCCGCGCCAAAGATCCCCTTCCCTGCGCATCGACCGATCGGGAACCGAAAACATGAAGAATCTGCGATCCAAGTCCATCTTCCTGCTCATCATGCTCGTCATGTGCGGGCTGAGCATCTATCCCCCGACCGACAAGCTTCGCCTCGGAAAAGATCTCCGAGGTGGAACTACGCTGGTCTATTCCGTTGATATCGCCCCCGGCGAAGACGCGGGCGAGACCATCAGCAAGGTCATCGACGTCCTCAAGGACCGCGTCGACCCCGACGGCATCTTCGACATCACCATGATCGCGCAAGGTCAGGATCGCATCGAGATCACGATGCCCCTCCCGAGCGAAAGGGTCAAGCAACTCAAGAAGGCCTTCGAAGACGCGCTGGCCGTCATCGACGCGCGCAGCATCGACCGCGCCGATTTCGAGCGCGTGATGCGCTCACCAGTCGAGAGCCGCACCGCTCGCATTACTCAGGTTGCAGGCGACTCGGGCATTTTGCGTGAGGTGCTCGATGACGCTGCAGCGGCGCTCGATCGCGCGGTGGCCCTGCGCTCGCAATACGAGTTCGCGGAGAGTCAGCGAGCGCCAGATTCGGTGCTCGATCAACTCGCCGAAGAAATTGCCGAAGCCGAGATTCGCTACTCACGAGCCCGCGACGCAGCGGTTTCATCGATGCCATCGGGAGACGAATTGCGTCGGATTCTTGACCTGTCCGATCGCCCGCTCATTCTCAAGGATGCTGCGACGGACGAGTACCGCTCGCTCGACAGCAGCCGAAAGCGAGCACTCGATCGCTTTCAGGAGTTGCATGCCCAGCGACTGGGCAGCGATCTGACCAACGCACTTGCAGCCCACGATACGTATATCCGCAACCGCACATCGCTCGACGATCCATCGGACCTGATCCGCCTGTTGCGTGGTGCTGGCGTGCTCAGTTTCCGTATCACTGTGGACCCGCAGGGTTCCGGAACAACCAACACACACCCCGAAGAATTCCGCCTTCGCGAGGAACTGCGCGAGAAGGGCCCACTCAATGTTCGCTCGCGCGACGCACGTTGGGTCAAGATCAATCGCATCGAAGCCTGGATCGACACGATCCAGCAACTCGAGATGCTCGACCTCGACCCGGGATCGTTCTTCCGGAATCAGCAGCTCGTCGTCGAACCCTACGACGGCGCGTATTGGGTTCTGGCGTGGGACACATCGGACCGGCGCCTGACGCAAGCCGATGACCCGGACTGGTCGGTCGCGGCCGCGTTCAACACAGCCGACTCATCGGGCCGCCCGGCCATCGGGTTCCGCATGAACACTCGCGGGTCGCGCATGATGGGCGACCTCACAGGCAACAACCTCGGCAACAAGATGGCCGTGCTGCTTGATGACGAGGTCTACACCGCACCGAACATTCAGGGACGTATCACACGTAACGGGCAGATCACAGGCAACTTCTCGACGCCCGAACGCGAGTACATCATTCGGGTTCTCAATGCGGGTTCGCTTCAGGCTAAACTCTCCAGTCAGCCTCTGAGCGAAAACACGATCGCGCCCGAACTCGGGCTTGACAATCTCCGCGCAGGCCTCGTCGCAGGCCTCATCGCGCTCATGATCGTCAGCGTGTTCATGGTCTTCTACTACTTCGGCTACGGCCTCATCGCGGTGCTTGCTCTTCTCTGCAATGCAGTGCTCATTCTCGCCGCCATGTCCCTTGCCAAGGCCGCCTTCAGCCTCCCGGGCATCGCAGGCGTCATTCTCACCTTCGGCATGGCGGTCGACGCGAACGTGCTGATCTTCGAGCGCATTCGCGAAGAACTCCGCGGCGGAAAGGAATTCAAGGCCGCGGTTCGCCTCGGATATGAGAAGGCGCTCTCTTCCATCGTCGACGGCAACGTCACCAACCTCATCGTCTGCGTCGTCCTCGGTCAGCTCGGCACTCAGGAAATCCGCGGCTTTGCCATCACGCTGGGCATCGGTGTCTGCACCACACTCTTCTCCGCACTCTTCATCAGCCGCCTGCTGATGACCTTCATCACCGATGTCGCCCAACTCAAGCGCATGAGCATGCTCGCGCTGGCCTTCCCGGTCATCGACCGCGTGCTTGAACCGAAAATCAACTGGGTCGGCCTGCGGTATGTGTCCATTGTCATCTCGACGATCTTCGTCGGCATCGGCGTCGCCATGGTTGTCTTCCAGGGCGAGAAGATGCTCGATATGGAGTTCCGAGGCGGCGTACAGGTCACGCTGCGTTTCGGTACCGATGAACAGGGCAAGCCCATCATCATGGAGCGCGCACAAGTCCTCGAACGGGTCCGCAACATCGGCAAGGACCGTGCTGCACTCGATCCGCTTCGGGCGTTCACACTCGCCGAAGCCATCCCTGTCAATCCCGAACCTGGGGGAATCTCATCCAACACCTTCCTGATCAAGGCGTTTCTTCTCGATGATCAGGCCGTCGCCGCGCCAACTTCGCTGGGTGCCCGCGGACAGGATGAAGTCCAATCTCCGATCGACACGATGGTCCGCGCCATCATTTCCGCTTTTGAACAAGAGATTGACACCCGCTCTCCCGTAGCGTTCAGCGGCGATCGATTCGATTCCATCGACGGCGCACCCGTCTACTCGGTCCTGTCTCCGACTCTGGGTGAGAACATCCGACGCAGCGAGTATCGCGAGAACGTCAGCACATACATCGGTGGCGTAGCCATCGTGATTGACGTTGATGCTTCACGCATCGAGCGCCTCCCCACCCTTGATGGCCTGGCAGACCGCATCGACACCATGCGCTCCAAGCCCGATTTTTCCGATGCCCTGCGTCACGAGACACGCCTGATCATTCTTCGCGGCACTCCCGACGCCGTCGAGACATTCGTGCTCCTCGCTCGCGATTCAAATCTGAGTTTCTTTGACAATGAGGAGGTCTGGCGTGTCGCGCTGGCCGAGCGCGAGTGGGATCTCGTTCGAAGCGCGCTGGGCGATGTCACAACCCTTGCCAGTGTGCAAACCTTCAGCCCCGTCATCGCCGAACGCTTCAAGCAAACCGCGATCGTCTCGGTCCTCATGAGTTTCCTGCTGATCCTGATCTATATCTGGGTGCGCTTCGGCTCGGTCCGCTACTCGCTGGCAGCCGTCGTCGCCCTCACTCACGACGTCCTCGTTGTCATCGGGCTTATCGCTCTTGCCGAGATCGCATACGACCACCCCGCTACTGCGAGCATCGCTCAGGCCATTGGTGTCGCGCCGTTCAAGATCGACCTCACTCTTGTCGCCGCTATCCTCACGATCATCGGCTACTCGCTCAACGACACCATCATCATCATGGACCGCATTCGCGAAAACCGTGGAAAACTCCCCTATGCGTCGGCTAGCGTCATCAATCTCTCGATCAATCAGACCATGAGCCGAACCGCGATCACGTCAGGAACAACCCTCCTGGCAGTCCTGATCCTCTATGTCTGGGGTGGCGATGGCGTTCGGGCCTTCTCATACGCTTTGCTTACCGGCATCATCGTCGGAACATATTCAACCGTCGCTGTTGCTGCACCGCTCGTCTGGTCGAAGAAAACTGGAGGCCCGTCCAATCCAAGCACCTGACCCCCCGTTCGAGTCCGCTTACTGAGCGCTCGACCGTCCACGGGAGCGAGCCATGGAACATCGAGGCAACCGAACTATTCTCGCACTGACGCTGCTTGTCGTCGTCTGGATTGTGACGTACTGGATCTGGCAACCCCGCTCAGAACGCGATCCCAGAGTCACCTTCCCCGAGCCTCTGACGAACACCGGTGTACAAGTTTCCCCCGATATCCCTGCGCTCATTCCGAAGCAACCTTCGCCCCAACCCTTGCCCGATCGACCTCGAGCCATCGATCCAGAACCTCCAAAGCCCCAAACCCAGCCGCAAAATCCCGACTTCGGTGAGCCCCCGTTCCGCTGGTACACCGTGCAACCGAACGACACCGCAGAGCGCATCGCCGCTCGCGAACTCGGCTCGGCTCAACACTGGCGCGCCCTCGCTCGCGCCAACCCGATCAAAGACATCTCGCGGCTCATCCCCGGAGATCAGATCAAGATCCCACTCGATCCAGAAAATCCGCAGGGCCGCCCCGACAACCGCACGACGCCGACGCCGACGCCAGCTGCGCCAAAGAGTGTCGAGTACGCGGTCCGTTCCGGCGACACCCTCTCGGGCATCGCAAAGCAGTTCTATGGCAGCGCAAGTCCACAGTTCATCGACTTCATATTCGCTGCCAATCGTGACCGCCTCCGCAACAAGAATGATCTTCGAGTTGGGCAGACCCTGATCATTCCGCCCAAGCCGACCGGCGCGGACTAATCAACCCTACCATCACGCTTCATGAGCACTTCGACCTACATTGTGACCGGAGGCGCGGGTTTCATAGGCTCAAATCTTGTCGCCGAACTCCTCCGCCGTGAGCCCGGCGCCCACATCATGGTCATCGACGACTTCCGTTCCGGCTCGTTCGCGAACATCGTCGAAGCATGCCAGCGCAAGGGCGTTGCCCCGTTCACCGGCGAAGTCTTCGCAGAAGCCGTTGCCGACCTCAACCTCCAGCCCGCGATCGAGGGCCTCGCGCCAAACGCTGTCTTCCACCTCGCCGCCATTACCGACACCACAGTCGCCGACGAGAAGAAGATGATCCACGACAACACCGAGTCCTTCGGCGACATGATTCACGCCTGCGCGACCGCACGCATTCCTCTGGTCTATGCCTCCTCCGCTGCGACATACGGCTCGCCCCGACACAACCACAAGCCCTTCCCACTCTCATTGGCTGGCTCACCCAACAATGTCTATGGCTTCAGCAAGTGGCTTATGGAACTCGAACACGCACGCATCGCCGCCGATGTCGCCGAAGAGTCCGGCTCCGAGCCACATGTCGTCGGTCTGCGCTACTTCAACGTCTTCGGCCCTGGCGAGCATCGCAAGGGTCGCATGGCCAGCATGGTTCACCAACTCGCGATTCAAGTCCTGCGTGGAGGCTCACCGCGACTCTTCCGCGATGGCTCGCAGTCTCGCGATCAGATCTACGTCGATGATGTCGTCGATTGCACCATCGCAGCCGCAGCGCCGCGCGCCAAGCCCGGCGTCTACAACCTCGGCTCCGGACGCGCCACATCGTTCAACGACATCGCTGGCGTCATCCTCGCAACCCTCGCCGCCAGTCGCGCGATCGAGTACTTCGACATGCCCACGCACATCCGCCAGTTCTATCAGGATTTCACATGCGCGGACCTGACTGAAACTGCCCGAGGCCTGCGATGGACGCCTGCGCACGAGCCTCTCGCCGCCATGCGTTCCTATGTCCAATACCTCGCCGAACACCAGCACACATGGCATGATGGAGCCGCATCATGAGTCTCAAACGCATCCTCGTAACCGGCGGCGCAGGTTTTCTCGGCTCGCACCTTTGCGACCGGCTCGTGCAGCAGGGACATGACGTCATCTGCCTCGACAACTTCTTCACAAGCCAGAAATCGAATGTCGAACACCTGCTCGATCTCTCAAACTTCGAACTCATCCGCCATGACGTCACACACCCGCTCTGGCTCGAAGTGGACGAGATCTACAACCTCGCATGCCCCGCCGCACCAGGGCACTATCAATACAACCCCATCAAGACCATGAAGACTTCTGTCATGGGCGCGATCAATATTCTTGGCATGGCAAAGCGATGTCGCGCCAAAGTTCTCCAGGCCTCCACCAGCGAGGTCTATGGCGATCCCGATATTCATCCCCAGCCCGAGTCCTATCGCGGCAATGTCAACCCCATCGGCCCTCGCGCCTGCTACGACGAAGGAAAACGCGCCGCCGAAACTCTCTTCTTCGACTATCACCGCGCCAATCGCGTCAACATCCGCGTCGTGCGCATCTTCAACACCTACGGCCCACGCATGCACCCGTTCGACGGCCGCGTCGTCTCAAACTTCATCCGTCAGGCACTTCACTCTTCCAAACTCACTATGTTCGGCGACGGTTCACAAAGCCGTTCATTCTGCTATGTTGACGACATGATCGAAGGCCTCATCCGCATGATGAACGGTCCCGACGACTTCCCCGGACCCGTCAACATCGGCAACCCCAACGAATTCACCATCCTCCAACTTGCGCAACTCATCCTCAAACTCACCGGCCGCGAAGACCTGCCGCTCGAACACCTCGCTCTTCCCGCGGATGATCCACGCCAGCGCCAGCCTGACATCACGCTCGCACGCTCACGCCTGAACTGGGAGCCGAAGATCCAACTCCGCGAGGGGCTCGCCAAAACCATCGAGTACTTCAATTCCATTCGCTTCGACGACTTCCGCGCGCCAACGCCCAACTACTGAACATCCGACAGTGCGTTGCTCGCAAGCGCAACACCGCGAGATCGTCATGACTTTTCTCGTCGCACCCATCACCCTCGCCGACCAGCCCGCCTGGATCCGCATGCGCCGCGCCATGGGCCCCACTTGGTTCACTGATGATATCGAATCATTCACACGCTCTTACTTCGAATCAGGCACCATTCAAGGCCTGCCCCACTGCGTCCTCGTCGCACGCGAACACGACAACTCCGAGCCTATCGGTTTCGCGGAAGTCTCGCTTCGTGACTATGCCGAAGGTTGTCTTTCCTCGCCCGTCGCCTATCTGGAAGGCTGGTATGTCGAACCCGCATGGCACCGCAGAGGCGTAGGCCGCGCGCTGCTCAGAGAGGCCGAACGCTGGGCCGTCTCGCAAGGATGCACCGAGTTCGCCTCGGACTCGGAGATCGACAATGCCCAGAGCATCGCCGCGCATCAGGCCCTCGGCTTTACCGCCGTCTGTTCCATCATGTGCTTCCACAAGCGAATCGCGACTGAAACCCAATCCTGATCCTGCTTCCTGGCTCGCATCAACCAGGTTCAGGCTCTAGTGCACAATAAAACGGGCCCGGAGTGCTTCCGGGCCCGATGGCGAACTTTGGTCATATCAATCGGCGGCTTACGTCAGCCCGATCAGCCCGCCGATCACCGGCCCATACGCCACGATCAGCCCCGCAAACACCACCGACACAATCGAGATCAGCTTGATCAGGATATTGAGCGACGGCCCCGATGTGTCCTTGAACGGATCGCCCACGGTGTCACCAACAACCGTCGCCTTGTGGTCGTCCGATCCCTTGCCATAGACGAACTTCGAGCCGTTGCCCGCAGCCTTGTACTCGGCCGCACGCGCCGCAATCGCCCCTCGCACCGCCTCGGGAACCTTCGACCGGATTTCCGCGTGCTCGAGGAACTGATCCGCCGTGATGCGTCCGTACGACTCGAGCAGTTTCTTCGCATTGTCCCACGCGCCGCCCGCGTTAGCCATGAACACCGCCACTGCGAAACCGCTCGTCAGGCCGCCCGCAAGCAGACCCATCACCCCCGGCACACTCAAGATCAAACCCACCGCGATCGGCACAAAGATCGCCAGTGCCGCTGGCACAATCATTTCCTTCTGCGCACCAGCTGTCGAAATCGACACGCAACGGGCATAGTCCGGATACTGCTGCCCCTCAAACTCGACCTGCTTGGGCCAGGCCTCGGGGTTCGAGATCTGCTCTTCGCTCATCCCCTGCGCCCTGAAGGCCGCACGCATCTTCCCAAACTGCCTGCGGCACTCGCCCATCATCGCATACGCCGCTCGGCCCACCGCACTCATCGTCAGTGCGCAGAACAGGAACGCCAGCAGCACGCCAATGAAGATTCCGCCGAGCAGCCTCGGATTCGCGATCGTCACGTCGTAAAACCTGAGCACATCCTTGATCGAACCATTTCGCGACGATGCGAGGTGCATTGTCCATGCTTCGACTTGATCGTCCGGGTTCATCGCGGTGCCGTGGATCTGATACGCATCGGGTCCATCACGTTCGATCGGGAAGGTCTTGCCCTTCTCAAAGTTCGGCCGCCGCGAAACGCCCTTGATGTCCAGCACCATCGCGCCGTCTACCTGACGCCCGGCGCTGGTCTCCGAAACCACCGCAAACTTGCCGTAGCCTTCATACACCGCAAACAAGCCGTCGGTCGCGCCCGCAGGTGCCACATATGAACCCTTGTCGATGAACGCTGTGGCTTGTGTCGTGATCTGTGTCTGAACGATCTGGATGTACGCCGCGAACAGCGCCAGGGCCGTCAAGGCCGCAGAGCCAATCGCAAACCCCTTGCCCGTCGCGGCGGTTGTGTTGCCCAACGAATCGAGCATATCCGTCCGCTCACGCACATGCGGCGG
>JAANMU010000319.1_pt1 | contig 60707 bp, 56 predicted proteins | sample 7279701 | NCBI WGS metagenome assembly JAANMU01 (sample SAMN14094539, study PRJNA606508) | bioreactor metagenome | isolation source: A lab-scale SPAN reactor treating ammonium-rich wastewater day 57 | place: Ireland: Galway | collected 2017-03-13 | reverse complement strand
CTCGGGCGCCGGCCACGACGCGCAGGTGATGGCCAAGCTTTGTCCCTCCGCCATGCTGTTCGTGCGCTGCCGCGGCGGCATCAGCCACAATCCGGCGGAATTCGCCAGCGAAGCGGACATGGGGCTTGCGGTCGCGGCACTCACGCGCTTCATCGCACGGCTTGCGGAAAAGGGCCCGTCATGACCGGTTTCATCGATGCGAATTTCCAGCGTGAGGTGGATTTCCTGAAAGCGCTGGTACGCGTGCCCTCGGACAATCCGCCGGGCGATTGCGCGCGCCATGCGCAGGTCGCCGCGCAGGCGCTGGAAGGGCTCGGATTTGCCGTCGAGCGCCATCCGGTGCCGGACGATCTCGTGCGGCAATACGGCATGGTCTCGGTCACCAATCTCGTGATCCGCGAGACCTTCGGCAGCGGCAGGGGACCGGTGATCGCGCTGAATGCGCACGGCGACGTGGTGAGCCGGGCGGTCATGAACGCACTGCAAAACAAGCCCATTCGCGTGTTCGGCGACGGGTCACAGACCCGGAGTTTTTTGTTCGTCGAGGATTGCGTGGACGGCGTCCGTGCGCTGGAAAACGCGAACACGCGCGGAGCGCCGGTCAATCTTGCGCCCGAGTCGGATACCGCGGTGAGGGCGCTGGTGGGACGCATCGTGGATCTTTCGGGGTCAACGAGCGCGGTCGAGTTGTCGGTGGATCCCGTGGGCCCCGAGCGGGGGCTGTTTGATGTCCGTCGCGCGAAGGAATTCGGTTTTGTCGCAAAAACGCCGCTTGAAACGGGCCTTGCAAAAACCATTGAGGCGTATCGGGCGAGCGCGCCGAGCGTGCGGCCAGACGGCCCTTAAAAAACTTCGCGCGCAGAAAGTGAGTATTGCGTTTTTGTACAGCCCCATCGTCTAGTGGCCAAGGATACGAGACTCTGGATCTCGGGACGAGAGTTCGAATCTCTCTGGGGCTAAAGTCGTTTTAGGATGACCCGCGTTGGTTTGCTTTTTTTGTCTGCGCGATAATTTTTTGGAGTTCGCGGCGGACGCCCGAGACGCCGCGGACGATGCGGATTCCGCGCGGGGTTTTTTGGCGCTCGTTCGTGGCGACCAGAAAACAGCGGGTGTGCGGGCGTTTTCGCAGGGCGCGCATGGCGGCCGCGTCCGAGTCGTCGTCGCCGAAAAAGTAGACCGGTCCGCTCCATTGTTTAACGAGTTGGCGAACGTGTGCGGCTTTGTCTTGGATGCGCACGGGCAGGAAGGCAATCACTTTTCGGCCGACGGCTTTTTGGACGCCGAGCGCCGCCGTGACGCGCGCGATGAATCGTCGAAGCGCCGGAAGTTGGGCGCGGGAAACATTGCGGTAGTGGAGTTCGACGCTGATCCGCGTTTTTTTGATGCCAAAGCCGAAAAGGGCGGGGGGCCGAAGTCGTTGGATGACGGTGAAGAGGTGTTGAACGTCTTTGCGGTGCGCTTGCGTGCGGGAATTGCCGCGGTCGGCGTGGATGCGGACGCCCGACGGGAACTGGTTTTGCAAAAAGGCGCGGGGGCGCGCGCTCAGAATGTCCACGCGGTGGCCGGCTTGAAGCAGTCGAACCAGCGTCGCGCGGGTTTTTTTGGAGAGTTGGGCGCGGGCGGGGTTGCGGCGAATGGGCGCGAGGGTTCCATCGAAGTCCAAAAGGAATAGGATTCGCGTCGGGTTCACGCGGGTTCCTCGTGCATGGCGTGGATGAAGCGGCCGGCCCATGCGAAGACGTCGTTTTGGTCCACGGTTTGTTTCATGGCCGCCCAGCGATTTTTTTTCTCGGCGGGTTTCATTTCGATGGCGGTTTCGATGCCGCGCGCGATGTCTTCGGAAACAAACGGGTTGACGAACACGGCGTCTTGGAGTTCTTCGGCGGATCCTGCGAATCGGCTGAGAACGAGGACGCCGGTTCCTTCGTTGCTGGCCACAAATTCTTTGCTGACGAGGTTCATGCCGTCCTGTAGCGAGGTCACAAGACATGCGTCGGCGGCCTTGTAGAGGGGGATGATGTCGGAGAGGGGAACAAAGTCGTTTTTGAGGATCACGGGTTGCCAGTCGTTGGCCGCGTATTTCCAGTTGACTTCGTCGGCGGCCTGTTTGGCGTCGGCGATGGCTTTGATGTATTCGGGCAGGTGGATGCGCGAGGGCGCGGCGATCTGGACGAGGGTGAGCCGGTTGACGAGGTCGGGCCGCCGGGTGAAGAGGTGGTCGAGCGCGCGGATTTTTTCGGCAAGGCCTTTGGTGTAGTCCAGACGGTCGACGCCGAGTAGAAGCACGCGGTCTTTGGCGTGGAAGGAGGATCGGACCGTCTCGATTTGTTGGGGCGTCGTCTTTGCGGCAAGGGCGGAGATGGTCTGGGCGTCGATGCCGATGGGAAGCGCGCCCACGCGGCAGGTGCGCCCGTTGTGTTTCACGGTTTTGGTTTTCCAGTCGATTTCGCAGGAGAGTTCGTTTTGGACGCTTCGGAGGAAGTTGTCGACGTAGGCGTTGATGTGAAAGCCCACGAAGTCGTTGCTGAGGATGCCGTCGAGGATTTCGTTTTTCCACGGGCAAATCGTGAAGGTTTCGGGGGCGGGCCAGGGAATGTGCCAAAAGAAGCCGGTGCGAAGGCCGGGCCGGAGTTTTTTGAGCGGGCCGGCGGTGAGCGAGAGGTGGTAGTCGTTGATCCAGACGAGCGTGTGTTCGTCGGATTCGGCGTGTATGCGCTCGGCCATTTTTTGGTTGACGGATTGGAATTGTTTCCAAGCGTCTTCGGAAAAGCGTGGGCGCACGAAGGAGACGTGCGAGAGGGGCCAGAGCGCGCTGTTGGAGGATTCGGCGAGAAATCCTTTTTCTTCTTTGGGCGTGATGAATACGCGCGCTAGATCGTAGCGGGGGGCGGGCGGTGGAACGCGGATTTTTTGGTTTTTGTCTACGGCGTCCTTGTCGGCACTGCCCAGTCCGAGCGCGATCCATGTGCCACCGCAGGCTTGCAAGAGAGAGTCGAAGGCCGTGGCCACGCCGCCGGCGGCGCCCCGCCATCGGATGACGCCGCCGTGGTAGTAGTGAACAAAGGGTTCGCTGCTGCTCGCGATCACGAGCCGGTGGCCGCGCAATTGGTCAAGAAGCGGCTGGAGCGAGTCGCCCGTCATGGCGCGGCCCCGCGCGGGGTGGTGGGTCGGGCACCGGTCATTCGCGTGTCCGAGAACGCAAGGCCCGCTTGGTTGAAGCGTGCATGGAGTTCTTTGATGAACGCGTGAATGATCGCCTGCTGATCCGAGGCCTCTTGGGCGCTTAAGATTACTGAAAAGGAGATGCCTTGGGGCCCAAGGTCGTTGAAGGTGACAAAGGGGTTGAAGTCGGGGACCGTGCCCTTGGTGTTTTTTTGCACGGTGCGGGCAACATCGATCGCGGTTTTTTCGACGGCTTCGAGGTCGGTGCCGTAGGGTACCGTGGCGTTGACGCCGAGGGTAAGCGAGGCCGTGGGAAGGGAATAGTTGGTGACAATGGACTGGGCGAGTTTGGCGTTGGGAATCACGACGAGGTTGTTCGGAAGGGTTCGGATTTGGGTCGTGCGCCAGCCGATGGAGACCACGTAGCCTTTGGGTCCGCTTTCAAGGCCGATGTAGTCGCCCACTTTGAGGGGGCGGTCGAGACTGATGAAGACGCCCGCGAAAAAGTTGGCGAGGGTTTCCTGAAAGGCAAGAGCGACCGCGAGGCCAACAAGGCCGAGGGCCGCAAGAATGGGCGTGATTTCGATGCCGAGACTGCGAAGGACCATGCTCGCGCTGATGACAAGTACGAGAGAGGTGAGGATTTTTCGTCCGGCGGGAATCAGATCGCCGACGCCGTGGTGTTGTTTGACTTCCATTTCTTCGGTGTACCATTTCACGAGGGCGTCGATGAGGCGCAAAAGCATATAGGCCAGTAGTACAATGACGCCGATTTCGACGAGCGGTTGGCGGATGCCGGCGGTTCGAAGGGACGTGGACTCGATTCCGATCGCAAGGCCGGCGAGGGCGGCCGCAAGATAGAACGGGTGTTCGAGGGCTTTGAGCACGTGGCTGTCGAGGGTGTCGCGGCGGGGGTGCGCAAGGCGGATCAGCCGGAGCACCAGCATGCGAAAGATGCCGACGGCCAGCAGGAGCAACAGGAGCGCGGGGCCCGCCAGCAGAGCCCATTCGTTTAGTTCCATGCGATCACGCGAAAATTGATTTCATAAATGGTTAAAAAAGGCGTCCCGCCGCAAAAGCGGAGCAAGAAAAATCGGCGCAGGTGAAAAAGGTCGGAATTTTATAGTTGAACAACACCATTGAAGCCATGGCGGACATTGTAATCGGTTTTTTGTTCATTGCGGGGATCGTGTTTGCGGGGTTTTTGGGAACCCTGTTTTTTCAGCGCACGCGGTTTTCGGATTTCGTGCTCTTGATGGTCCTTGGGGTATTGGTGGGCCCCGTATTCAATCTGCTGGGGTCGGATGCAATTGGTTTTTTCAGAAGCATCACCCCGTTTTTTGCGTCGCTTGCGCTCATGATCCTGCTTTTTGAGGGCGGACTGCAACTCAATTTTTTTGTGGTGCTGCGCGAACTCACGCAAAGCACGATCTTCACGGCCAGCGTGTTTGTGCTGAATATTCTCTTGTGCACGGGCGCGCTGTTTGTTCTGGGCTGGCCGTTTGAGCTGTCGGTTCTTTTGGGCACGATCCTCGGGGGCACGAGTTCGGCGGTTATTGTGCCCATGGTGGCGGGCTCGAGCGCGCAACCGCGCACAAAAACGCTGTTGACCATAGAGTCGGCGATTACGGATGTCTTGTGTGTCGTGACGACGATCGCGATCGGGCAAGTGCTGGTGGCGAACACGCTTCAGGTGCAGGGCGTGGTGACGGATCTTTTGAGCGCATTCTCGATCGCCGCCGTTCTTGGATTTATTTTTGCAATCGTTTGGCTCAAAGTGCTCCGCGACGTGACCTCGACACAGCCCTACCAGTACGTGCTTACACTGGCCGTGCTGTTTGTGCTGTACGCGCTGACCGAGTACTCCAACGGCAACGGCGCGTTTTCAGCACTGATGTTCGGCCTTGTGATCGGCAACGCGGGCGACATCGGCAAACTGATCGGCATGCGCGAGGTCAAGATGAACGGCGCGATCGCCGGATTTCAGAAGGAGATTTCGCTGTTTGTGCGCACCTTCTTTTTTGTGTACATGGGCATCATTTTCGATGTGTACAATCTGGACGTCGGGATCGTTCTTACGGCGGCGGTGCTTACGGGCGCGTTCGTTTTGGCGCGCATGGGCGGCGTGCACTTGTTGCTCAAGCGCGCGACCGCGTTTTTGCCGGACAAAACCGCCCTCGAGTTTTTGATGGCGCGCGGTCTCGCCGCGGCCGTGCTGGCCACGTATCCGCTATCGCTTGGACTGTTTCCAGAGTATGCGGAGCGCATCCTGCAGGTATCGTTTCTGGTCATTGTTTTTTCGAATCTGATTTCGACGGCGGGCCTGTTTGTCTTCGAGCAAGGGGCCGCCAAACGACCGGCGGAAAAATCGGGGGAATCCGAACGACCGCCGGGATCGCTTTCGCCCATGCCGATCGTCGTGCCATTGACCCGATCGAACACCTAAACGCGGGAGCGCTCGGGCGACGGCGTCCCCATTCAAGGGAAGCCAAGCGGGTGCGTGCGGCGTTGAAGCGCAAGTCGTTAATCGTTGGCCGTCCATCGGACGAAGTTGGAGCACGAATTCTGGAACGTCGTGCGGGGGCTTAGGTCAGCGTGAGCGCGCGCCCAAGAAAGAATCCGTAGATCACAAGTAGTGCGATGGCCGTTGGTTTTCGGATTTCGTGTTGGAGGTACACGGCGAGCGTGAGCACGATGGCCATGACCAGCTGGAAGGGCACGTACACCCAGACTTCCGCGGGGGTGAGCGAGATGGTTCGTCCGGCGGCAAGCACGCCAAGGATAAACAGGATGCGCAGGATGTTGCCGCCCACGAGGTTGCCGACCATGAGGGTGGCTTGTCGGCTTTTGAGCGCGGAAAACATGAGGGCCGCTTCGGGCAGATTGGTCGCAAGCGAGAGAACGGTCAGTCCGATGAGTCCGCTTGCAATCCCGAGTTCGGTGGCAAGCGCGTGGGCGGAGGTCGAGGTGATGTGGGCAAAAAAGAGGAGTGCGGCGATGCCTGCGAGAATCGAGAGCAGGTGAAAGAGGCCGGAGTGCAGGTCGAGTTTGAAAAGGGATTCGAGTTCGATTTTTTCTTCAGCGGCCTCCAGTTTTTGGGGCTTGTGTCGAAAGAGGTGCCAGAAATAAAAGAGGAGGGCAAAGAGAAACACGAGGCCTTCCAGCCGGTCGATGCGGGAGTCAAGGGCCATCAGGAGAAGGGCCACGCTGACCCAAAAGTAGGCGCGCACGTCGCGGTTGAGAACCTCGCGGTTGATGTGCACGGGAATGAACAGGGCGGCGACCGCGAGGAGCACGCCGAGGTTGGCCATGTTGGAGCCGATGACTACGCTCATCGCAAGCGACGAGTCGCCGGCAAAGTGCGAGAACGCGGCAACCGCGAGTTCTGGAAAATTGGTGCCGACCGCGAGGAGTCCGGCGCCGATCACAAAAGGGCTGATGCGCATGCGTTGCGCGAAGGCGACCGCCTGCTTGACCACAAAGTCGCTTGCTTTGGCAAGTAGCGCGGCGCCGGCCAAGAGCAGGAGAAGGTTGATCCAAACGGACATTTCGTCATCCCAAAGGAAAACAGTTCATAAAAAAGCCTCTCTTGTGGCCGCGCATGGGGAAGACAACTATTTTAATCGCGTCTGCGTTCGTTTGGCCATATATGCACAATCCCAAAGGCCGGTCCAAGAAAACCGGGTTGCCGCCGGGCACGCTTATCCACGTGGGCATCGCGCGGACCGAAAAGGCGCGCGTGAGCGTCATTGATTACGATACCGAACGGCTGCTGGAAAAAGAGCTTGTGGACGTGACCGAGTGCATTGATCTTCGGGATCGCCCGACGGTGACGTGGGTCAATGTCGACGGAATCCACGACACCGCGCTGTTGCAAAAGATCGGGGACTGCTTCGGATTGCATCCTTTGCTTTTGGAAGACATTGCCAATACCGGACAGCGGCCCAAACTCGAGGAGTTCGAGGGGCACGTGTACATCGTGATCAAGGCGCTTGTTTGGGACGATGCGGCAGACCGCGTCATCGAAGAGCAGATCAGCATTGTTCTTGGCCCGAACTACGTGCTGTCGTTTCAGGAGCGCGCGGGAGATCCGTTTGACCCGATCCGCGAGCGCATTCGCACGAACAAGGGCCGCATCCGAAAAATGGGAAGCGACTATCTCTGCCACTCGCTCATCGATATCACGGTGGACCGCTATTTTGACATTGTCGAAAAAATCGGGGACCACATCGAGCGACTGGAAAACACGCTCGTGAACAATCCCACCCCCAAGGTGCTGCACCGCATCAATGTGCTCAAAAACGAGATGACCAGCGTCCGCCGCAGCGTGTGGCCCCTGCGGGATGTCCTTTCCCAAATGCAACGAAGCGACAACGAGTTTGTCAAAGAGGAAACGCGATTGTACTTTCGCGACGCATACGACCACACCGTGCAGATCATCGAAACCGTCGAAACCTACCGCGACATCCTCGCGGGCATGCTCGACATTTACCTCTCAAGCGTCAGCAACCGCCTCAACGAGGTCATGAAGTTCCTTGCGATCGTGACCACGGTGTTCATGCCCTTGACACTCTTGACGGGCATTTACGGAATGAATTTCCGGTTCATGCCGGGACTGAACGATCCCGAAGGCTTTTGGATCATACTTGCGATCATGGTCGCGGTCGCCGTCGGAATGATCGCGTACTTCAAGCAAAAAAAATGGTGGTGAACCCCGATGGCGCCCGACGTTTCGAATTGGTTGCGCGTGATGGTCTCGCCCGCGGACGTCATGGAAGAGGAAAAAAAGCGCGCGGACGTCTGGACGGCCGTTGCGACGTTCGGACTCGCGGGCCTGCTGAGCGCGCTCATCGCCCTTGTGTTTTTCAGCGTGCTGAATTTTCCGGTTCTCGGCGAAGCAGGAAGCGAACGTCCAGAGTGGATCTCGCTTGCGATCTCACCCCTTGCCAACATGGCCCTCGGAACAATCGGAACCGGTCTTGCGTACCTGCTTGCGCGCCTACTGGGGGGCACCGGATCGTTCAAGACCCAATTGCACTTGACGTCGCTCTACGCGGTGCCCGCCGCGATCGTGGGCGCCCTTGGTCTCGTGCACTGGGTGCTGGCCCTACTGCTGATGGGCCTTGTTTTTTTGTATTCCGTGTTCCTGCAGTACCACGTGATGCGCATCACGCACGGGCTTTCGACAATGCGGTCGGCGATCTGCGCCATCGTGCCCGCGTTGGCGGTGCTTGCGATCGTCGGCGTCTTCGCCCTTGCCCTTCTTGCACTGGTATTGGCCTCGGCGACGGGCGCACTCTGAGCCAATGCGCGATGCACCGATTCCGAGAGATATTTATAGAAGAACTTCCTTGGAATTGGAAATCGGAGGAATGCCGCATGGCCGAACAAGCCCAGACCCAGATGAAAAAAGACGAGAAAAAACCCGAAGCGAAAAAAAAGGAAGTCTGCGAATTCTGCTAAAACACGATGACCATGTTCCGACGCGCACACGTTTGGGGAATTCTTGCGGTGGTACTGCTGGCCGCCCACGCCTTCGCGACGACTCCCGAGCGCGTCGTCAATCCCGTGGATTATTTGCCGTTTGATCCCGGCGTGGCCGCCGTCCTTGTGTTTGCGTGGGCGGTCTTGCTGTCCGTTCTCTCGGTGGTGTTGCAGAACAACCTTACGAACACGCTCAAAAAAATCATTTTCATCGTGGTCGCCGTGCCGGTGGTCGTGGTCACGCTGTACATGGCCGGCTCGACCGTTTATCTGAACCTGACCTCGTGGTCGGGCGGGCCCGTGCACTGGCACGCGGACTATGAGGTCTGGGTCTGCAACGAGCACGTTACGAATTTTGAGAAACCGGTTTTTCCAAGCAACAAGGTGGGCACGGAAGTGCTGCACCACCACGAAGACTATCGGATGCATGTCGAAGGACTGGTAATTCGCGAGGGAGACGTGTCGCTTGAATCGTATTTCAAGGCGCTGGGATGGGAGTTCGACAACGATTCGCTTTCCATGCACATGGACGACGGGACCGTGCGCACCGTTCGAAACGGGGACGAATGTCCGGACGGAAGCACGGGATCTTGGCGGATGTACAAAAAAGACTGGGAAACGGGAGATTATGTGGGCGAGCCGGCGATGAAGGATTTCGTGCTGGCGCCCGAGTTCCATGTGCCGCCCGGCGATTATCTGGTCTTGGTTTTTGATGCGGGCGAAGGCCTGCCGAGCAACCGAAAAAGGGGGCCGCTCGATGGCCGTTGAAGCCGGAATACCGCAACTGGGGACCGTGATCTTCACGGCGGCCATCGACTCGATCAATCCGTGCGCGATCGGCGTGCTGATCCTCCTGATTTCGACGGTGATTGCAAACTCGAAGAGCCGGGGCGAAATGCTCAAACTCGGCTTCGCCTACATCGGCGCCGTGGGCATGACCTATTTTTTGGCGGGCATCGGCATCCTCGCGTTTTTGACGAACATTCCCCACTGGGTCGCCGAATACATTTCGATCGTCGTGGGAACCATCATCGCGCTTGCGGGCCTCGTCGAATTCAAGGACTTTTTCTGGTACGGCGAAGGCTTTTCGATGGCCATCGATCCGGGGATGGCCAAGCGCATCCACGAGATGAGCAAAAACCTGTCGGTTCCGGGCATGATCGTCCTTGGCGCGTTTGTTTCGGGCGTCGAACTCCCGTGCACGGGCGCCCCGTATCTCGCGATCTTGCTCGTGCTCAAGCAACAGTTCGATTTCACGGCGCTCATGCTCTTGATCCTGTACAACATCATTTTCATCGCGCCCCTGATCATCATTTTGCTCCTCGCCGCAGGAGGCATGAAGATTACGGAACTCAAAATGTGGAAAGACCAGAACCGCGGGTACATGCGCCTTGCGGCCGGTCTCCTGCTGATCGCCCTCGGGTGGGTGCTCATCTTCATCGCCAACGGGACGATCAATTTCGGGTGAAACGAACATGGAATGCCGCATCATCGTAAAACGCCGGGGCCACAAGGAAGACTTCGACGAGAAAAAAGTGTACGCGAGCATTTACATGGGCTGCCGCATGACGGGCATCGGCGAAATGCGCGCCGAAGAGATTGCCAAGGCGACCATGGAAGCCGTCGAGAACAAGTTTGCCATGTGCCGCGAGATCGATTCGCAGGAAATCTTCGATTTTGTCGCAAAAGAAATGGAAAAGCACGACAAGGACGCCGCGTACATGTACAAGACCCACCGCGACTTGTCATAAAATCAGCGCGCAAAAAAAAAACATTGTCGGGCGAGAACGGTGGAAACCCCAAGAAAGACGTTCGCGTGGATCACGGTTTTTTTGATTCTAAGCGTTGCATGGAACGGGCTGGCGCATGAGACCGACGAGTTCCACTTGGAACCCCCCGAGACCGAACCGCTATGGTTGTTTGTTTACGTTTTTTTCATTCTCGCGGCGGCCGGATACCTGATCCTTTTGGTGTTGCCGCGGTTTTTGAAAATGGTGCCGAAAAAATAATCCCGATTCAGAGACTTAATCCGGCAGTTGTTTTAGGTGATGGGCCAGCGCGGTTGTGCTGGTTTTGGCCAAAATGATGACGGTTCCCGCATAATCCAGTTTTTTCTTGTCTGCGGGAACGGAGGGGTCCGTCCGGCCGGAAATACCCCCATGATAATAGAACACATGGTTGGCCGTATCGAGGTTTATGCCCTGCATTTGGCCGATGCGATGGTTTTTGGAAACCACGGCGTCGCCTTTGGCGATAAATGCAATGCTGCTCAAGCCATGCCGTTTTGCGAGTTCGACTGCGGCTTGGCTTGTTTCCGAATGTATGCGGGCATTGTGTTCCATCCACTCACGGGCATTTTCTTGATCGCCCAGACGCTTGACCGGGCTGTTTTGCGTGCGACGCATCCACTCGCCCACATGCGCAGATCCGACGGGCGTGGAGTCCTGCGTATGGAAAAAACACCCGCCCGTGGCCATGACGCGGCCGATTTCGGGAATGCTCTTTTGCATTTCGCCCTGATGGATCATGGACTGGCCCACAATAAGATCGAACGACCCATCTCGAAACGGGAGCTGGTGGAAGTTGGCTTGGACGCGATGGCTGGAAGCGGGTGCCTCCCGCACCACCGATTCGATGTCGGTTTCGACGACGGAAAACTGAACATTTTGGCCCCATCGCTGCAGGCATCGGCGGACGGCGGGAAGCAGGTCGCGCGAAAAAACGCCGGTCCCGCCGCCGACGACCAGCACACGAACGCGCGGTCGTTTGAGAAATCCGATGGTGCCGGCAAGAAAAGGCGCAATGGCCTCGTTGTAGGCGGGCGCCATGGCACGCCGGAACCGGTTGAGTTCGGCAAACCGCTCATGCCAGTGGGCGAGCGATGGGGCGGCAAACGATCGCGGGAGAACGCGCCGCAATTCTTTTTCGATTCGTTTGCGAGAAGGTTCATTTCGTTTTCGCCGCGCCATACCCATGCAACCGCAAAAGGCGTTAATTAGGATTGCGGGAGGAAAAAGAACGAATAAATACCGGGGGCGTGTTTTTTGTACAAAACAAGCGGAGTGTGGCAAGCGTGAGCGAACTGTTTGACGAGGCGTATTTCAAGAGCGCGGAGGAGTTCAAGAAACAGTGGCCGGACACCAGTACGGCGTACAAGGAATGGCACGCCAAGGTTTTCAAGGCCAGTGGCTTGGACGAAAAGACCGCCGAACTTGTCGCGCTTTCGGCCGCGATCGCGCTCAAGTGCGAGTACTGCATCGAGACCCACAAGCAAAAGGCCGTGGCCAAGGGGGCGACGCCGCAAGAACTCGCGGGCGTCGTGCACGTGGCCGCCGCCGTGAGCGCGGGCGCCGGAGTCAACTACGGCCTGCGGGTGTTTCGCGAGAAAAAAGAGGCGTGAACGAAAAACGGAGGAATCAAAATGAGTGTGACCTGCACGGCCTGCCGGCAGACCATTGAAAAAAAATCGGAGTTGCTTGTGATGATGCGGTTTGGCCTTGCTCTGCACCCGTTCCACGAAACCTGCTGGGGAAAAAGAATCGGAGGCAGCGGAGCCGGGGGGATCGGCTATCGCGGACCGCCCGTAAACACCAGTTTTTTTGCGGTCGTGGCCGCAATCGTTTTTGCGGTCTGTGTAGCGCTCATTCTTTTGATCGTACTGCCCGCCTATTTTCATAACGCCGGGCAAATGGAACAATTCGGGCCCGAACGGGAATATTTTGACGCGTTTTCGGGACGAACCGTCGTTGAAAACTTTGCGTCCAACATAAACACCCTGCTCTTGGTCGGGGCCATATTCCTGATCGCCGGAATCTGGTTGCCCACCCAATGGTACCGGTGCAGAGCTATCCAAAACAGGATCGGAACGGACTGAGCGAACAAGACCATTAAAAACCAAAAACGCGTCCTAAATGCATGCCGGATGAGCAGAATTTTCATGCGCTAAGGCCCCAAGAAGTCTTGGCGGGCCAGCAAACAAATGCCAAGACCGGGCTTTCGGGCGCCGAGGCGCAGGCGCGCTTACAAAAGTTCGGGCCGAATAAGCTTGCTGAAAAGCCCAAGCCGCATCCGCTGCTGGTTTTTTTGCAACAGTTCAACAATTTTGTCGTCTGGATTTTATTGTTTGCCGCGATCATCGCGTTTGTTTTGGGCGAGACGATCGACGCGGCCGCGATCTTCATCATCGTTTTTCTAAACGCGGTTTTCGGCTACGTTCAGGAAAACAAGGCCGAGCAGGCGATGGCGGCCCTCAAGAAGATGAGCACGGCCAAGGCCACGGTCGTGCGTGACGCAAAAGAGCTCGTGATCGACAACGATTTCGTGGCCCCCGGCGACATCGTGCTGCTTAACGAGGGCGACTTGGTGGCCGCGGACTGCCGGCTGATCGAAAGCGTGAATTTGAAGACCAACGAGGCGGGACTCACGGGCGAGAGCCACCCGGTTGAGAAAAAAGAGATCGTGCTTGACGAAAAGACGCCTTTGGCCGAGCGTTGCAACATGTTGTACGGGAACACGACGGTCGTGTTCGGCCGCGGGCGCGCGGTCGTGATCGCAACGGGCATGCAAACCGAGTTCGGAAAGATCGCGCAGGCAATACAGGAAACGGACGAGGAGCAGACGCCGCTTGCGCAAAAGCTCGACGCGCTCGGAGCGTTTTTGGGAAAAGTCGTTTTGGCGATTTGCGTGCTCATTTTCGGCATCGGGCTAGTCAATAGCGGTGTTTTGGGCGTGCCGTTTGCGCAGTGGGGCGCCGAGGTCTGGCACACGCTGCAGGAGATTCTTTTGGTGAGCGTGAGCCTGGCCGTGGCCGCGATTCCGGAGGGCTTGCCCGCGGTTGTCACGATCACGCTTGCGATCGGCATGAGCGCGATGGCCGCGCGAAAGGCCATCATCCGAAAGATGTCGGCCGTCGAGACGCTTGGGAGCACGAGCGTGATTTGTTCGGACAAGACGGGCACGCTTACTAGGGGAGAACTCGCGGTCACGCGTGTCGAATTGCCGGGCCAGTCCATCGGCGTGACGGGAAGCGGGTATTCGCTGGACGGAAAATGGGTGGAAAGCGGGTCGGCAAGCAATGCGGACGCGAGGATGCGGCTGGTTCAGGCCGCGGTGTTGTGCAACAATGCGAGTATGGCTGATGCCGCGCATCCGACGGGCGACCCGACCGAGATCGCGCTCATCGTGCTCTCGCAAAAAGCGGGGCAGAACAAGCAGGGGTTGTTGTCCGCGTGGTCGTTTGTCGCCGAAAACGGTTTTGATTCGGATCGCAAGCGCATGAGCGTGGTTTACCGCAACAAGGAAGACCTTGTGTTTTGCAAGGGCAGCGCGGAAAGCGTGCTCTCGGTTTGTTCGCGCGTCTTGGAGGCCGGCGGCGAAAAGCCGATGGAGGAAAGCGGGCGAAAGGCGTGGCTTTCCAAGACGGATGAAATGAGCGAAAAGGGATTGCGCGTCTTGGCGTTTGCGTACAAGTCGGTGGGTTCAACCGCTTCGGGCGGTGATGCGTCCGGATCGGGCGTGCAAGGAAACAGGGCCACAGCCGAATCAAGCGGCGCGGACGCGATGCAGGCTCACGAAAGCGATCTGGTGTTCGTGGGCCTTGTGGGCATGATCGATACCGCGCGGCCCGAGGCGCGCGAGGCCATCAAGGTGTGCCATGCGGCCGGCATCGACGTGAAGATGATCACGGGCGATCACCCGTTGACGGCCAAGGCGATCGCGATTGAACTCGGACTGCTCAAGCCCGGCCAGAGGGTCGTGACCGGAAACGAATTGGATGCGATGGACGACGAGGCGCTTGCGCGCGGGATCGATGCGATCGGGGTTTTTGCGCGCGTGTCGCCCTCGCACAAGGTGCGCGTCGTGCAGGCATTGCAGAAAAAGGACCGCGTGGTTGCCATGACGGGCGACGGGGTCAACGACGCGCCCGCGCTCAAGAAGGCCGACATCGGCGTCGCGATGGGCATTTCGGGAACCGAGGTCTCCAAGCAGGCGAGCGAAATGGTGCTCTCGGACGACAATTTTGCGACCATTGTGGGCGCGGTCGAGGAGGGCCGGCGGGTTTATGCCAACATTCGCGCGTTTGTGAAATACCTGTTGTCCGCCAACACGGCGGAAGTCCTTCTGGTGGGCGGGGCCATGCTCTTGTCGCCTTTTTTGGGCTGGCCCGTGCCCTTGCTTCCCATCCACCTTCTTTTTTTGAACTTGGTGACCGACGGCCTGCCGGCGCTGGCGCTTGGAAACGAGAAGGCCCTGCCCGACAACATGAAACAAAAGCCGCGCCCAAAATGGGAACGGGTGGAGGACCGCATGGTCAATTCGATGGCGGCGGCCGGATTCATGGGTGCCTTCGCGTGCGCGATTGCGCTTGTGATCGGTCTACCCTACGGCGATAATTACGCGCAAACGTTTGCCTTTGCCACGCTGGTGGTGTTTGAGCTCGTGTGGGTGTTTGAGTGCCGGCACGACACGCGCAAGGTCATCGAGGACCAGCCGTTCAGCAACCGCGATCTGGACAAGGCCGTGCTGATTTCGTTTGCGGTTTCCGTGCTTGCAATTCAGTGGGACGTGCTGCATCCGTTCCTGAAGACCACGGGACTGCGCCCCGAGCACTGGTTTTTGGTGCTGATTCTCGGATTGAGCGCATTGTTTGCAAAGTTTTTGGCCGACCATTTGCCTTTTGACGACTGGCTGGAAAAACGAAATGCACGCCGGGCTTTTGCGGCCGCGGCATAGGCACCCTTTGAGACGACGCGCCGTCGGCCACACCTTTTTATGGATGGCGCGCGTGAGTAGGAGATGCAAGTCGAAAACGCGCACGCGCTGGACATCGGGCTCGTGCTGGAACACGTGCAAAGCGGGGCGCGCGGTATTTCGGAGTCCGAGGCCCAAAAGCGGCTGGCGCAAAGCGGCCCAAATGAACTCGTGCACAAAAAGCCGGTTTCCGCCTGGCGCGTGTTTGTCCGCCAGTTCCAGAACCCGCTCACGTTGATTCTGCTTCTGGCGGGCGTTTTGTCGTTTTGGGTCGGCGAATGGCTGGAAACGCTGGCCATTGCCGCCATTGCACTCATTAATTCCACCCTGGGCTTTTTGCAGGAATATCAGGCCGAGCGCGCAATGGAACTGCTCAAGGAAATGGCGCCCGCTCGCTGTCGCGTGCGCCGCGACGGCGTGGTGCGCTCGATGCACGCGAGCGAGTTGGCACTTGGCGACCATGTGCTTTTTGAGGCCGGCGATATTGTTCCGGCCGACGTGCGTCTTCTGGCGGCCAGCGAACTTGAAATCGATGAATCCATGCTCACCGGCGAGTCGCAGCCGTCGGAAAAATTCACACATGCACTGCCGGAAAAAACGGGGGTGGCCGACCGAGAAAACATGGCGTACGCGGGAACCGTGGTCACGCGCGGGACGGGCGAGGGCGTGGTGGTTTCAACGGGTATGCGCACCGAGTTCGGACGCATTGCGGGACAGTTGCAAAACGAACCCGATTCGGTTACGCCATTGCAGATTCAGTTCGAGCGTCTGACAAGCCAGATTGGCATCGCGGCCGCGGTACTCATTGCATTGATCGTGGTCACGGGCATGTTGCAGCCTGGACACTCTTTGGCCGAACTATTGGTGTTTGCGCTCATTCTCGCGACCGCCACGATTCCCTCGGCGCTGCCGCTGATCGTCAACATCAGTCTTGCGCGCGGCTCAAAAACTCTTTCGGAGCGGAACATGCTTGTCAAGAAGCTTCCGGCGGCCGAAAGTCTGGGCGCGGTCACCGTGATTTGCACGGACAAGACGGGCACGCTGACCCAGAACAAAATGAGCGTGGTGGCCGGCTGGACGCTTTCCGGATCGTTTTCGCCTACGGATGCGCACAAGGCTCCGGAAGGCTTCGATCATGTGATCTTCGTGGCGGGGGCGTGCAACAACGCGGAGTTTGGAGCAGACACCCAAACGGCGGCGAGCGATCCGACCGAAATTGCGCTGGCCCGCTTTGCACACGACAACGAATTTGAGGGGATGAATGCGGGACTTGAACGCTTGTATGAATTTCCGTTTGACAGCGAACGAAAACGCATGAGCGTAATTGTGCGCATGCGCGAGGGCGAACGGCGGGTGCTCGTTAAGGGTGCGGCCGATCTTTTGCTTGAGCGCTGCACGCACGCATGGAACGGCCGCGAGGTCGTGGAACTCGACGACTCGTTGCGCGCTAGAATTCAGACGGAAAACGAGCGGTTGGGCGATCGGGCGCTTCGCGTGCTCGCAACCGCGTATCGCCAGGTGGATGCCGACCTGCCGCAAAAGTGTGACGAGGCCGAGTCCGGACTTGTGTTTGCGGGACTCACCGCACTATGGGACCCGCCGCGCGAAGGCGTGCACGAGGCCATTTCGAGATGCAAAACCGCGGGCATTCGAATTGTCATGGTAACCGGCGACCAAGCCGCGACCGCGCACGCGATTGCCGAACACATCGGGTTGTGGGAGAAGGACGACCGCATCGTGCAGGGGCACGAGTTGCAGGCGTGGAGCGATGCCGACCTTGAGCGCGAAATCGGCCGAATTCGCGTGGTGGCTCGCGCGTTGCCCGCGGACAAGGTGCGCATCGTGCGCGCGTTTCAGAAAACGGGGAACATGGTCGCCGTGACCGGCGACGGCGTCAACGATGCGCCCGCGCTCAAGGTCGCCAACGTGGGCATTGCCATGGGCATTTCGGGGACGGAAGTCACAAAAGAAGTCGCCGACGCGATCCTTACCGACGACCATTTTGCATCGATCGTCAACGCCGTCGAAGAGGGTCGCGCCATTTACGACAAAATCATCAAGTCGGCGCGCTATCTGCTTTCCTGCAACGCCGGTGAGATTTTTACGGTGCTGCTGGCCGTATTTTTGTCGTTGCCGTTGCCTCTGCTTCCCCTACAGGTGCTTTTCATCAACATCGTGACGGATACGTTTCCGGCCATGGGGCTTGGAAACGAGCGGGCCGAACCCGACATCATGGGCCGGCCGCCCCGAAAACCCGGCGCGCGCCCGCTGTCGAACGCTTCGCTTGTGCAAATTCTTTTGCTGGGACTGCTTATGGCCGGCGTCACGCTGGCCTTGTTTATGCACTATTTGTCCACCCAAAGCGAAAAGGCGCAAACCGTGGCGTTCACGACGCTTGTTTTTTTGCAGATTGTCGCCGTGATTTCAAACCGCCGTTTTTCGTTCGAGTTTAGCGCGCTGGACCTTCGCACGAATCTTTTGCTGGCCGGTGGAATCGCGGCCGCCCTCATTCTGCAAGTGGGCGTGATCTATCTTGAGCCTGCGCAGGCGTTGTTCAAGACCGTGGCGCTGGATGCAGCCGATTGGGCGATCATTCTGGCCGCTGGCGTGTTGAGCTTGGCGCTATCGGAGGGCGTCCGGCGCATGGCCGCATCCAAAAAACAATTAAAGCCCAAAATCGCACAAGGATAGCATGCGCATCGACGCCACGCCCCGAAAACCCGTCCGAAACGTTGCACGCATGGCACTGGATTTGTTCCGACGCCGCCGAGTCGAAAAAAAGGCGCTGGCGGGACAACGCAAAAAGGGCCACGTGCTGATCGGGCCCGTGGAGCGTGGGCACAACGAGGTGCATCCGACGTACAGCGCCGTGTATGTTCCGCCGCTTCTTGGTTCTGCCAAGCGACCGTTTCTGGATCATGAAGCCGGAACCGCCCTACAAGAGGCCGCGTACCAAACTGCGTTTGCGGGCATGAAAAAATTCGAGAAAAATCCGAATTGCCTTGTGCGCCTGGGCCGCGTGAGTTTCAAATTTGTGCGCGAAGTCGGACCGCGCACGCGATTGCGCGTCGAGACCACGCTAAAAGAGCGGAGCGTGACCGGCACGGGAAACGACCGGCGCGTGTTCGACGTACGATTTGTGGATGCCGCCCACCCGAAAACCAGTTTTGGCACCGGCCAATTTGTCGCCTATTTGATACCCCCCAAAGGAAATGAATAAACGCCCATCCTTGCCATTTTGCAAAAGTTGTGAAAAAGTGAAAAAAAATCGGTTGTGGCAACGCTTAAAACCATTGCCTTGAACCATGAATAATTCGATCTCACGATTGCCAATAGGAGGATTTGGATGAACAAACAGACTCTCGTTGCAGTTCCTTTTTTGATGCTCCTGATTTTGTCGGGGTGCACTCAGCAGGCTCCCGCGCCGTCCAACGGCAACGCCGTGGAAAACGGCGACATTCTTCTTGGCGCGATTTTGCCCTTGACGGGCGACGCGGCCGAGATCGGGCAAAGCAACCGGCAGGCCATCGAGTTGGCCGTCGAGCAGATCAACGCGGCGGGCGGAATCAACGGGCGCAATCTAAAAGTCCTTTTTGAAGACGGGCGTTGCAGCGCCGAACCGTCCGCGAACGCGGCCAACAAACTGGTTAACGTGGACAAGGTGACGGCCATCGTGGGCGGCGTGTGCTCGAGCGAGACGCTGGCGATTGCCCCGATCGCGGAAGCCGCGGGCGTGCCGGAGATTTCGCAGACCTCGTCGAATCCGGCGATCACGAACGCGGGCGACTACATTTTCCGCGTGTACCCGTCAGACTCGTTTCAGGGCAAAGTCGCGGCCGAATACGCGTTCAACAAACTCGGCGCGCGAAAAATCGCTTTTTTGAACATCCAAAACGACTGGGCCGTGGGCCTGACCGGAGTGTTTGAACGCCGCTTTACGGAACTGGGCGGTCAAATCGTGGCCAAAGAGCAGATGCTTCCGGACGCCAAAGACGTCAAGGCCCAGTTGACCAAAGTCAGGGATTCGGCACCGGATCTGATCTACATGCCGGCAATGACAAACACCACGGTCGTCGCGCTCCAGCAGGCGAGCGAACTCGGCATCCAGACGCAAAAACTGGGCGGCGACGGACAGGACGATCCCGCGATCGTCTCGCAACTGGGAGCAACGGGCAACGGGTTCAAGTATACGGTGGTCAAATCGAACGACGCGCAAGCGTTTGTCGACGCCATGAACGCCAAGGGAAACTCGTTGGCGATCGGAGCCTCGCAGGCATACGACGCGGTATTTCTGCTTGCCAACGCGATGAAGACGGCGGGCACCGACGGCGCCAAGATCAAAGACGAATTGTACAAGGTCAAGGCGTATCCGGGAGCCTCGGGGACCATTGGTTTTGACGAACACGGCGACTTGCTGACCGCCGCCTACTCGGTCAAAGAATACAACGAGGGCGAACTCTCGCTCGTCGAAGACATCTGACGGGACCGCCCCCCCCCCCTTTTTTTTCTTTTTTTTTGTGTCGGAGAGCCGAAGGCATATTAATCTCTTGGGGCGTGAAACACGTATGGGGTTTAGAAAATCGGGTGTGTTTGCAAGACGCGAAAGCCGTGCCCGCGGAAATCGTCCGTCGAGTCAGGGCGGAAAGACGCCTTCATTGGAAGTGGTGGCCAAACCATTGACCACCAAGGTGGCCCGGCTCATTCGGCAAACGGCGCTCGCGCTGGCCGAAACGCCCTTGAACGCAAAAGCCGCTGCCGATCTTGCGCGCATTCATCGGGGAATCAACCACCGTTCGGGCATTTCGGCGATCTGGCGCGTGCATCACCTGCTTTTCAATCGCGCCAAGGCCATGGAGATCGCCATGCAAACGTATGGCGGCAAGCGCGACAAAAACGGAACGTGGGCAGCGACCGGAATGCTTGCCGACAAAGTAAGGAAATTGAACGCGGAGCACGCGCGGACGGTTGACGAACTTGCGTTTCTTGAAAAAGAGTATGCGCGCGTGTTCAAGTTGAAGGAATAGCGTGCGTCCGAGGGACGCATGCGTCCCGTTGCGCGCACCGGTTTGAAGCGGGGTTCAGCGTCCGCCGAGATAAATGTGCTTGATGCGCTCGTCGCGGATGATTTCGGGGCCGCCCTCAAGCGCGATTCGGCCGTCTTCCAGAACAACCGTTCGGTCGGCGATTTGAATGGCCTGTTTGGCGTTTTGCTCGACAAGAAGAATCGTGGTTCCGTGGGCCGCGATTTTTTGCAGGTTTGAGAAAATTTCGTGCATGGTCTTGGGGTCCAGGCCCAAAGACGGTTCGTCGACGAGCAATAGCGCGGGTTCGCTCATGAGTGCGCGGGCAAGGGCCAACAGCTGGCGCTGGCCGCCGGACAAAAAAACGGCCGACTGATTTTGTTTTTCGGAAAGGATCGGGAATTGGGCAAACAGGCGGCGCACATGGTTTTTCCGGAGTTTGGCGTCGTTTTCGAGCACCGCCCCCATTTCGAGGTTTTCAATAACGGACAGGTTTTCAAAGACGGCCCGGCCTTGGGGCACAAAATTGATTTTGCGGTGAATGAGTTCGAAGGGCTGGAGTCCGAAAACGCTTTCGGAGCCAAACCAAATGTCGCCCGAGTAAACGTCGACAAGATTAAACACGGATTTGAGGAGCGTGCTTTTGCCCGCGCCGTTCGGGCCGACGATCGCCACGATTTCGCCTGCGCGAGCCGAAAAGGAAACGTCGTTTACGATCACGCTGCCCACGTAGCCGGCTTTCAGGTTTTTGATTTCAAGGAGTGCGGGCGCTTGAGCAGTGTTGCGAGTTCTGGAAAGAACAGGGTTCATGCGTGCGCCCCCAAGTAGGCTTCGAGGACCACGGGGTTCTTGCGCACGATGTCGGGCGGGCCGTTTGCGATGACTTGGCCCTTGTGCATGACGACGACGGAGTCGGCGAGATTCATCACGAAATCCATGTCGTGTTCGATAAGAAGGATCGTCTGGCCTTCGGCGCGCAGGCGCTTGAGCGTGTCCGCAATCTGAAGTCGAAGCGCGGGGTTCACGCCCGCCACGGGTTCGTCAAGAAGAATGAGTTCGTGCGGCTGTAGTAGACAGCGCGCGAGTTCAAGGAGTTTTTTTTGCCCGTACGAGAGATTCCCTGCGGGCTGGTCCAAGGGTTTGGCCAGGCCCACCGTATGAAGCGCCGGATGCAGGGCCGCGTCGGAGGGTTGCGTGGACTTCACGAAACTGTGCACGAGGTCCTGATCGTTGGTTTGAAGCGCCAAAAGCAGGTTGTCGCGGACGGACAGATTCTTGAATAAACGCGTGAGCTGGAACGTGCGCGCGATTCCAAGGCGCGCGATTTCGAAGGGTTCAAGGCCGACAAGGGCGTGGTGCCTAAACATTATTTTTCCCGCATCGGGGGACTGCAGGCCGGTGACAAGGTCAAAGAGCGTGGTCTTGCCCGCGCCGTTCGGGCCGACGAGCGCGGTGATTTGGCCGGCATGAATGCGCAAGTGCGCGTCGTTGACCGCGTGAAGTCCCCCGAAGCGCTTGTGCAGGCCCGTTACCGAAAGCAACGCGTTTTCGGGAACCGCTTGGGGCGAAGGGACACGTGTGGAACGCGCGTGTGCGCGATGGGACGAAACCGCGGGGGCGTGCGCCAATTTTTTTGTTTTGATTTTTTCAACAATCATTTGTTCACCATTCAAATCCGATGCGGCCAAGCAGTCCTTTGGGTTTGTAGAGGAGGACGACGATGATGATGAGCGAGAAGAGGCCGAGGCGTGCGGGTCCGATGAGGTTGCTTGGAAAGTCGACAAAACGCAATAGTTCGGGAAGCCAGTACCCGAGGATGCCCGCAAGGAGGGTTCCCTTGATGCTCGCAAGGCCGCCGATCACGACAATTGAGAGCACAAACAGAACGACATTGAGGTCGAAGCTCGTGGGGCCGATGAAACTCAGATAGTGGGCAAAGAGCGAGCCCGCGATGCCCGCAAGGAATCCGGAGATTCCAAGGACCGCGGTTTTGATTTGATACGTGTTTTTGCCGAGGCTTTTGGCCGCGAGTTCGTCGTCGCGCACGGCGGCCATCGCACGGCCATAGGGCGAATCGACAAGGCGTTTGAGGAAGAGAATTGCAAGAAGGGTGATTCCAAGCGTGAGACCGAAATACGAGGGGAGATCGCGGAAGACAATTCCGAAAAGTTCGGGTTTGGGAATGCCTGGGAGGCCCAGCGGTCCGCGGGTGACGTCGCTCCAGTTGATAAAAACCGATTGGGCGAGGTAGCCAAAAGCGAGGGTTGCAAGAACCAGATAGTCGCCCTTGAGTTTTCTTGTGGGAAAAGAGATTAGAACGCCGGCCAGCGCGCCCAGAAGGCCGGCGCCAAGAAACCCGCCGGCAAAGGGCACGTGGTTGAGCGTAAGAAGTGCGGAGGCGTAGGCCCCGATTCCGAAAAATGCGATGTGCCCAAGGTTAAGGAGACCCGTCCAGCCCACGCACAAGTTCATGCTCAGCGCAAGAAGGATGAAGACCATCATCAGGATGAGAATGTGGAGCACAAAGGATTCGAGGGCGGCTATGTTCTCACCTCGGTGAACCGGCCGAAAAGGCCTTGGGGGCGAAAAATAAGAAACAGGAACAAGAGCGAGAACGCAATGCCCGCCTTGTAGCCGGAGGGAAGAAAGGCAATGCCCACGTTTTCCGCAAGGCCCAATAGTAGCGCGCCCGCAAGAATTCCGGGCAGCGAATCAAGTCCGCCGATCACAAGGCCCGTGAACGCCGCGATGATGATGAACGTGCCCATGAAGGGTTCGGCGTTTTGCTGGAAGCCGATGAGGATGCCGGCGAGTCCCGCAATGGCCGAGGCCAGTGCGATCGAGAGCGCGTACGTTTTCTCTGGATCGATGCCGCAGATTTCGGCAAGGTCCTTGTTTGCGGACAGCGCGCGCAGCGAGCGGCCCGTTTGCGTGCGGTTGAGAAACAGCCAAAGCATGCCAAAGAGGATGAGCGCGGTTGCGACAACGACGATCTCGAGTTCGGTCACGGTCACGGACCCGAGCGCGAGGCTCGCGGTGCGCTCGCGGGAAAGCGATTTGACGTCCGCGCCAAAGACAAAGAGGAGGACGGACTGGAGGAAAACCAGCAGCGACAGGGACGCAATCAAAAAAACCGCGTTCGTGGCTTTTTGGTGTCGCAGGGGCCGGTACAAAAGACGGTTGGCCAAAAGGCCCAAGATTGTCGCGCATGCCACCGTAAGAAGAACGGATAGGAACAGATCAAGTTTCCATTGGGAAAAAAAGAGCCACATAAAGTGTGCGCTTGCGGCCACCACTGCGCCGTGGGCGAAGTGAAAGGTGCGAGAGGAAAAATAGTAGAGGCCCAGACCATAGGCGACGAGAGCATAGAGGGTTCCGGCAACTAGGCCGTTGGCAACAAACTGTGGAAGCGAAGAAAAAAGGTCCAGCATTGGTTAAAACGGGGTTTAAACTTATTTAAATGCGTTTATAAGGGCCGGATTTGGTTCTTGAACGGCTTGGGCTTAAATAGGGGGTCTTGCCTTTGAAGTGCCTAACCGGCAGCGGGGTTGCCGGCATTGAAACGTAAAAACATCGAGGTGTACCTGTGATTGACATCAATCTGTGGATCAATGCGCTTGTGAAGCCGGTCGAAACGTTTTCGGCCGAGAAAAACAAGGGCGATTTGGTCAAGGGAATCGTAAATTACGTGATTGCCGGACTTGTCGGCGCCATTCTGGGCTTTTTGTTGTCCATGATTGGCTTTAGCGCCGCGGGATCCGCGGGACTGTCCGCGGGAGCGGCGATCGGCGTCTTGGGCATTGTCGTGTCTCCGATCGCGCAAGTAATCGGCGCGCTCATCATGGCGGCGGTGTTCTTCATTGTCGCAAAAGTGCTTGGCGGAAAGGGAACCTACACGAGCCTGTTTTACTTGGCGTCGCTGTACGCGGTCCCGATGGCCGTGCTTGGAGCGATTCCGGGAATCAACATTCTGGCGAGCTTGTATGCGCTGGTCCTGTTGGTTCTGGTGGTTCGCGAAAGCCAGGGCTTTGACACAGTGAAAGCCGTTGTAACCGTCCTCCTGCCCCTCATTGTCATCGCGGTCCTTGTGGTGATTCTGGGAATTGCGATCCTTGGGACGCTCTTGGGCGGATTTGCCGCGGCCACGGCGGCGGGCGGAATCCCCGCGCCATAAAAAAAAAACGGGGGAGTCTTTCCCCCTTTTTCTTTTTTTTCGGTTGTTCGGATTGGAAAACGAATTTATACTAGGTTTCCCTTAGGGAATAATGGCGAACGAATTTACGAACATGATTCTGGGGGCCGCCAACCGTTTTTTTGACTTGGTCACGCCCGAACTGGCCTTGCGGGGCCCCGACCTGATTCTGCTCACGCTTTCGATGGTCGCATACGGCGTGTTCATCTACAAGTTTTACCGATTCATCGCAAAGCGCGACGTGTTCGGATTCAGTGAACTCGAATTGCAGGCCGAACAGCGCGACTCGTTCATCAAGCTCACGCACATTGTTTCTGGAACGTTCAAGTACTGGGTTCTGTTCCCGATCGTGGTGTTCTTCTGGTTCAGCGGTTTTTCGGTATTGTTCTTTTTCATGGCCAAGGACCTTCCCACGGAAACCATTTTGCTGATTTCAATCACGTTCGTGACCGCGATCCGCATCACGTCCTATTACACCGAGGACCTGTCCCGCGATCTTGCCAAACTTATTCCGTTTGCCCTGTTGGGCGTCGCGATTCTGGATCCGGGATTCTTTTCGGTGGACTCGGTCATGACCCGTTTTTCTGAACTCGCGGCGTTCCTGCCCCAACTGTTGGCATACTTTGTATACGTCGTGCTTGTGGAGTGGACCCTGCGGGTGCTGCTTGCGATCAAGCACGGATTGTTCGGCGTGAACCACTCGTCGGACGAAACAAAAGCATAAAACCGTTTGACCGACAAGCGTTCGGCGGATAGTCAGCGGGCTTTTCGGGCGGACACTGTTTTTCGTTGGGAGTACAGACGACGGGTGAGGCGGGCCAGTTCGTTTTTGAGCGCAAGAGCGGTTTCGGGTTCGTCGCCAGCATGGCCCGCAATCGTGTAGATCAGGCGCGATGTCGGAATCGCCTTGTGGAGGTCGTGCGCGTCCGCGGGCGGGCACACCATGTCGTAGCGCCCGTGCACGATCGAAAGCGGAATGCGTCGGATCCGCCGGACGTTTTTCAGGATGTAGCCGGGGGGCAGAAAGCAGCGATTGCGCATGTAGTGGCATTCGATGAGCGAAAAATTGAGGGCCCAGCGGTTGCGCGCTTTTCCCGCGGGGCGAAGGGTGTGGCGTAAGCGAAGGAGACTGGATTCCAGACGGGCCCATTCCAGTCGGAACTCGCGCGCGCGAGCCGCATTTTTGGATTTCATCTGGCGGAAATAATAGGGCACCGGGTTTTTGCGCAATCGCGGGGGAACCCGCGAGATAAAACGCCTGAATTCCATCGGGAAAAACGCAGAGATGCCCCCGCCGTAAAAATGGCGGTAGTCTTCGGGCCGGTTGAGAAAGATGCCGCGAAGCACAAGGCCGGCCACGCGGTCGGGATGACGGATCGCAAAAACAAGCGAGAGCGTCGAGCCCCACGAGCCGCCCAAAAGAACCGCTTTTTTGAAATCAAAGTGGTCCAACAGCGCTTCGAGATCTTTCACCAAGTGCGCGGTCGTGTTGGCCCGAATGCTTCCAGGGGGCGTGCTTCGGTTCGAGCCGCGCTGCTCGAACAAGAGCACATGGTGTTTTTTGTAGTCAAAACAGGCAAACGCGCTTTTCGAGAATCCCGCACCGGGGCCGCCGTGCACAAAGACCACGGGCACGCCGCGGGGATTGCCCCATCGCTCGAAATACAATTCGTGGTTGTCCCCGACCGGAAAAAAGCCTTTTTCGAGAAAGAATTTTTTGGGCAATCGCACTCGACGACGAGGTTTCGGACGAGTCGCGCGCGACGTTGGATTGCGCGTGCCCATTCTTTCACGTTCCCGCACGCACAAACACGCCGCTTTCGCGGATTCCCATGAAGATCATTTGGATGGCGATCGATAGGAGGAGGAGGCCCATGACGCGCGTGGCCACCTTCATGCCGATGGGGCCCATGAATTTTAGGATGCGCTCGGATTCGCGGAAAAGAAGGAAACTTGAGAGGTAGGCGGCGCCCGCGGCAAGAAAAAAGAAGAGGACCAGCGAGGGTTCGCCGCCGGCTTGGGTAAAAAGCACAAAGCCGGTGGTCATGGCGCCGGGGCCCGTGATCAAGGGAATCGCAAGCGGGGTCACGGCGAGGTTTTCCTTTTCGTCGGCAAGGCGTTTTTCGTCGGGCGTGAACTCGGTTCGGCTCTTGATGCGATAAAGCATTTCAAACGCGATGAATCCAAGAAGGAGTCCGCCCGCGATGCGAAACGCGAAGAATTCGATGCGCAGAAACGCGAAAATGAAGTTTCCGAAAATGCTGAAGACCATGAAGAGCGCGGCGGCGATCAGATGGCTTTTCTTGAGAATGGACTGGCGTTCGGCCGCGGGAAAACGGTCAAGAAGCGTGCTTGCGATGGGAATGTTGGCAAACGGGTCGATGATGACAAAGACCGAGACAAACACAAGCGAGAGATAGACAAAGTCCCACATGGCAAAAAGGGTTCGCAAACGATTTTTTAAAGCCTAAGTGGGACCACTCCAATGGAGAACGACAGGGGGATCGGATATGGAAGCAAAACACGCGGGAATCTGGGTTGCGATCATCGCACTGGTGATTCTGGTGATCGCGGGGGTTTGGTACGTGGGCACGTATAACGCGCTTGTGAACGCGGACCAGTCGGTTTCCCAAAAGGCCGCCGACCTCGATTCGTCGTACCAGCGCCGATTTGATTTGATTCCGAATCTTGTGGCCACCGTCAAGGGAGCCGCGAATTTTGAGCAAAGCACGTTTACCAAGATCACGGAACTTCGTAGCGCGTGGAGTGCGTCGGCGGATTCGGCCGAGCGCCAAAAAATCGGGGCCGAGGCCGACGCCGAAATCGGGCGCCTGCTTTTAGTGTTTGAGAACTATCCCCAATTGCGGGCGACGGATGCGTACCGCGATCTTCTGGTCCAGTTGGAGGGAACCGAAAACCGCGTGAATTTTGCGAGGACGGAATTCAATGCGAGCGTGCGCGCGTACAATTCGCTGGTGCGCTCGATGCCAAGCAACATCGTGGCGAAAATGAACGGGTTTTCGGAAAAAGAGTTTTTCGAGGCAACGCCGGGGGCCGCGGACGCGCCCCGCGTGAATTTTGAGTAAAATCTGTTTGAAAAAATGCGTTTCATATGCGAAGCCAAAAAAAGCACAAATCGTATTTTTTTGTTTTTCTTTTGTTCGCGGTTGCTTTTTTCGGGAGCTCTGTTTTTTCGCTTTCGGTGGAACAGGCGGGTTCGCCGACGGGCTATGTGAACGATTTTGCGGGCGTTTTGTCGGCGGATGAGCGCGTGCAACTCGAGGGCCAGATCGCGCAATTGCGCTTGGATACGGGCCTTGAGATCGGCGTGGCGCTGATTTCGGACACCGGCGGCCGGCCGATATCGGATTTTGCGTTTGATTTGGGCAACCGGTGGGGCATTGGCGCAAAAGAAACCAAGAACGGCGTGCTGGTTTTGGTTGCCGTGAATCAGCGCGAATGGTTTATTGCGACGGCGGGCGGGATCGAGGGCACGCTGCCGGACGCGCTTGTGCATCGCATCGGAGAAGCGAATTTTCCAAGCCATTTTAGGCAAGGCGATTATTTCGGGGGATTGTCGGGCGCGGTTTCGGACATCGGGGGAATCACCCGAAAGGATCCGGCGATTGCAAAACAGTATGCGCCCGTGGACATCGGCAATGTATTCGAGCTCACGTTTTGGGTGTTTGTGTTCATGAGTTTGTTTGCGGGTTCGATCATGGGCTTGTTTTTGTTCTCCATTCTTGCGCCGCTCCTGTCGATCGCCAAGGCGCCATGGTTTTTGGGCGTGCTTTTGGCAAATGCGGTCTTTTTGGGGGCCGTGTTTTTGACGGGTGGTTTTTTCGGGTTAAAAACATTGTTTTCGTGGCCGCTGATGGCGTTTTATTTTTTGGCAAACGTGCCGTTTGCACTGATCATGAAGTTTGCCAAGTGGGTGCCCGGCACGCGCGGCGGTTTTTCGGGCGGAATGGGAGGTTGGCGCTCGGGCGGTCGCTCGTCCGGTGGATCGCACTCGTTTGGCGGGGGCGGCGGTTTTTCGGGCGGCGGCGCGGGCGGGCGCTGGTAGTCCCCAGCCAAAAAAAGATTAGAGGATTGGAACAAGCAATTGGTAGGCAAGGTAGCCGACGAGGGCGGTCGCCGGAAGGGTAAACAGCCAGGCCCACACGATTTTTTGCGCAGTCGACCAGCGGACGGCCGACACGCGCCTCGTAAAGCCGACGCCGGCGATGGAGCCGGAAATCACATGAGTGGTGGAGACGGGTATGCCGACGACGGAGCAGACGATGATGGTCAGGGCGCCCGCGCTTTCCGCGCAAAAGCCCTGAAAGGGTTTCAGATTGGTGAGTTTTACGCCCATGGTTTTGACGACGCGCCATCCGCCGGCCAGTGTCCCAAGGGCAATGACCGAGTGGGACAGTAGGACCACCCAGAACGGGACCGAGAATTCCGTGCCGAGAAATCCGGCGCTGAACAGAAGAAGCGAGATGATGCCCATGGTTTTTTGGGCGTCGTTGGTTCCGTGGCCCAAACTATAAACCGAGATCGAGATCAGTTGGAGTTTTTTGAACAGGTCGTTTGTGGTCGCCAGATTGTGACGGCGGAAAATCCACATGGCGGCCAGCGCAAAAACAATTGCGCCCAGCATGCCGGCGATGGGTGCCAAAAAAATGAACGCGACGATGGTGGAGACGTTGGCCAGGTTCAGGACGCCGAGTCCGCCGGCGGAAAGGCCGGCGCCGATGAGCCCGCCGATGAGCGCGTGACTGGCGGAAATGGGAAGGCCTGCAAACGTGGTCAGGTACACCCACAGGATGCTTCCGACCAGCCCCGAAATCACGAGTACGGGGGTCACGATCGCGGGATCGATGATTCCTTTTCCGATGGTGGTGGCCACGGTGACCCCGAACAGAAACGCCGCCGCAAAATTGGCGAGGGCGGCCAGAACGACGGCTTGTTGCATGGTGAGCACTTGGGTGCCGACCACGGTGGCAATCGAGTTGGCGGCGTCGTTGAAGCCGTTTCCAAAGTCAAACAAGAGCGCGAGCAGAATTCCAAGGATCACCAAAAAAAGGGGGTCAGCCATGTTTGACCACGATGGATTGCAATGTGTCCGCGAAGTCTTTTCCCTTGTTGAACAGTTTTTCGACGTGCTCGTAAAGGTCCTTGTATTTCACGAGTTCGAGGACGCCGTTCTTTTTTCCCGCGTTGAGAAAAAGATCCCCGATCGCACGCTCAAAGAGCCGGTCGCCCTCGTGTTCGAGCCGGTACAGTTCGCGGCATCGCCGTTTGAGTTCCTCGAGTTTTTCCAACTGGTGGCACGCGCGGCGGACAATGACGACGACGTCCCGTGCGGCCCGCGCTTGGGCAATCAAATGGGGCGGGAGGCGGTCGACGCGATAGAGGATCAGCTGGTGGGCGATTTCGTCCAATAGGTCCAATAGATCGTCCAGCACCACGGTGAGCGCATGAATGTCCTCCCGGTCGTAGGGGGTTACGAGTGTTTTGTTGAGCAGTTCGATGACCGCGCCCGATTGCTCGTCTCCCTCGATTTCGAGTTTGCGAATTTCGCGGACAATGCTTTCCCGTTTGGGCGCGGATAACTTGGCGTAGTTTTCCAGTAGCTCGCTGAATTGGTCCGAGGCTTTTTCGACGGTGGCGCTTTGTTTGGCAAGCAGTTCAAAAAACCGGTGCTCGCGGGGAGACAAAAATTGGATGAGGCGGTTCATATGGACGCACCCGCCCAAAACAGTTAAAAACCGGCTGGGGCCGACAGGCGCTGTGGGCTTGGTGAACCGGGGGCTTCCGCCGAATCGCGGGGATAGAAAATTTCTGGTTTACGCCGGCTTGTCCGCGGAAGGACGTTCCGGCGTGGAGTCCACGAAATCGCGGAGTTTTTGGGTGGAACCCTTGCGAAGGGCACCCGGGCGGTACACGACCTGCATGTGGGGGTAGGCGATTTCGAGGTCGTCTTCTTTTTCGCAGGCCGCAAGAAAGCCGCGGGCGATTTCGCTTTTCATGGTGAACACGCGGCGGATGTCCGCAAGGAACAGCACGTTGAGGTTGATTCCGGAGTCGGAGAGTTCCATGCGCACGACGGGCAGGGGAAGGTTTTCGCTGGTCTGGGCTTGGTGGCCGATGGTTTTCATGGTCTCGATGTTGTCGCGAAGGGATTCGCGTAGCGCGCCCTTGGCGAGTTTGGCGCGGGCCTGCTCCAAAAGGCGGATGACCGTCGAATGGTTTTTGCTGTCTTTGCGCGCCTGCTCGGCGGGGATCGTGACAAAACGGCGCATGACGTGCAGGGTCGCCCCGTAGAGAAGGGTTTCGGCTTTTCGCCAGTTGGATTCGTAGGTGATCTGGATCGTGAGCGCGTCCCAGTACAGTTCCATGCGCTTGGTCAGATTGACGACGGGCGTCGTCAGGATGGTTTCGTTCGGAATCGTGACGACCATCTCGCTTTTGTCCATGGTGTTCGGGCGCAAGAGTTGAATGGAGGTGTGCATCGAGTGGATGGCGGTTACGAAACCGCGGTGCTCGCCCACTTGAATGCAGTCGCCCACGCGAAAGTGCCGGTTGATCACGATGGTAAGCCAGCCCACGATGTTGAGAATGGGTTTTTGCAGGGCAAACGTGAGGCCGACGCCGATGAGTCCAAGCGAGGTCACGAAAATCGCGAGGTCTTTGAAGACCATGGCCAGAATCAAAAAGAGGGTGAGGACCCAAACGATGTAGGAGTAGAGCGTTAAAACGGCCTTGGTTTCGCGTTTGCGGCCCCGGCTTTCGAGGTGCCGAGCGATGAAATAGCGCGTGATCGAAAGAAAGATGAACGAGCCCAGCAAAAGCAATAGCACGTTGATCGAGGGCGCCACGAATTCTTCGAGAGAATGCCCCGCGACCAACCGGTCGGAAACAATGTCCGCAATGAGTGCCCAATAGGCCGCAAAAACAATGAGCACGACCAGAACCGCCAGAACGACCAAGGCGTTTTGTCTTGAAAAAAAGCCGGAAAGCGACGCCGTGCCCGCGGGTTTGGCGCCGGAAGCGGACAAGTCCGAAGACAACAAATCGTGTTTTTTTTCGGAGGGCATGGGAAACAACAAAGACCAAAATCGAGTGATCGTATTCACGCGTTTAACGAATATAAGGCTTGAGGCCTCAATGTCGCACATACACGGGCGGACAGGATTACAAAAAAGCGGGTCGGTTTTTGTTCGGGGCAGGCGCCAAAAGCGCGGCGCCGATGGCGGTTGCCAGAGCGGCGTGTTTGACAAAGATTGGTTGAATTCCAAAAAGGCCACAGGTCACGCGCAGGCGCCGTCTGAGGAGCGAAAACGTGCTCGCGCGGCCCACAAAAACAACGCGTGAACAACCGGTTTTTTGCGCGGCCAGACTGGACGTCACACCCACGGTTTCGGCCACGAGATTGAAAAGAGAAAAAGCGACGTCGGATTTGTTCGGGTGTGCACCCGACGAATGCGAAGAGGCCCAAATGGCTTTTCCAAAATTGCTTGCCGTGGCATTGGCCGGTGCAAGACCAATGCCCGAGCCCACGACGTCGCCGACCGTCAGGTCCAAACGATTTTTTCCCCGAAGGGCACGCGCGTGGCCACGCACGGCCGTGGTGTCAAGCAGGAGCTTCGAGAGTCCTTCCAGCGTCCCGCCGCCCACGCCCGTGCCGCCCGCATGAACGATTTGGCGGGAGTCAAAAAAGACGAGCGCGGTTCCCGTTCCAAGGCTGGCGCCGAGAAATTTTTTGGACTTCGACAAAAAAGCGGCGCCTCGGGCAATGCACGCAAGCTCGTTTGCGCGCGCGACCTTGAACGTGCGAAATGAAAAAACACGGCCGGTCGCGACGACCGCATCGGGCACGATCTTTCGGCGGGCCAGTTTTTTTGCGAGGCGTTTTTCGGAAAAGGAATCGGTTTGAGACGAATGTGAAAAAACGATTTTGCCGCGGCGCAGGACCACCGCGTCCGCAAACGTGGCGCCAAGATCAATGCCCAAAACCGTGCGCATGCGAGGGTTTCGGGCCGACGATTTTTTATAGGCGGCGAAGCGGCGCAATCCGCGCAAAAACACAGTCCCGACGCTCAGCCGACCGAACAAAAGCGCTTTGACGCCGTGAGGGTTAGGCGATTGTCGAAGTGGACCAAGCGTTTATAGGGCACGCGAAGGCGTTTCTCTCACATGCCAAACGAGGCCGAGTGCGAAGATCGCGAACTGGGCTGGATTCGTTTGCCCGTTCCCGCCGAACGCGTCGCCAAGCGCGTCGCGCATGCGAATGCGGCGGAGGTCGTCGAACTGCGTTCGGGCGAGCGAATGTACCTTCCCGATGTGCCCGCGCTCTCGCGCGAGGAAGGCGCGTTTGTCGCCGAACTCGTGCACGCGTTTCAATCGCAGGCCGGCCCAGGCGTGGTGCCTAACCCTTATGCGTTTGTAAAGGCCTATTGTGCGGAGCGGCTTGTTTTGGCGGACGACGCCCAGAAAAAATACTGGGTGCGTCTGGTGGACGATCATGCGCACAACGCGGGCGTGCTGTCGGGTCTGCTGGACGATCCGGCGTTGGAGGAAATCGCGGTCGCCGGAACGGGGCGTTTGTGTCCCGTGCGCGTGTTTCATCGAGAGTTTGGCTGGCTTTCGACCCCGCTGTGTTTTGATTCGTCCAAAAGTCTTGTGAATCTTATCAACCGGCTTGCGCGGTTGCAGCCCGAGCGTTTGACCCTGCAGTCGCCGCGCTTGAATGCGCGCCTGCCGAACGGGGACCGGTTGCACGCCGCGCTCTCGCCGGTGGCCGTCGACGGGGTCAGCCTGACGATCCGACGGTTTTCAAAAACGCCCATCGGTTTTCCGCAATTGGTCAAATGGAACACGCTGTCGTCCGAGGCGGTGTCTTTTCTTGCGCGGGCCATGCGCGTGGATTCCAATGTGGCCGTGGTCGGGAATACGGGAAGCGGGAAGACAACGACGCTTGGCGCGTTATTGCATCTGGTGCCCCCGTCCGAGCGGCTGGTTCTGCTGGAAGAGACGCCCGAAGTGCGGTTGTTGCACGCGCATGCGGTGCGACTGGTTCCGACGCCGGCCGCGGGAATTTGCCTGCAGGACCTTGTGGGCGACAGTTTGCGCATGCGTCCCGACCGATTGGTGGTTGGCGAAATCCGGTATGCGGCCGAAGCCACAGCGTTTGTGGACACTTTGCTTGCGGGGCAGGGCAAGGGCTCCGTGTGCACGTTTCATGCGCAGTCGGCGCGCGAGGCCCTTCAACGATTGGCGCGCATGGGAATTTCGGAGATGGATCTTGGGGCATTGGATGTGATCGTGGTCCAGCGGAGGTGGAACCGACTGAATCCGGACGCAAGCATGGGTTCCGAAATCCGTCGCGTGACCGAGATTTGCGAAGTGCTGATCGAAAACAACGGGTATTCGCTCAATCCGGTGTTTGCGTTCGATCCTCTATTCGATCGGCTGATTAAGGTCGGCGAGTCGCAAAAGATCGACGAGCGGTTCGCCGTCGCCTTGGGCACGGGTTTTTCGGAGGCGGGGGACGCGTGGATCGAACGCGAGCGGTTTCTGTTGTCGCTTTTGGGCCGCGGGCTTGGAGCCCAAGCGTTTTTCGACGAGTGGCATGCGGGCGTCGAAGCGGATCGCGCGGGAGAAACGCCGGACGAGAAAATCGTTGCGGGGTCCGAATGGAACAACGCGAATCGCGGCGAAACACGCAAACACGGGGAATTCCCAAAATGAACGCCAAGACAAATGTACGCGAAACACGTTTTAGAATTCGTCGACCGATTTCGTCGACGCGGCTTTTTTTGGTTCTTGGAGGGCTCGGTGCGTGGTTCATCGTGGGCATCTTGGTCGATCCGGTTTGGGGGCTGTTGGCCGGAGCAGGAATAGCCATCGGAGCGTTTGCAGCGATTTTGGGCGCCCGGTGGTTTTTGGATACGTTGCGCCGCGCGCAGATCGAGGCCCAGTTGCCGATCGCGCTTCATACGCTTGCGGCGTATCTTCAGACGGGGCAATCCATGGACCAGAGTCTCGAGCGTTTGGCAAGAGAGACCGGCGGTCCGCTGGGGTTAGAACTTCGTCAATTGGCCGTGCAGGCTCGGTCGCGTTCGAAGCCGTGGGACGAAGGGCTTTTGGCGTGGGCACGCGCGTCAAAGTCTCCCACGCTTTCGCGTGCGGTCAACCAGTGGGCGGGATTGCTGTCGCGTGGAACGCCCCGATCGGCGGGAAAACTGTTGGGCGGGCTTGCGAAGGATCTGGTGGAGGTCCAGCGGGCGCGGATGCGTCTTGCAAGTTCCAAGCTCGCGTTTTCTTCGATGATTTTGGTCATTGTCGCGGGCGTGGTTCCGGCGTTGTTTTTGTCGTTTGCGATCGTGGCAAGCGCGGTCATGGATTTCGGGTGGGGGACAACCGAAGTGGCGGTTCTTACGCTGGTCGGTTTTCCGATGGCAAGCGCTCTCGTGGTCGCATGGTGGATGATCCAGTACCCTTCGGCCATTGGCACGGAGACACTATGAATGCGCAAGATTTCGACGCATCGTGCAGGGTCGCGTTCGGAACCAATGCACACGAGACGATGGTTCGGGCGATTCTACTTTCGCTGGGCATGGTTTTATTGACCGGCGGGCTTGCGTTGACAAATGCAATCGCGGCGGACGAATTGTGGGTTTGGGGAATCGGGGGAATCGTCGGCGTGGGGGGCGTTTTGGCCGCGGTTTTTTTTCATAGGAATCGGGCGGCGCGCGAGCGACGCGAGGCCATGGTGGCCGATGCGCTTTTGCAGGCGAGCACGTTGCCGCGCGGGACGCCGTGGACCGATTTTTTCTCGTTTTTGGCCAAATCGGAATGGAACGAATTGGGCGCGGACTTTCGACAAATGAACGAAGAAGTCAAGCGGGGAAAGACGCCGACGCAGGCGCTGATTGAGTGGAAATCGCGCGTTCCGGGGCCGGGGGTGAACCGGGCGGCGCAATTGTTGTGCGCGGGACTCGAGTCGGGAGTGGATTTGCGCAGGCTTTTGCGGCAGACCGCGCAGGATCTTTTGGCGACCCACGCGCTTTTGGCCGAGCGAAACGCCATGGTGTGGATTTCCAAGGCCACGCTTTTTTTGGCGGGCGCGGTGCTGGTTCCGGGGATTTTGGGCAGCGTGATCGGTGCGACCGGCGGACTGGACGTAAACGAACTGGAAGAACTGGGCATCGGAGCAAACGCAAACGACGACTCGCTTGGCCAAAGCGTGGAGGGCATTGCAAGCGCGTACGTGATCGAGCTTGCGCTTTTGTGCAGTGTCGCGCTCGCGTGGATGGAAAACCGTCTTGAGAAAACGCTTTTGTTTGGACTCGTGATGATTCCGGTCGCGTGGACCGTGTTCAAGTTGATGCAAACCATGGCCTAAACGTTTGACACGACTGCGGGGTCGCGTTTGCATTACGGCCAATCGAAAAAGAGTGGAGCGGGCAAACATGTGCCGAAACAAAACCCACGGGGATTTCAAAAATTGAAAAAACAGTGAACAAATGCCGGGGCCTTGAACGCGTGTTGGAAAAAAAAGCGACGGCGGGTGCGAGGGCGTGGGTGGTGTGCGGGCCGAAGGTTAATAAATTGAAATTGCCTTGTTTCGAGCATGAATAGATCCGGTGCCGCGGCGCCCGAGACCATGGACGTGGACAACGCGTTTGCGTCGGTGGTCGAGCGCGAGAAGGTCAATCTGGCGGGCTTTACGCTCATCGAGGGATTTCCCGGCATGGGCCTCGTGGGAACGATTTCGGTAAAGTATTTGACCGAAAAACTGGGTTTTGTTCCAATCGGGTACCTGAAAACGAATTTGTTTTTGCCGGTCGTGCGCATCCATCACGGGTATCCGTTGCACGCGTGCCAGTTGTTTTATCAACCCAAGCTCAAGCTCGTCACGCTCGTGAGCGAGCAGATCGTTCCAAACAACCGCATCGCGCTTATCGCAGGCGCGGTCGTCGAGTGGGTCAAGGAAAAGAAAATCCGGCGCGTGGTTTCGCTGTCGGGCATTCAGGTCGCGGGCGAGGAGGCCGGCGAGACTGCGGACGAAGTGTACGGGTTTGCAAGCAATGCCGGCGCGCACGCGTGGCTTGAAAAGCACAAGATCAAGGTCATCCAAGAGGGCGTGACCACGGGAATCAATGCGCTCGTGCTCCTCGAATTGTTGGATGAGGACATCGAGGGAGCGTGCCTTTTGGGAAAAGTCAAGATTTCGGCGGATTATGCGGCCAGCGCGACCTTGTTGAAAAAACTCAAGGACATGCTTGGATTGGACATTTCTCTTGAACCGCTTTTGGCCGAAGCCAAGCAGACCGAAAAAGAGATCGTCGAGCACCTGCAAAAAGTCAAGGACGTTTCGGCGCAGGCGCAGGAATTCGAGGATCAGGTGCGCACCGGCTCCGACGGGCCCCCGATGTTCACGTGAATTTGTTTGGCGCACGGGGCCGTGTGAATTGAAATATCAGTCGGCCTTTGCGGGAGAGGCATGAAACGGTTTTATTAAGTTCCGCGGACACTATTTTTTCATGTTCCCGCCTCCCAGACGCCCCGGCCGGCCCCGCGTGGATATGGCCGACGTGTTTGCCCCGCACACGCGGCGTTCGGACGAAATAAAAGCGTGGAAAAAAGCGGGGTTTGGCATGCGCAAAAAAGTGCGGGCGCGTGCCAAAGAAATGCGAAGTATCAAACCCATTCGGACGGTGTTGAAGTCGTTTATCAAAGACGTTTTTTCGTGGGGCGTTTTTCTGCCCAAGTCAAATCCGGCCCTCAATCCGCTCAAATACTTGGACGAATACCGAAAACTGCGCAAACAGCGCAAAAGCGCGAAGGGTCTTCGCGTGGACCGCAAGCGCGTGTACGAGGCAAGCATTCGTCACCGGTTTGATGTGGTAAACCTGACGGCGCCCGGAAATCCGACGGTTCATCCCCAGGGCCTCAAGCAGGCTTGGAAAATCATCGAAAAAAATTATCAGGACCGCACGCGGGCGGACATGGGTCTTCTTCAAAGGGAAATGGTCCGGTTGGAGGCGCTTGCGCGGACAGGGGCCTTGACCGATGTGGACGAGGCCAATTTCAACCACATGGTGGGCCAGGCGCGGGCCAATCAGGCCGTGCGCGAGGAACAGTTGCGTGCCCAGCGCGAAAACTTGAACGAGCAGTTCATGATGGAAGTGTACGGGCGCCATGCGGCGCACGGGGGCGCTCATGGGCACGCCGAAAAATGGTTTGAAACCGGCCCCGAGTCGGTCAAGGAAGCCGGACGCGGAAAATTCAAAAAGTGGCTTTTGAACCGGTCGCCAAACAAGAAGTCGCGAACCGGATTTGGAATGACCGAGTATTCAGGGAGCGGCGGACACTAGGCGGCGCGTTTAGGCGACAGTTCGATTGCGTCGCCGTCGTGCAAACCAAGTTTTTTTCGCAGGTTCGATGCCGCCGCGAGTTCCAGAACGTTTGCGGGGTGACGGGTTTTTTCTGGAACCACCAGCAAGACGTTTTGGTTTTTTGTCCGCGCACGAAAAAACGTCAGGCCGCCCATTTTTTGGTTGTTCCATAAAAACGCGGGCACGTTTTGTTTGGCGCATTTGGACAAAAACCGTTTTTTTTCGGCGGGGTTCACTTGAAGGTTGAGGGTTCCGGCGTACACGGGCCGGCCCAGCGCGCGCGACAAGGGTTTGGCGTATTTGGGAATTTGAAGAAACCGTGCGGCCTGACCGGTTCCTGAAATCACGCGGCCCGACAGAAAAAAAGAGGGGTGGGTTTTTTCGGAAACGTGTTTTTTGCGCGTCGGGGAATTCGTTTTGGCGCGGGGAATCGAGTGAATTCTTTTTTTGGTTTTGCGCACGCCGGTCAAGAGTATCATGCTCCTTATACGGCGTGGGTTTCAAAGCGGCGTTGGATCAGAACAAAGCCGGCCGCAAGCAAGCCAAGGACCAAGAGGAAGACGACGGGGTCTTCCGGAAGGCTTGGGAGATTGAAGGGCGAACTGTTTCCGCTTCCCGTGCCCACGTTGACATTGACGGGGCTGCCGCCGGGGATGGTGGCCGTGTTTCCGTTTGGATCGGCGGTCGTCAAAAAGCCTTGCTGGCGGAACGCGTCGTTGAGAGGCAAGAGTTGCGCGTTTTCGGGGTACCATTGGCCCTTGTTGGGATCGTAGTAGAAGGAGCCGTTGGGGCCTTGGGCGGATTGGAGGACTTCGGGAACCCCGCCGTTGTAGGCGACGCGGGGCACGTCGTTTTTGGTCGAAAAGTCCAGCGTGTGGGTTTTGCCGTCGGCGGTCTGGAATTTGACGCCGGTCGGCGTCTGCTCGATCGGGCTTGTGATGGGCTGGTCAACCAAGACTTGGCCGGTTGCCTTGTCGATGACTTTGAAATATGGCACGCATGCGTCGCCTTCTTTTTTCGAGTAGAAGACATAGCGCTTGGTGGGCGTGTCAAAGACTTGGAAGGGTCCCATTTTGTCCATGCTTGCGTTGAAGTTGTCGACTTTGAATTTGGCAAGATCGCTGCCTTGCACTGGAACGGCTTCGAGGTCAAGCGCGGGTTCTTCGCATCCGGTTTCGGGATTGGTCACGGTCGTGGGCTTGGCTTTGAGGTCCTGCACGTCGCCTTGCGAGAGCACGGCTTTTTCGTGGTGGCGCAGCCAGACCAAGAGTTCGCCGCCCCCGCCGGGCGCGGGCTTGAACGTGATGGTGCCGTTGGCAAACTGGATGCCGTTGAGGCGCCCGATCGAAGTGGCCTGCGTGCCGCTGCCTTGGTTTAGAAACACGCCGCCGTTGGCCTGAACTTGCACGCGCGCCAGCGGTCCCGAGAGTGTCGCGCGGGGCGCGCCCTCGGCAAGAATCGTCTGGGTCGGATAATCGATTTGGACTTGCGGGTGCGTCGAAGTGGAAATGTTTTGAAGGTCGCCAAAGGCTTCCATGACGCCGTCGGGGCTGTTGAGTTGCACGCCCGTCTGCTCAAAGACCGACTTGCGGATGCAGTCCATGACGCTTGGGTGGCGCACGAAGAGTTCGCCGGGCGAATCCATTTGGGTTTCGAACACGAGTTCGGTCGAGTTCGGCAAACCGATCACGCCGATGCGCTGGGGAATCTCGTACGCGGGAATCGCCCCGTTGAGCATCGAGAGGCGCACAAGGTCCGGATTCTCAATGACGGGCTGTCCATTGACCAACAGTTTTCCGTTGGGTTTGTCGAACGTGACCGCCTTGTTGCCGTCCGAGACGATCGTGACCGTGTTCGTGTCGTAGGCGTTTGGAACCGAATTGCCTTTGAACCAGTAAAAGAGAATTTCCTGAGAATACAGCGATCCCTCGCTTTTGACCTGCATGAACACGTTCGACTGCAGGATCGTGTCCACTTTGGCCTTTTGGTTGAGACGAATGGCCTGGTTCTTGACCTCTTTTTGGAATTTTTCAAACGGATTGTCGGTCGGCGAAATGATTTCCTCTTCCTCGAGTTCGTTCTCGCCTTTTGCGTTGGTTTTGCCGGTCACGTTTCGGATGGAGTCGGACAGGCTTTGGGTGACTTTTTCGCTTGAGACCCGTTGCGAGGTCTTGCGTCCTTCTTGCGCGTGCTGGCCGGGCACAAACAAGTGCACGTAGTAGCCTTCGACGTCGTCCACGCAGTCCTGCAGAGCGGGCGCGATCACCATTTGCTGGAGGACCGAGCCGAACACGCCGCCATAGCTGAAGAAGGCATAGCCCAGCGCTTCGGTGCCGGAAAGAATGAGGCCCGTCAGACGGGGATTGTCGGACGTGTATCCAAGAAACGGCATTTCGGCGACTTTGTCCTTGCAGGTTTCCTTGTTGTCGCGCGCGCGGGACAAATCGACGCCTTCGCCTTGCTCGGGGCTTTCTTTTCCGTTGTTCACCTGATGGCCATTGAGGTTTGCGTGGTGCGCAAACGCAATGAGCGTGCTGCCCTTGTCCTTGGCGTCGTCCGACTGAATGTCCTCAAGAATGTGCGCTTTGAGGGTTCCGGGAACCTGCAGTTGGAACAAGAGTTCGTCCCCCGACGTCATGCCGGGCGCGTTCGAACTCAGATTGGTCGAGCAGCCCTCGCACTGGTCGGGCGTGGCCGTCAAAAACGCGATGTTTTCGACGTCGGTGCGCGTGACGGATCCCTTTTGGGCGCTTTCCTGATTCTCGCCTCGGATGCCCTCGCCGGTCAGCCACGCGTACTGTTCTTCCATGGGCAAAAAGTTTTCCCACGCCTCGTTGAGCACCCATTTCCACGGCATCTTGTTGACGACTTGGCGAAAAATGTCGCCTTCGTCGGAACCCTCGTTGGCAAAGTAGTCGACAAACGCGTCGCGGTAAACGGGGTGCGCGCCGTCGGGCGAAATTTCGATTTCGCGCCACGTGTCCGGCAACTGGTAGCCCGAGAGTTGCTCGAGGCCCACGCCCTGCTTGGCCTGCCAGTAGGCCAGCGGGTAGAGCGTGTACTTGAGCGCGCCGGGCCCCGTGAAATAATTTCGGAACAATCGCGAGTCGGCCGCAAACTGTTTGTCGAGCCAGCTGAAATAGTGGCGGTCGGCCCCGTAAAAGTCTTTTTCGACAAGCACGTTCCAAAGATTGTCAAGGTTTCCGGCGGGGCTTTGGAGTTTTCCCGTGGCCTCGCGGAACATGGTCATGCGGCGGCTGAATTCCTCGGGCCCCTCGGTCATCGCCTTTTCCCAGCCTTTGACCTTGTAAATGGGAACCGATCCCGTGGCATTGGCCTGAATGAACGGAACCGTGTTCGGGTCGATGAGGATTTCGGTTCCGTCGGTCAGGACGGCCATGTGCTGCTCGCGCGGATCCACGTACTTTGCCAGATCGTCGATGCCGATGTTTTTCACGAACTGACCCTTGCCGATCTTATAGTACTGCAGGCGCCCAAGCGGATCGACCTCGTAAATCTTGTTGCCGCGCTGGCCGACCCACGACGCGAAGTCGCCGTCGTCGGAGAATTTTTGAAGGATTTTTTGGAAGTTCGCGGAGTCCGCCGTGACGGGAAAAACCTCGTTGGTCTCCGTGTTGCGCAAACCGTACTTGTACAACTGGTTGGTTTCCTGTTTGGCGAACCATTCGGGAAAGTCGAGACTCCACTCGGAATCGTAGCGGAGCATGCGCGAGGCGTTGTTGCGCCCGAACTGGATGCGCGCGGCGATCTCTTGCGGCGTGTCGCGCCCGTAAGTCTTGACGACGTTGTCGTAGATGTCCTGATCGAGCTTGATCTGCTCTTTCATGCCCTTGAACCACGCGCGCATTTTTTGCACGGCCTTCATGAACTCACCGCGCTGATGGGGCGTCATCTTGTCGAGCCGACCGCCCTCCGAAGCGAGTTCGTCAATGAACTTTCGCATGGAGCCGCCCTTGAGCGCCTTGTAGCCCGAATCCCACTCGCCCGTGGCCTCGATGAGCGCCTGCCTGAAATCGCCCATGCCCGCGGCCTGCAGTTCCGTGCTGACCTCGTGCGCGAACTTGTTGCCAAGCCACGTGTCGGGCCCCGTGAAATTGCGGCGCACGTACTTCATGACCGCGGAATCCGACAAATTGGGCATCCAGCTTTTGTGCGCGGCCTGAATGAAGAACTTGCGCGTGATGCCGAACATGGCGGGACCCACGTTGGAAACCACCATGGTCGCCGAAAACCACGAGTTGAAGTGCTTGTCAAACGCCGAATACGTGGAAATGAGACAGTTGCTTGCGCTGCAATTGGACTGCACTTTGGACGTGAACGCCTTGGTCTCGATGACGTTCTTCATGAGTTTTGGAACGAACTCGAGCCGCTTGACCTCCACGTTCTCGACGCCTTGGGCCAGAATGGACCCCTTGAGTTCCTGCGATTGATCGGCGGACAGATTGTCGATGGGTTGGTCGTTGCTCATCCAGCCCGAAAACAGTTCCGACAAAGACACGTCGCTTGCCGCGAGCTTGAAATCCGCGATGATGCCCGCCCCCGAATACCGGTGCGACAAAAGCGTTTGGTCGCGCGTCGCGCAACCTACGCCGCCCTCGGTGAGACACTTGCCGATCCGAACGCTGTCGTAAAGCGACGCACCGAACGCAAACTCGCCCGACTGGCGTTGGTTGAGCCACTGCTGCATCTGGCTCGGTTTGAATTTCACGCTTGGAACATTGCGAAGAAGCGCTTCCTTGCCGTCGCCCGTCGGAATCACGGCAATGTTGTTGTCAAGCTTTTTGACGGGACCGTCGGGCGCGTTGTCGGGATTGTTGATCTGATTGCCCAAAAAACCGTCTTTGGCCGTGGAGTCCAAAAAGCGGTTGGCCTGACGGGGATCCAAATACGTTCGCGGTCCCGGAATGCCTTGGCCACCCCACCCCGGATCGTTGGAATTGAGAATGCATTGAAATTGGGCATACTGGGGCGCCGAGTTTGCAATCGCCGAATCGGGATGATTGACCGTCTTCTCAACGGTCCCCGCCCGGGGCAAAGAACCCGTCGGAGTTCCGGCAGAAGGCAGGGCGGGACTTTGGGAACCGGGATTTGGGGGTGAACCGCCGGGTGGATTCGCGGCCTGCAAGGACGCGCTCGTGGAAAGCGCCTGCGCGGGAACCGACTGCAAAATCAAAAACAGCAAAAACAGCGAGGTCGCGCGTTGCATCAACTGATCCCCCAATAGAGCATGTAGGCAAGACCAAAGGGAACGAACGTAAAAAGCATGAAAAACAAGAGGACCACCAGCGAAACCGCGAGTGCGGTCAGCGGCCAGACGCGAACGGGCTTTTGGTTTTGGCTCAGACGCCGGAACACATACGAGGCAATAAACTCAAGCGGCAGAACCAAAAACGTGACAACGATTGAAAACACAAGAACGCGCAAAAACGAAATCCACAGGACGCCGACGGTCTCGGCGGGAGTAAACTGGAGCGCCTCGGGAACGAATTGGCCCGACTGGGCAACGTCGGAGGACGCGAGTTGCCAAGGCACCAAATAGGCCAACAGCGCAAGAACAAACACGACCCCAAACGTCGAAAGAAGCGTCGAAAAAAACCAGCGAAAACCCGTCTTGTGCGAAACCCATGCGCGCACGCGATGAATCACGAACATGAAGAGCACGCAAAGAAACGCCAAAAAAAGCCAGAACCGGACAAAATCCACGACGGAAGAAAGCGCATCCCCCATGCCATCAACCATATCCATAAATAGCCAAAAAGAACTATAAAAGACTAATTAAAGGGGAACGTGATGACCGATCTTCCGCGCCGATTGCGCCGATTTGAACGAAAAGGACAGCCGGTTCCAAACCCCTCAAACGCCGGACGCGACCCGTTCGCCTATTCGGACGCGCCCTCGTTCGATCCCGCGCAATCCGGACTTGACGCGTTCGAAAATCCGGTGCGCGCAATGGACGACGAACCCCGATCGAGCCGAAGGCACGCCGCGCACGCGCGCGTTGAGCAAAACGAGCGCAACGAACGCCCCAAAACGGAAATGGACGTGCTGACGACCAGCATCGTCGAACAGGCCGAAGAAGAGGAAAATGCGATTCTTGATGCGATTGAAGACGAAGCCCACGCGCTTGCGCTCGAAAAAGTCCACCGGTTCGCGCTCGAAAACAAACGAATGCCAAACCCCGCCGAAATCGAAACCCTGACCGGCGAAGTCCTTGAGATCGTGAAGACAAAACACCCGCTCCCCGAACGCACGCCGGTCCCCGCGGACGTTCCGCGCGAACGCCACCGGCGGCACCGTCGCGAAACCGAAGAAGAAACCCCGACCCCCGCACCCGTTTCCGCCGCGCCCGCCGGACCCGCGCAAAGCGAACTGGCAAGCCAGATGAGCGACCTGTTGGGAGGCGACTCCGAAAACGCGGGCGCAAACGACGACGAAATCATGTCCCTCGACGACCCCGAAACGGGCGAACTGGACGACAACGAACTGCTCTCGCTCGAAGGAGAGGGAAACGAAAAGAAAAAAAAAACCAAAAAAACCGCGCCCTGAAGCACGGGCGCTCGACCCCTTTTTTTTGGACGTCAAAGAAAAGCAGGTGGACCCTGCGACGCGGCCCTTGTTTTTTGCTTGAACCGACGGGCGGTACGCGCCATTAATTCGAGGGCAACTGGCCCGCGCACGATTGCCACGCAACGAGCGGCGGTTCGTTTGGGTTCGCGGTTCCCGTGGACTCCTGCCGCACGTCGCACTGGCACGCAAGACGGTTCAGGATCGCGGAGTCCACGTTGGTGGGACTCCAAAGAATCAAAACCACGCGCGCGGGCACGCGGTCCAACCCATCCGAAAAATTACGGTTGAGCGCGGCGTTCGGATCGTCGACAAACAGTTCAATTGTAGCCGACGCCTGAAACGTTTTTCCGACCGACTGGACCAGTTGCGAGATCGCGTCCGAATCGTCGGTCGGCAAATTGATTTCCCAGTAGCCGCCCACCGCCGGATCCTCGCACGCCTCGCGCGAGGTGATCGCGTAATTGTAAACGGGATAGGCCGCGCCCGGCGTCGTGTTGCACAAACCGCGGCTCAGGACCGTGACGCCCGTGGGACGACACTGCAAAATTTCGTCGGAGCGACTCACAAGCGCCCCGCGCGGCTGAGCGGGGTCCCGAAGCGCGTACACGCTCCGGTGGATCTGCATGAACGCAAAATGGTTGCGCTCGGGCACGTAAATGTAGAGCATGTAATCGAACGCGCCCACGAACGGGCGCAAAATGGCCTCGACGTTGTTCCGAAGGTCGTCGGACGAGTCGGTGACGATTCCGTTGCGTGCAAAATCCTCTTTGACGCGCGCGATCAGGTAGTCGATCTCCTGCGAACTCGACAGTTCCTGTCCGGTGATGCGCGGAGAACTCGAGTACACGATCGTCTTGAGCGCGCTTTTCACAAAATCGTTCTGATACGTTTTGAGGGCCTGATCGTTGACCGTTCCCCCGTAGCGCGTGCCGAAAAAGAACAGCGTGGCCGTCAGGATCGAGCAGATCATGAGAAAAAAAAGCGCGTCGGTGATCGACGACTGGCCCCGGCGGCCAAGAGAGAAAAGAGAACGTGCCGGACGGCGGCGCGTGGTGCCTAACTCGGATTTTTTCGGACCGTCCGCTCGATTCGCAATAGGGGAACGGTCCAAAAAACCCGGGAAAAAATAAGCGGAACACCCGGATTTTTTTCTGGAAGCGGGACGATTGCCCGCAGGCATTCCCGTTTTTCCCCGGGCTTTTGCCTCTTTTCGAATTCCAACGAACGAAGAAAAGAGGAAAAAAGGCCGTTCTAGCGCCATGCGACGATCACCAGTTGGGCGGGTTGGACGTAGAAGCGGCGATGCGTGCTGCCGGGCGGATCGACTTTTTCGACTTCGACGGCGAGTGGAAAAAATCGCACGAGCGGTTTTTGGAAAGGGTCGCGGCCCGGCCATTGCTGGGACAATGAAATGCCGCTTTGGCATTGGGGACTGGTGGGGTCCATGCTACAGCACTCGAATTTTTTGGTGGTACTTGCCGGATCGTTCGGGTTCACGAGTCCTTCGAGAAACAGCGTGCCCAGTTCGGGGTAGTCGGTAAAAACAATGCGCGGGCAGTCGGGGCCGAGCGTACAGTGGCAGACTTGCGAGTCGTCGGGATTCAGCGGGTCGCCGCAACTTCCGTCCGCGTTCACGGGCGTGGCGACTCCGCTCGGAAGCGAATCGCCGGGGGCAAGCGGGTAATTGGGATTGAGTCGGACGGGGAGTTTGACGATTCCCGCGTGGAATTTGAGACCGCCCGTGCTGCGTGCGACCGTGCAAACGCGTTCGAACTCGTTGGTGCTTGTGACGTAGGAACTTCCGCGCAAATCGCGTCCGAGGCGGTTCACGCGAATGGTCATTTCAAGGAGTTCGTTTTTTTCGGCGTAGTCTCGGTAAATGGTTCCGTACGCTCCGAAAAAGATGATGAGCGCGGCGATGAGCGGGATCAGTGAAGGCAGGTCGTCGCCGATGGGACCAAGAAAACCGGTTGCGCGAAGAGTCATGTTCGTCGGGCAAGGTTAGGTCCAAGGTCGTTTTTTAGGCTTTGGATCGGGGCGTCGGTCCGCCAAAAAATCTCGTCGGGCACGAGGGGTTTTGGCAAAATCGATTGCCTTGGGTTCTGGACCGCGGGTGCGATTTTGGGCGGGGTTGCAACGGGAGGTTACGAAACCGTGGAGAAGCAGCGCGTGGAGCCGGCCGAGCGCGATCCCACGTCGGTGCTTTGCAGGATTTGGGCGACTTTTTGCTTGTTGTTGATGCAACTGTTGGAGCTGGTGACCGCGCAGGGGATGACGTGCACGTACTCGCGGTTGTTGAAGAGTTCTTTGATGATGACGGCCTCGTTGACGGGGTCGATGCCGTTGACGGGTTTGCCTTGCGGGTCCAGCAAAAGATTTTTGATGCGTCCGCCGGCGGTCTCGTAGCCGTCGTTGAGAAGGTTTCCGGTCGCGCCCGTGGGATTGAATTCAAGGGCGCCGCTGGACCGGTTCCAATAGTAGAGGAGGACCTCGGAGTTGGTTTGCGCGCTTCGGCTGGCCATCACTTTGTTGGTTTTTCGGTTGAAGATCGTGAACACGAGCGTGTGCGGATCGTCGGGATCCGTCGAATCGAGTCTTGAAATCACCATGCGGTAGAAGATGCGGTCGTCGCCCGAACAGTTGCAGGGAAAATAGTTGGGGAGCGTGAGCACGGTTTCCTGACAGCTCGCGGTCGAGTTGAGGATCGATGTCGCGCGCTCGGTGAGCTCGTTAAGCGATTCGCGCGCTTGCGAATTGCACGCGGCGTCGCATCGGCCGAACGCGAAAAACGCGATGATCGCAAACAGCGCGGTCACGAGGATCAGGAGATCCATCTTGCTGAGAATGAATGCGAGCATGTTCAATTCTTTCATTTCGTTGCTAATATGTTTTTCCCCAGAGGGTCCGCGACCAAAAGACGCGATGGGGTTTTTGCGAAGGTCGAGGGGATGGAGGGGTCGCAACGCGTGCCTTGCAATCGCGGCACGGTCTGAACGACTTTACGAGCTCCCTTCTTTGTGGTAGGCGCAGATGACGGGAAACGGATTGAGTTCGGGCGTGCGGTCCAATAGTTCATAGACGCCCGACGGAATGGTCTTTGGGCTTCCGGACTGCGGGTCGGCAAAGTTGATGAGGCGCCAGCGGGGCTGTCCCGCGGGGACGTCGTTGAGGCGGTCGGCGCAGCGTCCCGGAGGACATCCGCCGCCGGTTGCGCACGCGTTTTCCTGGGCAATGAAACTGGCGGCGGGATCAATGACCACGCATTTTCGGATGACTGCTTGGCGGATGTCGCCGCCTTGGGCCTGCGGGTTGGCGGGATCGCCGCCCGCCGAGTAGGTAAGCGACCAGCAGGTGGGCGTGCTGGTCTGGCAAAGCGTCGAGCAAAAGGGGCGATCGGATTTGGATTCGAGGGCGACGCGAACGGCGACTTTTCCCCCGCACGTGTATTTGGGCAAGTCGAAGTCGTGGGTTCGGGGCGCGCGCTGTTTGACGGTTTCCTGTATCGCGGTCTTGAGGGCCTCGAGTTGCTGGTGGACCTCGGCCTCGTACTGGTTCACGCAGAGTTCGTGGAGCGCCTGCAGGCCCATGAGAATCACAAAGCCCATGACGACGACGGCGATGAGGAGTTCGAACGGGCTCGTGATTTGCGCGCGCGCGTCAAAGGCACGAGAAAACAAAAAAGGGGAGGCAAGAGCCGTGGGCGCGTTTTGGAATCGTCGCGTGGTTGGGCCGATTGGTTTTTTGGACAAACCCATCTCATTTCGCCTTCAGGACTTTCCGGTGGGCGTCGGGTTGGTGGCCGAATTGGTGACGACCTTGGCCGATTGCTGGTACATGGGTTTGACGACGGCAATCAGGAGCACGGCCGCAATGATGAACACGAGGACCATGTAGATGCCGCCCCAGTCGGATTGTGCGCGCTCGTCGAACAGCCAGTCGAGGTTCATGAGGGAATCGCATTGGATTGGACTCAAAGAACTATTTAACCTTCTGCACGCGGGCCAAATTCGTTTGAAACACCCCAAACCATTAAATACCGGCTTTGCGTTTGGGGTTCAGGTGATTTGGTTTATGGATCAACGAGGACAGGCATCTTCCGTTTTCAATCTTTTGATCGCGGCCGTGGTCGCGATTGCGATTCTGGCGCTTTTGATACAGATTTTGGGCGGCATCGGGGGCATCAACAAGGAGGACGCGGTCAACGAGTCCAGTAACGCGCTCAAGAATTCGCTGAACCAAACCGCGAGCCCGCAGGTGAGCAAGGAAGTCACGTGGAGCCGCGAGACAAGTCCCGTGACCGCGCGCAACATCGCCCTCAAAAGCGGCGAGATCGACGAGAGTCACTTGTGTTTGCATCTCGGCAAGTTCGAGGGCGACGGATCGTGGAACAACCAGTCCGGTTCGGACGGGGCCATCCTGCAGTACACGGGTTCGAGCAACATCAAGACCAAGATCGTGGCCTATTGCGACACGTGCAATGGCAACGGGAACGGGTTTGACTTGAGTTCGGCGGGAAGTTATCTGGGCCAGCATTTGTCCGACGGTTCGGGCCAAGTCCCGTCCGCGTGCTCGAACGTCCCGGGATTTTCGGGCAGCGACGACGGAACGTGCTGCGTGGTCGCGCTATTGAAAACGTAATTTCGAACGGGCCAAAAACGGCCTGCGCTTTTTCTTTTTTTTTGTCCGGTTGAACATTCGGCCGAACAACAAAAAGCACGCGTGCCCAACTCACGGCGCGATCGATTTTCCGATCGAGATCGTGCAGCTTTCGCGACAGCCCGAGCCGCTGGAAAACGCGGGGTCTTCGCCCTTGATGCATTTGTAGTAGACGCTGATTTTGCTTGCCTGTCGAAAGCTCACGCTGGTCGGGGCCTCGTTGACGATGGAAACACTGCCCGTTGGTGCGTCGAGGCGGACGCACGCGTCGGGCAAGTTGGCTTCGAGCGCGAACTGGCGGTTCGAAAACGAGGTGCCCGCGCAAAACCGCAGGTTTTTTTCCTCGAGAATGGCGCCCGTCGGCAGCTGGATCGCGTTGTGGTAGGACTCTTTTAGTTTTTGGGCGCTGCCCTCGCATTCAAGCCGGTTGAAGGTTTCGATGACGCCGATGACGATGCCGAGGATCAGTAGGCCAAGGATCGCGCCGACCAACAGGTTGAACGCCTCGCCTTGACCGCGGGAGGCCCCGCGGAAAAATGCCGTTGGGATCATTCCAGTCGCCTCGAGCCGCGGGTTTTTGCAAAACACAAAAAAAATCGGGGGAAGCCAATCACGCCGAATCTGGTTTTCAAAAGACGCGGGATGTCGATCGCGAGTTTTTTTCCCATGGTCTTTACCCGCCTTGGAAGAATCCGCCGACGACGAGGTTTGCGACCATGACCGTGACCAAAAACACGATGACGGCGATGGGCAGCATCCATGCCGCGTTGAGGCGAACCATGAGGTCGTTGTCTTCTTCGATTTTGGTCGTGAAAAAGGCCATGATGGCGACAAGTTGGATGAGGTACAGGCAGACGATCACGAGGAATTCGAGCGGGGTCACAAGCGAGGTGAACACTTGGCCTTCGAAGCTTCCAAGCGAGGGCACGCTGATGTTGGCGCCGCCAAAGGCGCTGGTGAGCGTCTGGTCCTGCAGGCTTTGTTGGACGGCCAAAAGGCTGTCGTCGGTCGAAATGTTGGCGAGCGTGAGCATCACAATTTTTTGTAGCGCGGTCGTGATGCCGAGGACGACGGGGGCGATGAAGACGACCATGGTTTTCATCATGCTGGTCGTGTCGGAGATGAGCGTGCTGAGCATGCGCGTGACTTTTTCGGAGTTGCGGAGTTGCATCGAGAGCGACATGAGAGTGCGCGCGGCCACGTTGACGCCGAGTTGCACCGAGTCGACCATGAGTTGGACGCTCGAGCGGATGATGTTGCTTGGCAGATCGCGAATCGAACCGTAGAGGGGGTCAAAGAAGGCGGCGCGCACGGGGAGGCCCAAGAGTTCGATGTTGGAGATCGTGCGCGCAAAAACGGTTTTGCTGATGAGCGCGTTTTTCATGTATTCTTCTTGCGTGCGCTTGATCGCGTCCTCCAGCGGCTTGTTTTCCCCAAGGCGGCTGGCAAGAAGGTAAAGGCTGTCCTTGAACTCGTTTTCGAGCTGGATGATTTCGAGTTGTTTCGCCCGCTTGTAGGCGTGCTGGTAGTGCAGGTAGACGGCGAGGCACACGCTGAAGGTGATCATGAGGCCGAAGACCAGCGCGTAAGGGGTCACGTCGTTTTCGGCGCGCGTGAAAAACTGGAGTTTTTCGAGGGCGACCGTGGAATTGGCTTTGGATTCGGGCACGCCGTTGGCAAGGAGTTCGTTGTAGCGCTGGCCGTTGGGTTCAAAGCGGTCGGTGGTCCAGTCGGAGCTTTCGCGCGCGATCACTTCTTCGACCGTCTTGTCGTAGGCGATGATCTGGAAGGGTTGCTCGCCCTCGGCAAAAAGCGATTTGGGGGGCAGGCCCTCGGTGTGCATGACCCAGGCGAACCCGACGCCGAGGAGGGCGACGACGAAGGTGACGAGGAGCACGCTGACCATGCTTTTGCCGATGAGCATTTTGCCTTTGGGCGGAATCCCGAAGTAGTTGTCGGGGATCTTGGGGGGTTCGTAGGTGGGCGGGCGCGTGCGGATGACGGAACTTGCGTACACGTAAATGATGACCGGCAATGCGATGTTGTAGATGATGACTAGAACGGGAAGCGTGGCGAGGGGCGAGCCGGAGAACGCGCTTCCGACGGGAAGCACGATGATGAGGATGAGGGGCAATAGGACGCCGAGGTAGAAGAGCGTGGTCGTGGGTTGCGAGAGCGAGCGCGCGTAGTCTTCCATCTTGTTGCGGATTGAGTCAAGGATCGTGTTCATGACGCGGTCGAGGACTTGGTAGCGCTTGGACTCGGTGTTCTCGAGGGCGGACGCGCGGATCATGCGAAGCGCGTATTTGAGTTCGTCCGAGTAGTTGCCCCAGCGTTCGGCAAGCGCGTCGAGACCCTCGGGAATCGAATTGTAGAGTCCCTGATTGGTGTCGAAAATGACTTTTTTGAAGTCGTCGGCAATCTTGCCTCTTCCGTGGTTGGCCGCGAACTCGATGGCTTTTTCGAGGTTGGGCACGAGCTTCATGCTCATGATCATGTATCCGACGATTTCGGGCACGTACGTGAGCGCGCGGGTTTTTTCGAGGGCGGCCTCGTTGACGGGAAACGACTTGAAGAACCACGTGGCGCCGCCGATGAGGGCCAGAAGAGGAAGAAGGATGAATCCGAGCGCGAGTTCGGTGCTGCCGCCGGCGGCCGCGCCCACGTATTCGATCAGGGGCGTGTACAGTACGGCGACGGCGGAAAGCAGGCTGACCGCGAGTGCGAGAAGGAACACCATTTTGTAGGCCGCGCTGAATTCGTCGGGGCGCAGCACGTAGGGCGGTGTGATTTCGGAGAAGAATTCCTCTTCGGTTCCCTCGCGCGTCCAGCCGAGAAACGCGACGGCGTCGGCTTCGGCGGGCTCGAATTTTCCGCCCGCGCCAAGGCCGGGCGAAATGCGGTGCAGGCGCTTGCAGAGGGCGACGTACCAGTGCACGGCGCGCGCGCGGACTTTTTGCGTGCCCTCTTCGGCCTCTTCCATGTAGCGGATGCCCGCATAGAGTTTGGACAGTTCGGGTTCGGGCGGCGCACCAAGCGGGCGGTTTGCGCCCGAGGAGCCGCGACGAGTGGACGGGTTCGAATAGGGACCTTGGGGCAAAGCGCTTGGGTTGGAGGCGGGCGAAGAGGAATCCGATCGGTTTCGGCGATGAGGCGAATCTTGGGCCACGCTTTATCGCCCCGCGGGTTTGGCGGCCGAGAGCGCGGCCACTTGGTTTTGGAGCACCCAGGCTTTCCACTCCTCAAGCAGTTTGTCCCAGTCCACCGCGTGAAATTCGTCGATGTGGTAGTTTTTCAGAAGAATGAAGCGGTTGTGCGCGGGCAGATAGTATTCGGCCTCAAGCAGGTCGAAGAGGTTTTGCTCGCGGGCCGTGCGCGAGAGAAACGAGAGCATTTGGGCGCGCGCGCGGATTTCTTTCCACATGTCGGTGAGCGACAAACCGCTTTTGGCGGACATGCGCGAAAACAGTTCGGAGTCCTTGAGATTGTCTTCAAGCAATTCAAGTTGGTCGGTCTTGGCGTCGTAGAGCATGATGTCCAAAAGGCCGCCCTCGCGTTCGGGGTCCTCGTTCCAGTGTTTGGTGACTTCCGTGATCGAGAACACGCGGCGCACCTGCCGCAGGCCGCCGAGGGGTCGGATGGGTCGGGCGACGACGATGTAGTCGGTGGCTTTGAAGCTCGTCGTCGGCACGTCGAGATCGTGGACCACGCGGTCCCAGATCGAGTACGCGGAATCGCCGTGGATGGTCCCCATGACCACGTTGCCCGCGGCGCCCACGCGCATGGCCTCGTAGAGCACCTTGGCTTCTTTCGATCGGACTTCGCCGAGGATCAGTACCGAATCGCCGAGGCGAAGCGCGGTGCGAAGGGATTCCTCGGGCGCGACCTCGGTGTCGGACTTGCTGACCGAAATGGGCGAGCGCGTCTTGAGCGATTGAATGTTGAGGCCCAGTTGCTTGAACTGGCGGATCGGGAGTTCGAGCGTGTCCTCTTGGCAAAGAATGCGCTTGTTGAGATTGATTTCAAGCATGAGGGCTTGAAGCAGGGTGGTCTTGCCCGAGCCGCGCGATCCGGCAATGAGTGCGGTCGCGTCGTTGTCCACCAAAAATGACAAGAGCCCCGCGCCCAAGGGACTGATGGCTCCGTTCTCGTTGGGATTGCGCGGGGTCATGAGGCGCGGCAGCGTCCACGGTTTTTCGCCGTGCGCGCGAAACGCGAACGCAATGCCGTCGGGCGAGAGCGGGTTCATGATCGCGGCCACGCGGTGGTGCACGTCCTCCAGATCGTAGTCGAGGACGGGGTGGGCCTCGTCGAAGGGACGGCCCGAGCGCGAGCGGATTTTGCTCACGAGCGACTCGGCTTCTTTGGGCGAGTAGAAAATGTTGGTCTGGCACTGGCCAAGCGTCTGATGAACCACATAAATGGGGCGTTGTCCCGTGGGCGCGTCGATGTACACGTCGGTCAAATGCGGGTCGGACAGCAGGATTTCGAGGATGCCGTAGCCGATCGAATAGCGGGCGATGATCTCGGCGACCTCGAGGACCTCCTCGTTACTCAGTTTGATGTTGTGGTGGTTTGCGATGTTGCGGATCGTGCTCTCGTACATGCGCTCGTAGTATTTCCGGTTGCGCGCGGCGTCGGACAGGCGCGCGGTGCCCGCCTGAAATCCCGACACGACGTCGCGCGCGCGGTTGTAGACAAAAAACATTTCGGTGGTCAGCTGGTACTCGGGCGGGTTGACCATGTACACGGGCTCGATCTTGTCCGGATGGCTGAAAATCTGGACGCTGGAGCGAAGGATCTCGTACTGGTCGAGAAGTTCCATTTCCTCGACGTCTTTGAACGTGAGACGGCTTGAGACAAAAAACGGTTTGACGTCGGACTCGAAGAGCGTGTAGTAGAGTTTGTCGATTTCCTCGATCTTGAAGGACTGGGCAAGGATCGGCCGCGATTTTTGGACGAGCCGTGTTTTGTCGAACTCGGCCTTGACCGTCAAAAGCGTGTGCACGTAGGGCTCGGTGCAGCGCTTGTACGCTGCGTCGGCGGCTTTGAGTTTGGCCTGCTCGCGCGCGATTTCTTGCACGAGTTCGACGTAGCCGCGGATCGGGTCGAAATAGACAAACGAATCGGGTTTGTCGAACGCAAGATGGGCCAAAAAACCGCTTCTTGGCGCGGCGAGCGCGTCGCAACTGCCGTCGGAGGGAACGACGTTGGCATAGCTCCAAATGGTCGCCAGATTGAGTTTTTGTTTGAGGGCCGCAAGTTCGACAAACATTTTGGTCTGGTCCTCGTTGAAGACCCGCGAAACCTTTTCCTCCAAAACGATTTGGGTTCCGTCGAAATCCCCCATGGCGCTTGTGAGGTGTGCGCGGCACGCGGGGTCGCCCGCGGGATTTGCCGAAAACGGGCAATTGCGGCACTTGAAAACAACGGTCTTGCGGCCGGATTCCTCGCGCGTGACGACCTCGCCGACCTGACGTCCCCCGATGTTCGTGAAAACCATAGTCCCCGATCGGCATTTCAAAAGAGAAAAAGTAGTATAAATAGTGCGATGCGGTCCGCGTTGGCACACGGTCAAACGGAAAAAGGATTAATCGCGCGATTGGCGCCGGTCCGCAAACCCAAGAGTGGAAACTTCGCCGGACCACTTCGAAGGCGTTTTGCGTTTCGCACCGTGGTTTTTGGAAAGTCCTTTCAAGGTTTTGAAAAAAACCGGCCAATGGGTCTTTGATTGGCCACGAACGAGAAACACGTTTCCGTTTTCAAACACAAACGAGTGGCGGCCAACGCGAAATTCCCCGTGGGGTCCGATTTGGCCCACGGGAACCTCAAAAAAGGGGACGTCGCCAAGTCCCTCGGCCGCGCGAATTTTACGGTTGGTCATCGCGGGAATTTTGCCTCGCGTGCCCAACTGGGCCTTTCGTTCATCCAAATGCACAAGCGGATCAAAGGGTTCGGTCCGCTGGCCCTGCGCGTTTCGGGAAACGGGCCGACGGGGCGGTCTGGGCAGGGTTTTTGGAATCTGTAGCACGACGGGACGCGTTCGAAGGTCAAGAAGAGAAAGCGGGATGGAGCGGGCCCGATGTAATGCGGGGGACGCCGAAACAAGTTTTTCCAGCGCACGCGTTCCCGCGGGACGCGCCATGATCTCGCGAAGGCCGCGGCCCAACACCGTCCGACGGGGGGTTGGTTTGGGCATATCAGAGAGCACGGGCGCGGAATTAATTAAGGTATCGTGCAAAATCAGGACATGCGCGGGATTGGGAATTGGTCGCAGGCCGACGTCGACCGCACGGGCCGGTTTCTCCTTTGGTTTCTTCTTTTTTTTCTCGCGGGCACGCTGGTTCTTGACGTCGTGGTGCCTAACGTTGTGCGAGAACGCGCGGTCGCCGGTGCAAGCCTGTTTGTGCTGGAGCGCGCGGGCATCGGGGGACAACTTGATTTTTCGGCGGAGCACGCGCTCATTCGTCTTGACCACGGGGCGGTCATCCAGATTTCGGAATTGTGCACGGGGATTCTGGAGACGCTTGTGATCCTGGGCGCGATTCTTGCGACGATCGATGTCGAGTGGAAGAAGCGATGGGCGGGCGCGATCGCGGCGGCCGTTCTGGTGGGCGCGCTGAATCTTGCGCGCATCGGAATCACCGTGGGCCTGATTGTCTCAAGCAGCGATCTGGGCCTTGTGGATCTTGCGCACAACCTGTTTTTTCGCGTGTTCCTCTTTGTAAGCGTGTTTGGAATCTATCTCGCGTGGTTTTTGTGGGCGACGGAACAATGGCCGAAAAAAGGAATCCGCCTTTTCAAACCGCAATGAATTTAACCTTCGAACGCGCTAGGAGTAGCATGACGATTCGGTCGCACGGAGGTCTTCCCATGAAGGGCGCAATGGCATTTCTTGCTTTTTTGATTCTGGTTTCAGGCGTGGGCGCGCAAAGCATCCTTGACATCGCCTCGGCGCAAAAGGAAGTCGCGGTCGATGCGCCGCCGGCCATCCCCGGAACCGACGTTTCGCGCCCCGAACGCGCGTATGTTTCGCGCGAAGTAACCGTGCTTCCGGGCTGGAATTTGCTGCCGCTGTTAAGCACGTCTTACGGTGACCGCGCGTGCAGTTCAAGCGACCTGACCGCCGTATTTGCGTACGATCCGTGGAACCGCAAGTACGTGCGTGCGCTTCCCGCAAGCGAAGAGTGGAGCCGCTTGGTTCGCGAGCACTACGATTACCTGTTGCACGCCTCGTTCTGGTGGAAATCTTCTCGCAAGTGCCAGATGCTGCTGGCGCCCTACCCGACCCAAAACGCGCAGATTCTTTCCGGCTGGAACTTTGTCGGCCTGTATCCGGACATGGAAAAACATTCCTTGGCCGACGTGGGCGCCAAATGCGATCTGCAGAACGCATACTGGTTCAACACTTCCGCCAACAACTGGGAACCTCTTTCGCTTGAACGACCGGTCAACGGCGACCTGTTGGGCCGCGGGATCATTGTGAGCGCAGGACGCGCCTGTTCGCTTGCACTTGGCGACGATTTGCCGCCCCTGCCGCCCGGCCCCGAGCCGCCCACGCGCCCCGGACAAGTGTTCGTGAAAACCGTCGACGCGCACACGGGATCGCCCGTCGGACAGGCCATCGCGTACATTTTTTACGACGAAACCGGCGTCGCGTCGGGATATACTGGAAAAGACGGCACGGTCACTTTGAACGTTGACCGCAGTTTTTTTTCGAAGCCCCTGCACGCCGTCGTGAAAAAACAGGGATACACGTCCTATGAATCCCACACGTTTTTCCTCGAGGGGGACTCGTACGGCTACAAACTGGCCGTCGAACTCAAGCCCGAAAACACCCCGGCCGGTGACGTGCACACGATCGGAAATGCCAACGCGCCCGTGACCATCGAATGGTTCGCAGACTTTCAAGGACCTTATACGACCCAATGGTGGAACGGAACATGGCCTTCGATCCGCTCGAATTTTGTGGACACGGGAAAAGCCAAACTGGTGTTCCGGCATTTTCCCCTGAACTTTTACCCAAACGACCGACCGGCCGCAATCGCCGCAGAGTGCGCTGGACTCCAAGGAAATTTTTGGGGAATGGCCAAGCAACTGCTGGCCAACCAAAACGAACTGAATACGGACAACTATCTTCGATGGGCGCGCGAAATGGGTTTGAACTATGACCAATTCAAGTCGTGCATTTACGACTATTCGGGCCCCGCGGCAAAGCGCGTGGACGTCGACTTTGCCGAGGGAACCAACCGCGGCGTTTCCGGCACCCCCTCGTTTTTCATCAACGGGAAATCGATTGCGGGCGCGCAACCGTATTCGGTGTTCGAACAGGCGATCAACGAGGCGCTGGGGGGAAGCGGAAACAATCGCGGAACGGCGATTTCCTACTTCAACACAAGCAACGGCCAAGCGTACAATGGCACCGTGCACGCAACCTATTGCCCCGTAACGGTGACAACCAGCGGCGGATCGAATACCACCACCGCGTTGGCAAACTGTTTTTCGGGCACCACGTTCAATGGAAAAATCGTAATGGAACTGCCCGTGGGCGAGTACCTGATCACGCCCAGCATTAACAACGCGGCACAGGTTTCCCCGACAAGCAGCGGGGTCCGCGTGCGCGCCAACGAGACCGCGCAAACGTATTTCACAATTACGAGCAATCCGACCACGACCTGTCCTAGCCCATACCACGCCCTGACGCCGGAAGGCGCCTGCGTGTGGAGTTGCGGTACCGGCACGCAACCCGACAACGCAAGCAACGAATGCGTGTGCCAGCCCAACCACGGACAAAACGGCTTCGACTCGTTTGGAAGGCGCGTGTGTCTTCCGTACACGACGACCGGTGGCGGGGGATCCGGAAGTTCCAACGGCGGATAGGAAAAAAACAAAAAACGGGCGGGGGTCCAACGGGGACCAAAGATTTATTTTTTCTTGCCCAACCCTTTGAGATATGCGCGACGCGTGGAAGATTTTGTTCTTGTTTATTGTGCTCCAGTTGTGGTTTGGAAACTGGCTGATTCCGGCCATTGTCGCACTGGGGTACGGAATTCTTCGCGCGTAGGGCGGCGTTGCCTATAAATAGTTCAAACGCGTTTTTCTCTTGGGGAACGCGTTGAACAAACTCATCGTCCTTGGTGCAATCGTGGCGCTGGCGGTTGGAGCCTATTTTGTCTTTGTTCGGGATTCACCGCTTCTTGCCCCCGTGGGTTCGAGCGATCCCGTGGATCAGGCGCTTGCCGGACAGGGAATCAACAAGACCGCGTTTTTGACAAATCGGGCGATCGACCTTGCGCCGGGGGGATCCACGCTCCGCCAAGAGTCGCTTGGAACACTCAAGGCGCGTTTTGCGGAGTTGGAGTCGCGCGAGACAAGCGGGGCCAAAAAGCAGGCGTACCGCGACTTGGTGGACCTCACGGCGCTCTACGAAAAAAAGGCGGCGCTCAAGGAACAAAGCGCGTTTTTTCAGAATCCGCCGAGTGCCGCGGCGTTGTGCGCGCGGCTCGAAGAGGCCCGCGCGCTCGTGATCTTGCAAGAGGAAATTTATTTTGACGCGCTCGAAATCGAGATCCAAACGGCCGACCGCGCGTTGTCCAATTCGCCCGCGATGGTTTTGGTGAACGCGGCGGGCGAGCGCGAGACGCTTGAGCAACTGCGCGCGGAATTCTTGCTCATCGAATCGGGGTGTTTGATTCAATGACCGCCAAGCCGATTGCGGGTCTTTTTTTGGTGTGGCTCCTGCTCAATACGACGACCGCGCTTGCATTGAGCGCGCGCTTTCAGGGCGAAGTCAATCCGGCACCCGTGGATTTTTCGCAGGCCGCCGAACTCGCAACAGCGGGAAACGCGCTGAATCAGCGAATCCATTTGCTCAACCGCCGGATCGAACAGGTGCAGTTGAAGATCGATTATCCGAGCACGGGCACAAATTTGACGGCGGACGCAAAAGAACTGCTTGGATTGCAGGCCGAACTGCGGCGTCTGGAGCCGAACGTGCGCGCGCTCGAGCAGCAAAGCCGAGTGTTCATCGCGAACGAGGGCACGCCGAACCGCGGGGTACTGATCGAGAATTTGCGCGCGCTCCAGCAGTCTTTTCCTTCGGCGCCTGGACCCGACGGTTCCGCGGGTCTTGCGGACGATCCAGTGGGGCTTGAGTTGTTGAACGAGTACAAGGCGGCGATGGACGAAATGGCCCGCCTGCGCGACCGATTCGTGGAACTACACGCGCGCGTGAACGACGCGCCCGACGCGCTGGCGCGAGTGGAGCTGGAACTGCAGGCCGAGGCCGCGCGCGCGAAAATGGATTTGCAGTTCCAAAAATGCGTGGACGCGGGCCGCGCCATCGGAAAAACCCAGTCCACGGTCGCGACGGAAGCCCGTGTGTCGGCGACCACGCAACTGGTTCGCGCGGCCGACGTGCCGGCCATGGTGGGCGCGCGCGACGATGCGCTGGTCGAGGCCGGTCGGGCGCGCGCGGACGTGCGATCGAACCTTAATGCGTACGAAGCCGAGTTGGCGCGCGCGGGAATGTCGGACGCCGACATCGAGGCGCTGCGCGCGGGCGCGCGGGCGCCAACAAGCGGAGAATCCACGGCGCTTGCAAAAATTGAAGTGCACCAAAAGGCGATTGTCGCGCGCTCGGAGGATTTTTCCCGATTCGTGGAGCACGTGCGGATTGCCAACGCGCGCTTGGGAATCCTCTCGCCCATCGACCATGCAACGTTGCAGCAAATGATGTCGGACCCCGATTTTTTTGAAAAATTCCTTCGCCCCGCGGCCCAACGACCCCAAATGGATCCGTCGAGGTTGCTGCCCGCGCCGCCCGCCGAGATCGGGCCCGTTTCGCCGGTCGAGCCGATTGTTTCAGCAAACACGACCCCGAGAGCGGATGCGTCCATCGCTTTTGCGGACGAGGGCGCCGTGGACAAGCTGTCGGCCGAAATCGGAAAAATGGAGCGCCAACGGGAGTGGCTGAACCGGCGTCTTGAAAGCGCGGGACAAAATCTTTCGCCCGAAAAGGTGGCCGAACTTGAGGCCCGCGTCCGCGAAACCCAGGCGCGCATCGACGAATTGAACCGGCAGTTGCCGGAGGCGAGATCCGCGGACGCCGCGCGCGAGATCAACGCGCGCATTAATGCGGCGGACCGGCGGATCGTTGAACTTGAAAACCAGTTGCGTGAAACGGGCGCACAAAATCAGCAATTGCGCGCCGACATCGAGGCGCACCGGCGCGCGCTCGACGAATACCGCGCACAGATGGAGAACCAGTTGAAGCGCTTGAACGCCGCGCGGGATCCCGAAGCCGTGCCCAAGGGAAGATCGCAGAGCGTGGACGCGGTTCCCGACGCGGTCGTCGAAACGCTTTCGCCCGAAGCGCGCGCGGGCGTGGATGCCGCAAAGGCGGGCCGCGGGGGCGGACAGCGGATCACGTACAACATCACGATCAACAACAACAGCAACAAC
>JAANMU010000318.1_pt1 | contig 60768 bp, 58 predicted proteins | sample 7279701 | NCBI WGS metagenome assembly JAANMU01 (sample SAMN14094539, study PRJNA606508) | bioreactor metagenome | isolation source: A lab-scale SPAN reactor treating ammonium-rich wastewater day 57 | place: Ireland: Galway | collected 2017-03-13 | reverse complement strand
CGCGCATTGAACGCTTCAGGAATTGGCGCGGCGCCGTTCAACAGATTGTCTACACTCCCGCGCGTTCTAATTCTGAACAGGTCAACGCGCGGGAGTGTAAGAGCGCGCGATGCTCTCGATGTTGTCGGGCTTCAGCTGAAGCTGGCCCGATTGGCAGCAAAAAGACCTTAGCTTCGAAAGGACTTCCATGCAGATCGGCGCGCTATTTCCCCAGACCGAAATCGGCAGCGACCCGGGGGGTCTGCGCGAGTATGCCCGGGCGGTCACCGAAGTGGGATTCGACCACCTGGTTACCTACGAGCACGTGTTAGGAGCGATCCCCGAGCGTCTTCCCAGAGACTACGCGCCCTATGGGATCAAGGATGCATTCCACGAGCCTTTCACGCTCTTCAGCTTCATGAGCGCGGTAGCCCCCGAGCTTTCGTTTGCCACCGGCATCCTGGTGCTGCCCCAACGCCAGACGGCGCTGGTCGCCAAGCAAGCCACCGACGTGTTCCTCAAGAGCGAGGGCAAGTTTCGGCTGGGAGTCGGCCTGGGCTGGAACTTCGCCGAGTTCGAGGGGCTGGGCTGCGACTTTTCCACCCGGGCCGCCCGCCTCAAAGAGCAGGTGGAGGTGCTGCGCCTGCTCTGGACCAGCGAGGAACTGGACTTTCAGGGCCGCTTCCACGAGTTGCGGGGTGTCGGCTTGAACCCGCGCCCTCCGCAGCCCATCCCGATCTGGTTCGGAGGCAAGGCGGAGCCGGCACTCAAGAGGGCGGCAATGATGGGGGATGGCTTCTTCCCTCTACGGGCACTCGAAGGCGGTTGGGAGGCCACCTTCGAGCGGATGCGCCGCTGGCGTGAAGAAGCCGGGCTGAGCTGGGAAGGCTATGGCATCGAGGCCCGCCTGGATGGCAAGCCGGGCTGGCGCGAGCAGGCCGAGACCTGGCGAGGCCTGGGCGCGAGCCACGTCTACCTGGCCACCATGGGCCAGGGCCTGGTTGGCCCCGAGGCCCACATCCGGCGCCTGGAGGAGCTGGGAAGAGAGCTTTAAGACGCCGATTTCAAGCCTCTTTCAGCCCCCTGCGGCACACTCCCCCCATGCAGGTTCGACAACTGGCCCGCGAAGGGCTGGTCCGTCAAGGTGGGCAAACCTTCGAGAACGCTCGCAAGGTCGGCGAGAGCTATCTCGCGGCCATCTCCGAGCAAGCTGGCGACAGCGTGGACGGCACGGTGGCGCGGGTGGCCAGCCAGGCGGCCGCTCAACACCTTTACCCTGAGAGCGCTTACCAGGCGCAGAACCACGCGCTGCAGGCCCTGGCGGCCGGCATCGGAGGGCCGATTGGCCCCGCCTTGGCCTCGATAGGCTACCAGGCCATGCACAAGACCATCTGGCACCAGGCGTCCTACGCCTATCACGACGGCCGTTCGGTCAGCGCCGTCTTCCTGGACGGCATCGCCACCCACAGCCAGGACTCGACCGAGCGCAAGCTGGCCCGGGCTGCCCGCAAGAGCGCCGCCGACTATCTCTACAACGAGACCGCCTTCAACGTGCAGGCCGAGGCTCTGCGCCGCATCCGAGACGGGGTGGCCGGGCAGGACGTAGCCACGAGCCTGGCCGAGTTCGGCCGGGCAGCCCGCATGAAGTCGCTCGACAACGAGAACGCCCGCAAGGTGGCCGGGCCCATCCTGGGCGCCATCGCCGCCAACGGCTCGGGGCGGGATGCGGCCATCGCCGAGGTCACCCGCCAGGCCAGCGCCGAGTATCTGCGCCAGGACGCAGCCAGCATGGCCCAGGACGTGGGCTTCGCCGTCATCCTGGAAGGCTCGAAGGGGAGCATCGCCCAGGACCTGGCCGACCTGGGAACGCGCTCGCTCAACCACTGCAAGTATGCCGAGGATCAACGCAACCTGGGGCACAGCATCTTGCGCGGCCTGGCCCGCCACGCCGAAGATCCGGCCGCCCGCCTGACGGCCCGGGTGGCCGACGAGATCACCTGCCCGCGGCTTTACAACGCCAGTGCCGCCGGCACCCACTACGACGCCTTCAGCCTGATCGCCGAGGGGGGATCGCCCCAGCCCGACCACCTCGTGGCCCGGCTGGGAAAAGCCGTGCTGGAGAGAGGCGAGACCGTCTCGGACAGCCGCACGATGGGCCACGGGGTTCTCAACGCGCTGGCCGAGAACGCCTCTGATCGGGTCAAGAAAGGGGTGCTGGAGGGAGCCCTGCTGCAGTCGGCTCAGGCCTCCTCAGACCAGGTTGCGGTGGGCATCCAGCGCTTCGCCTTCAAGTGGGTCCAGAGCGCCCCCTCGGTGCCCGAGGCGCCTCCTAGCAGCCAGGATAGCCTTGAGCCGACGGTGCTGCAGCAGCGCATCGGGTTGCATGAGTCGATCAAGACCATGCTGCAAGAGGAGATCTCCAGCCAGTCGGCCCAGATCGCCGGCAAGACGACCGAGATGCAGGCCCTGGCCGACCGCTTCAACCCGATGGTGGATACCGACCAGAAGCTCATCAAGAGAGTCAACCTGGCCCGAATGGGACTGTTCGTGGGGGGTGGGGCTTTGCTGGCGGGCGTGCTCCTGCAGCCGGGCATGGTGGGCGAGGTGGTCAAAACTGGCCTGGTTTTTGGTGGCATGGCCACCGCCGTGGCGAGCTTCGCGGCGATGGGGAACGCCAATCAAAAGCGGCGGCTCTTGCTGGCCGAGTTCTGGCCCCAGCGGCATGCCTACGACCGCCTCGACGGCGAAGTGCAGGCATTGCAGGGGGCCGGCGCCGCCACCCGGTCCATGCTCGGGCCCATCGAGCAGGCCATCCAGGCCGATCAGAGCCGTCTGGAGGTGCTGGAGATCTCCCAGGCCATCTACCCCTCCAAGACCGGAGCCATCAAGTTCGACCGCGAGATGGTGACCATTGGCGCGGTGCGCATCAACCGGGCCAAACCCAAGCTCGCTCTGGGCGAGGACCAGGACGCCCCGGCGGTTTCCGGCTCTACCGCCTGAAGCTCAGTTGATCGGCCCCGTCAGATCGATCAAGTTGAGAAAGTGCCCCGGCTCGGGGTCGGCCGCACGCTTCAAATCGGCGATGGTGATGCTGGCCTGCACCTGGCGGGCATTGCCCAGGTCATACCACACCCGCTCGAGCTGCAGCAACCGCAGCTGCGGGTCAAAGAAAGCGTAGCTGAAGCACGAGCGCTCAGGCTCGATCTCCAGCTTGAGGAGCTGGCAGGGCGGCCTGGGCCGGCACTTCTCGAACTCACCCGTCAGCAGCTTCTCGGGGTCGAGCGTGCGAAAGAACTCGGTCTGGTCGGCCGGGAGGTACTTACAGGCCAGTTTGAAATCCATCCCCGAGGTCGACTGCGAGAAGGTGCTGTGTCCACCGTGTTGCTGGCGCTCGGTGGCACCGGGAAACCAGGCCCGGATGCCGCTGGGTGAGAGCACGACAGGAGCCCTGCGGGGCGGGGCATCGCTGGCGGGCCGAAAGGCCAGGACGGCGGCCAGGGTCAAGGCCTGCATTGGTTGGGTCTGAGCCGGGGCAAAGCAGGCCCGGGCTTCGGCCATGCGATCAAGACCTGCCAGGGCCTGGCCCTTGGCGTTCCAGGCCACGGCTTTGCCCGGGTCGGTCGGTGAGCTCTTGAGTGCATGCTCGGCCGCTTCCAGAGCCTCAGAATAGCGCTGCAGCTCGAGGGCGATGCTGGCCGCCAGGGGCCAGCCGGCCGGGTCGCCTTTGGCCCCGGACAGGGCCATCTGCAACGCCTCGGCCTTCTTGCCAGCCTGGTAGAGCTGCCCCGCTCGGGCCACGGCCTGGGCCCCCTTGGGCTTGAACATTCCGAACAAACTGACACCTCCCCGGGAAGGCGGCATTCGCAGGTGCCGACGGGGACTCCTGGAGAACCACCCGAGAAGCGCAGCGGGGAGGGACGAACAATGCCTGTTTGGATCCAGGTCGGTCTGGGAGTGGTCGCCGGCGGATTTTTGATGCTGCTCGTCCTGGTGGTGGGCATCAAGCTCGCCGCCCGCCGATTCCTGAGCAAGCTGGCCAGCCAGCTCGAGGAACTGGCCCTGAGCTACGTTCCGGTGCGCATCCACCTGCAGCCGGCGAGTGAGATCGAGTGGAAACAGGTCGCGGCCGTCCAACAGGCGGCCCAGGAAGTGACCGAAGCAGGTTTCGAGAGTCTGGGCACCTTCACGATCGAGGAGATGGGCTTTGTCCGCCTGCAAGGCTTCGTAGCACGCGATCAGACCGCCTACGCCGTGATCTACGAACATGACAAAGCCGGGGTCTGGGTCGACCTGGTGTGCGACTATGAGGACGGTACCAGTCTGACCTATGCCAACCTCAAGCCCACCGGGATGGAGGGTCGCCCGGGCCACCTCAAGACCTTCCGGCCGGGGAGCGCTCGAGACCTTGTGACAGCCTTCTTGCGCGAGCGGCGGCAAGACGGACTCAAGCTGCTGAGCGCCTCCAGTTTCGTGACCGACCTGCAGCAGGCCTATGCCGACGAAACCGATTGGCGCAACGCCCGGGGAGGACCGACCCGGGAGGAGGTCCTCCGCGTAGCCGAGTCCTCGGGCCAGAAGGTGACCCCGGAGGACGTGGAACGTACGCTGCAAATGCAAAGACAGCAGGCGATGGAAGGCTTGCGGGAAGGGCTCATCGCTCGCTATCTGGACACGCTGGCCGAGCCCGAGCGCGCTCGTCTGGAAGAGGGCGACCTGGTGGTGGTGCACGACAAGCTGCCCGTGGAGATGCTCACCGAGGAGATGGATACCCTGCAAGCGGGCGCCACCCCGGGATCGGGAACCCCCCGCGATGAGTTTGCCCGCTTCAACGACCGACTGGAGGAAGGCCGGCGCTGTACCCGACTGGGAACGGTGGCGGTGCCGCTGGAGGCTGAGCTCTACCTGGCCCCGGCCGGAGTGCGGAGAACGTGCAAGGGCTGTTGAGGGGCCTTTCCGGCGGAAACGAAAACCTGCCGAACAGACAACAAGAATGTCCCGTCAAATCGATCCGTGAAAGCTTTCACGGAGGCGAAACTCCTGCCGAACGCAGCTGCCGCAGCCTCAGTGGCGAGGGGGGTCCTCCCCCGCCGCAGCCTTCAGCAGCACCCCGGTAGCCACCCCGGTCAGGAAGCCACCCGCCAGCCCGAGACCAAGGCCAATCAATCCCCCGGTCAGGGGAGAGAGCTTGTGACTGTGCTCGGTAACGCTGCGCTGGGTGAACTCGCCCGTGGGCACGTCGCGGTTGACGGCCTCGCGCCCGGCGAAGGGCACCTCGCCGAAGCGATCGCGGGGCAGGTTGTCGTAGTAAATCCTCCCACCCGACTCCATGAACGGGCGAGTGCTGGAGGTATCGCGATTGTAGGGGATCCAGCCGATCTGCTCGCGCCGGAAGACGGGCTCGGACAGGGTCTGGGTCAGGCTCTGGGCTTTGCTCTGGCTGATGGACCCCATCAGGATGCCGGCTCCCAGCCCCAGCGCCCCGCCGGCGGCGGTGCCGATCACAGGAGCGCGATCGGCCATCCGGGCCAGCCGCACCTTCTCGGGGGTCTGCGGAACCTTCTGGGGGGGTGGGGGCCACTGATAGGGGTCCTTGTCGCGGTTCAACACCATCTGGGTAATGGCCCCGGCGATGCCGCCCAGCACCGCGCCCGCTCCCAGGCCCACCAGGGCTCCCGTGACCGGGCCGAACAGCATGGTGTGCTTGAAGCTCTGGCGCTCGTAGGTAGCTCCGGTGGGATCGTGGCGGATGATCGGATCCCAGTCGTCCGGGTCGGTGTGCCAGTAACCCCCACCCTTGTCGTCGGTGGAGACCCAGTAACTGCTGCCCGAATCGAAGTCGGCTCCCACCAGCACGGGGCGGGTCACCTGGTAGGTGGCGTTGACCACCTCCACCCGGTCGTTGGCCAGGTTGTTGAGGCCCCAGAGGAAGCCGCCCGTGCCGCCCACAGCGGCTCCGATGCCCGCCCCGGCGGCGGCCCCGCCAAAACCCTCGCGGCGCACGTTGTTGACCAGCGAATGGGCGGGGCGGTAGTCACTGCTCGCCCCGACGTTGTGCCGAACCCAGCTGAGGACGCTCATGCCGGGAGTGTATGCAAGTCCTGGTTGGGACGCCATAGAGGAGTTGTGAACGCTTCGCAGGTCGAAGCCTGGCCGATGGACGTCATCTCGCTCAGCCACCAGGGCAAGGTCAAGCCCGGGAACGAGGACGGGTTGCTCGAGCTGGGCGAGCTGGGCATCTATGGCGTGCTCGACGGCCTCAGCAGCACCAGTGGGGGGGGCATGGCCACGCTGCTGGCCCTGGAGCTGCTGCGCGAGCTGCTGCCGAAGCTGGGGCTGGAGCAGGCCCTGGCCGAGGCCAGCCGGCGCATCTGGGCGCAAGGTTTGCGCAGCCGGGCCATGTTCCAGATGGGAGCGGCGGTGGTGCTGGCCCGGGTGCGTGACGAGAGCGTGGAGCTGGCCCACGCGGGCGACTGTCGGGCCTATCTGGACGGACGGAGGCTGACCGAGGATCACTCCGTACTGGCCCGGGGCAAGCTCTCGCTGGTGCGCCACCTGGGACTGCGAGAGCTCAAGGCCGAGCGCCAGGAGCAGGCCTTCGGGCCGGGCTCGCGCCTGCTGTTGTGCAGCGATGGTCTGCACCGCGAGCTTGGAGAGGATGCCCTGGCCGAGCTGATGCGGACCGGCACGCCGGAAGAGGCGGCCCGGGCACTGTTGGAGGGCGCCCTGGACCGGGGAGGGCGGGACAATATCAGCCTGATCGTCTTGGAACGCAATTTTTCAGCGATGACAGGAGCCGTCGATCCTTCAGCGACGACAGGAGCGGTCGACAGCTAATGGACGAGTTGGATGACGTTCTCCAGGAGCTGCGCGACCGCGGGGCGCTGGACTCCAGAGGAGAGTTCACGCTCGACTGGCGACACGCTCTGGAGAGGCTGCGCGGTTTCCAGTTACCCGACCGTTGTTTCTACGTGCTCAAGTGGATCCAGTCGGCGGTGGCGGCCAGGGCCACCCGCTGCCAGGTGCGCGCCTCCGCGCGAGCCCTGAGCCTGACTCACAATGGCTCCCCCTTTCAGCCCGACCAGCTGCAAAACTTCTTCTCCTGCCTGTTGGAGGGTTCGAGTTTACCTGGGGATGTACGGACATTGAGCGACTTTCTCCGTGAGCCGTTCGTGTGGGTGCCCAGGATGACCCGTAAAGTGGCCAAGCGCTACGGAGAGGTCTTTGCCTGACTGAGAACGGCTGGGACACCCATTCCTGTGAATCATATCTGAATAGCGGCCTGCGCCATGGAATCCGGTACCCACCTGGTTACTTTTGACAGCGATTTGGAGCCAGCTCGTAGACCTCGGGTGCCGGCACGCGCGCACCCTCGAGCGGGATGATGTCTGAGGCGATGATCAGATAGCTGGCCATGGCGTTGTCCCTCCCTTCGTGCTCGTCCGAGCTGCGCGAGCGTTGGGGGCGAGTCCTTCCCCCGGCTGATGCCGGGGCTCGACACCCGGAAAATTCCCGGTCTGCATCGAATGCTCGCATCATGGATGAGCGTTTTGACGAAACAGCGCAAAAGTTGAGCCAGGCGCAAGACAAGGAGCGCATGCTCCGTTATCAGGCTGCCCGGATGGCTGCACGCCTGCTTGAGGATTACTCCAAAAAGTGCTCTGAAAAGAGCCTGTCCTTCCAGATTTGGCTCGGGCCCGATAACACGGGTAGAGAATCCTGGTATCAAGCCGTTATGGGGGACGGCGTCCTGGACTTTTTCCTGGATGGAACGATTCGTTACGCCATCAAGGACCAGGGAGAGCTGCGACAGCAAGTCGTTCTCCGCCCCCCCGATGGAGGAAGACACTGGGATCTGCCGCTCTCCAGCCTTCAGACGGAGCTTGATAAAATCGGGGTAGACGGGTTTGAGGAGGCGTTCTTGCGGGTTCGGGAACGACGCTGCGCAAGCCATGACAAGAGGGCCAGCCACGTCTTGGGTAAAATCGTGGCTTTTGGGATCGACCGGTTCAATCAGGCCTGTCTCCAGGCTGTTCAAAAAGCAGTAAGGTCCTCAGAATCTCAAATTGACGACCTGGAGAAGCAAATGAGGACGCTCCAACAGCAATTGAGTGGGGAGGAGTGAAGGAGGTGGAGGTGACCTTTCATCCCGGTTGAAGTTCACTCCTCGGCCCCGGCTGCCGTGTCGTCGAGCATCGATTGCCCGAGGCCGCCTTCGCGGGGGTCCCGAGGCGGCGCAACGTTCTTGCTCTTCATGAACTGAAGCTCGGCCTCAATGAGGCTCTCGCGACGCTCGCGCAGGAAGCCTTCGATGTCCCCCTGACCAAACGTTCCCAGCCTTCGACTGAGATGGCATGGCTCTTGAGGACGCGCAACCAGAAAGCCTCGTCTCTGCCCTCGAGATCTCGGAATGATTGGAGAACATTTGTTCCTCCCGCTGCCCCCATCAGAGCGCGATTGGCCAGTTCGGCACGTACGTCAGAGCTCTCTCTGCGGAAGATCAGGGCTGCGTCCCGGAATCCCTCGTTCAGTAGAGAATGAAGCCTCTCCCCAGTTCGTGGAACCAGTGGCTCCAGCGCCTTGAGGAACAAGAAGAACGCACGAACCCGGGCTGCCCGAGGGTGGAAGCGACAGCGCCGGAGTGGTAAGGTCCAGTTCGAGTCGTTTCCCATTTTGGGCCAACTCGCGCGAGGCCGTTACTGCGTCGTTGAATCGAGCGCTGCTTCCAACCATGAAAGCGCCCGAGAACGAAGTCAGCCAGAACCAGCGCTCCGAGAGGTCGACCACCGGCTCGGTGCCCCGTTGCGGTAGAACTCACTGAGTACGACGAGTTGCAGGGCGTAGGGGAGCGCCTTCTGAGAAGTGGCACCGATTCTCGTTGCCAGAAAATCGAGGGCAAGCCTTAAGCTGCTCTCGCATGCCTGAAGCACCTGGGGCAGATTCTTGCCCTGCCCATGGACGAGTTGGCGCCAGTCGACTGCCCGGCTGTAAATGTCTCTCTCGAGGGCGGCCAGAACGACCCGAAGCACACGGGAAGCCTCGCCAGGGCGCTCTTACCGGCATTGTTGTGCCCGATCAGCACCGTGAGCGCAAGAATGGACAGCCGCTGCTATCGCCTGAAAGCCTTGTAGCCTTCGACCTGCAGCGCTGTATGATCAAAATTCATGGCCTGAGCTCCACGCTTCCACGTACTCAAGAGTACGCCCTCCGTGGTGTCCGGCCAGGACAAGCCTTCCCCATAACTCAAGCAAATAGGGCTGTTCGGGTTGGGGCGGTCCTGTCGACTCTGGTCGGCTACCCGGCCCGGGGCTCGCGAGTCAGGAAGACGCTACCGGCTACCCGCCCGGCTCCCCGTCGAGCAGTCCGGCTCTTTCTTTCAGCTTCGACGGTCCGAGCGTGGTCCGGTTGTCCTTCTTCCTTCCTGCGCGCCAAAGGTCCACCAGGCCGGTGGCGCGCACGGCCGCCACGAAGGCCTTTCGCTCCGGGTCCTGGAGCGGCTCCCGGCCCAGGAATTTGAGAACCAGCTCCAGGATTTCCAGCTCGTTCTTGCGCGCCAGCTGATCGTTCCAGCGACCTTCGGGGGTCGAGGTGGCTTGCGCCGCCCTGATCCTCGCCAGCTCTCTTTCAGCTTCCGAGTCCGGCACGAACCGACCGTAGCCCAGAGCAGCTCGCCCCCCCGCTCCCAGCCATTCCAGGGCCTGCTTCAGCCATTCCAGGGTGATGTCGACCATCGCCTGGTCGGCGGCCGTGGCGGGGAGGACGGAGAACAGGAAGACCGATCCCGGCGCGACCGTAAGGTAGGGGGCCGGCCGCGGCGAGCGCCAGTCCCCCGGAGGATCGCTCTCGGACCAGCCGGCGTAGTGGGGGGTAGTCACATCCGGCCGCAGTGTCACCGGTCGAAGGGGGAGCGCGTCGAGCATCGCCACCCGCCCCGCTCTTGAGGGCGACCCCAGAGGAGCGTCGACGTCGGCGCCCTCTTCTCTAGCCCAGGCGCGGACTAGTCCTTTGGTGGCGCTTCCTGGCAAGTAGGGGACCCCGAGAGTGGGGTGCCAGAGAAACCCGCTTTCGACCGGATGGCTCAACCCCATTCCGGTGACGAAGGGCGCCGTGGTTTTCAAGGCTATGCTCTTGCCCTTTCTGGCCAAAGAAAGTGCCAGGATCCTTCGGGCCTGCTCCGTCAGAAGGGGAGCGTTTCCCGCCGGTTTCTCGCAGACAGTCCGAATCCAGCCGGGCTTATCCAGGCTGACGCCGTTCTCCAGGCTCCAGGCATCACAGAACTTGTCGTACCACAGGCCACGGTGACCCTCTTCCCAACTGAGCGGCCCGAGCCTGTAAAGCGGGCGGGCCATCAGCGATTCTGACCTTTCGAGAGATGGGCGCGGCAGAGTTTCTTGTGCCAGGTGAGCCATTCCAGGGCCTCGACCTGGGCCCTGAGATAGTCTTGCTGCTCGGACTGCATCAGGCTCGCCAGCAGATCGCGGCTGCCCGGAAAGATGCCCTCGGCTCGACACAGCCAGTCCTGCAGGTTGTCCACGAGAAGCCTGTGCGCCCTCTCGTCCGGCCTTTGAGGCCCGGGGCCGGCAGCCGCCAGCTCGGTGGCCAGCGCCTGTCCCAGACCGTTCAGGCGCACCGCGGGCCCGAGCCGGTCCACGTAGGCGCGATAGCGGGCCTGGAAGTGCTCGCTCTCTTCACGCGGCACTTTCTCGAAAGCATGCTCGGCGCGAGCCTGCTCGAGCATCCTCATGACTGCCTCCGCGACACGGTAACCGCCAGCCAGCCCTGACCCACGGTTTCGTTTCCCCCCACCTGAAGATATGACTCATCGGAAAAGAGCTTCTTGATCCCCTCCAGGCTTGGAGCCGTGCGGCCCAGGAGAAGGCAATAGAGAACCGTATCGGCGGGCAGCGACTCCTCATACCAAAGGTTGTCGCTCTGCTTGTCCTCGTTAAGCACGTTGCGGGCCTGGACGGGAACGGCGTAGCGGACGAACCAGGCAAAATCGTCGTCGCAAACCAGGGCGACCTGTTGCTTCAGGCGCGCCTTCGTTTCCTGGTGGAAAATAAGCCGCTGCACGGACTCGATGACCTGCTCCGGAGCCGGGCCGGCCACCTCAAACTGTCGCTCCTCCAGTACCAGGTGGCCCTGTCCCGCCGTGAGCACCTTTCCGGCCTCAACGGTGGGCACCTGCGGAACAGGCCCCAATCCGGCTCGTCTCAGGTCTCGCCCGTAGCGCTCGACCAGGAACGGGCAGGTCAGCCAGCGATAGTTGCCCGTAAGCGAGCGCACCGGCAAAAGCAAGAGCCGCCCGTCCGAGACGAGGACGTCTCCGGCCCGGTCGCGCTCGCCAAACCATCGCCCTGCCTCATCTTCGGCCCGCGCCCGGTCGCGCAACGCGCCCTTCAGGCTCGACCCAACCACCACCGGGTAATCCGTGGCGCCCTCGCGGGCCACGGGAAGGTCCACCACGCCGAGATTACTTCCCGCTCCGGGATGCACGGGGGTTTCGGCCAGAAACCCGAGCATCAACGCGTCGGTCATCGTCTGTCCTCCATATCGTTCCAGTTGCTGAGAGCCACCAGGCCGAAGCCTGCGGCTTGCCCCTCGCCCACGCGCAGAACCGCGCCAGTCCAGCCCGCCGAGGGGGGACGGGTCACCCTGCAGAAAAGAACGCTGCCCGGAGCCAGATACCCGCGCTGAGGCAGCGGCTCGCGGTCCAGGGTGCTCCAACCCCCGATCCGCTGCGGCCGCTCCTGGCAGGCCGACACGACCTCCACAGCCGCATCCGTCCCCGAGAGCGCCAGCGTCTTGCCCTCGCAGACAACCTCGTGCGGGAGGTCGAGCGGGGTGAGAGCGATGAGCGCCACCGTTTCCGCTACCCGCGGAGCCGGCAGCTCCAACCTCCAGCCGGAGGCTCTCCACTCGGCCAATCGGGCTTCCCCTCCGAACGAGAGGAGCTCGCCGTCCTGCGGCAACCTGAAGGTCTTCGGGAGCCCTTCTACGCCGACGCCGACCGCCACGTCGGCAGCCAGCCGGAGGTGCCGTGGGGCAAAGAGCATCCCCTCTTCGGCGGCGCGCGTCTCGGGGTTGCGCTCCAGGGCCACCCGTCGCTCGACATGCCAGAGCTCCCGGGCCGCGACCAGGCTCTCTTTCGAAGGGAGCTCGCCCCTCAAAACCTGGCTCAGCCCGGTCACGGTCAGCCACTGCCCGTCGGCGGGTTTCAAGGCCAGGCTCAGGTCCACGGCGCCCTGCAGGGCCGGAAGCCGCACCGAGTCGCCCAGATCGCAAGCCACCGGCGGACCCGGGGAGAGGAAGGCTTGTGGCTCCCATCGGTCCTCATTCAGTCTCGCGCCGACCATGTGCCGGGGAACGGGAAACAGAGGAATGTCCTCGCGCAAGACCACGGGCCCCGTCAGGCGCAGCTGGCCCAGGTGCGCGGGGCCGTCGCCCAGAACTTCGTTCAGGCCGGGGTCCCAGCGTCCCTGGCCGGTCCATCCGTTGGCGCGCGCCAGCGCCGCCCGCACGGCCCCGGTCACAGTGGGCGGATGAGGAGGAAACAGGCCCCCAACCTCCGATTGCGAGGAGCTGTCGCTCGAGAACGGGGTACTGTCTCGAAAGAACCAGGTATCCACGGGGCTCAGCATGATCGGCCTCATATGCTCTCCTTTGCCGCCAGAAAGCGGGCCAGCACGGGCCCATCCAGGCCGACCTCCGGCCGCCCGGGCTCGCGGGGGCCGCAACGCGCGAGGAGTCCGGCCAGCAGCCCGGCAACCGATCGCGCCTCGGCTTCCCCCCCCTCCCGGTTGGCCAGGATCTCCGCCAGCAGCAGCTCGGAAACGTCCAGGCCAGCCGGCACCTTGCCCCATCCGCCGGGCTGCCAGCGCGGCCAGCCGCACAGAAGGCTCAGGAGGTGGCGCACGCGGTAGAGCATCCCTGAGGACAGCGCGCCCCCGCCGGAGCGCAAATTCTCCGCCAACCGCTCGAGGAGGTCCACCGCGTCGCCTTCCGGTCGATTCCAGCAGCTTACCCACTGGCAGTGAAGCCCGCCCGGATTCAGGATGCCCACCGCCAGGGAGTTCCTCTGGTTCTGCTCCTTGGCCACCTCGTCGAGCAGCCGGTGGGCCTCGGTCAGAACCGCGCCGAGCATCACACGGGCCTGGGCAAAGGCCACGGCGGCCGAAAGGGTGGCATCGCAAGACTCAAAGCACGCTCGATAGTGTCCCGAGAGAGCGGCAGCGCAACGCAGGGCGGTCCGGGCGGGCAGCATAGCCAACACGTCGTCTCCTCCCGCATACACGGTGACCCCGTCGTGACTTCGAATCAGTTCGGGAGCTGTCTTCGTGAAGCGGGAAAGCGCCTGGCCCACCACCTCCGCGCCCAGGGCCCCGACTAGGTCGCCCAACCGGTCCCCGTCGGCGAGCAGCAGGGCATAGAACAGGGGCGGCTCGCCGTGGGCTTCGTGAAGCTCCTTCAGGTGAGCCATGAGCGCCTCTCGCGAGGCGGCTTCCTGCAACGGGCAGAGTCGCTCGTCGGCGACGAAGGCCGCATGGAGGTAGTTGGCGTCCAGCCGGGCCAGGGGGCCGGTCAACCCGGGCAGTAGGAGGGGGTTACTCCCTGCCTCGTCGGGTGCGCTCTCGCGGGCCCTGGCGGCGTAATCGCGGGCCCCGTCCGGATCGCCGGCAATAACCTGCCGCAGCCAGGGAACGGCGGCGACCGTGACCGTGGAGGGCCAGCTGGAGGCGTCCACAGACCATCCCAGAGCCTTCTCGGCGACCCGCACAAAGAGGCGTTTGACCAGCGCGATCGAGCACAGCCGCTCGTCCTCGCGAACGTCCAGCCGACTCGTGCGCGCCCGCACACTCGCCCAGAACCGATCTTGCTCGGCTCGGCTGCGCGCGCGCACCTGGCCCGACAGCTCTTGCAGATCGTGCATGATGGTGCACTTGTCCCCGGGCTCATCGCTCAGCCGATGGGTCCGCCAGTGCTTGCGGCGGGCCAAAAGACCGACCTGGCCCGCGTTGGCTACCACCCAGGTAAGCTCCCAGAACGAGCCAATTTGCCGCTCCCAGATGGAGCGGGTTGCGCTCCCGACATCCGGCAGGTACCGCTCCCGGACCGCCTCGCAAACCTGCCGCCAGGCTTTGATCAAAGCGCTTTCGGCCGCGAGCGCCACGTCGCGAGGATCTTTCGAGCACTCTACCTCGAACTGGTTCGGCAGCGAGCCGATCAGGGGCGGCTGCCCGGTCCGAGTCCCACCGATCCAGGAATAGAGGGGGTCGTCCTGCACCCGGGGTCGAGTCAGCGTGCCCCCGGCCTGGACCGCACCGTGCATCGCCTGCCCGGCCAGGAAAGAGAGCAGATACGAGCTTCCCCAGAGGTCGCGCGTGCGACGCGACTGAGCCACAAACCCCTGCACTGGACCCAGCGAGAAGCTAACCACGAACGTCATGCCGTCACCTCCAGAGCCCCGGGCTGTTTCTTCAGCCGGTCCAGGAACTCGTGCAGGGGGCGGTAGAGTTCTTCTTCCAAAGCCTGCGGTACCGCCTTGCCCCCCACCGAGATGTCCGACTGCCCCCGGGGCAAGAACCGGGCCGGAAGCAGGCTGACCACCGCGACCGAAGTCTTTGCCTGGTGGATATGAAGGAAGAGAGGACTGGCCCGCCGGTCGAGCCCCGGCCAGGCCGGACCCACCTGTTGGTCGGCGGGTCGGCCGTAATTGTGCGGGAGTCCGAAGGCGATGCGGCGCGGGTGGGCCGGGCGCGCCGCAACGGGCAGCTTCATCAGGTCGTGGTCCTGGCGGAAATTTTTCTCCGAGTCGCACCCCAGCACTCTTCCGCCGTGCCCCCAGCTACGGTAGAGCATCATCTGCCGCCCCAGCCGTTCGAGCAGCGCGAGGGGCGGCTCGTCTAGCCTGCCCGGCACCAGGACGATGCGGCTCAGGCCGGAAAAGGCCGTGTGCTCGGGAAGCTCGTTTTCGCATCTCAAAAGCCGGGAAAGCTCCGAGCTCAGAGAGGACAGGTCGGCCGGCGCTTCCCAGAGCCGCTCACCGTCCTGGTCGAGCTGAAGCAGCACCAAGCTCCCGAAGCCCCGTCGGCTGCGTGCGCCCAGCCCGCCCACCAACCCCAGGCACTTCAGCGCCTCGACCAGGCTCTCTATCTGCTCTCGAGCGAGCCTGCGGCACCGGAGCGCCAGGGTGAACTCGAAGCTCTCGCGCAAGCAGGCCCGGGTCAGTTGCCCGGCCTGAGTGCCCCGCTTCCGGCTCGCGAAGGCTTCCATCAGCCCGTAGCCCAGGTAGCGAACCCCCTCTCCCACCACGGTGCCCCCCGACTGCAGCACCTGCCCGGCCGAGAGCAAAGGCGGATCGGCGGCCTCGCGCAGGCTCAGCAGCACCCTGGACTGGCCGCCCGCCGCGCTGCCGAAGAGCATGTCCTCCTCGCGGCGGGTCTCCGCCAGGATCCGACCCGGTCGCGCCAGCGCCCGCCACCAGAAGCGGAGCACGCCCTTGAGGCTGGGCAATCGCAGCTCGGCCTGGGTGATCGGGTCGGCCCCACCGCAGAAAAGAGGGGTGACCACCCGCCAGCGGGCCGTGAGGGTCGTGGTCATCTTTTCTTGCCTCCGTCCAACCAGAGGGCCTCCCCGGGTTGATAGGGGTCATCGTCCTGAAGCGTCGGTGGACGGCGATCGACCAGGCCCAGCTCCACCACCGGCCGCGCCAGCTCGCGGGCCTCTCGGGCCAGAGCCGAGCAGGCCAGACCCATCAGAGTGGTTCCTCCGGTGAGGTTCACAGCCACCTTCCCGGCAAGGGCCAGCGTCGGTCGGGCCTGACCGAGCAGGTTATCGATCTCCTGCAAGCCTGCGAGGGGGTCTTGAAACCGCAGGCGAACCGGCTCGCGCCCCGAGTAGCCGGCTCTCTCCAGGGCCTCTTGCAGCCGGGGCTCCGACTGGGGAGAGCACACCACCAGGCAGTCGCTCGGAGCGCCCAGCTTCTCGGTGCAAGCCCTGACAGCGCTGAACAGCACGCCGGGGCGGCCGCCCAGCGGGCAGACCAGTACCAGCTCGGGCGCTTGAGCGCCCGCTGGGCTCACCTCCAGAGAAATCTCGGGGCAACCCGACAGAAGCTCGGTCCAGTCCGACTGCACTTTTGCCAGCCTTCCCCGGAGGCCAGGCTCGAACAGGTCCTCGCGTCGCATTCCATTGTGCGCAAAGGCGTTGCGCAGCTCGGCCAGCTCTTCCCAGAAGCCGGCCAGCCGGCGTTGCTCCTGGCTCAGACTCTCCCGCAACTGGTTGTCTCCGGCCAGGTTGCCAAGAGCCCACAGGCGGGCCTCGCTAACATGACGGGATTCCCTGGAGAGCCAGTCCTTCTCCCTCCCCAGGCTCAGGCACGCCCAGGAGACCGTCCACTCGCGCATCAACCGAAGACCCGCCGGGTAACTCCCTCGCTCGAAAAGCTCACCCACCAGCTTTGCCTGTCTGTCCAGCTCCGAGCGCCCGAGCGAGGTGCGCTTCTTCCACCCCTGGCTCTCGGGGGCAAGCGTATAGGGCTCGAGAATGTCGGTGAGCTTCTTTACGATGGCCTCGGCTCGGGGAAGACGATGCGTTTCCCGCAGGGCTCTGGCCAGCGGCTTGACCTGGTCCTTGAGCAGAAATGCCGTCTCGTGCCCCAGCTCGAGGGGAAGGCCCGAGACAAAGGCCGTCGAGATGTGCTCGAGCCGCTCGATCTGTTTCTTGTCTTTGGGGTCCAGCCGACGGGCCAGAGCCCGGGCGCTGCCGGTCTCCTCCAGCTCCTTCAGGGCGTGCAGCCAGCCGGGCAGCTCGAGCAGCGGGCGCAAATCCAGGAACGGGCTGACCGGAACGCCCTGCTGCAAAAGACCGTAGTACGCGCCCCGGATCTCCAGCCCGGACAGGGCCGAGAGGTAGAGGCCGGCGATGTAGGTCAAGAACGAGAAGTGGCGGAACCCGTGCGTGACGTCCAACGTGATCCGGGTCGTTCCAGCTGGGAGCTTCTCCGCCACCCTCTTGAGGAATTCGTCCACATGCTCTTGCTGGTCTCCAGTCGGAACCTCGACGAACTGAGCGGGAGCTCTCCCATTCAGGAGCCGCTCCAGCTCGGGCCAGGTTCCCTCCTTCGCGTCCGGGGTGCACAGAGCCAGCACCGTATCCGGACGGTCGGCCTCGGGCAAGAGCTCCAGGAGCGCGACCGGCGCAAGAAGCGAGGTCACCTCGCGCTCTCCCAGCCGGTAGCAGCTCTCCCTGGGCTTGATTCCGAGCACGGTGAGCAGGGAATGCCCGCCCGCTCTTTCCGTCGGTGCCATCGCTCGCTCGCTCCTCCCTGCAGACTCGACCCTTCCAGCGTCACGGCGCGACGCTCGCGCCCAGATCGTCGTAGACCGCCAGGATCCGCTCCTTCGTCCGGTGCCCCCCATGGGCCCTCTCGTCGGCGCGCCGCGTGATCGGAAAGGTGTCCATCACGTACGCCACTCGTCGCGATCAAGCCGTTGAGCCGGAACTCGAGCAAGCGCTTGTCGCTCAGGCTCACTGCGAGCTGCTCCGCGGCTCCACGCAGGGCGACCGGACCCTGGTCGCGTTTCGAGAGATCCGATAGACTCCTGCCGGGCACCGCCGCACCCCTTCCACCCGGATTTCCGAAGGTCGGATCAGCTCCCCCCGACCAGGGTGGCTTTCAGCTCGAGATAACCGGGAAGCACACTCTGGTAGTCTTCGACCAGGCAGAAAAGGGCTACGGCCAGACCCTCCTGCTCGAGCAGGCGCACCAACAGCACCCTGTCCTCGTGGGTCCAGACGGCGAGCTGCTCGGAGCCCTCCCGGGCCACCACCACCAGTTGCTCAGAGCTCTGTTCGTCCTTCCTGGCATCGCGCTCCAGAGAGCGCACGAAGATCTGGGGCTTGAGCTTGCCGCTGTAGGCTCGGGGCGACATCTCCAACCAGGCTCCCTGGACCGAGGCCTGCCAGCCCAGCGGCGGATAGACCTTGCGCTCTGCGAGCGTCACCGGCAGCGTGCGCGGCTTCACCGCCGGCACCGGCCCCAGCCCCGGGTCGGCTCCAAGCTCCACCAGCTGCGTGACCACCGGATCCTGGGCAGTGTAGTAGCCGGCCACGTAGGTGGCTCCCTTGCGCAGCCGGCTGAGCGGAATCGATTTGCCCTGAAGGTCGTGCACCCTGGTCGCCTGGCCTTCAACGCGCACGGTTCTGCGGTTGCCGTCGCTGTCCTCGAGCACGGCTCGGTGCGTGCTATCGGGCACCTCCGCCAGCCGCCCCGAGCAAAGCTCGCGACGCCCTCCGCCGAGCGTGCTGAAGACCGGAATGTCGTCCTTGCGGTAGTGATGCGACAAAAGGTCGTAGCCCAGCACATCGATGAGCACGGGCGGGTAGCCCTGGGCAATCACCGGCAGGGCCAGCAGCAAGATCAGCAACCAGCTCTTCATCGGCCCGCCCTCTGCCAGTCTTTCAAGACTTTCTCCACTATCTGGATGCGGGTGCTGACCGAAGGGTGGGAGCCCTGGCCGTCTGCCCCCACAGCCCAGTTGCCGAACTTCTCAACATTAGCCCGCTTCATCTTCACCAGCGCCGACAGCATTCCAGTCGGGTTGTAACCGGCCAGCGTGGCGTAGCGGAGGCCCCGCACGTCGGCATCGAGCTCGTCGCCATGATTCCACAGCTGAGATTCGTTGCGAAAGTCCTTGTCCTTCCAGCTCTTGGCCATGCTCTGCACCTGGCTCTCGATGGCTCGATAGCGACCTTCAAGCTGGCGAATCTGATTGGAGACCCGCGAGATCTCCGTCTGCGCCTGGCTGACGTAGGAGATATCTCCGGTTTGCTGGTAGTAGGCCTGGGCCCTGCGGTAGAGGTCTTGCAGCTCGTTCAGGCGAGCGTAGAGGCTCTCGAGCTGGGCGGCCAGGCGCTCTTGCTCTGCGCGCAACTGCTCCATCCCCCCCGAGAGGGCGGACATCTCGTCGCGCCGGTAGCTCGCGTTCTCCACCGAGCGACACATTCCGTGGCCCATCTCGTGGGCCAGAACCCCCGCCAGCTCGTCGTCGGTCAGCTTCAGCTCCAGCAACCCTCGCGAGACGCAGATGAACCCCGCTCCGGTGGTGAAGGCGTTCGGGTCCCGCTCGTTGGAGATCGAGTAGATCCACAGGAGGCTGGGAGCTTCCGTCCGGTCGCTCAAAAGCTCTCCGATCATCTCCATGCGACGCTGCTCCTCGGGCCAGGTACACACCCCCTCCTGGTGGAGGACCCGCTGCATCATGGCGCGCGCGGTCTGCCATTCCCTGCCTCCTGGCCGCTTCTCGATCTTCTTGCGCTCTTGCTGGGCCTGGGCGCTTACCAGGTCGGTGAAGCCCAGGGAAGGGTTCGGCCGCCTGCTATATCCCAGCGCCAGGGCCACCTTGACCAGCGGGATCAGGTGCTCGTTGCCCTGCATCACCATCTCCCCGACGACCGTCTCGTCCACCAGCACCCGCGGAGGATCGTAGGAGATCCGGTTCAGCTCCTCGGCCCGGAGCAGACGCTCGAGCTCGGCCTGGGGCACATAGGTCTCGTGCCCGCGGATCACCGCCTGTCGCACCGGCTGGTTCCGCACGTAAAGCTCCTCGGCCAGGGCCATCCTGGTCGCCAGGAGGAGCAGCAATATCAGACAAAGGTTGTGCTTACTCATGGCCTGAGTCTACGTCGGAGGAATGACAGCTACTGTCGTCGGACACTGCCCCAAAGTGATCCGGTGTTGTGTTCACTCCGAGGCGTATTCCTGGCTTGAAGCCCACTCCAGTATGCCCAGCATTGAGATCCGGAACCAGGCGCACCTGGAAGTTGCCAGAGTTGATTTCGGCGATCTGTTCTGGTAGGGCCACAGGCTACCGGAAGAGTCTCATCCTACAGGCCTGGAGCTGGTCCGAGACAGGCCCTCGATGCTGGCGATCTTAACTCACGCCTCAGCCGGGTCCGGGTTCCCGCCGGGATCGTTCTGCCGAGTCCAGCCAGCGCGCGTTGACCGACCGTCCCTCGAAGGCGACCAGCTGCAGCTCTTCGGCCAAAATCCGCTGCTCGGGACGATCTTGGGGTGACCACGTGGAAGCGCAGGCGAACCAGCAAGGTGGTGCACCGACACCACCGGGTCCGGATGGCGCCGGTGCGGCGCGCCCGCGCCTCACCCAGCTCGTAGAGCACCTGAAGGCGGCTCACGCATTCTTGTCAGCGAAGGGTTCTCCCCTCACCTGGACCCCACCCGATGTTGTGCTAGACTCATGGGATGTTGCGCCGAGGCATCTCCCTGGCCGAGCTGGTGCTTTCATTCTTCTTGCTGGCCGCCGGCATCATCGTGGTGGCCCAGCTCTTTCATGCCAGCCTGCGCCGCAACAGCAACTCGGCCCAGCAGGCCCGTGCCTGCCTGATCGCCGCCGCCAGGCTGGCCGAGGTTCGCGAGTGGGCGGCCACCACCGGGGCGGGGGCCTATAACTTCGACAACTGGGGTCCTTACACCAACGTAACCATCAACGACCCGGACGAGCCCATGTTTCAGGTGACGGTGCGCTCGGCCGCCCATACGGTGGGCAGCCCGGCCACCGAGCTGGAGAATCTCCAGACCGAGCCCCGCACTCTCACGCAATCGCTCCGCAAGGTGGAGATCACCGTGACCTGGGGGGGCGGCCGCACCTACCGCCTGGTTTCCCTGGTGGGCGACCCGGCTCGCCAGCTGTTGAAAAGCCCGGTGCTCGTGCAGGCGACCTCCGGGCTGACCAACCCGGTGAGCTACGGGGCCACGGTCAATTACCAGGCCACCCTGCGCGACAGCTTCGGCAACCCCGTTCCCGAAGTCGGCATGCTGTGGGGGGTGGAGCCGGGCACCGGGGACGGGGTGCTGGACTGGACCCACCGCGACGGCCGAACATGTCGCTTCCTCAACCGCTACTACCTCAAGGACGGAACCGCCGTGCCCGTGCCCGGCACCTGCTGGGTGCGAGCCAGCACCCTTTATGACGGCCAGAACGCCACCGCTCTTGGGCCTCAGATGGTGCTGGCCCCGTGAGGCGAGGCACCAGCCTGCTGGAGCTGATCATGACCCTGGCCATGGTGGGGGTCATGCTGCTGCTGGTTGGCCAGCTCTCCTCGGGCTACTGGAAGGCCTACCACTCGGCCGACCGCTCCGAGATCTACCAGGGCAGCCTGATCGCCACCCAGATCGCCTGGGAGTTGGAGCAGGCCCTTTCCGTCACCCAGCCCGCCAACGGCGCCACCGGCTCGATCCTCACCTTCACGATGATCGATCCCCTTGACCCGACCCGAATCAACCCGGGCACCGCGGTGGCCCCCTGGAACCCGGCCGGCAACGTGGTCACCCGGCGCTACGAGGTGATCAACCAGCAGCTGATCCGCACCGAGGGAGGCGTCAGCGAGGTGCTTGGCCAGGTCCAGGGCTTCAGCGTCGATCGACGCGATCCGACCCTGGTGGTGGCCGTCTCGGTGCAGCCCGACCAGGTGGTCTACCCCTGCCGCGCCCGGGCCTTGTTGCGCCGATGAAGAAGCGTGGCAGCATCATCATGTCCTTGCTGCTGCTGGCCATGCTGCTGGTGCTGGGCATCGGCATGGCCTCCCAGTCGGCCCGACGGGGGGAGGGAACCCGCTCGCTGGGGGATGAGTTGGCCGCCCGGGCCGCGGCCGAGGCCGGGCTGGAGGATGCCCGGGTGAAGTTGCTCAAAGATCCGGGCTTTCTGCCCTCGGAAGCCCTCCAGGAGATGAGTTATTCAGAGGTGCTGACTGACCTCGCGGGCCAGCCCTACGGACGCTACACGGTGACCCTCGACTTTCGTTTGCGCGGTGAGCCGCACCGCCTGCTGCGCATCATCTCGGTGGGGGACGTGGGGGCCGAGGGAAGCTCGCGCGTGCGCCGAACCCTGGAAGCGGAGGTGGATCTCTCCCCCCGGCTGCGCGACGACAGCGCCGTCAACCCGGACTACATGAAGATCATCAACTTCGCCGACAAGGGAGCCTGGATCGAGCCATGAAAAGGCAACCTGCCTTCAGCCTGATGGAGTTGATCGTGGTCGTCGCCCTGCTGGCCATTCTGGCGGGGCTGGGGCTGGTCCTGACGGGCGGGCAGAAGGCCTCCTCCTCCACCCGCTCGGGTGCCCTGACCCTGGCCGAGGATCTCCGCTCGGCGCGGCGTCGGGCCGTCTCCCAGGGGGTCCCGGTGGGAGTGGCCTTCCCCAGCCAGAACGGCGCCGTGGCGCTGGCCGAAGGCTATTACCTGCTCGAGGGCGATGTCAACCCGCGCATCCGGCGCGTGGTCCGGGCCGCCACGGACGGCTCGGTGGGATTTTTTACGGGAACCTGGGCCACCACCGACACGGTCACCCGGGCCATGCCCCCGGGCGGGACGCGCATCGCCTTCGACACCTGGAACGCCCCGCAGCCCGCCGACTCGATGCTGGTCTTCCTGCCCTCAGGCCGGGTCGTCTCCAACGGGCTCGCCCGCCACGCGGACAACTTCCACGTCGTGGTCACCGCCGGCGCCACGACCGGGGGGACGGTCACCCCTCCGGGCACTCCGGGTCTTTCTTCCCCGGCGGCTGTCTTCGACCTCACCGCGGCCGCCTCGCCCAACACCGTGCTGATCAGCCCGGCCGGCGCGGTCAGCGTGGTGGAGGGGCTGCCCGGAGCCACCGCGGCCGTCACCATGGCCTCGGGTCGGCTCGGCTCTCTTCTGGCCGCCCTGCCGGCTCTCTCTCCTCCCGTCAGCACGGCCCCGATCATCACGAGCGTCACCGTCGACCCACCCGGCGGGGGCGGGGTGGAAGCGCTGGCCTCGGGCGAGCGTACCATCAGCCTCATCACCGAGGCCCAGAGCCCGGAGGGGGCCCTGCTCTTCTGTCGCTGGACCTGTGCCGAAGGCGGCGCCTTCGGCTCGTCGGAGGCCCAGCGCATGCAGTGGGACCCGGCCCGCGGCGCCTACGTCAGCTCGTGGTCGTATCGACCCGTGGGGCTGGCCGCCTCGGCGGCCTTCAACCTCGAGTGCGAAGTGCGCGACGAGTTCGGCAATCTGGCCACCGAAGCCACCGCCGGGCTGGCCAGCGTCACCGGGCAGGCCGGCGCCCCCACCGACGAGCTGGTGGTCATGCGCACCGTGGGCGGCAAGGTGGGCATCTGGACAGTGTCCAGCGACCTCAGCAGCTGGAGCCTGGTGGTGGACGAGACCAGCTTTCCAAATTTCGACGAATTCGTCTCGGCCATCGTCTCGCCCGAGGGCGAGCGGCTCATCCTGGCAGTGGATGCCCCCGCTCCCCGCCTCTACACGGTCAACTTCGACGGCTCGGCCCTCAAGCTGCTGGTTCCCGCAATGGGCAGCGGCTCGCCACGCCCCTACGCCCTCTCCCCGGACGGGACCACGGTGGCCGCCAACACGAGCTCTGGCGTCTACTTCTACCCCCTGAACGGCACCTCGACGATCGCTGCCAACCTGTTGCGCTGCTCGCTGGCCTGGAGCCCGGACAGCACCAAGCTCTTCGTTCTTCCAGCAGCGGGCGCCGGGCCCGTGATCCTGGACCGGCCCACCAGCACCGTGACTCCGGTGACACCGCCCGCAGGAGTGACCTTTCCGTCCCAGGCCCTCTGGCCCGACCCCAACACGCTGCTGATGACCGGCTTGAGCGCTGGCATCACGGTCTACAAGCTGGACATATCCACCGGTACAAGCTCGGTGCTGGTCAACCTGGGCAACACGCTGACCGACGCCATCAACCTCAGCCGCGACAACCTGGAGATCTGCGCTTCCGTCTCCGTTCCAGGGGGCCCGGTCATCCAGGCCGGCGACCGACTCATCCGCCAGCCCATCGCGGGTGGCGCGCCCTCGTTCATCAACCCCACCCCGCTGGTGCACAACGGCCATTACACCAGGGACGGGCTGCGCCTCTACTGCTCGGCCGAGCAGGGGGGCAACTGGGCCGTCTATCGCTGCAATGTGGATGGGTCGGCCGGCTCGCTCTTGCTCCCTGGCTGCAAGCTCTTCGGCATCAAGTGAAGGTTCTGCCCGGCCAGCGTTACGACTGCCTACAGTGCGGACGCTCGTGCCAGGGCTGGGCGGTCGAGGTCGACCCGGGCACCCGGGGTCGGCTGCGCGACAGCCCCCTCGAGCTGCGGGTGCTGCAGGAGACCGGTTTGACGGCCACGCTGCTTCCTGGCGATGGACGCAAGGTGCACATGGCGCGCCGCGAAGGAGCCTGCGTCTACCTCGACGAGCGCAAACTCTGCCGAATCCATGGCGAAATGGGCCCCAACGCCAAGCCGCTGGGCTGTCGCCAGTTCCCCTTTCTGCCCGTGGAGACTCCCGAAGGCGTCTATCTGGGCCTCTCGTTCTACTGCACGGCGGTGCAGCAGAACCACGGCCGCTTGCTGGAAGAGCAGTCAACCGAGCTCGCCTCCCTGCTGCAGCGCCTGACCCCGCGCAGGGTGGGCTTCGAGCCCCTCTGGCTGGACGAGGGAGTGCCCCTGGTGTGGCCCGAATACCTCCGCCTGGAAGCCTTCCTTCTCGAGGGCCTGAGCGGGCCCGAGCCGGCCGAGACCCCCCTGGCAGCCAGCCTGTGGGGGGCCTGCCAGCCAGGCCTGCAGCTCGACCTGGCCCGAGCCGCCCTCTTTGACACCGCCCAGGAGCTGTGGGACATCCGCTTCATGTGCCTGGCCATCCTGGTGGCCAGCCAGGAAGCCCCCGACCCCGACTCCATCACTGCCATGGCTGAAAACCTCAAGCACGACCGCCCGGTCACCTTCGCCCGCCTGGGCTGGAGCGGCCGGCGCAGCGCCATCGACGCAGAGTTCGCCGACCTGCCCGATTGGGTCGAGCAGGAGATCCGCCGCTACCTTCGGTCCCTGGTCTTTCGCAAGATGGTGGCCCTGGACCGCCCGGTGCTGCAGAACCTGGTCTGCCTCTTCATGCTGCCCGCCCTGCTGCGCTGCTTTACCCTGGTCTCGCGCCTGAGCCACGGTGGCCCGCTCGCCCGGGAGGACTACTTCCGGGCCCTGAGCCTGGTGGAGAAGGATCTCACCCACACCCGCCAGGGCGCGGAGGGCACCTGGGCAAGCTTTGCGCGCCTGTACCGGGAGACCATCGCGCTGCTCGCTCGCTACGTCTGAACAACAAAGGACTTCTTCCCCTGGCTTGGAAGCGCCGGCCCGAGGTGTTTTGAGGCATGATCAAAATCGGCGTCCTGACCAGCGGGGGAGACTCTCCGGGGATGAATGCCGCCGTTCGCGCGGTGACTCGCATGGCCATCCGCCTCGGGGCGGACGTTGTGGCCATCCGAGAAGGCTACCAGGGGATGGTGCAGGGCGGCGACTGCATCCAACCCCTGGCCTGGAGCTCGGTAGGGGGCTGTCTGCACGTGGGGGGCACCATCATCGGCACGGCTCGCAGCGCTCGCTTCCGCGAGCGCGAGGGGCGGCTGTGCGCGGCCGAGAACCTGCTGCGGCGGGGCGTGGATCGACTGGTGGTCATCGGAGGCGACGGCAGCCTCAGCGGCGCCCTGATCCTGCACCAGGAGTGGCAGGGTCTGGTGGCCGAGCTGCTCTCCGCCGGCCGCGTCGACGAGGAAACCGCCCGGGCCCATCCCCACCTGGCCATCATCGGGCTACCCGGCTCCATCGACAACGACCTGTGGGGCACGGACGTGAGCATCGGGGCCGATACCGCCCTGCACCGCATCGTGGAGGCGGTGGACAGCATCTTCAGCACGGCCAGCAGCCACCAGCGCACCTTCGTGATCGAGGTGATGGGCCGCAACTGCGGTTACCTTGCGCTCATGGCCGCCATGGCGATCGGAGCCGAGTGGGTCATGGTGCCCGAGGTGCCCCCTCCCGCGGGCGCCTGGGCCGAGCAGATGTGCCAGGTGCTCCAGGCCGGTCGTCAAGCCGGGCGGCGAGCCAGCCTGGTGCTGATCGCCGAAGGGGCCCGCGACGACCAGGGCCAACCGATCACCTCCCAGCAGATCCAGACGGTGCTGAACGAACGGCTGGGCGAAGACGTGCGGGTGACCATTCTGGGACACGTCCAGCGAGGGGGCTCGCCCAGTGTCTTCGACCGCAACCTCTCGAGCATCCTGGGAGCCGAGGCCGCCCGGCTGGCGGTGGAGGCGGCGCCCGAGGCCGAGCCGGTGCTGGTGGGGTTACGGGGCAATCGCTGTCAAACCGTGCCCCTGGTCGAGGCTCTGGAGCGCACCCGCGAGCAGACGCGAGCCGTGGTGGAGCACGACTACGAGCAGGCGCTCCGGTTGCGCGGCGCCAGCATGCGCGAAGCCTGGAGCTCCATGCAGACCATCGTGATGGCTGCCCCGCGCACGCCCGGCGAGCAGCCCGGCTCGCTGCGACTGGGAGTGCTCAACGCCGGGCCGCCCGCCCCGGGCATGAACATGGCCGTGCGGGCCGCCGTGCGCCTGCTGGTCTCGCAGGGTCACCAGGTGCTGGGTGTCCGCCGCGGCTTTCGCGGGCTCTTAGAGGGCGACCTGATCGAGCTGGACTGGATGAGCGTGACGGGCTGGTCGCCCAGCGGAGGCTCTGAGCTGGGCACCGTGCGCTACGTCCCCAGCGGCCACGATCTCTACGCCATGGCTCGCCAGCTCGAAGAGCACAAGCTGCAGGGCTTGCTGGTGATCGGGGGGCTGTCGGGCTACGAGACGGGTTTTGCCATGCTGCAGCAGAGCAAGGTCTTCCCCAGCTTCAACATTCCCATCGTGTGCGTGCCGGCCAGCATCGACAACAACCTGCCCGGCACCGAGCTGAGCATCGGCAGCGACACCGCCCTCAACAACGTGATCGAGGTGGTGGATAAGATCAAGCAGTCGGCCGTGGCCACCCAGCGCTGCTTCGTGGTCGAGGTCATGGGCGGAAAGTGCGGCTACCTGGCCCTGATGTCCGGCCTGGCCACCGGGGCGGAGAAGATCTATCTACCCGAAGAAGGGATGACCGCTCAGGGCCTGCTCGATGACCTCAAAGAGCTGACGGCCGGATTTCGTCACGGCAAGCGGCTGGGACTGGTCATCCGCAACGAGCACGCCAACACCTTCTACACCACCCCGTTCGTGGTGGCTCTTTTCGAGGAGGAGGGGGGCGACCTGTTCGAGGTCCGCCAGGCCATCCTGGGGCATCTGCAGCAGGGCGGCAACCCCAGTCCCTTCGACCGGTTGCTGGCCATCCGCCTGGTGCGGCGCGCCGTCGAGCACCTGTTGGAGCAGGCCCGCGAGAGTCACCCCGGCAGCGCCTTCGTGGGCATGGAAGAGGGCAAGATTACGCTGGGCGACCTGGCTGATTACGACCGCCTGGTCGAGCGCCAGACCCACCGGCCCAAGGAGCAGTGGTGGCTGCACCTTCGCGAGCTGGCCCGTCAGCTGAGCAGCGCGCCGAAGTGATCAGCTCGGACGGGTGCGCACGGGAACTCCGCCCACTATCACCCGCCCGGCCTGCTCGTCGATGCCCGGGGCCGGGCCCTGCAGGGTGGACTGCACCGAGGCCAGCAGCTCTTTCTTGGAGAGGAAGCGGACTGCTTCCACCCGATGGTCCTGGATGAGCCGGTTGGGCCCGGGCGGGGTGGGGTTGCCCGGCTGATACAGGCTCCCGTAGCCCTGACTGGCCCCCTCGGCCACGCTGCGAGCGGTCTCCTTCAAGCCCTTGCGGCTGAGCAGGCCCTTGAGGGCCCCTCCCAGGGCCCCCAGCGCTCCTCCGGCCAGGCCCAGGGCCAGGTTACCCTGACCGGCCAGGGTCGGAGGGGGCTCGGGCGAGAGGACCTGATACAGCATCCCCGAGCCGGAAGCGCGCACGGCTCCCTTCCAGGGGGTCGACTCCAATTCGCCCGAAGGGGGCACGAAGCTGAGCTGGCCCCCGGTGTTGGTGTAGAAGTTGCCTTTGCCGTCGAAGGAGCCCTCCAGCACGGGAGCGGGAGCCTGGCAACTCCAGGCCGCCTCGCCTTCGGCCGAGAGGCGGGTGAGGTTCTTGCCAAAGGCAGCCAGCAGCGAGCCGTCAGGCGACACGAAGACGTCTTTCACGGGCCCATTGTGGCGCCAGTTCTGGTGCAGGGTGGCGGCCTCGTGAGCGCTCAGTCTTCCCAGGCTATCGCGCACGAAAACCTGCCCGTCCTGGCCCAGCCAGGCGGCCCGACCATGCTCGGGCACGTCCAGACCCTCCACCTTGCGCCCTCGCCCATCGGGACGCACCAGCTGGAGATACTGCTCTGCCTTCTCGCCGATGCCGGCCACAAGGAGAGTCTGGCCATCCACCATGCCAACCACCTCTTCACCCGGGGCGAGAGAGAGGGGAAACTGCTCCTGGCCCGTGGCGGGCGAGCGCACCGAGACGCTCTGCCGCCCGTCCGCGCCGATGTTGACGGTAAAAAGCGCCTGGCCGTCGACCGACAATCCCACCGGGTAGTAGCTCAGCCCCCCGATCATCTGGCGCCACAGCTCCTGGCCATCGAGCTGGCGGGCCACCAGGTGGCCCTCGTCGGTGCGATAGATCAGGCTCTGACCCCCGGCCAGCAAAGGCGGGGAGAGGTTCAGCGAGCCTTCCTGACCCAGCTCGGCGGTCTGACCGGTGGGCTCCATCCGGTAGAGCTTGCCCCCGGCCGCGAAGTAGGCTTCGTCGCCCGGGCCCGGAGTCAGCGTGGGCGGCACGGCGCCACGGTGCACGAAAGAGCCCGTGGCGGTCAGCTGGGAGGTGGCCTCGGAGCCAAAAAAGCCGGGCCTGGGGATCAAGCCTGCGTCCTCGCTCTGGCCAGACACGACCTGATCCATCGGCGCCGGGGCGCCGGGGGCGACCGTCCCTCGGTTGGAGGGGGAGGCGGGTCCGAGACCGAGCGGATTGAGCTGCATACACTGCTAGTTTACGCCGAGAGGGCTCAAAAAAACCTGCCGGGCTCAACCGGTCAGCGCGCCCCCCCAGAGTCTCTCCAAAAACAGGCTCAGCGGCCAGACCTCGATCTCCCCCTCGTGGCGAGGCCTGGCGTCGAGGCTGACGCAAAGAAGTCTCTTCATCTGACCCTCCTCGGACAGGGCTCGCAACGACCGCAGGTCTCGCGAGGACACTGTCTGTTTCGCCTTGACCTCGATCGCTGTGTGCTCGCCCAGAATGAAGTCCACCTCGTAGCCAGAGCTCGACCGCCAGTGGGCCAGAGACTCGCCCGATACATAGTCGCGATAGGCGACGAGCTCGTGCATCAGGTAAGTTTCCAGGGCCTCTCCGTATTCAGGGGTCTCGGGGCGGACGATGCGGCCCTGCAGTGATGTCACCACTCCCACGTCAAAGAAGTAGTATTTCGACGAGACTCGAGGCTTGCGAGTGGTGGATTTTCGCCAGGCCGGAAGCTCATGGAGAATAAGGGTATCCTTGAGAACCTCGAAGTATTCATAAACTGTCGTACGGGCGACCTGGGCATCGTTGGACACCTCGGTGAAGTTGACCACAGTAGCGTTGCAAAGAGCGGCCACCTTCAGGAATCGGCTGAAGGCCGGCACGTTGCGAGTGGCTCCTTCGGCCACGATCTCCTGCTGCAAATACGATCCAGCGTAGGCTTCCAGGTCGGACCTCGGGTCATCCGAAAAGTAAACCGATGGGAGGGTTCCCCGTGACAACGCCCACTCCAGCGAGAAGTGTGAGCCGAGCTCTTTCCAGGTCAAGGGATGGAGTCGCCTGGTTCGAGCCCTCCCCCCCAGCAAGTTCACACCTCCACTGCGCAGCTTTCGGGCGCTCGAGCCAGTGAGCAGGAAGCGAACCTGGCGCTCCTCGATCAATCGGTGAACTTCATTGAGCAGGCCAGGCAAGCGCTGGATCTCATCGATGACCACGACCTGGTCGGCAGAAGAAATCTCCTTTCCAAGCAGCCCGGGATTGCGACTCAAGGCCAGGAACATGGCCGAGTCAAGCAGGTCATAGAGCATTACTCCAGGGAGCGTCTTGCGAATGAGATAAGTCTTGCCGGTCTGGCGCGGTCCGAGCAAGAAATGAGACTTCTTGCCCATCAGCGAGACGAGATCCAGAGTCCTTCCAATCGACGGATTCATCGTCAAAAAGCATACCAAATGACGACAGAGTCGTCAATCAAGAGGAGTAAGTGCTGATCCGAAAGATCGGTAACTCAGGCGCGCCGTAGAGTTTTTACCGAGAAAACGGATCAACACCCAAGAGGAGGAGTGCCGCTCAACGACCGGAAGCCCCATCGTCATGCCAGGCGATCTGCTCCAGGCCGCCCTCGAGCGCCGGCGCCCCCTGCTCGAAGCGCTCGAGAACGAAGGCACCGACTGCTACCGCCTGTTCCACGGCATCGCCGAGGGCTTCCCCGGCCTGACCGTGGACCGCTACGGCGAGCTGCTTTTCGTGCAAACCTTCCGCGCCCCACTGAGCGAGGAGGAGCGCGATGCTATCGAGCGGGCTCTGCGGAGCTTGGAGCTACCGGTAGTCTTCCGCCATCGCCCCGACGGGCCCGCTCCCCTGTCCAACCCGACCACCTGCCGCGAGCTCGGGCGAAGGTTGACGGTGCGCACCCATCACCCGGGCCTTGATCCCTACCTCTTCCTCGACCTGCGGGTGGCCCGTCGCTGGCTCGCGCGCCACCACCAGGGGAGCCTCCTCAACCTGTTCGCCTACACCTGCGCGGCCGGAGTGGTGGCGGCCAGAAGCGGCTCCAGTCTCAACGTGGACTTCAGCCAGAGCCACCTGGAGGTGGGAGTGCGCAACGCTCGCCTCAACGAGATCGACGCCGACCGCTTCGCGATCCTGTGCGAGGACGTGCTGCCGGTGCTGCGCCAGCTGGCCGGATTGCCGGTCAGGGGGCGAGGAGCCCGGCGGCCCTACCAGCGGGTGGAGCCGCGCCAGTTCGACACGGTCTTCCTGGACCCGCCCACCTGGTCGCGAGGACCCTTCGGGGCAGTCGACATCGTGCGCGACTACGCCTCACTGGCCCGACCGGCCCTCACCTCCACCCGACCCGGAGGACGGCTGGTGGCCACCAACCACGCCCCCGAGGTGAGCCTGGAGGACTGGCTGGCCAGCCTGCGCCGCTGCGCCCTCAAGTGGGGACGCCGGGTTGAGGACCTGGAGGTGCTCGTCCCGGACTCCGACTTCCCCTCACTGGACGGATCGCCTCCCCTCAAGATCGCCGTCCTGGAAGTTTCGTAACATTTGCTTCACCTGTTTGGAGAGCTGTTCGAGGGATAAAGACTGTAAGAGGTGAAAGAGCAGCCCATGAGCAAGCAGGTCATTTTGTCGGCAATGCTTTGTTTGAGCTTGTCTGGTTTGAGTTCCAGCCAGAGCGAGGAGCCTGTCAAGTCCACTGCGGGTGGGTCCAACCCGTCGCAGATTCTTCAACCGGTTTCCCCAAAAACGCTTCCCCAAAGCTCCGCCAGCGGCCTCCTGGACCAGAAGCCGGGCGCATCCCTGCAGCCCCTTCGGGCTGACGGCCCGGCTCCACCCGCGCTGCCTGCCGCCGGCAACCTCGTCGATCAAGAACCAGGCGGTTCTCTCCAGCCCCTTCCAGCCGCGAATTCCGTGACTGCCTCGAGCCTGCGCCAGGAGGGCGTGGGTCGAACCGGACGCCCCATCTTGAGAGGACCGGTTTCGCTCAGCAACGCCCTCGAGATCGGGCTGGCCAACAGCCTGGGAGTTTCCCTGGCTGCCTCCGAGGTCGAGACGGCCCGGGCCAATACTTTGAAGGCCGGCTCCGAAGGCCAGGTGGCCGTCGCCACCGACTTCCAGAAAGTTCGTGGCGAAGCCGGCCGCATGTGGGATGCCTCCCCTACCCTCAACACCGGCCTGGTCACCGCCGGCGCTCCCGAGACTCTGGGAGTGGTTCGGGCCCGCGTCTCCTACCCGATCTGGGGCGGTGCCTTCGGCCAACGAATGGCCGCAGCAGACGCGGCCGAGAAACGAGCCATGGCCCGACTGGCCCTTTCGGTACGGGATTCGGCCCGCAAGATTCGCCGCAGCTATTTCCAGGTTCTGCTCGAGCGCGAACGCCTTCAGGTTGCCGTGGACGAGCTTAAAGCCCGCGAAGTGCTCGTGGAGCTGTCGCGCGAGAAGCTCAAGGCGGGCAAGGTGGCTCCTTTCGTGGTCAACCGCCACGAGAGCGAGCTGGCCGCGGCTGAGCAGCGGCTGAACGTGGCCCGTGCCGGCCTCACCTCGGCCGAAGCCGCCCTCAAGGCCACGTTGGGGATCGAAGTCTCCAGTAGCCTGGCCTACCCCGACGAATTCGAAGTCCCGCCCGCCAGCGGGCCCCAGGAGCAGCTGCTTGCCGAGGCGCTGGACAATCGCCCCGACCTGGTGGCGGCCCGCTATGGGGTCGAGGAGGGGTCTCACCGGGTAGACGCGGCCAACGCCGACTACGGGCCCCAGCTGAATCTGGGCGCCCAGTACAGCACCATCGGCAATGGCGGTCTGGCGGCCGACTCGAGCTACGTGGGCCAGTACTCCACCGGACTCACGCTATCGGTGCCGCTCTTTGACGGCGGCAACCAGGAAGCCGAGATTTCCCGGGCCCAGGCCCTCAAGAAGTCACGCGAGCTGCAGCTGGCTGACCTGGAGCTGGAAGTGACCCGCCAGGTGGTGGATGTCCAGGCCCGATACCTGGCTGCCGAAGCCAACCAGAAGCTGTCCGAGGACGCACGTCTGCGGGCCGAGGAAGACCTGCGCATCTCCACCTTGCGCTACGAGGTGGGCCAGGGCGACCCGATGGAGGTGCTCGACACCCTTACGGCCACCTCACGCATGCGACTGAGCGCGGTGCAGGCCGCTTATGATGCCAACGTGCTCTACGCCGACTTGCTCTACTTCACGGGCCGGCTGTAAGACCACAGTCCCGCGCGTTGACCTGTCTCGAATGAGAACGCGCGGGACTGCAGACAATTCTGTTGAACGGCGCTACTTCTGGGCTTTCGGGCGTACCGGCGTGAACAGCACGGGCGGTTCGGGCAGCTCGATCTCATCGGCAACGAACAGAGCTCGGCGAAAGATCTGCCCCTGGGCCGAGGGGTTGGATGCCACCGCCTGGTGCAACGTGGGCGGGTTCCTGACCAGCTCCTGGCTGAGCTCGCGCAGCAACTCCAGGGCGTGCTCCACCCGGCGCTCTTCGCGCGGTCGCTCCTGGGTGGCCGTCGGGGCCACGGGCTGAGGCGCAGGCTGGGGCACTCCCAGCATCTTCAGAAATTCGAGAGCGGCCGGGAGCAGATAGGGCGAGGGCGCTCGGCTGAGGTCGTAGTCGTTCACTTGTTCTTCTTCCCGTTACTCATATGGTTGTTGAAGTGGCGCTGGTAGATGTTGCGGGCTGGAGGGGGTGACTCGGGGCGAGCGGCCGGGCGCGTATTGGCCGCCGCCGGCGCCGAAGCCACCGCGCTCGAGCGCGCGGGCGCGAAGGTGAATGCCGAGGTGAGGGAGCGACCGCGGGTATCGGTGCCATTGAAACTGGTGGCCGTGCCATAGCTGTCGGCTGCCCTCGTATTGTCCACGAAGACGGCGTGGCTCGCGTTCCAGGCCACCACCGAATCCTGCCCGCTCAAAGTGCGGGGGTCGACCTGCACCACCTGGTTGGCAAGGCCCAGGAAGCGGGCCGAGTCGTAAGGATTGTCGCCATCGGCCAGCGAGTTGAGAGCCTGGGCATAGCTGGTGGAGCCCTCGTGGCCCTCGAGCTGAGCGCGCTTGGCCATAGCGGCATAGGCGACGGTGGCCTGCTGCAAGCCCGGGCCCGAGCCCGTGAAGTTGCTCTGCTGCTGGGCCATGGCCAGCTCCTGGCCGGAGACTTCGACGGTCACGCCGTCTTGCATGGTGATGCGATAACCCCCATCGGGCAGTTGGGTGACCTGGCGGAAAAGCTGGTCGCCGTAGGCGTCGGTGGCTGCCTTGATGGTGGCCACGGCGGCGCAGTTGCCCTCGGCCCCCTGGCCCCAGCCTTGCATGTCGGCCGGGCCCGTGATCGCGTCGGGCGCCAGCGAGTTGCCCGAGAGCTGCTGGCTCTGGCCCTCGGAGAAGCCGGAGTTACCGTTTAAGCCGTTGGAGGAGAAGGACCCGGGCTGACCGGAGCTACCGCTGCCGCCCGCCTGGCCACCCGCCTGGGCTGCGGACCCTTGCTCCTGGGCCTGAGACAGGTCCTCCCCGTCGCCCAGGGCGGCCCGCACCAGTGACTCCACCACCGGGCTGAGCTGCACCTGTTGCTGCACTGCCCGCCCGTATTCAGAGGACAGCTCGGTCCGCAGGTTGCCGACCACCTCCGGCGGTGCGCTGATGAGCTGGTGTCGCAGCACGTTCTGGGCGCTCTGGCCGAGCTTGAGGTTCCAGCCGTCTTGAGAGCTCCAGGTGGCGGCCGGGCCAGCCTGGCTGGGAGCCGCGAAGGCGGCCATGGGAGCGAACATGCGGCTGGCGTTGGCCAGCATGCTGTCCAGCTCGTCCACGCGGGCGACTCCGGGAGTCTCGTTATCGGACCGGTTGGAAAGGATCTCCATCATGTGCCTCCTTGGATCGTTGCCTGCCGGGACGCACGCGCGGGGGGCGTCCGATAGGCAGGTGGAAGTACTCCAGCGTCTCCAGGTCGATGAGGTGGGTGCCGGTATCGTCAGTGAAGTTGTAGACGTAGCGCGAGGCCAGTCCCTGGCGAAGCATGCTGACCCGGGCGATGACCGGCTCGATGCCTCCCCGGGTGTCGTAGACCAGCAGCGGCTCGCCCGGGTTGTCCTGGTAGATGATACGGCCGTTGGGCAGCGAGATGAGCATCTTGCCGGTCAGACGCTCTTCTTGAATGACGCCGCTCTGGTTGTTGATCAGGCGAATCTTGCCGTCTTCGTAGTTGCGCAACGAGCGCCCGTCTTGTAATGAGGACTCATCATACTCGGTGAAGGCGTCGCGAATGTTGTCGAGGTGGGTTCCGGGGGCATCCTGCAGGGCTTCGGGCCCGCTCGGCCCGGCCTCGTTCTCAAACTGAAGTCCGAAAAAGTCGCGTTGACCGCGGTCGCTGCGGGATGTCTCGCTGGCCGGCATCATCCGAGCCGCCTGCTCGAGAGCCGTCAGAAGAAAGGCGAAACCTCTCAAGAGGTCTCGCTTGTCGATGACCGAGCCGGACTGGGTTGCGTTTCTCATCCGCTCTCAGGATGCGTCACGCGCAGGACTCAAAGCAACCTGTTCAGGTTTCTTAAATGATCCAAACCTTGCTCGAATATTAACTCAAGTTACGACCTCGTAACATCTCATTTCACAAGCCGTTCACATTCCACGCTTTCGGGCCAGCAAAAACCGCGTCGCGCCCTCGAGATAACCCGTTCGCACCAACACATCGTCGAGCAATTTCCACCAGGGAAGCTCGTAGAAGGCGTCGCCCGGTGTCATGTCTTTGACCTTGAGGTCCACGAAGGCGCGCTGGCGACTGTGGTGGAGCACGTCCAGGTTGCGAGCCAGGAAGGCGTATACCTCGGCCTCGGGTGGGGCCGCAGCCGGGCGATGGCCTCGAGCCACATCGTGCATGTAGAGCTCCTCGAGCTTGCGACGCTCGCTCCATGCGTCGCTCATCTTGCCCCGGAAGCGGGCCCGGCGAAACATCAGGCGGCTGAGCTTCTCGAGGTTGCGGGCGGGGGGCTCGGTGGCGTCGTAGTAGATGAAAAGTCCACCGGGTCGCAGCGCTCCCTGCAACCGTTCCAGCAGCTCCAGCGGTCTCTCCAGCGAGCCCAGCACGAAGAACGCCACGGCCACGTCCAGCGAGCGCGGATCAAACTCAAGCTCGGCCAGGTCAGCCTCCACATACTCGATGTGACCTTTCAGGTTGCGCCGTCGGGCAGCGTAGCTCCGGGCCCAGTCGAGGGCTGCGCAATCCTTGTCGATGGCCCGAATACGGGCCTGGGGATTGCGCCGGGCCACCTCCAGCGAGAACCAGCCCGAGCCGCAACCGAGCTCGGCCACGTCGGGGGCGCGTGAGGCAAAGTCGAGGGCCATGTTGACCAGCCCGGGACCGTACAGGGCCGAGCGCATAAGCACGACCGGGTTGTGCAGATCGGGATTCTGCAGGCCAAAGAACTTCTTCAGCCCGTGCATGAAGCCCGAGCCCTCGGGTGCGTGCTCGAGCAGAAAGGTGGATTTCGCTTCCTGAACCACGCCGCGGGCCTTCGAGCTAAGGTTTGCGCACTTCCTTCCAGAAGTCTTCCAGTTCCCGGCCGATGACCTCGCCAGCTTCGCGCATCCCCTCTCGGATCTGGTCGAGACCTTCCTTTATCTGCCGTTTGGCATCCTGACGGGCCACATGGCTCTGCAACTGGTCGAGCTGTTGGAAGGTATCGATGCGCAGTGGCTGAGCCCCCTTGGCATGCACGTAGAAGACCGGATCGCCCTGCATCATCTCCTGCAGGGCCCGCTCAGGGGTCGCCGCCCGAGTGCCGATGATGGCTTCCTGGCGCAGGCCTCCACCATATTTGGACGAGATCTCTTGCAAGGAGCGTAAGTCACGCAGGGCGCCGCGCTGCTGGTTGCTCAACTGGTCCATCTGCAGGGGGGGAGGCTCGCGGGTCTGGATGACCACGCCGGCTCCGATCAGGCCGATCAGGGTCAGGCCCACCCCCAGAGCCACGCCCATTCCAAAGCCGCTGCGAGCCTGGGCGGGCTGTTCGTGCACCTTCGGGGGACGGATCAGTTGGGGCGGATTGACTCCGGTCTGGAAACTCTCTTGCGGTCCCACCGAGCTCTGGGGAGCGCTTCGGCGAGGAGGCGGGTTCTGTTGCAGCTGGCTAACGCCAGGAATCGTGCTGTCGGCCATGGGCGGAGTATAGCATCAAACCGGCTGACGAGCCAGGGGCATAGTCATGCAGTGGGGGCCGCCCCGTGCCCGCGACAACTCATTGCCAGGAATGAGGATCTGATACTTCTTGCCCGCTTCCAGGCACTGGCCGCCCTCGATCAGATCCTCGGCATGCACGGGACGATAACCGCGACTTTCCAGCTCTTCGGTAGTGCGCTGGTTGCGCTCGTACATGGTGATGACCCCGGGAGCCAGGGCGAAGGCGTTGGCCCCATCGGTCCACTGCTCGCGCTGCTGCAGGATGCGATCGTCGGGTCCTCCGCAGCAAACTGGCTCGAGGTCGATTCCCTCCTCGTGGAGAGCTTCGAGCAGCGAGGACTTGAGCTCGGAGTGCACGTGCCCGCGCCGCAGATCCTTCTTGATGACCGGCAAGAGCTCGGCCCCGCCCGGCATGAACATAGGCGGATAGACCAGGCACTCGTGCTCGCTGATCTGGCTGAAGACCGTATCCAGGTGCATTGCCGCCCGTTGTTTGGGCATCAGCACCATCAGGATGGTTTCGATTGAGGTTCTCCCGATCAGCGCATTGGCCACAAGCTCGATAGAGCTCTCGTAAGTGCGCTCGCTGGCGCCGATAGCCAGCACTTTATCGCTCAGAACAGCGATGTCGCCTCCTTCCAGCCCGGGGATCGTGCGGCGTCTTCGGAATACCGGGTGGTGGGTGGCCCGGAAGAGGAAGCGGTCGTTCTCAGCGAGCAGCAGGCGCGGGTGGAAGGCGTAAATGTAGTATAAGATCAAAGGCTCGCGCCGCCTGGCCGGCATCGCCATAGAGCAAAGGATGGCTCCATCCTGAGTCACCACCAGGGGATCGCGGGTGAACAACAGGTTGGGTAGTGGCGTGAGCACGTAAGGCACGTCCGGGGTGACCAGATGGGCGACCACCTCGGGAGCGACCTCCAGCCCCCCCACCGCCACCGCGGCCAGCTCGCGGGCGGGCAACTCCTTCAGGCGGTCCACGGTGGGAACGGCCAACCTCTCGAGGAAGGCCAGCTCTTCCAGAAACGACGTGCGCACGCTCTCTTGCTCGAGCGCCTCGGCCAGCATGTCTTGCAGGTCCACCACCTCATCGGCCACGAGGGCCAGCACCTGGCGAAAAATGTCGTGCTCATGGCGGGCCCGGGGGCCGTGGAGGATGTCCTCGAACAACAACTCCTCCATCATCGAGGGCACCATGCGGTCCACCTCAGGACCGGGACGGTGGAGCATGACCTGCTTGAGGCGGCCAATCTCGGAAGTGACGCTGAGTTGAATCTGACGAGCCATGACTTGGGAGTATCGGCACGTCTCTGAAGGATCCTCCGCGCCGGAGCGGAACACGCAGAGGGATTTCGTCCGCGAAGGAGAGGCTGACAGGTTTTGCCAACATCTTTGATCTGGGGAGGGTTCGCCCTCTTCGTGCTGGGGATGCTGGCACTGGATCTGGGGGTCTTCCATCGCAAACCCCGTAAAATCTCCGTCCGCGAGGCGGTGGGCTGGAGCATTTTCTGGATCGCCCTCGGGGTTGCATTCAACGTCTGGGTCTATTACAACATGGGCCCCAAGGCGGGCCTGGAGTTCCTGGCCGGTTATCTGCTCGAGAAGGCCCTCAGCGTGGACAACCTGTTTGTCTTCCTGCTGGTCTTCAACTACTTCTCGGTGCCCGCCCAGTACCAGCATCGGGTGCTCTTCTGGGGCATTCTGGGGGCCCTGGTAATGCGAGCCGTCTTCATCTTGCTTGGTGTCTCCATCGTGGCCACCTTCCACTGGGTGCTCTATCTTTTCGGGATCTTCCTGGTGTACAGCGGGATCAAGATGGCCTTCTCCAAAGACGAGGAGATCAACCCTGAGGACAATCCGGTGGTGCTGTGGGTCAAGCGCCACATCCCGGTCAGCACCAGCTACGACGGCACCAAGATGTTCACCCGCATCGACGGCAAGCTGCACGCAACTCCCCTCTTTATCGTCCTGCTGGTGATCGAGACCACCGACGTCCTGTTCGCGGTCGACTCCATTCCGGCCGTATTCGGCGTCACCACCAACCCCTTCATCATCTTCTCCTCCAACGTGATGGCCATTCTGGGCTTGCGGGCCCTCTACTTCGCCCTGGCCGGGTTGATGGATCTGTTCGCCTACCTTAAAATGGGTCTATCGCTGGTACTGGTGTTCATCGGCGCTAAGATGCTGATCGAGCACTGGTATGACATGCCAACGCCCGTAGCCCTGGGAGTGATCGGGATGGTGCTGGTGGTCTCCATCGGCGCCTCGCTGTTGTTCCCGCCTCGCAAGGAGGAAGAGTGAAGCGACGATCCTGGTGTTTGCTCCTGGTGCTCGCTCTGACCATGCCCGGCCTGGCCCGGGAGTGGTTCCGACCGCTCTATGTGGGACGTGAGTTCGTCAACCCCGACCTGACCCCCCAGCGTGCGCTGAGGCACTACCGGCCAGCCTGGCAGGGCCAACTGGTGCTGTGGGAAGGCGTGGTCAAGAGCCACACCCCCGGCCGCATGGAGCTGAGCACCGGAGCCGGCCCCGTGGTAGTACGCTTTGCCCGGGAGGCCCGCAATCTCGAGCTGGATCGCACCGGCTTCCGGGTGGCCGTCAAGGGCACCTGCCGCTACGAGAAGGAGGCTTTCCAACGTCTGGACGGCCAGTCGGTCATCTTGCTCGGCCCTCCCCGGGGGCACGCTCGTCCGGGTCCCGGGGCGCAGGCCTTCTTCGAGTGGTGGGTAAGCTTTCACAACCCCAAGGATCCACCCGAGCGCGTGCGCCAGATCGCGACCGCTCTGGTAGCCGAGGCCGGCAAGAACAACCTCGACCCGTTCCTGTTCGCCTCGCTGGTGCAGATCGAGTCGGCCTTTGACGTAGACGCCGTCTCGGTCAGCGGAGCCGTGGGGCTGGGCCAGCTGATGCCGGGCACGGCCCAGGGGCTGGGCGTGGACCCCAATGACCTGGCCCAGAACCTGGCCGGCTCCGCCCGCATGCTGCGAGGGTTGATCCAGGCCTGGCAGGCCAGCTCGGACAACCCGGTGGCCCTGGCTCTGGCCGGCTACAACGCCGGACCCAACCTGGTGGCCGATCTGGGCACGGTGCCGGCCTACCCCCAGACCACCAACTATGTGTACTTCATCGGCTACGTGCACCAGCGCATGAGCAAGTTCGCCGGCTCTCGCTAGATTTTGCAGACAGCCTGGATTCTGGGCGATCAGCTGAGCCTGAAAAACAGCGCCCTGGCGGCCCTGGACAAAGCAGAAGACCAGGTGCTCATGATCGAGTCCCTCGAGCGCGCGCGCCAGCTCCCTTACCACAAGCAGAAGATGGTGCTGCTTTTTTCGGGCATGCGCCACTTCGCCGACGAGCTGCGAGCGCATGGATATCAGGTCGACTACCACGCCGGATGTCCGGATTACGCCAGAGCTCTGGGGCTGCACCGCGAGCGTTTTCGACCCGGGCGCATCCTGATGATGGAGCCGGCCGACCACGGGGTAGCCGAGCAACTCGGGCCGGACGAGGTCACTCCCAACAGCCTGTTTGTCTGCCCGCCCGGCCAGAAGCCTTACGCCCGGCTCGAGCACTTTTATCGGGCGATGCGGCGGGCCACGGGCCTGTTGATGGACGGCGACGAGCCGCACTCCGGACGCTGGAACTACGATGAGGAGAACCGGGAGGTACCAGAGAAAGGTCACCGATTTCCCCCCATCCCGTCCTATCGGCCCGACACGATCACCCGCGACGTGATGTCCCTGGTCGAGCGCGAGCTACCCGGCCACTTCGGCCAGTTGGAGGACTTCGGCTGGCCCGTGACGCGCTCGCAGGCCGAGCACTTCCTGGAGGACTTTCTCGAGCACCGGCTCGACCTGTTTGGCCCCTACGAGGACGCCATGGTCACCGGAGAGCGGGCCCTCTATCACTCGCTGCTATCCCCGCTTTTGAATCTGGGCCTGCTCGACCCTCTCGAGGTGTGCCGGCGAGCCGAAGAGCGCTTTCGCTCGGGCCAGGCCCGGCTCAGCTCGGTGGAGGGCTTCATCCGCCAGATCCTGGGCTGGCGCGAGTTCGTACGTCAGGTCTACCGCCAGCGCATGCCCGGCTACCTCGAGAGCAACCACCTCCAGGCCGACCTGCCACTGCCGTCCTTCTACTGGGACGGAGAAACCGATATGGCCTGCCTGCGCGAGGCCGTCACCAGCCTCATGCGCCACGGCATCAACCATCACATCCAGCGCCTGATGGTGACCGGCAACTTCGCCCTGATCGCCGGGGTAAATCCACGCCAGGTCAACGACTGGTATCTCTTGGCCTACGTCGACGCCTACGAGTGGGTGGTCAGCCCGAACGTGCTCGGGCTCTCGCTCTTTGCCGATGGAGGGGTGATTGCCAGCAAGCCCTACGCCGCCTCGGCCAACTACCTCAACAAGATGAGCGACCACTGCGCTGGCTGCCGCTATGACCCCAAGAGCGACTGCCCCTTCAATGCCCTCTACTGGGACTTTATGGCAGGCCACCAGGACGAGTTTCGTTCCAATCCACGCATGGCGCTCATGGTCAAGCAGCTCGAGCGCAAGGGCGACCTCGAGGCCCTGCGAGCCCGGGCGGCCGAGCTTCGAGCCCGGCTACGGGCGGGGGGACGTTTGTAGGATTCTCAGCGCAACTCGCGGCCGAAGGGCATCAGGGCCAGTTGCACGAGCTTAAGGTGCTGGCGAGCAAAGGGAATGCCCACGATGGTGATGGCCAGCAAGACGGCGAAGATCAGGTGGTTCAGAGCCAGAACCCAACCAAAGAGCACCAACCAGACCACGTTCATCAGGAAGTACAGGGTGGAGCTGGCCGACTCGCTCACCACCACCTCCTTGCCAAACGGCCACAGCATCGCGCCGGCCAGCTTCAGGCTCTGGAGGCCGAAGGGGATGCCAATGACGGTCAGGCAGATGGAAAGACCGCTGGCGGCATAACCGAGGGCCGCCGTCAGGCCACCAAAGATCAGCCAGATGACATTACCCAGAAAGCTCAATGCAATTCACCTCGGCCTCATGATACCAACCGGGTGCAGCCAGGTGCCGGGCTCCTCATCGATTGTGCTCCAACGAAGGGCTGGCAACCTGATTACTCAGATCAATCGATCTGTTTCAGCCTCCGCGCGAACTCCGCAACTTGGGCAACTTAGCTCGGGGTCAGCGCCGGCTCAGACCTGCGCTTCTCGATGTCCTGCTCGCGCGGGTTCTTCAGAGCCCGATGGACGTTCTCTGGCGTGAACGGCAGAGCCCGCATGCGTACCCCGATGGCGTTGAAGATGGCGTTGGATACCGCCGGGGCGGGGCCGTCGATGGGGATCTCGGCCACCGCTTTGGCGCCGAACGGGCCGTGAGGCTCGTAGGACTCGACCAGGATGCTGGTCATGCGCGGCATGTCGGTGCTGGCCAGGATCTTGTAGTCGCGGAAGCTGGTGTTGAGCAGCTTGCCCTTGTCGTCGAACACCATCCCCTCGGTCAACGCGTAGCCCAGTCCCTGGGTAACGCCACCCTCGATCTGGCCGGTAGCCCCGTCGGGGTTGATGGCCACGCCGCAGTCGACGCAGGAGACGAACTCGAGCACCCTGACCTGACCGGTCTCGGTGTCCACCTCCACCTCGGCAAACTGGGCCGCGAACGGCGGGGGCGAGTGGTAGGAAAAGTGCGAGGCGGCTCCCTGAATCTGGAACTGCTCCGACTGATACAGCGAGTAGAGGGCGATCTCGCTCAGGGTCAGGCTGCGCTCGTTGCCTGCCCAGACCCGACCGTCGCGCAGGGTCAAGTTGTCGATGGGCTCCTCAAGCATGTTAGAGGCCACCGACAGGATCTGATCGCGGCACTGCTCGGCCGCCTTCTTCACGGCCACTCCGGTGATGTAGGTGGTGGACGAGGCGTAGGCGCCCACGTCAAAGGGCGTGAAGTCGGTGTCGGACGAGTAGACGATCATCTTGTCGGTGGACACCGTGAGCACCTCCGAGGCGATCTGGGCGAAGACCGTGTCCGCCCCGGTGCCGATATCGGTGGCTCCCACCTGCAGGTTGAACGAGCCGTCCTCGTTGATCTTGAGGTAGGCAGCCCCCATGTCCACGCCCGGGATGCCCGATCCGTGCATCAGACAGGCCATGCCCACGCCTCGCTTCTTGCTGCCCTCGGCGGGCGCTCGCGAGCGCTTCCTGTCCCAGTCAATGGCCTGCTTGCCGCGCCGGATGCACTCCTCCATCTCGCAAGACAAGATGACCTGCTTGAAGCCGGCCTTGCCCTCGCCGAGCTCCTCCAAAAGCGGCGGCGAGTCGCCCACCTGCACCAGGTTCTTGCGGCGCAGCTCGATGGGGTCCATCCCGAGGGCGTGGGCCACCTCGTCAAGGTGCACCTCCTGGGCGAACAGGCCCTGGGGGGCGCCGTAGCCTCGGAAGGCTCCGGCAACGGGCAGGTTTGTATAGACCACCACCGCCTCGAACTCGACGTGGTCGCAACGATAGAGCGGCAGCGATTTGGAGCCGGTATTGCACTGCACGGTCAGGGCGTGCGAGCCATAAGCGCCGGTGTTGGCCAGCACCTTCAAGGTCATGGCCGTCAGCTTGCCGTCGTTGGTGACGCCGGTCTTGTAGACCAGCTTCTGCGGATGACGCGTGCGCGAGGACCGGAACTCCTCCTCGCGGTTGTACTCCAGGCGCACCGGCCGGCGGGTGACCTTGGTGAGCCAGGCGCAGATGTCCTCGATCAAGATCTCTTGCTTCACTCCGAAGCCACCCCCGATGCGGGGCTTGATGACGCGGATCTTGGAGACCGGAATCTCGGTTACCCGGGCCACGATGCGGCGGGCGTGGAAGGGCACCTGGGTGGACAACCGGATGGTCAGCCGGTCGTTCTCGTCGAAGTAAGTGATCACCACGTGCGGCTCCAGGGGGCACTGCTGCACGTACTGCACGTGGTAGGTGCCTTCGAAGACGCGGTCGGCCAGCTTGAAGCCTTCTTCGGGGTCGCCCACTTTGGCGTGAATGTGGGCCGCGATGTTCCTGGCCGGATCGTGGATTCCGGTGGCGTCAGGCTCGTCGTGGAGCAGCACCGCCCCGGGCTTCGTGGACTGCTCGGGGTCGAAGATGGCGGGCAGCTCCTCGTACTCCACCTCGATCAGCTCCACCGCCTGGCGGGCCAGCTCCGGGGTCTCGGCGGCCACCGCCGCCACCCGGTCGCCCACGAAGCGCACCCGGCTGTCGAGAACCACGGCATCATACGGCGAGGGCTCGGGGTGGCCCTGACCGGCAGTGGTATAGGGAATGCGGGGAATGTCCTGATAGGTCAGCACGGCGTGCACGCCCGGCAGGGCACGCGCCTTGCTCGCGTCGATGCGCTTGATGCGGGCATGGGCCACGGGGCTGAACTTCAGCGCGCCGTAGAGAAGGCCCCGAATCTCGAAGTCGTCGACGAAGGTACCTTTACCGCAAGCTAGCTTGGCGGCGTCCAGGCGAATCGTCGGCTTCCCGATGACTTGAAAGTCCTTCTTCACGGTGTCCTCCTTCTTTCATGCGCCGGGCGGCCAGCATGACCGCCTCCACCGGCTTGACGTAGCCCGTGCAGCGGCACAGCTGGCCGCTCAGGGCGTCGCGCACGTCAGCCTCGGTGGGCTCGAGGTTCTGACTCAACAGCTCATGGCTGGCCAGCACCATGGCCGGGGTGCAGTAGCCGCACTGCACCGCCCCGGTTTCCACGAAGGCGGCCTGGATGGGGTGCATCTTCTCGGGGGTGCCCAGCCCCTCGACGGTCACGATAGACTTGCCGTGGGCCTGGGCGGCCAGGTAGATGCACGAGTTGATGCTGCGCCCGTCGATGAGCACGGTGCAGGTGCCGCACTCGCCCGTCTCGCATCCGTGCTTGACCGAGAACACGCCCTCTTTGCGCAACAGCTCCATCAGCAGCGTACCCGGGTGCACTTCAAAGGAATGCGCGGCTCCATTGATGGTCAGGTCGATTTTCATAGCTTCCTCCTACGCTCCCCGGCCCAGGGCCATCAGGGCCCGGCCTACCAGCACGGCGCTCATTTCGCGGCGATAGTCGGCGCTGGCGCGAAAATCCACCATCGGCTCCACCGTGTCGCTGACGACTTTCTTGATCTCCTCGATGGTGTCGGCGTCGAGGGGACGCCCTTCGAGCTTCTTTTCGGCCTCGGTCAGACGGCAGGGCACGCGCGAGACCGCCCCCACCGCGATGCGGGCCCGACGGCAGCAGCCGTCTTCGAGCTCGATGGTGGCACCCACGTTGACCAGAGCCTGGTCGACCTGGGTGCGGCCGAGCTTGAGGAAGATCCCCCGGGTGGACTTGGCCACGCGAGGAATGCGCACTTCCTTCAGGATCCCGCGACGGCTGACGGCCGTGGTGCGGTAGTCGAGAAAGAAGTCATCCATGGCCACGGTCTTCTCGCCCTGACTCGTGACCACCACCGCCTCGGCGCCCAGGGCCAGCATGGCTGGCGGAGTGTCGGCGAAGGGCCCGGCTCCGGCCAGGTTGCCGCCGATGGTGGCGGCATTGCGGATGGGTCGGGGCCAGCCTTCGCAGGTCGAGAGGCTGAGGATCCCGCCCGCCAGGGCGGCCACCTCGGCGCTGGTGGCCAGTCGCTGCATGGTAGTGGTGGCGCCGATCCGAATGTGGGTCTCATCCTCCTGCACGTAGTCGAGCCCGAGGTGGGTGATGTTGACCAGGCACCGGATGCCCGGGGGCGGATCGGCCACGATGTCGGTGCCGCCCGCGATTGGCGCGGCCGCGCCCTCGTACTGATTCAGTTTCTCCAGAGCTTGAGCCAGCGTCTCGGGGAAAAAGACCTCTTCCAGTTGATGGAGCATAGACCCTCCGCATTGAGATCGGGGGGATATTCTCGCTGAAGCGCGAGACGCCCTCCAGCGTTCATTTTTTGGAAACCTCCCGGCAGCATCGCGGCAACCAACCGGAAAGGACCCGGCAACAGCGCTCGCCTACCCTGAAAGTGCCCGGGCGGAATCCAAACCCAAAGGAGCACGATTGCCCATGGAACCTATTCGCACGCTCAAACCCAAGCCCCCACCCCGGCGGGGTCTGCTCGGCCTGGTGGGCCCGCCTCCCTGTCCAAATGAGTCGGTCACTCTGAGCGAGGAGGCTCGGCGCAAGGCCGAGCAGATCAGCGACCAGACGAAGTTGCACAAGGCCGAGCAGCTTCTCGGCCGGCAGCGCCTTGACTTTATCGAGCATTGTCGCCGCCAGCAAGAGCATCAGGAAGAATTTCAGCGACGACAGGAGCGGTCCAAAGAACTGCTCAAGCTCCTGCGCGAGGCTCAAGAGGCCTGGCTGGAAGCCTTCCGCCAGGCCAGGAAAGAGCACGAGCAGGCCGTCGAGCGCGTCAATGCGATGTGGAGCGACTACTTCAGGGCGTAGAGACCGAGTCCATGAAGGAGAATCCTCCCAGAACCAGACCTTCCTTGTTGGCCTGGTCCTTGGTCCGGAGCAGGTAGCCGCCTTCTCGGTTGAGGAGCGGCTCGGCTCCGGGCCCGGGGGAGAGGTAGACCCCGAAGACGCCCAGCTCGGTGAAGCAGGGGCCGTCCTCCACCTGGCCGTTGATCAGGCGGATGGAGCGGAAGGGCTCCTGCCGGATCATCTCCATCAAGATGAAGGCCTCGCTCTCCTCCACCGAGAGCGTCTTGAGCTGGGCCACCATCTCGGGACCGAAGAAGTTGTTGGCCCCGCCCTCACGGTGCGGCTTCATGACAAAGTCGTCGGGGTGGGCGATGGCCAGGTCACGGGCTTTGCCACGCTGGCCGCGCCAATCCAGCTCGTCCTCCAGGCGCGCGAAGCGCACGAAGGTGCGCTCGAGCTGACGCGCTTCCCGATCGTCGACGAAGCGGCGCAGCGTGGTCGGATCGGCTAGAATGTGCTGAAACTTCTTCATGTTGGCCAGCTGCACCGAGACCGACGGCACGGAAACGGCCGAGCTGGCTTCGATCAGCTCGCGGGCCTTCCAGCAGTTGGGCGTGGTGTAGTGAGTGGGAGCATAGCCGATGCGGAAGTAGGCGATGGCCACCTTGCGCCCTCGGAAGGTGAGGTCGCCGCTTTGCAGGCGGCCTTCCGAGCCCAGCTCGTCGAGCGAGCAGCGCAGCAGGGGAATGCCGTGGTCCACCACCAATCGGGTCTCGGTGGCCCGCATGTCGAAGATGTTGGGCTCGCCGGGGTCCACGATCCAGAGCAGCACCGAGTCCTTGGAGCCGATCAGCTTCCAGGCCTGCACAAAGGTATCCACCAGGTCGTCGCCGGCGTTGTTGACGTAGAACTGGTCGGCCAGCTCGGTCTCGGCATAAAGGTAGCGGTGCATCCGGTTGACCTTGGCCGAGACGACGCCAAGACTGGCGGCCATCAGGTTCATCTCGACCTGTTTGGGCACCACCTCTCCCCCCTCGACGTGGGGCATGCAGTCGTTTCGGTTGATGAAGAACTCGGGCTTCTCGGGCAGAGACCCGGGCAGGCATTCGAACAGGCGGGCCACGAAGGGATCCACCTTGCGGGCCGAGGCCAGGCCTTCGGCCAGGAACTCGCGCTGGGCGCTGACCCGGGCGTAAAGCCGATTGTAGACCGCAGTGATCTCCCTGGTGTCCTTCACCATCTGGGGATCGGCCCGCCAGGGCGAGAGCGACATCGGCAGGGGAACGACTCGGGACAGGTCTTTCGTGTAGCGCACGATACCGTGGGTGTAGGCGAACTGGGTCGCGGCCGGAGCCAGGCTGGCTGCGAACTCATAGCATCGGTCTTGGGTGCAGGAGACGCTCATAGCGGGAATTCCCTTTTCTACACTCCCGGGAAACCCTTCTGATAAAGAAGGCGTTTCGATCCCTCGAAACGCCTTCACTGAGAGCGCCCCACCCAGGGGCGGCAAGCCGCTTACCTGAACCTCTCGTTCAGGGCGGGTACCTCATGACGTTCCTCAGGACTCCGGCTTTTCAGCCAGCACTCACACAGAGGCCAGTCGGCACCCATTGGATAGACATTGGCTCAGCGCTTGCCCGCTCGCCCGGAGGGCCGGGTCGTTCGCTCCTCTGCCCTATCATACACGGCTTGCAGCCCTTTCGCAATCGAACAGACGGGGGCTTGTCGAGCCCGAAAGGCTGTGCTATACTCCGGCGAACTTGCAAGCTTCTGCAGGCCCAAATATTCCGGAGGTTCCCCGTGGCGAACACGAAAACTGCGAAAAAGATGATCAGAGTGCACGACCGGCGCCGCACGCGCAATCAGCCGGTGCGCACAGCCGTGAAGTCGGCCTTCAAGAAAGCCGATACGGCGCTCGAGCAAAAGGGTGGCGACCTGGTCGCCGCGGCGAAAGAAGCCGCTTCGATCATCGACAAAGCCGTCAGCAAAGGTGTCATTCATAAGAACAAGGCCGCCCGCAAGAAGTCGCGCCTGGACAAGAAAGTCTTCGCAGCCTCCAAGGGCTGAGCTTTCCGGTCGGTTGGTCGAGCAGGTCACCCGTTGCGGGTGGCCTGATTTTGTTTTCGTTAAACGCGATCACTGAACGTGCCTTCTCGGTGCCGTCAGGTTCCCGCTGACGAAGCAAAAAAGCCCCGGGCATCGCGCCCGGGGCTCTTTCAGTCCGCGATCAATGTGTTGAGCGTTACGTGCCGAAGGTTTTTGCCTATCCTTCGCAGGCGCCTCTGGCGCCTGCAAGACCTTCAGCACTTCACTTTAGTAGCGGTAGAACTCCGGCTTGAAGGGCCCTTCCTGGGAAACGCCCAGGTATTTGGCCTGCTCGTCGGTCAGGCGAGTGAGCTGCACCCCCAACTTCTCGAGGTGCAGGCGAGCCACTTCCTCATCCAGCTTCTTGGGCAGCACGTAGACGCCGATCTTGTAGTCCTGGTGCTTGGTGTAGAGCTCGATCTGAGCCAGCACCTGGTTGGTGAACGAGGTCGACATCACGAAGGACGGATGGCCGGTGGCGCAGCCCAGGTTAACCAGGCGGCCCCGGGCCAGCACGATCAGCTCCTTGCCATCGGGGAAGCGGAACAGGTCGACCTGAGGCTTCACCTCTTCGATCTTGCAGTTCTTCTCCAGCCACGCCATGTCGATCTCGACGTCGAAGTGGCCGATGTTGCACAGGATGGCTTTGTCCTTCATCGCCTTGAGGTGCTCGGGACGCACGATGCCCATGCAGCCGGTGGCGGTCACGATGATGTCGGCCTGAGGAGCGGCCTCCTCCATGGTCACCACCTGGAAGCCCTCCATGGCGGCCTGCAGCGCGATGATGGGGTCGATCTCGGTCACCAGCACGCGGGCACCCAGGCCGCGCAGCGACTGGGCGCAACCCTTGCCCACGTCGCCGTAGCCGGCCACCACGGCCACCTTGCCGGCCACCATGATGTCGGTGGCGCGCTTGATGCCGTCCATGAGCGACTCGCGGCAGCCGTAGAGGTTGTCGAATTTCGACTTGGTCACCGAGTCGTTCACGTTGATGGCGGGCGCCATCAGCTTGCCCTCCTGGTGGCGCTTGTAGAGGTGGTGCACGCCGGTGGTGGTCTCCTCGGTGATGCCCAGCACCTGCTCCATCATCTGGGGATACTTGTCGTGCAGCATGTTGGTCAGGTCGCCGCCGTCGTCGAGCACCATGTTGGGCCCGCGTCCTTCGGAAAAGAGCAGGGACTGCTCGATGCACCAGTCGTACTCTTCCAGCGTCTCGCCCTTCCAGGCGAATACCGGCACCCCGGCGGCAGCCACGGCAGCTGCGGCGTGGTCCTGGGTGGAGTAGATGTTGCAGCTCGACCAGCGCACTTCGGCGCCGAGCTCGACCAGAGTCTCGATCAACACGGCGGTCTGGATGGTCATGTGCAGGCAGCCCGCGATGCGCGCCCCGGTCAGGGGCTTGGTCTTACCGTAGCGCTCACGGCAAGCCATCAGGCCGGGCATTTCCTGCTCGGCCAGGCGAATTTCTTTGCGGCCCCATTCGGCCTGGGAAATGTCAGCGACTTTGTAGTCAGTCTTCGGAAGAGACAACGTCATCGGGTTTCACTCCTTATAAAATGCAGGGCGCACCTTCTGCCCAAGCAGGGAGAACCCTGCTCCAGCAGTGCCCCATAACTGAATGCGCACCGAGCGGAAGTTCCCGTGCCCTCGTTACACGGAGCTCGCACCAATCTCGTTTCAGAACCGCGAGGGCAGTGGCTCCAAAGAAAGGTTTACAATTCGTTCACAGTCTTAACAGCCCGGTAAGACTATCCTCCTGCTGGGAAGCAACCGGACCGGTTAGGATAAGGGCACGATGAGTGAAGTGCTCACCACCCCGGCACCAACCGTCCCCGAGGCCCCCGCGGCTCCGCCTGTAAGCTCGGCCGTCGTGCGCGACGACCGGCTCGATCTCAAGGGCGAGCCCGAGGACCCCAGCTTCCTGATTATCAGCCTGCGCCGTCACGCCACCTCGATGGGCGTGCTCGGAATGCAGTTGCCCGAGGGCAGGAAGGGGATCGAGCGACCGATGCCAGTGTGGGAAACGGGTGGAAATGGCGCCCTGCGACGTCTTCTGATTCAAGATCGCAGCCAGATGAGCAGCAACATGGCGGCCGCCGAGCAAGAGCGGAACTTTCTCATCGAGTTGACCCGCCGCACTACCCTCAAGCACGCTCCGGCCGTCGAGACCCGCATCGAGTGGCCTGGCTTCGGCCAGCAGACCGCCTGAGCTTCCTGCGCAACTTCCTCTCCGGGGTCAAAGGCCGCCTGCTTGCCTGGGCAGTGGTGGCTGCATTTCTCATTCCCATCACGATGTGCGGATTGGGCCGGGCCAACCGGCCCGAGTCCTATCCGGGGGATCGGATGGAAACCCGCACCTGCCGCGAGTGCTCGGGACAGCGCGGCGACTGCCCCACCTGCGCCGGCAAGGGTAAAGTCTACGTCATCACGCCCGGCCCCAACCACCCGAGCTGGGTGGCGCTGGAGGTGGTGCAGGCCGGCAGCCCGCCCGCCCCGCCGGCCCACACCACCGAAGAGCTGCTCAAGCCCCTGCCCGGAGGGGTGGGCGGCGCCCGCATCAAACTCGAGAAGGATGGCAAAACCATCGAGGTGAGCACGACTTTTACCGGTCGCACCAAGGTCCGATTGGCTCCGGGCAAGTGGAGCTACACCGTCTTCAAGCCCGAGCACCGCGAGGTAAAAGGAAACTTCGAGATCCCCGTGCTCAGGGCCGAGATCTGGAAGAGCAAGGGCCTCAGCCGCAAGGACGGCGACTGGCTCGAGCAGCCGCAGCGCATCGAGCTACCGCGATCCTAAAATCCTGTGGGCACGTCCACGAACCAGGTTTCAACCTGGAAGGCCTCCTCCAGAACGGGCATCAAGGCCCTGAGTCCCCAGGTCTCGGTGGCGTAGTGCCCGCCCAGGGCCACGTTGACCCCGGCCTCACGGGCGGCATGGTACATCGGGTGGGAGGTCTCTCCGGTGAGCACCAGGTCGGCCCGACGAAGAGCCGCCTGCGAGAGCAGCTCCAGCCCTCCCGAGCCCGAGGAAACGCCGATGCGGAGCACCTCGTCGGGGCCGAAGTCGAGCAGGCGCACGGGTCCTTTCAAGAGACTTTCCAGACGCTCGCACAGCGCCTCTCGGGACGCCGGAGCTTCGAGCTCGCCCAGCCAGCCCACCTCGCCGAACTCCTCGATGGGCTTGAGGCCGAGCCCCTTGAGAAGCTGAGCATTGTTGCCCAGGTTGACGTGCTTGTCCAGGGGCAGGTGGCTGGCATAGAGCGACATCCCCCGATTCAGCAAGAAAGCCAGGCGGTCGCGCAGCGTGCCGGTGACGCGGGACACAGAGGGCCAGAAGAGGCCGTGATGGACGATGACCAGCTGGCAATCCCCCAGCGACTCGAACGACTCCATGCAGGCGTCCACGCAAAAACCCACCCGGCGAACCTCGGACTGGCCCTCCACCTGCAGGCCACTGGGGCAATAACGATCGCTCACTTCGCGATGGCGCAGCAGGTCTTCGAGATAGGAGACGATGGCGGCCAGCTCAGCCATGGCTTTTCAGCACCACGGCCAGCTCGGCTGCCAGCCGGGCATTGGCCAGCAGCAGGGCGCGGTTGGCCTCCAGCGTGCGGCCGCCGCTGGCGCGAGAGAGAAAGTCAAGCAGGAAAGGCGTCATCGCCTTGCCGGTATGGCCCTCGGCCTCGGCTTTCTCCAGACCCTGGCGCAGCCAGCCTTCCACTTCTCCGGGGGGCAGCTCGTGAGCGGCAGGCACGGGGTTAGCCAGGACCAGCCCCCGCTCCAGGGTTGCCAGACTGAGATGGTAGGCGTTGACAACCTCCTGGAGGTTGTTCACCCGGAAGCCGAACTTGATGGGTAAGCCGGAGGTGTAAAAACGAGGAAAGCGGTCGGTACCGTAGAGCGCCACGGGAACGCCCAGCGTCTCGAGCATCTCCACCGTGGCCGGGACGTCCAGCACCGCCTTGACCCCGGAGCAAACGGTCAGGCAGCGGCTGCGGGCCAACTGGGTGAGATCGCTCGAGAAATCGGGCCGAGAAGTCCATTGCAGGTGCACGCCCCCCAGTCCCCCGGTGGCCATGACGTGGATGTTGGCTCGCTCGGCCAGGGCCAGGGTGGCCGAGACGGTGGTGGCCCCCTCCCCCACTTTGGCCAGCACGGCCGGGATGTCACCGATGCCGACTTTAGCGGTCAGACGGGGGCCGCACAGATCTTCCAACTCCGATTCGGTCAGGCCGAAGCGCACTCTCCCCTCGTGCAGCCAGACGATGGCCGGGGTGGCACCGGCGGCGCGCACCGCCTCCTGGCACTCGCGTGCCACCTCCAGGTTGATGGGGCGGGGCAGCCCCTGGGCCCAGACGCTCGACTCCAGGGCCACCACCGGACGTGCCGCGGCCAGGGCCTGCTCGACTTCGGCGCTGTAGCGAGCCCACTTCATGGCAAGTCCGACTCGACCTCAGACAAAAGCTGCAGGGCCGACTGGCCCCTCTCCATCAGCAAGTCACAGCGCCGGCGCACGTTCCCGGCCTTGCCAGCGTCGCTCATCAACCGCGCGTTGACCATGGCGTTTAGAAGGCAGCCACGCATGCCCGTCCAGAGCAAGAGCGCCCCGGCGGCCACGTCCGCGTGAATGGACTTTTTGCTGAGAGCCAGAAGCTCGCCCGCCAGATCGGAAAGCTGGCCGCACAGTGTGGCTGCCTGCAGCGGAGTCTCCACCGTAAGCTCCACGGCCTGCTGGATACGGGCGAGGCGTTCGTCTCCGGCAGGCAGCCGGTAGGCGGCCAGCAGTCCGGCGTAAGATTGCCCGTCGGCCTGGGCCAACTGAAGCAGCTTCGAGCCACCTTCCACCGCCTCCCGTCGCAGCTCTTCCAAGCGGGCGACGGGCTCTTTCTTCTGGGTAACAGCGGCGGCCTTGGCCAACAAAGAGGCACCCTGGGCGGCTGATACCAATGAGGCGGTGCCTCCTCCCGCGGACGGGTCGAGGCCGGCCAACCGCTCCAGCAGTTGGCCCACGGTGCAGTCATCCAAACTCACAGCGGGTCCCCGAGTGGGCTATCCAGGATAGTGTTCACAGCCACGCCGCTCTTGATGACGGCGCGCACGTAGTTGCCACCAAAACGATAAGGTAGCTCGGCAAAGTCTGGCATGTCCAGAATCAGCAGGTCGGCCTTCTTGCCCACTTCCAGACTGCCCACCCTGGTGCCCAGCCCCAGCGAGTGTGCGGCGTTGACGGTGGCCGCCACCAAGGCCTCGGACGGGGTCATGCGGGTGCGCAGCACGGCCAGCGCCATGATGGCCTGCATCGACTCGGTCTGGCAGCTGCCGGCGTTGTAATCGGTAGCCAGGGCCACAGGGAGATCCGCGTCAATCATGGCCCGGGCTGGAGCAAAGCTCTCCAGACCCAGAAAGAACGAGGTGCCTGGCGTCAGGATGGGGATGGCTCCACTTGTCCTGATGGCCTCAAAGTCGCTCTCGGGCAGCCGCTGCAGGTGGTCCACCGAGGCTGCCCCCAGTTCGGCGGCCATGCGGGCCCCGCCCTGGTAGGTGAACTCCTCGGCATGGATCCGAAGCCCCAGACCGGCCTCGCGGGCAGCGGTGAGAATCTGGCGCGACTCCTCCAGCGTGAAAGCACCTTCCTCGCAGAAGATGTCGGCGTAACGGGCGAACTCGCGGCAGGCCGGGATCATCTCAGCGATAACCAGGTCGACGTAATCCTGGCGACGATCGGCGAACTCGGGGGGGATAGCGTGTGCGCCCAGGAAGGTGGGCACCAGATCCATATCCAGCGTCCGCGACAGCTCGCGCAGAATGTGCAGCTCGCGCACCTCTTCCTCGGTGGAGAGGCCATAACCGCTCTTGACCTCGACGGTGGTGGTGCCGTGGGCCATCATGCGCTCGAGCACGTCCTTGGCCCGCATCATGAGCTCTTCATCGGAGGCCTCGCGGGTGGCCCGTACCGTGCTGAAAATGCCTCCCCCGCTGGCATGGATTTCCTGGTAGCTTGCCCCCCGGCTGCGCAACAGGAACTCGCGCAGGCGGGAGCCGCCGAATATCGGATGGGTGTGCGGATCGACAAAGCCCGGAACCACTGTGGAGTTTGGCAGCTCCAGGATGTCGCCATTCCAGTCGTTGAGGACCTCGCGCCGGGAGCCCACCGCCTGGATGGTATCGCCCCGAATGACGAGGACCGAATCGCGCAGCACCCCCGCATTGTCCATCAGGGTACCGGGGCGGGGAACATTGCCGGGCGCGCAGGTTGCAATCTGCCCGGCAGCTACAATCAGGTCAGCCGTCTTCATCGTGCGCGCAGTTGGCTAATTTGAGAGCTTTTCCTCCCGCGAGAGGAGACCCAAAATCTGGGCCTCCAGCACCTGCGTGGAGCGAAAATCCGCCAACTGGAGGTAGTAGCGGGCTGTCTCAACCAGACACTCGAGGGGAGCGAGCCCCACGATCTCGCTGTCGAGCACCGAGACCCCGAACCGCCGCGCCTCCATACGCACCATCTCAAAGGCCGTATAGAGGCTGGTGCGCCGAGGATCGATCAGGTTCATGCTGACCTGGGCATGTCCCCGCTCCTCAAGCATGACCCCCATCGCCTGCACTGCGCGTAGCCCGCCGCTCGATTCACGGACCCGCCGGGCTACCTGGCGGGCCACCTCCAGATCACCGGTATCCAGAACCACGTTGTAGGCCACCAGGGGACGGCGGGCCCCCACCACCGTGGCCCCCAGGCGGCTGTGGAGAGACGGAGGACCAAAGTCGGGCCTTCGTTCGGCGTTGAGGTCCTGGCTCAGGCCCTCGAGTTGCCCGCGGCGCAGCCAGGTAAGACTGCGGTAGGCCTCCCGCCGGGCCGCCTCAGCATAGAGAAAGACGGGCAACTGCAGCTCGTCGGCCACCTTCTCGGCGGTGGTCCGGGCCAGGGCCACCGCCTGCTCCATGGTTGCATCCAGGACCGGCACGAAGGGCACCACGTCCACGGCTCCGATGCGGGGATGGGCGCCCTGGTGCTGATGCACGTTGAGATGCTGATCGGCCGCCCGATAGAGGCTCAGGATGGCTTGCTCAAGCGGCTCGGCCTCCCCTAGCATGCTCAGCACCATGCGGTTGTGGTCTTTGTCGCAGGAGTGGTCCACCACGGTCACGCCTGCAATGGAGCTGACCGAGTCGGCCAGGGCTTGAACGACTTCCGGGCGGCGCCCCTCGGACAGGTTGGGCACGCACTGGAAGAGAGCCGTCATACGAGCGCTTGCAACTGGCGGGCGTATTCCAGGTAGAGAGCTTCCATGCGTGTGAGCTCAGGCATCAGATCGCCCTCCTTCTCAGCGGCCCGGTGCTCGATCGAGCGGCTCAGGTCGTGGAGCTCTCCAGCCCCCATCATTGCGGCCGAAGAGGCAAGCGAGTGGGTGGCCCGCTCGACCCCTTCCCAATCCTGCCGGCGGCCAGCCTCCAGGGCGGCCTGCACGCGCTCGGGGGCATCCTTGAGAAACGTCTGCACCAGCTCGGACACGAATTCGTCTCCTCCCAGCTTGCGAAGCTTGTCGAGCGCAACCGGATCGAGTGTGGCCACGAGTTCATGGTATCGCCGCGCGGAGGGCATTCTCCTGGCGGTAGAGAACGGCCGGGCATGTTCTGTGTCGAGGTTCCCGCGTCCACCGCCAACCTCGGGCCGGGGTTCGACACCCTGGGCCTGGCCCTGGAGCTCACCAACGAGGTGTGGGTCGAGCCATGCGAGCACGGGCTCAACATCGAGGTCGAGGGGGAAGGGGCCGAGAGCCTGGCCCGGGACGAGAAGAACCTGGTGGTGCGCGCCATGCGGCTGGCTTTCGCCGAACAACGTTTGCCCGGCCTGAAGCTACGCCAGGTGAACCGCATCCCGCTCTCGCGAGGCCTGGGCTCGAGCGCGGCCGCCATCGTGGGCGGGCTGGTGGCAGCCCAGAAGCTGCTGGGTCGGGAACTGTCGCTGCTGGAGCTGGCCAATCGCATGGAGGGCCATCCCGATAACGTGGCCCCGGTCATTTCGGGGGGTCTGGCGGCCAGCGGGGTGCTCGAGCAGGGCCCGGTGGCCCGCTCGGTGCCGCTGCACGAGTGCTGGCAAGTGGCCGTGGCCGTGCCCCCCTTTCCCCTGGCCACCGACGAGGCACGCCGCGCCTTGCCGCCCCGGGTAAGTTTCGAGGACGCCGTCTTCAACCTGTCGCGCCTGGCCTTGCTATTGAGCGGACTATCCCAGGGCCTGGAGCTGGATACCGGCGATCGTCTGCATCAGCCTTACCGCGAGCGGCTGGTTCCCGGCTTTGCCGCGGTCTGCGCGGCTGCTCGTCAGGCCGGGGCCGCGGGCGCCTTCCTGTCGGGGGCCGGCCCGACCGTGGCCGCCTTCGTGGACCGGCGCCGGTCCGACGCCGCCGAGGTGGCGCGGGCCATGGCCGCGGCCTTCGGCGAGGGAGCCCGAGGCTGGGCCCTGGAGCCCCGCATTGTGGGCGCCCGGGTGCGATGAAGCTGCTTCTCCCCCGTTGCCGCAGGCTGATCCTGGCCGTGTCGGGGGGAGCCGACTCGATGGCCATGCTGTCGCTGCTCTCCGAGGCCGACCTTGATCTGGAGGTGGCCCACCTGGATCACAGGCTGCGCCCCGAGTCGGCCGAGGACGCCGCCTTCGTGCAAGCCGAGGCCGAGCGGCTGGGTTTGGCATTCCACCTGGCCCGGGTCAAGGTACGCCAGCTGGCCCGCCGCAGGCACACCAGCCTGGAAGCAGCCGGGCGACGGGCCCGCTACCGCTTCCTGCGGAGCCTGGCACGCCGCCGTCAGGCGGTGGCAGCCACCGCCCACACCGCCGACGATCAGGCCGAGACGGTGTTGATGCGTCTGGCCGAGGGTGGCTCCCCCACGGGAATCTGGCCCAGGGTGGGCGACTGGCTGGTGCGCCCCCTGCTCAAGGTGCGCCGCGACGAGTTGCGGCGCCTGTTAACCGAGCGCGGGCTGAGCTGGCGGGAGGACCCCACCAATCTGTCCAACCTGCCCCGCAGCCGGGTGAGGCACTCGGTTCTACCCGCCATGGAGTCGCTCAACCCGTTCGCTGTGGAGGCTCTGGGCCGGGTGGCCGAGCGAGCGCGTCGCGACGAGCGCTGGTTGCGTTGGTTGGCGCGCGGGCAACTGTCGCGCTGGTCCGAGCCGCGTCCCGGCGGACTGGCGCTGCCGGAGTCCTGGCTCAAGGGTCTGGCCGAGCCCCTGCGCACCCGCGTCTACCGGGCCGTGCTCCGCCAGGTAGCCCCGGGGGCCCGGCTGAGCGCTCCTCACTACCATGGCCGCGCCCTGCCGGGTGGGGTGCACCGCTATCGCGAAGGAGAGATGCTGGTCTTCCAGGGCCGTCTGCCTCCCTTACCGGAGGTGGTTCTGCACTCGGGTTGCAACGAGTTGCCCGAATGGGGTCTGGTGGTGGAAATCGGCCAGGTAGCAGAGCTGGAGACCGGCTCGGAGGTCATCTGCCTGGACCTGGACCGGCTGGGGCAGCCGTGGTTGCTGCGACCACGCCGACGAGGGGACGCCATGGCGCCCTACCGAGGCCGCGTGGAGCCTTCGGCCAGGGCCAGCACCCGGGTCAAGGAGATTCTGCAGAAGGCAGGGGTGCCCCGCAGTCACCGCGAGGCCGTACCGGTCCTGGAATGCGGGGGCGAGATCGTCTGGCTGGCAGGAGTGCGCGCCGATCGGCGCTTTCTGGCCACCGCCGCCAGCCAGCGTATCCTGCGGGTCCGGCTGGTGCGACAGGGGACAGCTGCTTGGGGTGGAAGATTGGATACGGCTTTGTCCCGATAAGGAGGTTTACCCGGTTTGTCTCGGATGTTTCGTCACATCATCGTCTTTTTCGGCCTGGGGGTCGTGCTCATCTATCTGTTCCACGCCGCCAATTCAGGCCAGCTACCGGCCGTGCAGATCGGTTACTACGAGTTCATCCAGCAGGCCGCCAGCGGAAAAATCCAGGAGGCCACCATCCAGGGGGCCAAGGTGGTGGGCAAGTATAAGCCAGCGCCGGGAGAAGCCAAGCAGCGCGAGTTCTACACTTACTTCCGCAAGGAGACCAAGCCCGAGCCGGAAGCCGTGCTGACCGACTACAAGATCCCCTTCAAGGTCAAGGATACCGAGAGCGGCAACTGGATCAGCCAGCTTGCGTACGTCATTCCCTTCGTGCTTTGCCTGGTCTTCTTGCTCTTCATCATGCGCCAGGCCCAGTCCAGTGGCGGCCAGGCCTTCGCGTTCGGACGCAGCAAGCACAAGCTGGTCTCCGAGAACAAGGTCAAGGTCACCTTCGACGACGTGGCCGGGGTGGAAGAGGCCAAGCAAGAGCTTTCCGAGATCGTCGACTACCTCAAGTATCCCAAGAAGTATCAGAGCCTGGGCGCGCGCATCCCCAAGGGCGTGCTGCTGCTGGGCGCTCCTGGTACGGGCAAAACCCTGCTCGGCCGTGCCGTGGCCGGCGAGGCCGGGGTACCGTTCTACTACATCAGCGGCTCCGACTTCGTGGAGATGTTCGTGGGCGTGGGCGCGTCGCGCGTGCGCGACCTCTTCGACCAGGCCAAGAAGACCTCGCCCTGCATCGTGTTTGTGGACGAGATCGATGCCGTGGGGCGCCAGCGCGGCGCGGGCCTGGGTGGTGGCCACGACGAGCGTGAGCAGACCCTCAATCAGCTGCTCGTCGAGATGGATGGCTTTGAGGCCAACACCAACGTGATCTGCCTGGCCGCCACCAACCGGCCCGACGTGCTCGACCCGGCCCTGCTCCGGCCTGGCCGCTTCGACCGCCAGGTGGTGGTGGACAAGCCCGACATCGCAGGTCGCATGGCGATCTTGAAAGTGCACAGCCGGGGCAAGCCGCTGGCGGCCGACGTGGACCTGCAGATCATCGCCCGCCGCACACCGGGCTTCTCGGGCGCCGACCTGGAGAACCTGCTCAACGAGGGCGCCCTGCTCGCAGCCCGGGCCAACCGCGACCGCATCAAGATGGAAGACTGCGAGGAGGCCATCGACAGGGTCATGATGGGCCCCGAGCGCAAGAGCCGGGTGATCCCCGAGAAAGAGCGCGAGATTACCGCCTACCACGAGGCAGGCCATGCCCTGGTGGCCCGCTCGCTGCCCGAGGCCGACCCGGTTCGCAAGGTTACCATCATCCCCCGGGGCATGGCCCTGGGCGTGACGGCCCAGATGCCCGACGAGGATCGCTACGCCTACGGTCGGGCCGAGCTGCTGGCCACGCTGGCGGTGCTGATGGGCGGCCGGGTGGCCGAGGAGATCGTTTTCGGGGAGATCACCACCGGGGCGTCCTCGGACATCGAGCGGGCCACCGGCATCGCCCGTGACATGGTGTGCCGTTTTGGCATGAGCGACAAGCTGGGCCCCATCCACCTGGGCCGGCGCCAGTCGCAGGTCTTCCTGGGCCGCGACATCGTTGACAGCCGGGACTACTCCGAGGATATCGCCCGCGAGATCGACCGCGAGGTCCGCAACATCGTGGAGGGCTCCCATGAGAAGGCGCGCAAGATCATCACAGAAAAACGCGACCAGCTTGAGCTGCTCGCACGTGAGCTGATCAAGCAAGAGGTGCTCGAGGAGGAGCAGATCAACCAGTTGCTCGGCGATCCGGCCCAGAAGAAGAAGAGCCCCAATGGCAAACCTCCCATCGTGCTCGACGAGGGCGCGGTCAGCCTGACGGCAGACGAAACGGCTACGCTTTGAAGGCGCGACCGAAGAGGTGCGGGGAAACGACAGGCAGGGGTAGCCTGAGCTCTTCCCACTCCACCCTGGCAAAGCCGGCCTGACGCAGCAGCTGTCCCGTATCGCGGTCGGGATGGCACCCGCCGGTGAGCCAGGTCCAGACCGGTTGGACCACGGTCTGGATCCAGGCCAGCAGCGTTCCCGACGGAGCAGCCACGTGCTCGAGGAAGACCAGGCAGCCGCCGGGCTTGAGAACACGCAGGATCTCCCGCAATACCCGGCCGGGCTCTCCCACCGAGCACAGCACCAGCGAGCTGATCACCGCATCCACGCTGGCGTCGCTCAGCGGGATGGCTTCGGCCGAGGCGGTCAGAATGCTGACATCCCTCTGGCGGCTGAGGATTTTTGGGTGATGGGCCACCTCCGGCTCAAGGGGGATCCATTCCACGCCCGCAGGGAAATAGATGCGGTTGAGCCCCGTGCCGGCCCCGATCTCCAGCACGCGGCCCTGCAGGGTCGAAAACAGCACTCGCTTGCGAGCGCCGTAAAGACGATGCATGGCCGGCTCGAGCCAGCCAAGAAGGCTCATGGGCCCTCCGCCGGTTCAATTTCGTCGCAGCGCCCGTGCCACAACATTTTGGAAGCGGTTCGAAACAACGCTAATGTGCTCGCACTTTGGTTTTGCACATTAGCGCAATCTGACGACGACAGGAGCGGCCGAAAATTTCTCATAGCACGTTTTGTGGCCCGGCCAGGCCGCTAAGTTTAGCGATTCCTACAGCCACACCCCTTCTGCCGGCTGAGATGGAAGACGAAATCGGCCAGTTGCTCGATCTCGTCCTCGCTCAGG
>JAANMU010000315.1_pt1 | contig 60975 bp, 45 predicted proteins | sample 7279701 | NCBI WGS metagenome assembly JAANMU01 (sample SAMN14094539, study PRJNA606508) | bioreactor metagenome | isolation source: A lab-scale SPAN reactor treating ammonium-rich wastewater day 57 | place: Ireland: Galway | collected 2017-03-13 | reverse complement strand
GAGTGAAAGCGGACCGGGAAGTGACTTGGAGGTGAGAGTCCTCTGGGGGCCCTGATGACCGGGAACCCCTAGCCGAACAGCAACTGCGTCGCCGCGAGGCGGGGTGGGAAGGAAGCTGCAGGCAAAGCTCCGACCTGAGGAACACGAACTGCATACGAGGCGTCGGCTTGGTGGGCGAGAGGGCATAGTTACTCAAAGCCCAATGGTCATCCGGACCAGGTCGACGTATATGCAGCGGGTAGATGGAGCGAAAGTCACGCGCCTTACCCTGGGAGAGCTGCCGACCAGCCGCGAGGCAGGCGTCGCTGAGAGGCGATGTAACGGTGGGCAGCAGTCAGCATAGGCCATATTAAGCCACCGGCGCGGCGGCGAAGGGCCGAACACCAGAACCAACCGGTGCCAAAAGCTCACGTTGAACGGAGCAGCAAAAAACGGCCTGAGATGGCCGTCTGTGGGACGGAGAGTAGGGTCGGAAACCCGATGGCCGCCCACAGCGCAGCAAGCTCACGCGGCGCCAGAGGGGCAACACCGGGGAGAGACGATGCAACTTGAACTGTTTGATGCAATCCCGGCCTGGCCGGGCACAAGCATCATCGAGAGGATGGTGCGCCCTGACAACATGCTCAAGGCGTATCAGCGAGTAAAACGCAACGGCGGGGCACCGGGCGTAGATGGGAAGACCATCGAAGAGCTCGGTGAGAACCTTGGCGTTGTGCTGACGTCCGTTAGTCGAGAGATTGCGGCCGGAACCTATCAACCTCAGCCTGTACGGACGGTGGAAATCCCGAAGGCAAGCGGAGGAGTGCGCAAACTGGGAATCCCGACAGTTCTGGACCGCGTTGTCCAGCAAGCCCTGCTCCAAGTGCTGACGCCCGTATTCGACCCGGAGTTTTCAAAATCGAGCTTCGGTTTTCGTCCCGGATTAGGCACCCACGATGCAGTCAAGCAGGCCAGACAGCACATCCAGGAAGGCTACCGATGGGTGGTAGATGTGGACCTCGAAAAATTCTTCGACCGTGTGAACCACGATGTGCTGATGGCCATCTTGGCTCGCCGTATCGAGGACAAAGAGGCGCTCCGCTTGATCAGGAGATTCCTAAACGCGGGAATGATGGATGGGGGATTGACTTCCCCGACCTTGGAAGGCACGCCGCAGGGCGGCCCCCTTTCCCCGCTGCTGAGCAACGTGATGCTCGACGTCATGGATAAGGAATTGGAGAGAAGAGGGCACCATTTCTGTCGCTACGCAGATGACTGCAACATCTACGTTCGGTCCAAGCGTGCCGGTCAGCGGTTGATGACCTCGATAATCCGCTTTCTTACCAACAGGCTACGGCTCAACGTGAATCAGCGGAAGAGCGCGGTAGACAGGCCCTGGCGAAGACAGTTTCTCGGCTACTCGGTCACAGCGGAGAGAAAGGCCCCTCTCAGAATTGCACCCGACAGGGAAAAGCGACTGAGAGCCAAGGCCCGACTGATACTGAGACCGGGACGTGGGCGGAACATCGCACGAACCTTAGGGCAGCTCGCCCCGAAAATCAGGGGATGGGCCGGCTACTACAAACTGTGTGATGTGAAGGCAGCGTTCGAGCGGTTCGATGAATGGGTGCGGCGGAAAATCCGAGTCATCTTTTGGCGGCAATGGAAGAAACCGCGTACTCGTTTCAGAGAACTCGTAAGGCGAGGCCTGGACCCCCAACGGGCAGCTCTATCAGCCGGAAACGGGCGAGGCCCCTGGTGGAACGCAGGAGCCTCGCATATGAACCAGGTGATATCGACTCGCTTCTTACGCACCCTCGGATATGTCAGCCTCCTCGAAGAGATGCAACGACTCAAGAGTTCTGCAAGGTAACGCTTGGCGGGGGGACGCCCCTCCCGTGTGAACCGCCGTATAGGGAACCCTACGTACGGTGGTGTGGGAGCTGGGGGCCGCGAGGCCCCTGGCTACCCTATTTCAGAACCCGATTCAGGGCACGATGCTGAACCCGAAGACCTGACCGGCCGCGTTGTCGGCGGCGTAGAGGAAACGCCCCAGCGGGTCGGTGATAAGCTCGAAGGCGACGTTTCCGGCCGTCACGGGGCTATCGTCGATGGCCGTGGGCACCCCCGTTACCGGATCCAGAGCGAAGATGAGGATGTCGCTGCTGCCCACCACGTAGGTGTACAAAAACTCGCCGTTCAGCACGATGCGGGCCGAGGTCAGATCGCCCGCCACCGTAAAGGGGGAGCCGGGAATGGGGGTCAGCGCCCCGGTGGCGGCATTGACCGAATGGACCGCGATCTGGTTGACCTGCGTCGTGTAAAGAAACGAGCCCGTGGGATCGAGAGCCTGCGAGCGGCCGCTGGCGGTCGCAAAGGGCGAGCCGAAAACAGGGCTTATCCCGCCGTCCACCGGATTGATCGCCAGGACGTCGCCCGAGGTCACGAACAGGAAGTTGTTGTTGGGGTGCAGCACTGCCGTCTGGGTGATGCCGGGCGCCGTGCTGAATCCCGAGCCCGGCACCGCCAGCATGGTGGTCAGGTCGAAGCCGGTCACGCTGGCGGAGAAGTTACTCATCACGTAGGCGTACTGGGGCGTCCCGGGACGGACGACCACTCCCAGAGGCTGGGGGTCGGTAAGAGCCGCGGTGCCCCCGGTGAGAGCGCCGGTGATGTTGTCCAGGGCCAGGTGGACCACGTTTCCGGTGCCGGCATTCGTGACCACGACCTGGGCATCGTCGGGCGTCACGGCCACTCCGCCCACCAGGTCTCCCAGGGTCGCGAAGGGAGAGGTTCCGAGCACGGCCAGCGCCCCGCTGACCGGATTCACGGAATACCCCACCACGTGGCCCGGAGTTTTGAACTCCCCAACATAGAGAAAATCGCCGTTCTGGCTCATGGCGCCTCGCGTCGGTGAGGTGAGCCCGCCCAAGGGCAGGCCAGCAATCGGCAAGAGGTATCCGCGGGGAAAGCTCTGATCGAAGGGCGCGCTCAGGGCCGTCGTCAGCCCCGGCGCGGTCGCTTGCAGTGTGTAGCCGTTGCCCGACATACTGACCGTCAGGTCGTTGAAGGTGGCCACTCCGTTCACCGCCGCCACGGTCGTGGTGCCGCCCAGAGTCGGAGGAGCCGGGCTGTTGAGGGTCACCGTGATCGCGTCGCTGGCTCCGGGCACCACGTTGCCGAAGATATCCTGCACCTCCACGGTCAGTGTGGTCATGATCTCGCGGGCCTGGCCGTTGGAGGGCTGGGTGCCAAAGACCAGTTGGGAGGGGACGGTGGTGATGTTGAACGGGCTGCTTGTCACTGCCGGGAGCGCGGCCGAGGAGGCCACCAGGGTGTAGCCCGTTCCTGGCACAGTGAGGTGCAGGTCGGAGAAGGTGGCCGCCCCGTTGACCGGTTGGACGCTGAGGGTGCCGTTGAGCACGGTTGCGCCCGGGTTGGAGCCGAGCGACACCACGACCGGGTCGGAGGCGGTGGGCACCGTGACTCCGGCTGCGTCCTGGACCACCACCTGAATCGGGGGGGCGAGAGCCTGGCCGGCCAGAGCGGCCGGGGGCTGCGTGAAGAAGACCAGCCGGGCCGGCGGCCCCACGCTGGCGGCCACGTCGAACGACTGGCTGCGGGCGGAGCCAAAACCGGTGGCCGTGGCCAGCAGCTGATAGCCGGTCCCGGGCTGATCCAGGGCCACTCCCGGGAAGGAGGCCAGGCCGTTGCTCGCTTGGACCGTCAGCGTACCGCTGAGACTGGCCCCTCCGGGGTTGCTGGAGAGAGCGAGCGTGACTGCATCCGGGGTGGTCACGAGCTGGCCGCTGGGGTCGAGCAGCTCGACCTGAACGGGCGGAGCAAAGGGTTGGTTGGCCAGCGTGTTGCCGGGCTCGGTGCGAAAGCGAAGAAGAGGGGCGAACTGCACCTGCAGGGTGAGAGGGGTGTTGGGACCGGCCACGATCATCAGGGGGGCCGAGATGGCGCCCCCCAGCAGCGATTGCTCGTCGTCGAGGACCTGCAACCGGACGACGCGCATCCCCAGCGGAATGCCGGTCATGGTGTGCAGCACCAGCGGGTCGTTCCCCAGCGGGATGGAAACGGGAGCGATGACGTCGCGCTCGATCTCCTGAGCGTCCACCACGCGGATGATCAGCGTGGTGGGTATCCCGCGCGGGGAGGCCGCCAGCGGCCGCACGTCCACCTTGAGCGTGAGGGAGGCGCTGCCCGAGGGACCGGGCGGAGGAGCCGGAGTTCCGTCCGGCCGCAGGCCGCTGGAGCACCCCGCCAACAGCAAGAGGAAGACTGTTAGAAGAATTCGTATTGGCGCCATGGTGCCCCCCTTGCGACGTGCTGGGGCAGGGTTTCTGGTCAGCGGGAAATTTCCTGCACCTCAGCGCGGCGTCGTCATCGGCTCCGGATGGAGTTGGCCGAGCCGGCAGCTCGGGCGGCAGGGGCAGGTGAAGGCCACATCGGCGCAAAGCAGCTTTCCCCATGGTTGTCGATTCCCAGATGCTCTCCACCCTCGAGCTCTTGCATTACTGCCAGCGCTTTCGCGACACCCTTTTCGCCTTCTGCTTCGAGCGCTCGGAAGACTGCGACGAGCTCTTGCTCGACCTGCGCGTGCTCAACGCCGCCCGCATCCGGCAGGTGCTCTTCTGCACGGCCGACCCGCGCCTGGAGCGCAAGCTCAAGCTCTGGAACCGCTCCGGAGAGCGCTTCCTGATCGTTCCGGCCCGGGAAGCTGACCTCACTACGGCCGCCTTCATCGGCCGCCTGCAGACCGAGCTTTCGGCCGGAAACGTGCCCCTGGTGGCTCTGGCCGAGCCCGGGCTCGACCGCGCCGTCCTCCACTGCGCCGTGGCCCTGGGGGCCCGCAAGATCTTCTTCCCCGGCTCGCTGGCCGGCCTTGAGCTGGCGGGCCGCTTTCGCTCCTATCCCACCGTGGCCGAGCTCGAGCAGGCCCTGGCCGAGCACGTCCCCCTTAACCTGCCCGAGGAGCGTCTGCGCTTTCTGCTCGAGCAGCAAGAGTTGCACCGGGTCGACCTGGTGCTGGTGCAGGCCCGGCGCGGTGCCATCTTCGAGGAGGTCTTCACCCACTCGGGCTCGGGTACTCTTTTCACCCGCGAGTATCCCAACGTGCTGCGGGCCGCCGCCGAAACCGACGTGCGCGACATCTTTGCCCTCATGCAGCCCTACGTCGACGAGGGCACCCTCAAGCCCATCACCGAGGAAGATCTGCTCGAGATGGTGCGCAAGTTCATGGTCTACTCTGTCAACGACCAGATCGTGGCCGCCGCCGCCGTGCTCGAGTATGAAGACTGCTACGAGCTGGGCAAGCTCTGCACCCTGCCGCGCTACCAGGCCCGGGGCCGGGCCCGCGAGCTGGTCCGGGCCATCCTGGAGAAGGCCCGCCAGGACGGCAAGCGGGCCGTATTTGCCCTGACCGTGCAAGACTACGTGGCCGAGTTCTTCGAGCGCCTGGGCTTTGTCCAGGTCCCCCGCGAGAGCCTGCCCGCGAGCTGGCAGGCCGGCTACGACTTCAGCCGGCCCTCTCGGGCTTATCTTCATTCGCTCGAGTGACCGTGCAAGCACCTGGGCTTGCACGGAATCCCGGAGGTCTGGCGCTGGCGCGATGGGCTGAGGATTTTCCAACTCCAGGAGCCTGCAAGTGCCTGCTCGGGCCAGCGTGGCCGAAGAGCCCCCGGTGTCGGGCTGCAGTCTGGGTGCAGCGTGGCCAGGGACCCGGGCGCCAGGCGCTTAAACCTACCTGGTGAGTTTCCATGTCTCCTGCGAGCCCGGTCAGATTCGCTTCCAGTGCTACCCATTCGCCCCTGCCCGCCGCAGCACGTTGCGTCCCACAGACCTGCTGGGCCTCTGGCCCACCACCAACCCTCCCAGCCTGGTTCTGCGCAGCCGGGAGATTCTGTTCGCGCCGGCCAGCCAGAAGGCCGAGTTGGAGAGCTGGTGCCAGCACCACGGGGTCGCCCCGGTCGCCCCCGAGGACGTCTGGTCCTTGCTGCTCGAGCCTTTCCTGGATACCCAGCACTCGCCCGAATGGCAGGCCGCCTGCCTCGAGCGCCTGCGCCGCTGCGGTTTCGCCGATCACGAGACAGCCGCCCTGCGACGCCGGGTCCAGACCCGCATGCTCTGCTACAACGCCATCTTGTGGGATTGGGTCTACCTGGGCCAGTACGACCTGCTCGAGGCGCACCGCCCTTTCAACACTGCGGCCCGCTTCGAGAAGCTCTACTGGGAGAGCATGGAGATCGCCTGGCGCGGCTTTTCCCGGTAGGGCCAGGTCCACGGGGGCGCCGCAGTCCACGGACCCGCCCGAATAGGGTGCCCCATTCAGAGCAGTCCACGGACCCGCCCGAATAGGGCGCCCCATTCAGAGCAGTCCACGGACCCCCCCCGAATGGGGCGCCCTCTTCAGTGCAGTCCAAGGACCCGCCCGAGATCGGCACCCTGGTCGGGCCGCCCCGCCCGGAAGAGCAGGCCCTGTCCTGGCCGGCGAGGAAACCCGCCCTTCAGTGCGTGCTCTGAGTCTCATCCTGACCCTGCTCTGCTTGCTCGCTCTTCCGGCCCGGGCCGTCCCGGTCGAGGCCGACCTGCTGGCCAAGATGGGCGCCTATGACGAGGCAGACCGGCGCTATCGCGAGGCCCTGCAGCTGACTCGGGACCCGGCCGAGCGGCGCTTGCTCCAGCTTCGGCGCCTGGCGGTGGCCCAGCTTCGAAACGACGTGGGGGTGGTCTTCCAACTGGCCGACGAGCTCAAGGCAGAGCATCCCCTCGAGCTCGAGATCGAGCTGCGCGTCCACCTCATCGAGGGGGCGGTGGCCTACCGCACCACCAATCTGGCTCGGGCAACGCGGGCCTTCAGTCGCGCCCGCGAGCTTGCTTCCCAACGAAGCAGCGCCGGGGCCGCGCTGGCCCTGTCCGAGTGCGAGAGCTTCGAGTTCCAGGCCCGCCTCGACCGCGAGGGAGCTCCCACTCCGGACGAGTACGCTCGGGCCTGCCAGCGAACGCTTGAAACGACCAGGAAAGCTTCTCCCACGGCAACTGACCCCTACTGGCCGCTGGACATCACCCGGGCCGGCCAGTGGACCTTCCTCTGGGGCTGGCAGGCCTGGGAATTCAGTTTTTTCGACCACCGCGAGGGACGCATTCCCTCGCGCGACGCCTGGGCCGGCCTGTCGGTCGGAATCTTCTCCCAGGCCATTCTGCTCGCCGACCAGGCATACCAGGCCTCCAACGGGATGGAGCCCGAGTTTCTCTACTTGAGCCTGCGCCTGCGCACCGAGCGCGCCAACCACTTCGCCCTGCTGCCCGGGGTGGAGGCCTGGCTCGATGAGGATCAGCGCCTGCTAGACGCCATTGATGGGGAGCTGAAGAAGTTTCCCGCCTCGGTCGTCTTTCTGGGCCAGGAGCAGATTCGCGGACAGCACCACCGGGGGATGGCTCGCTACCATTTGCTGCACGGCCAGGTGCCCGTGGCCCTGAGCGAATTCGAGCAGGCTGCCGCCGACTTCGCCCGGGCCCGCAATCCGGTGGACGAGATCGACGTGCTGGTGGAGGTGGGCTATCAGGCCTTCCTGACCCCGGGTGTGCAACTGGACCGAGCCCGCGTCGAGCAGTCTCTGCGCAAAGCTGAGAAGCTGACCGCGAAGCTGCCTTATCCGGCCGGACGCTTCTGGGCCACTGGCTTTCTGGGCTGCCTGGAGGCCGAGCGGGGGCGCTTTCCTCAGGCCGAGGCCTGGCTGCAAGAGTCATTGCAGGAGGTCAGCAACTGGCTGGCCGAGTCCGGGGCCAGCTATCGGGGCAAGCAGGAGTTGCTGGCCAAGCCCGAGACCCGCCTCTTCGTGGATACCCTGGTCCAGGTGCTGCTCAAGCAGGGCAAGCAAGCCCAGGCCATGGAGGTCATCGCCCAGACCAGCAGCCAGAGCCAGGTCTCCGGCCTGGATCTGTCCCGCGTCAAGAGCCGTGACCCGAAGGCCGACAGGGCGCTGCGCGAAATCGAGCAGAGCCGCACCCGGGGCGAGGAGATACTGGCCGAGCTGCGGGCCGCCGAGGCTCAGGGCGACCGGCCCCGAGTGGCCAGGCTGCAGACCCGGCTGGCCAACAACAAGGCCGAGTTCTACCGGGCCATCAACACCCTGCGCGCCAACGACCCCGAGCTCGAGCGCCTGGTCAGCGTCAAGCCGGCCAGCTTCGCCTCGCTGCAGGCCCGCCTGCCGGCCGACGCCCTGCTGGTGCAGTATGCGCCCGGCGAGAAGGAGCTGACCCTCTTCGTGGCCACCGCCCGAGACCTGAAGATCTATCAGTCTCCGATCGGTCGCCAGGAGCTCGAGCAGAGCGTGCGTCGCGCCCGCACCGTCATCATCGAGCAGGGCGACCTGACCCCCCTTTCGGAGCTCTATCAGACCCTGATCGGTCCACTCGAGCAGGACCTGACCGACAAGACCACCCTGGTCGTGGTGCCCAACGGCTCGCTTTTCTACCTTCCGTTCGCCGCCCTGAGGAATCAGGAGGGCTTTCTGATCGAGCGCAAGGCGGTGGTGGTGGCCACCTCGGCCGAGATCCTGAACCTGGCCGTCCAGCCTGCCGCCAGCAAGCCGGGCAGCCTGCTGGCCCTGGCCAATCCCGACCGCACCCTGCCCGGAGCTCGCCAGGAAGTTGAGGGCCTGGCACCGCTCTTTGCCCAGAAAGCCACCTTCTACGAAGACCAGGCGACCCGGGAACGGCTCATCGCTCCCGGCCAGGTGGCTGTCGTCCACCTGGCCACCCATGGCGTTCTGAACTCACGTGACGTCAACGAGAGTTACCTGGTGCTGGCCGGGCCCGACAACAAGCTCACCAACGGGGAGATCTATGGGCTCGATTTTCAGGGCGTGTCGCTGGTGACGCTGTCGGCCTGCCAGACCAACCTGGGCCAGCGTGCTCCCCTCTCGGGCAACGACGTGGGCACCATGGCCCAGGCCTTCAGCATAGCCGGCAGCCGCAGTATTCTGGCCAGTCTCTGGAAAGTGAGCGACAGTGCCACCGCCGAGCTCATGGTGGAGTTCTACACCCAGCTTCTGTCCGGCAAGAGCAAGGCCGAAGCCCTGCGCCAGGCGCAGATCAAGCTGATTCGTCAGCCCGGCTCCACCCCGTTCCAGTGGGGCGCCTTCGAGCTGATCGGCGACTGGCAGTAACAGCGATCCTCGTCATTCCCTATTGGGACGACCGACTGTTCGTCAACCTTCGACTAGGGGTCCGAGCCCCTGGCCCGGGCACGGCGACCGGCCGAATTGCGCCGCCGGCGTCTCTCCCGGGCCCGCTCCCAGGGACTCCCGGGCTTGAAGTCCTGGGCGTGCTCTCGGCTGTGACAGTTCGAGCAGAGCAGACGGAGGTTTTCCAGTTCATTCGTTCCTCCACGCGAGAGCGGCCGAATGTGGTGAATGTGGAGCAGACCGCGCTGAGAACAGCACTCGCAGCACCCCGCTGACCGGGCTACAAGTGCCTGCAATACATTGGACGGAAGCTTCTTGCGACGTCGCCCTCCCAGGGGTAGCACGGAGACCTGCGCGCCCGGGACCACAATCGAGTCGGCCCGGGCAAGATAGTCCTCCGAGCTCTGGCGAGAAACGGCCAGGGGTCCACGGTCGGTCTGAACGAACCCCGCCCCATCCGGCTCCAGGCGAACCACGACCGGGTTGCGCTGGAGCGAGGAGCCACTGGTGCTGGCAACGTGGCGGCGCGCCAGCTCCAAAATCACCTCCCTGGAACTCGCTCGACGCCCGAGCTGACGGGACACCCGTTCAACCGTGGCTCCCCACTCAGCGTACTCCTCGGTGCTGAGCTCCACGACCAGACGCACTCGCTGGGGTTCCGGAAGGCCGTCCTCGTCGAGGCTGACGAGTGTTTGCTCCCGGGCCGAGCCAGTGCCGGCAGTCTCCAGGGGCAGCGTTTTGGCGCTCTCAGTCGCCGCGCTCTCGGAGCCCTTGCCCCCAGCCTTGCCCGTTGACTGCGAGGCGTTCCCCATTGGTTGCCCCTGCGCCAGCACCGCTTGCTGCCGGCCAGCCCCGGGCTCCTCCGCGCCACTGCCCGTCTTGTCCGTCTCCCCTCGCGAGAAGAGGCTGTCGGCCTGGTTCCGGATCGCCCGGAACCGCCGCTCGAATGCCGCCGGGCTGCACACCACCCGCTGGCGTACCTGGTCGGTTGTATGGCTGCGGGCAAACTCGAGCCAGGCGCTTTCGGTCTCAGGGGTGACCACTCGCGTGACTTCTCGGACCTTGGCATAACCGATCTCGCCGGTTTTGAAGGCGCTGCTCAAGCGAGGAAGTTCCTCAAGAGCTCCCATGATGCGGAGCAAATTGCCCGCTTTTTGAGCTTCGAGACCCAGGCTGACCACGGCATAGCCGACGGTGCTGCGAAATCCCGAGGACTCGTAGGCTCGGGTTCGCTCGATTGCCAGCAACCAGGCTCCCAGTTCCCACTCGTTCTCGCTCACACGATGCGCAGCTCGGCCAGCAGCTCGGAACATCTCTTCGGGACTGTGATGGACATAATGCGACAGGGAAAAGGACATAGAGGCACCTCGAGTTGTCGGTTTCTTGGAAGGGAAGAAAAGAAGAGAAGGATGGCTTTGGAAAGTATCCGGTTGTGGAGTTTATTTTCGTTAAATTTCCCAGGCTTCCTGGAGAATATTTGTTCGTTTTTAATACCGGCGGTATCGAGCAGGTGTTCGTAAGCGTTGCCAGAGGACAGGCACGAGCGCGCAATGATGCTGCGAGGATGGGGGAGTGCCGCGTCTGTGTGATGACCGCCGCTCCACCGTAACTCGTCCATCTGCGTCGGCACGGCGCTGAGCAACTCGTTTCTCATCGAGGTGGCCAGGATGGTCGCAAACCGTGATCTCTGCGGGTCAGGCCCTCGAGTACCTGTCGACCAGCCCGCTTTCTGAGCACCTTCCTGGGTCGGCGAGCACCTGAGCCTGCTGGCCGGGGCGCCCAGCCCATCACGACCGCCAGGCGCGCCCTTCCATCCCCTTGAGAGGTCTTCAACGCCCCCGCCTGGAAGACCCGACCCGAGATGGCCTTTCCGACCGTGCTGCGCCTGGTGGCCGCGCTCATTTTACTGTGGGGAGCCCTCACGGTGAACGCCCCCAGCTACCGAGAGGCGGCCAACCTGGTGGTTGTCCTGGCCGGCCTGACCGGCGCTCTGGATACCCTGAGCCGGCGCTTCGACCCGGTGGGCTTCGCCTGGCTGGGCGCGGCCCTGGTCTGCAACCCGATTCAGCCAGTGCATGTGCCCGAACTGGTCCTGATCGTCATCCTGCTGCTCCCCCCCGCTCGCCCGCCCCGACCGCTCTGTGCCTGAGGAGCCGCGCATCCTATGGCAGGACGAGCGGCTTCTGTTCCTGCTCAAGCCGGCCGGGGTGGCCTCTCAGGCCGATCGAGACGGCCAGCCCTCCGTGCTCGACTGGCTGGCCAGGCAGGGCCACAGGTGCGACCCTGTCCACCGGCTCGACCGCCCGGTGGGTGGCGTCATGGTGTTTGGCCTCGACCCCGAGAGCGTGCGCCGGCTGTCGCGCCAGTTCGCCAACCGGGAAGTCCAGAAGACCTATCTGGCCGTCACCCGGCCAGCGCCCGAGCCGCCCGAGGGCGAGCTGCGCCACCTGCTCGCGCATGACCGCCGGCGCAACCTGGCCCGAGTCAGTCCGAGCGGCCGCCCGGCCGAGCTGACCTACCGGACGCTCAAGACGGCCGAGTTCCTGGCCCTGCTCGAGATCAACCCTCGCACTGGCCGGCCCCACCAGATCCGGGCCCAACTGGCCGCCATCGGCTGTCCTATCCTGGGAGACGCGCGCTATGGGGCCAGAAAGCCTCTCAAAGACCGCAGTATCGCCCTCTTCGCCAGTTGCCTCCGGTTGCTTCATCCGTTCAGTGGCCAGGAGCTCGAGGCTCGCTGCGCTCCCGAAGGCTCTCCCTGGAATCGTTTCGAGCCTTGAGGTGCGGGCCTGGGCCGGGAAACTCCGGCGGTCAGCTGGAGAACGAAGGCACAATTATAATGTGTTGAGCGTTACGTGCTGAAGGTCTTGCCTATCCTTCGGGGGCGCCTCCATACAAGTCTGCCGGCGCCAATCACTGCAAAACCTTCAGCACTTCACTCTAGCACAATCTGTTGGGCGTCGCGCAGCCGGAAAACCATGTCAAGGGGGTTCGTCTGGCCACCACAAGGGGGTTTGCGGCCGGACTTCTAATTCTCCCGCGCGCCAGAATCAAATCGCGCGGTACGGCGCCGCGCCAATTCCAGAAGCCTTCCACGGACAGCGCCCTACAGTCGCTGGTGCGAGAGCACCTCGATGTTGCTGGCCCCCGTGGTGTTGCTGTTCAGCTCCAGGTCGTAGACCACTTTGGAGGCGTTCTTGATGGTGATGTTCTTGCCGATGATCGAGCCCCAGACTTCGGAGGGCTCCAAAATGCCCTTGCTGGCATCGAACCTGCCCTGGAGCGTAACGTCGGCGTCGGGAGCGTAGAGGGTGAAGTAGCCCGAGGTGGTTCCGTCGGCCTTCTTGGCGGTTTTGAGGTTGACCGGCCCGGCTTTGACCGAGATGTCGAACATCGGCGGCTGGCCAGTGAAATTGATGGTAGCCCCATTGCCCATGTTGAAAGCGGTCTCGATGTAGACGGGCACCGGGTTGCTGACCCCCAGAATCGGATCCGTGGCCGGGTCGAGCACCTGGATGGAGCCGTCCACCAGGCTCAGGCTCTTGAAATTGTAGTAACCGGCTCCTCCGTTGACGAAGGTCACCTGCACACCCCCGTTCAGCACCACGTTCTTGTAGTTCCCGGGCGGCAGCACGTTCAGGCCCAGCCCCAGGTCGAAGCCGGGGGAGAGGTTCAGGTCGACCCCCAGGTCGGGGTCGGCGGGCATGACCACGGCGTCCGGCGGCGGGGTGGCCGGCCCTCGCGGGGGAGGCAGCACGACGGGGGCCAGCTCCCGGTCGCTCAGCATGGACTTCTGGCCGTCCTCCACCACCGCCCCGGCCTTGACCTGGAGAGCGTTCTTGGCTGCTCCGGGGCCCAGGAAGGCGGCTCCCTTGACGTTGGACAGGCTCTCTACGTTGATGGCGCCCTTGGTGTTGAGGTTGGTGCCGATGTTGCCGCGACCGCCGGCCGGCTCGAGCGTTCCCGTGGCCGAGCTGTACCAGGTGATGGTGCTGTTGTTCTCGATGTTGATAGTCTCGCGAGCAAAGATCGCATAGTCGTAGAGGCCGCTCGAGAGCCGCACTAGCATGCCGACCTGCCGCTGCGTGCCGTTGGAAGCCGTGCCGGTGGAGAGAATGTAGCGGTGGTCGGACGAGGGCAGGGGAACGCCGTTGGGGGCCACCGCCGGAGCCTGAAAGACCTGGGTGGCATAGGTGTCGTTCGTCCCCGTCACGGTGCCCGCGGCGCCGGCGTAGGCAGGATTCGCCTTCAAGCGCACCAAGGTGATAGTGACCCCGGCTTCGGCTGCGTAGTAGGCCCGCTCATTGAACACCTGCCGGCCGGCCAGGGCCAGGTTGCCCGTGCCCAGCATCACCACCGCGGCGGCCACCACCGTCAGGATCGAGAGCACCAGCAGCACGATCACGATGGCCACGCCTTGCGCTCTTTCACTGCTCATCCGTTCATCCTCTCAGAACCGGTTGTACATGTGGACCTGACCCTGGGCTCGAAGCTCGGTCACCTGGTTCGAGCTGGTATTCTCCGAAAAAATCAGCTGCACCCGCATGCAGTCGGCGGTGGGCCCGCCCCAGACCCGCAGGCTGCGGTTGAGGGGGTTCAAGGTTAGGTCCTCGGGCGTCTTCAGGTTGCGCGCCACCACCTTGAAGTCAGGACCGCTGAAGTTGAAGGCGGCGTAGGCTGGAGCGAGGGCAGGAGGCGTGGTGGTGGGAGCGCCCAGCGGCAGCTCGTCGCGCTCGAGGTTGGACCCATTGGATCGGTAGCAGACCCACTTCTGCCACTGCACGTGGCCGTCGGGAGCGTGCACCACCGGCCCGGCGTTGGGATGGGGGAGGCTGGCCGAGAGAAAGACCACGTGACTGGTGGGATTCTGTCGATAGTCCACCGTGCTGGCCCGCGAGTCTTGCAGCTCGGCCAGGATCTTTCTCAGGCTGAGGACCGACTCGTGCTGCACGTTCTGGTAGGCGCGAGCCTGCTGGAAGTAACGCAGACCGCCCACCATCAACAGATAGAGCACCCCCAGCATCAAAAGCAGGATGGAGGAGGCCACCATGACTTCGACGATGGTGCTGCCCCGTCTGGTCAAAAGTCCCCCACGAAGCCTACCAGGCGCACCTGTCGGTTGATGGGCCCTTCGCTCCAGGCCACGGTAACCGTCACCACCCGCACCTCGGGTTGGGCGTGGGCGGTCACCGCCACGGTGGTATTGAAGCTCACGGTAACCGGAGTGCCGTTCACGATCGAGGCTACGGGCACCACGTTATTGGTGGTGCCCAGGGGAACATTGTCATAGCCTCGGGAGATGTCCGACTCGAGCAGCTCGCGGGCCAGGTTGGTGGCCAGCGAGGTGTTCTTGGCCTGAGTGGTGGCCCGGTGCGAGTTGGGAAAGATCCCGAACAAGAGAAGCACCGAGATGGCAAACAGGCCCAGCCCGAAGACGACTTCGAGCAAGAGACTGACCCCCCGCCAGGGCAACAGGCGCATAATCGTAACTGTACCAAATGGAACCCCGCTATTCAACCAATGGTCCGTGGGTGGTCTCCCCTTAAGGGTGCTCAGGCTGCAACATTCGGACCTGCTGGAAGGCTTGTCGGGCTTCATCCCCCCTGCCGAGCTCCCGCAGACACCGGGCCAGGTGGTTCCAGGCCGAAGCCTGATCGGGCTTGAGCTCGAGCACCCCTTCCCAGGCTCTGGCCGCCTCTTCCCAGAGCTTGAGCGAGGTCAGGGTCTCGGCCAGGGCCAGGCGAGCTCCGAGCGAGGCCGAGTTGAGCTCCAACGCTTGCTCCAGGCAGGTCAGCGCCTCCTGTGAGCGTCCCAGGTGCCGCTCGAGGTTGCCCTTGGCAAGCCAGGAGATGTGGCTGGCGGTCGGCAGGCGTGTGGCCTGCTCGAGCCTGGCCAGAGCTTCCAGGTTCCGGCCCAACTCGCTCAGAACCCGGGCCAACTCCACCAGAACCTGCTCTTCAAAGCCCGCCATCCCGATCTCGGCCAGACGAGCCAGGATTGGCTCAGCCGCCCCGTGCATGCCTCGACCCATCAAATAGCGTGAGACCTGCCACAGCGTGGCCGGGTCCCCGGGAGCGTCCTCCAGGGCTTGCTTGTAGAGCTGCTCGGCTCGTGCGTCGGACTGGAGATCGGCCGAGCGGGCCATGGCCAGGCGCGCTCCGGGCTCGTCTTTGAGGGCTGCCAGGGCCCGAAAAGCGTCGGCGTGGCGCTGCATGCGGACCCAGGCCTGGGCGGCCCGGGTCAGGTTGGCGGGGGTGCGCTCCACTCCGGGCGCGAGCAGGGGCTCGGTTCCGCGCACGGTCAGTAAGAGCTCGCGGTTGAGGCTGTCCAGACCCGGCCGTCCGAAGCTCAGGGGGGCCATGAACTCCAGCATGGGGCGGTCGTCGGTGTTGAGCAGGTCGGTGGGCAACAGGGACAGAGCCGCGCCGCGGTCGAGCAGGTACAGGCCCGCCACCGATTCGGGGGCAAACAGCTCCAGGTTGGTCAGCGAGCGGCGCGCGTCGTGTGAGCCGCTCAGCACCGCCCGCACTCTGTCCAGGTCGAGCGCGACAGGCTTCTGGGAGCCGATCAGCAGGATGTCCCCCGGACCGGTCTCCCACACTCCCCCTTCGGGGAAGATCGCGTAGAAGGTGCAGAGCACCCGGGCCAGCTCGCTTTCGGAGATCCCGTAGAGGTGGAACCACTGGGCCATGATTCCGTCCGGCTCGAGGCGATCGCGGCAGGCGCGGTAGAACTCCAGCGTATACAGGCTGCCCACCCCGGCGATCCAGGGATTGGAAGGCTCACTGACGATCAGGTCGAGCTTCCCTTCGGCCGTGTGGACAAAGTTGCGCCCGTCGCAGAGGTGCAGCCGCACGCGGGGGTCCTCCAGCACCCGGCCGTTGTAGCCGGCCCACAGCTTGCCCGCCTCCACCACCGCCGGCTCGAGCTCAACGACGTCAAGCTGCTCGACCTCGGGAAAGTTGGCCAGGGCCCGCACCGTCAGCCCGGTACCCAGCCCGATCACGGCTACCCGGCGGGGGTTCTTGTGCAGGAAGCCGGGCACATAGCCCAGCAGGTTCTGGGTGCCCAGGTCGAGCGGGTGCAGCGAGGCGTCAACCTTGCCGTTGACCCGCAGGCTCATTACCCCCTCCGCGTCTACCTCCACGCTCACCGTGGAGGACAATCCGTCGCGGTAGAAGGCTGGCGCATCCGGGAGGGCAGCCCTGTCGTAAAGTCCCGGGCCCGACTGCAGGCGAGCCAGGTTCCATGGGGGGAGCCAGGCGATCCCCAGGCCGAGGGCCAGCGCCGGCAGCAGGGCCAGGGGGCGCAGCGTCACCAGGAGGGCGGCCGCCAGGTAGAGCCCGGCCGAGAGCTTGAGCGTGAGCTGCACACCCAGCTGAGGCATCAGCACCAGCCCGGTCAGGGCCGCTCCCAGAATACAGCCGGCCGTGTTGGCGCTGTAGACGCTGGCGAGTGATCGCCCGACCGGGCCGAGTTGGTGCACCTGTAGCGTGCTGGCCAGGGGCAGGGCCGCTCCCATCAGGAGGGTGGCCGGCAGCACGACCATGGCCGCCAGCATGGCTGCGCTGGAGAGCATGGTTAGCAGGCTCGGCGCGTGCATCGGCTTCACCTCTTCAGCCAGGAGGGGCATGAAGCTCAGGGTCTGGTAACTCAGCGCCGCCATCAGTCCGGTCAGAAGCAACATCGCCCCCAACTGGCCGCGGGTCGGGGTACGGGCGAAGCGAAACCAGCCCAGCACGGCGCTCCCTGCACCCAGGCCGACCAGAAAGACGGCCAGGGTGGTCGAGAACGCGTAGGTGGACGAGCCCATCACCAAAGCCAGCGAGCGGGTCCAGGAGAGTTGAAGCCCCATCGAGGCGACCCCGGCCAGGCCCATCGCCAGGCTGAGCCGCAGGGCCCGGACCGGCGAGGGTGGCTCGCCATTGCGCTCGGCCAGTGGCTCGGGCAGAAATACCGACAGGGCCCAGGCCAGCACCCCCAGCGAGAGGTTCAGAAAGGCCGTCGCTCCCAGCGCGATCGCCATGCCCAGGGCGGGCAGCATCCACCAGCCGGCCGCGCAGGCACCGGCACAGGCGCCCAGCGTGTTGGAGCCGTACAGGTGCGACAGGCCCATACCCACCGATTCCGGCTCGTCGGCCAGCATCCGGCTCATGATTGGCAGGGTGGCCCCCATGGCCGCGGTGGGGGGGAGGAGCACCAGCACGGCCCCCGCCGCTCCTGACCAGAAGCCGTAGCCATAGTAGAGGCGCTCAACCAGAGCCAGCAGGAAGGGGGAGGCCAGCGCCCAGCCCCCGATGGCCAGCTCGAGCTGCCCGTATGCTTTCAGGCACTCGCCCCGGGTGGTCGACCGGTCGGCCCGGCGCCCTCCCAGCAAGCTGCCCACTGCCAGCCCGAGCATGAAGGCGGTCACCACCAGGCTGAGGGCCCACACCGTGTGCCCCAGGGTCAGGCTGAGTCGGCGCGTCCAGAGAACTTCGTATACCAGGCTGCTGAAGCCCGAGCCGAAGAACAGAGCCAGAATCGCCAGCCGCAAGGCTTATGCCCTCCGTGCAAGAGTCAGAGCTCCACCGGTCCGCCGTGCATACGGTTGATCTTCCAGCCCGAGCTTTCCTTGACCAGCTCCCACTGCCAGGTGGGTCGGTTGCCCTGCTCGGGGGGCAGTACTTCGACCCGGGCCTGCTTACCATCCGCCATCCGGGGTAGGACCTGCCGATAGGGTAGCTCCCACTGCAGGTCCTGATCTTCCAGACGGTCGAGCAACTGCTTCTGAAAGGCGCCCTCGCTGAGCCCTTTCTTCGCTTCTGCCGATAGATAGCCGTACGAGAGCTTGAGGTTCTCCATGCGCAGGATCTGCAAAAAGCTCTGAGCCACCACCTCGGGAGCGGCCGTCTCTAAGGTCACCAGATGGCTCGAGGATGCGACCGTCTTCGGCCCCGGCGCCCGATAGCAGGTGCCGGTGACCAGAAAGAGCGGCACTCCAACGATGAAGACCAGCTGCCACCAGTTCAAGCGGGGTAGGGATGGAGGAGCCTTGGTCATTGGCATCAATTTCCGTGCCCCTCCTGGCCTTCCCTCCAGGGCCAGTCCTTGATGGCCTCGTAAGGGATGAGCTTACCGCCCTCGGTCTGCACCAGCTCACAGCCCGCCAGCCCGGCCAGCTCGCGAAGAAAGGCTACCATCTTCGGACCGGCATACTCGCATTCGAACCTGGCGTAGTCGGTCATGCCAAAGCGCAAGCGCGCTTTCCCGCCTCGAGCATCAGCAGCACTTGCACCGCCCGCTCGTGGACGTACGAGTTGCGCTGGTAATGGATGCGGTCAACTCCTCAAGGCCCAGCAAGCGGGATCTCCGAACTGTCGACGATGGAAAGATTTCGTGCTCCTTTGGAAGGCGAGATGCTCAGAAGATAGCAGTCGTGGCTCCAGATACAGGCCAGATCGGGAGTGAACGGTGGCGCAATCTTCCTGCGCAGCCAGGAAGACATCAAACCCCAAGATAGCGCCGAATCTCGGCTGCCACCGGCTCGGGGTCCTCCAGGTGCAGGTGGTGCCCGCCGGCCAGGCGCACCAGCTCCACCGGCCCCTGGAGCGCTTTGAGACGGCCCTCCACCACGTGCTCGTTGAAGCGCATCCCGTTCTCGGCCTCGATGATCAATGCCGGACAGGTCACCCGGCGGAAGAAGGCCAGAACCTCGGGCTCGGTGAGGCGCAGGCGCGACGGGGCCCGCAGACGGGGATCGTGTGCGAAGCTGAACCCTCCTGGCACCGAGACCACCACTCGCTCGGCCAGAAGCTCGGCCGACTCGCGGGAGAGCCCGCCGCGCGTGGAAGCGATTCGCTCCACCGCCTGCTCGTAGCTCGAGTAGATAGCCGGGGGTCGGGCCTCGAAGGCCAGCGCCCGGGCAAGTTGAGCGGGCGCGTCCTCGGCCAGGGACGTGAGCGGGCCCAGGCCCTCGATCAAGACCAGGCGATCAACCCGTTCGGGCACGGTGCCGGCCACCAGGGGAGCCACCCCCGCCCCCATCGAGTGACCCAGCAGGCTGAAGCGCTCCCAGCCCAGCCGGTCGGCCAGGCGCACCACGTCAACCACTCCGTCCACGAAGTAGTACTGCTCGCGATGGGGCGAGCGGCCGTGGCCGGGCAGATCCACCGCCACCACCCGCAGCCCGCTCAGCAAGGGGGCCAGCCGACTGAAGGTGCCGGCGTTGTCGAGCCAGCCGTGCAGGGCGATGAAGGGGAGCCCCTCGGCGGGGCCCCACTCGAGGGTTGCAAGCTCCATCCAGCGCGCTTCTCCGCAATTGCTTGGAACTCTTTCCCGACTCTGCTATCCTACCCGGGAGATGCCGCCCCCTGCCCCCCTCTCCCTGGAGCTCTCCTTCAGCCTGTTGGTCGCTCTTACGGCGGCTGGCTTCTTGCTGCTCGTCAAACGGGCCGGCGCAAGTCCTGTCAAGACTACGCTCTTCATGCTCTGCTGGCTGGCGGCCGTGGCCAGTCTGGCGGCCTCCGGCCGACTGCTCGACTTCGACCGTCTTCCCCCGCCCCTGTTCCTGCCCGTCGCTCTGGGGGGAGTGATCACGGTCGCGCTGGCTTTCTCGCGCTGGGGAACCCGGTTGGTGAAAGAGTTGCCCCTGGCGCTGCTGGTAGGCTCGCAGGCCTTTCGCCTGCCCCTCGAGCTGGTGATGCACCACGCTTACGAGGTGGAGGTCATGCCCGTGCAGATGAGCTACGAGGGGCTCAATCTGGACATCCTCACGGGTGCCACCGCACTCATCCTGGCCTTCTATCCGCGCCGCTTCCTGGTCTGGGCCTGGAATTTCCTGGGCCTGGCCCTGCTGATCAACGTGGTCACTATCGCCATCTTGTCCACCCCAATCCCGATCCGGGTTTTTACCAACGAGCCCGCCAACCTCTGGATCGCCACGGTGCCCTTCTGCTGGCTACCCACGTTCCTGGTGCCGCTGGCCCTGCTGGGCCATCTGCTGGTGTTTCGCAAGCTCACTTCCCGTCCTTCGGAAGGATAGCCGCCGCCGCCACGCCGGCCGCGAACCCGAAAAGGTGGGCCTGCCAGCCCACCCCTGGCTGCCCCGGCAAGAGCCCCGGCAGGGTGCCCGCGAAGAGCACCAGGCTGGCCACCGTCATGGCGATGGGGAGGGGCTTGCGCTCGAAGAGCCCCCGGGCCATGTTGTAGCCGATGTAGCCGTAGACCATGCCACTGGCCCCGATGCCGACCGCCCCCGTGGGGGCTGTGAGCCAGTAACCCAGTCCCGAGGCCACCGCGGTGATCAAGCTGACATCCCGGAATTTCTTGGGGCTCTGAGCGGCGATCATTCCACCGGCCAGGAGCATGCCCAGCGAATTGTTGGCCAGGTGATTGAACCCTCCGTGCAAGAAGGGGGCGGTGGCCACCCCCAACAGCCCCTCGGGGGAGCGGGGGAGGATGCCCAATCCGTCCAACCGGTTCCCCAGGGCCGTGTCCACGATCTCCGAGGCCCACATGGCGGCCGTCAGCCCTGCCGGGCCGCTCAGGCGGCCGGCCAGGTCCAGGCCGCTCTTTTCTCCGGTCTTTGCGGGCGAGCCCAGCGCGGTGATCTGGTGGGCGATTTCTACCGACTCGCGCGGCTCTTCAGGCTCCATGGGGGAGCGGGCCGGCTGAGGGCGGGGAGTGGTCAGGCTTGGACCGGTGGTCAGCGCAGGAGTAACAATCATCGCGCGGGAGCGTATTCATCTGCTGTGAAAAATGTCTGAAAGCAGGTCTCTCACACATCCTGCCCGCACCCTTCGCAACCCGGGCGATACGCGCCAAATTTCCCGGTACGGCCCCGGCAGGTGCGTATACCTACCTCCGAGACCCGTACCGCAGAATTTTCCCGGTAAACTGTTTGGGAGGCTCGAAGCAGCTCTCTCACGTCCACCGGCGCGTTCCGTCCAACGAAGTTAACGATTTGTTCATCCAGTCAAGGCTTTGTTAACCTCGTCTGCCTCGCTCGCGACACCTCACCGGGCTATGCTGGCAGCAAGGAGGATCTGTCATGACCCAAGTCGGCTCGTTCGCAATGTCCGTCTCCGTCGCAGGCGGCGCCCCTCAACCGCAGCAGCAGAACCCCGCCCAACAGCAACTGCAACAGATGATGCAGTTCATGACGGGGATGCTGGTGGGACGGATCGTGGCCCAGGCCCTCCAGAGCGGCGGGCAGCAGCAAGGCTGCCCGTGCTCGCAGCAGACCCCCAACTTTGGCCAGATGGGCGGCCAGATGCCCTTCGGTGCCCCGGGCCTGGCCACTCCGGGCTTTGGAGCCATGCCCGGCATGACCCCCGGCTTCGCCGCCCCCGGCCTGGCCACCGGAGCAATGCCCTTCGACCTGAACGGGGCCGCCCCGGGCCTCGCCTCCTCGGGCTTCCAGGCCACGCCCTTCCCGAGTCTTGCTACCGGAGGCTTCATGCCCGACATGGGCGCCTCGAACTCCCTGATGGCCGGTCTCCCCTCGCTCGGAATCGGCGGCTCGGCTGCCATGCAGGCCGCCCAGATGCAGATGCTCCATAGCGACCAGCAGCAGGCAATGACCATTGGAACCATCGGCGGCGGCTTCCCCAGCGGCTACATGGGCCTGCCCGGCTCGTTCTCGACCGGGATCAACAACTTCCTCGGGTAGTCCTCCGTGCTGCGCCGCCTGAAGGCGCTGTGGGACCTGCAGAAAATCTCCGATCGCGCCCGTCGGGGTGATCGCGTGGCCCTGGACGCGCTCTGTCGCCACTGTCTCGAGCACGACCTGGCCACCGTGCGCCGGAGCGCCCGCGAGAGTATCCAGCTCATGCCCGCTCCTCTTCAGCGCGAGGTGTTGCGCCTCTGGCCCGAGCTGGCCTCGCTCTTCCTGGGCGAGAGCACCTGGCAGTGGTCCCTGGAGCGCCAGTTCCTGCTGGAGGCCTGGCCCGAGGGGGTGCCGGCTCCCCCGCTGCGCTCGCGCAGCCCGGCCGAGGTGGCCGCCTACCGTCTGTTGACCGGCCAGCAGGCAGACCCCGACTGGGTGCTCAGACACTTCCCCAAAGCCACCCCGGCCGGGCGCCGACGGCTGCTGGCGCACCTTCGAAAGCTGGGCCTGGGCCATCTGGTCGGCCAGGGCTGGGATGAGCTTCCCCCTGAGCGGGCCCTGGCCGTGGCTCCTTGCGGCTGGGTTCCCGAGCTTCTCAATCGTATCCCTCCTGGCGACTCCTTGTTGGACCGCTTGCGGTCAGTAGTACCCGAAGGGGACCTGTGGCTGGAGTATCCCCGCCCCGTGCGCCAGGCCGCGCGAACCTTCCCCCATTCCGTCGGCTGGCTGGCCTTTCTGGGGGAGCTTTTGGCGCTGTGGGACGAGTCGGGGCAGCTCTGGCTCTGGTCCGGCGTCGAGGCGCCGCGCCGCCTGGCTCCCGACGCGCCAGCCGCCCTGCCGGCGGCCCTGCCGACCGCTCTGTTTGCCCTCCACAAGGACCGCAAGGCCCGTCTCTGGAGCGCCGGGCTGGAGTGGGAGCATCCCGTGCCTCGGGGCCTGGAGCGGGTGAGCGTCTCGCCGAACGGAAGCTTTCTCCTGGTCAGCGGCCCGGGAGGCTATCACCTGCTCGACCGGGCGGGCCGGCTGCTGCAGTCCGGCAAACAGACGGCCCACGGCTTCGGGGCTGACTCGGGCCACCTGGTGACCGAGGGGCGGACCTACCGGCTGCCCGGGCTCGAGCCGGCTCCAACCCTGGTTCCGCTGGTCCGGGCCGGCGATCCTCGCCTGCTGGCACTGCCCCGGCGGCAGGTGCGGCTGGTGCTGCCGGGCCGCACCATGAAGGTGAGCGGGGCTGCGGGGACCATGGCCCTGGACCCCTCCGGTCAGCGTCTGGCGGCCGTGCGCCGCTGCACCAGCGTCCACCTTTACCGCCTGGCAGGCGATGGTCGCGACCTGGATTCCCGGGTGGATTGGTATCCCCGCCCGGCTACCCCCCACGAGCGCTTCGCCCACCTCTTGTGGCGCTACCAGCGCCGCTACGAGGTGGTGCTGGAGGATCCCCGCCCTCAGCTCGAGCATGACATCGAGCTCGAGGACTGATCCAGGTCATCGCCCCATCGGCCGGGTTGTGCTTGAATCGACTCAAGATGAAGCGCATCCTCGTGCCCCTGGACGGTTCCTCCACCTCTGAGCAAGCCCTGAAGCTTGCGGTCGAGGAGGCTCGTCTGCACGAAGCCGAGTTGATCGTGCTGCACGCCATGTCCTTCCCCCGCGACCTGATGTGGCTCGACCACCTGCCCAGTCCTGGCGAGTGGGCCGAGCTGGCCCGCAGCGAGGCCGAGGACTACATGGACCGCGTGCGCAGCCGGCTGAGCGCCCAGGTTCCCACCCGAGCTCGGCTCGAGAGCGGACCAGCCGCCCGCACCATTGACGCCGTGGCCCGCGAGGAAGAGGCCGATCTGATCGTGCTGGCCACCCACGGACGCTCGGGCCTGCTGGGCGGAGTTGCCAGCAAGCTGCTGCAGCTGGCCCCCTGTCCCGTCCTGCTGGTGCCCATCAAGCCCGACCAGCCGATGGACAAAGTCTTCCGCGGCCTGTGCTGAGATGACCTGGATCATTACCGACCGGCGCCGCAGGCCTTAGGCTCGGAGTTGGAGGTGAGTTCGCATGCATCACGAGTTTGACCGTCGCCACCCTGTGGAGATCCCCCCCGCTCTGCTGGCCGAAGCCCCGGAGTGGGCTTTCCGATTGTTGCACAACGTTACGTTCCTGATCGGTCGGGTCAACGAGTTGGAAGGCGAGGTGGGCAGCCTGCAACGGCGCCTGGAATCCCTGGCCACCGCTCAGGATGTCATGGCCTCGGGTAGCATTCCTGGCGAGGGCTGAGCGCTCACGCTGGAGGTAGCATGTTCTGCGTCAGTTGTGGACACGCCCTGAAACCCGACGACCGTTTCTGCGAGCAGTGCGGAACCGCCGCCGCCCCCGAAGGGTCCGAGTCATCGGGCTGGAAGGACCCGGTGCTGGCCTCGGTGGCTGATCTGCCCGGGCCGTCGAACGGGCTTGCCGTATCGCCAGCCCCCGTCTCAAGGGCCCCGGCACCCGGATCCTCGACCCTTGCGCCGCCCCCGCCCCTGCCGGTCTCGCCCCCGCCGGCTCAGGCCGGACTGCCCCCCTCTGCGCCCCCGCCCCTGCCGGTCTCGCCCCCGCCGGCTCAGGCTGGACTGCCCCCCTCTGCGCCGCCGCCCCCGCCCCTGCCGGTCTCGCCCCCGCCGGCCCAGGCCGGACTGCCCCCCCGGGTCTCGCCCCAACCGCCACAGGCCGGACGGACCTCGCCACCCGCAGCCCGTCCGGCCAGCCCCTCACCGGTGCTGACCGCTCTGGTGGCCGGACTGGTGGTGCTGGCCGTGCTGATGGGCGGCGGCTATCTGGCCTACCGCTTCCTCCCCCCGCTGCTGGCATCGTGGCGCTCGTCTGCCCCTTCGACCCCCACTCCCACGGCAACCCTGACCCCTACCCCGACTGCCACGCCAACGACCACTCCCCAGCCGCCGCCCGAGCAACAGTCGACCGTGCCCCCGCTCGAGGCCTTTGCCGGCGAATGGACCAACCCCGAGACTCCCGGGCACCGTCTGCGCCTGACCTTCGAGCACGGGTCCCTGGTGGCCCAGATTCCCGAGGAGAATGCCGTCGTGCGGCTGTCCAGGCTCGACCCGCAAGACAGCGTTTTGCACGGCTCCTACAGTCCCGCCGACCAGGACAGCGTGCTCATGACGGCAGAGCTGTCGTCTGATCGCACCCGGTTAACGATCACCCTTTCCCCTCCCCAGAGCGAGTTCGAGAGATCCGTGCTGGTTCGGCCCGAGAGCCTTCCCGACACTCCAGGCATCGAGGAGATCGACCGCTCGGACCCTGAGTCCTACCTCCCGCTGCTCCATCAGCGCTTTACTTATGAGGTGAGCTATCCTGATGGAGACAGCGGACCCCTCGAGGTCGTGACTGGCAACCTCGATGGGCAGATACCCCGAAGCGAGCTAGAGACCGCGACCAGCCGGATGTATCCCGACTCTGGTCCGCGAGTTGAGGTGTATCACTACCTGCGCGACGAGACCGGTGTGCGCCGGGTGCTGGACTCTGACCCCCAGACTGACGAGATCTGGCTGCCCGCCAGGGTGGTCAGCGGGACAAGCTGGAAGACCGAGAGCTGGTTCTGCAAGATTCTGCTCATGCAGGCTCCGGTCGACCTGGGGTTCGTCCAGCTCAAGTGCCTCAAAGTGCAGCGTGACAATCCCGCGGTGGGAGTCTCCGAGATCGCCTACTTCGCGCCCGGTTACGGCGAGGTGCTCGTCAAGCTCGACGGGATGGAGGCCAGAAAACTGCTGCGAGTCGAGAGCCTCGATCCGCGGGAGGCTGACGACCGGGTTCGCGAGCACAGCCCCCGGCTCGAGGAGGTCAAGCGGCGCCATCCTCGGTAGAGGTTTGTTCAGCGCTGCCCGACAGTTCAAGGCTCACCTGGGTGCTGCTCTTATACGATGCGGTGCATCCGCTGTGCCTCTGCTTGAGCTTGCGGATGACACGCAGAGACTGCATCCAAACGTGGCTCTTCGGGATCTCGGCGTTCTCGGCGGTTTTATTCATAGCGCGTCGTCATCAGGGCTGCGACACCGCCGCTGACGCGTGCCGGGCGGTGGTGGGCGCCTTTCAAATCCAGGTAAAGGACCGACAAAGACCGACCGAAACCGGCAGGGGTTGACCTGCCTGGTCCGAAGCCCCGCTCGTTCTGACGGGGCCTGGGGCCACGCGTCCACCAATCTGAGAGGAATGTGTTCATGCAAAGAGCAATCAAAATGCTGCTGTTGCTTCTAGTCGCAGCCTGGGTGACCGGATGCAGCAGTGACGAGTTTGTCGATGTCGCCGGCGGGAGGGTTGTCGTCCCCCCGCCCGCCCCGCCCGGCCCCGGAGTCACTCTGAACGCGATCGCGGTCACCCCTGATGGCGTGGGAGTGGCTCCGCGCCAGACCCAGCAGTTCGTCGCCACGGGGACCTTCAGCGACGGCAGTACCCAGAACCTGACCAGCCAGGCCACCTGGACCAGCTCGGACGCGGCCATCGGCACGGTGGACCCGCTGGGCCTGGCCACCGCGGTGGCCACCGGCACCACCACCCTGACGGCCACCGTGGGCACCATCAGCGGCTCGGCCAACTTCCAGGTGGTGGGCAGCTCCACCATCACCGTCAACCACATCCTGGTGGCGGCCCGGGCCATCCCCGCCAATGTCACCACCGTGCGGGCCACCGGCCTGACCGAGCAGGGCGTGGTCGTGTTCGGTCCGGAAGACCAGCCGATCGCGGTGCAGAACGTTTTCACCGGCGTTCCCATCAACGTCACCTCGTTCCGCCTTGAGTACTTCGCCAACGGTACGCTGGTGGGCACCTTCATCGTCGCCGTCACCCTGACCGAGGGCGGCAACTTCGTCATCAACGACCCTGACTTCACCGACGCCGCCCCGGCGGCGACCTCGCTTCGCTTCCTCAAGAATCCCGTCAACGGCATCCCCGGCCAGCCTCTGGTGCAGGTGGACGTACAGGTGCTCGATCAGTTCGGCAACCTCTTCACCACCCCGGTGAACGTGACCCTGGCCCTGGGCACCAACCCGGCCGGCGCCACCCTGGCCGGCACCCTGACGCAGGCCAGCGTCAATGGCATGGCCAGCTTCAACGACCTCTCCATCAACTTGGCGGGCGCGGGCCTTCAGTTCCTGGCCAGCGCCCCCACCCTGGCCAACCGGCTCTCCCAGGCATTCGATGTGCGCTTGCCGGACGACCCGGTCGACTCCGGCCAGAGCTTTTTGACCTATCTCTACGGCAGCATTCCTGGCGTGGCCGTGATCCTTCCCCCCGCTGCCACCTGCCTTTGGGACCTCACCTTGGCCATGACTCTCAATGATGGCTTCGAGGATACCTGGGATGGCGCCATGAATGTGAGCGTTGGCGGAGTCATTTTCCCCTTTGACCAGAACTACCTCGGGCTCTCCTTCCTGACCCCGCTCCTGACCCCCCCGGGTCCCGGGGTGGGCACCCAGCGCCCGGCCGTTGTTGGCATCTTCAGCGCCTTCTTCGCCCCGGTCGTGTTCAATGGCATCTCGCAGACCATCGACCTGACCGGCTCGGCGGCTCCCATCAACCTCACCTGGACGGATGAGGTGATCGGGGGCAGTACGATCTTTGGAGCCGAGCCGTTCAACTACCAGGTGGTCATTCGCGACACCAGCGGAAACCTTCTGGCGACCGCCTTCACGAGCGGCGTGCCCTTCGGTCTCACCAACCAGACCTTCAATCTGGACGCCTTTGCAGGCCAGACCATCGTGATCGCCTGGGAGGTGACCAACTATACTCCGGACGACGACCAGGACCATGCTCAGCTTGACGCCGTCTCCATCCTGGATGGCTCGGGCACGGAGCGCGTCACCAACGGAAGCTTCGAGACCGGCAACCTGAATGGCTGGACGACCACCGTCAACCCTCAGTCCCAGAACATCATGTCGGCGGCACGCAACGTCAACGGCCTGGACGTGACCCGCACGGTCTACTCGCGGCCCGATCGCCCCTGGATGCGCTACTACGATGAGTTCATCAACAATACCGGCGCACCCATCATGACCACCATCCAGTACCGCAGCAATCTGGGCTCGGACGGCAACGGAGTCAGCGTCCTGGTCCCCAACACCGGCAACCAGGCCGTGGTCTCCAGCGATACCGATGTGGAGGATGGCGACAGCGATCTCGGGTTCGTGTTTGGGACGGGTGCCACGCTGGTGGCCTTCACGCCCAACACCGGCGACATCGACTGGGACTACACCGTCACCGTCAACCCGGGTGAGACCATCGCCTTCTGCATCTTCGTGCTGCAGGACGGCAACCGCGGCCTGGGCGCTTTCCCCACCCGGCTCGGCAACGAGGCGGTCGACATCGTTACCAACTTCCGTCGCAATCCGATCTTTCTGGACGGCCTGAGCGCCGCCCAGCAGGCCCGGATCCAGAACCTGTAGTCCTTCAGGCGACGACAGGAGCGGTCGACCCTTCAGCGACGACAGGAGCGGTCGACAAGAGACGGGCGGCTCGGGCAACCGGGCCGCCCGTCTCCTATTGCTTTGGCACCACCCGCAAGAGCGGCACCTGCTGCACCTGGGCCAGGCCCCGTCGCACCAGCTCCTCCAGCGCCGGGGTCAGGCGCTGGAGCTGGGTGTACTCCCCTCCCACCAGCCGCACCAGCACCCCCGCCAGCTCGGCCGAGCCCAGCCCCTTGTGCAGTGTCTCGCGCAGACGGTGCAGCGCCTCCTGCGGGGGCAACCCGTCCGGCAGCTTGTAACCCGGATCGCGCAACACCAGGCGCACTGCCTCCAGATGGCAGGCCAGCTCCTGCTCGGCCAGGGCTTGCTCCAACTCGCGCACGCTTCGTTCCACCGGACGTACCGAGGCCGCGCCTCCCCAGGCCCCGCCCGGACGCGGCAGCGAGGGCCCTGGCACGCCCGCGGGCGGCGCCTCGGCGTGCGGGCGCAGCGGTCCGCCGGTGGCCGACATGATGCCGTCGAGAGGCATGAGCACCGGGCCGCGGGTGCTCTCCAGGAAGGCCACCGCGAACAGGTGGTCGGGGCGATCCACCCGTCCGAGATCGAGGGCCCAGCCGGTGCCCACCAGGGCGGGCACGCCGGCGTGGCGCAAAAGCTCCACCAGCATGATGTTCAGCTCGTAGCACACTCCGTGGCCGAGCTTGCCGGGCGAGCGGCGGGCGTGCAGCACGGCCAGGTGGTGGTTGCCCTGTCCGGGGGGCAAATTGGCCAGGCGCTGGCGCGCCTCGGGGTGCTCGAGGTAGTCGCGGTCGTAGACGTAACGCTGCTGGACCATCTCCTCGGCCGCCAGGGCTCGTTCCCACGGGGTCAGCTTGCGCACGCTTTCGAGCCACTCGCGCGCCTCAGCCGGCAACTCGGCCAAAGGCAGGGTGGGGCGCAGCCAGGCCGGGGGCGCTTCGGGAACTCCCCCGGTCAGCCGGGGCGGATCCAGCACCTCCACCTGGTAGCGGAAGGCTCCCGAAGTGCGCAGCCGCACCCGCAGCTCGTAGCCGGCCGCGCGCTCGGCCCCCGCGAAGGGCACCGGTCGGGTGAAGAAGGGCAGCGGCAGGCGGTTCACCCCCGCCTCCAGTTTGCCGTTGAAGCTGATGCTGCGGCCGGTGGGCTCGCCCTCGGCCAGGCCCGCCAGGTAGAGCGGATCGGCCGGCAGCCAGCGCTGGCTGCCGGGGTCGAAGCTGCCCGACAGGCAGTGCAGGGCGTACACGTAGGGGCGGGGCACTCCGGGAGGTTGATAGTCCAGGCCCACCGGCGGGATCCTGGCGGCCAGCTCGGCCAGGCGCGCGCGGGTGCCCCAGAACTGGGTGCCGATGCCGGTCATCGGGGCGAAGGGGTTGCCCCCGGTGGCCCAGGCGGGCAACTGGCTGGCCAGTCGGGCCAGCTCCTGCTCGGTGGCCGGGGGCTGCTCCTCGGAAGGGGTAGTCAGCTCCGAGAACCAGCCCACCAGCCGGTTCCAGAGGGTGGGCTCGCCGGGCTCCTGGGCCGGGGGCGCCGGCTGGCGGGCTACCATGATCGGCACCGGCGGAGGAGGCGTCTCTACCGGCGCCGGTGGGGTCTTGATGCTGTCCAGCGAGGGGGCGCTCAAGACGTCGGTGAGGGCCTGGCGCAGCTCTTTCGATGGTTCCTCGACGCCCGCCAGCAGACGCTCCACCGCCTGCTCCACCGTCAGCCCTGGTGGCAGCTCCTGCCAGCGAGCCGGATCCAGCTCGGGGAAGCGGGCCGCCAGCCGGCGCTCCAGGCCGAAGTCGAGCACCTCGCTGATGCGCTCGCCCACCCGATCCACCGGCTCGTCCTCGCCTCGCGGGAAGTGGCGCTCGTCGAGGTAGGCGTCCATGGCCTCGCGGCTGACCAGGGGCAAAAGGATCTCCAGGATGTCCACCAGCTGCTCTTCGCCCGGGCCCTGATACACGCAGGGCAGCAGGCCCTGGGCCAGCCCCGTGAGGGGGGCCTCGGGCCGCTCGGCCAGGGAGGCGTCCACCAGAAGCTCGCGGGCGTCCGGGTGATAGGCGCCTCGCGCCTGCACCGGCACCGAGCCCACCCCTTCCAGCCGGTAGGTCACCTTCAGTCCGGCGATGGCTCGGATGCGCCCGCTCTGAGCCACCGGCCGCAACCGCTGCTGATCCACCCAGTGGTCGGGCGAGAGCTGCGTGCGCTGGCGGCGCACCCGCTCGAGCACTCCCACCAGCGAGCGCAGGGCGGTGCGCAGCCGGGCGATCCCCGCCGGGCACTGCTCGGTCACGTCCTGGCCGCCCGCCCCCAGCTCCACCGTGAACCCATCGCGCAGGCTGGGCAGGCCCATGGCGGCGTGGAAGGCCTCCACCTCCTCGCGCCCCTCCACCGGGCCGGCCCAGGCCACATAAAGCTTGCCGGCCTTCTCGAAGAGGCGCTCCAGGGTGGGGGTGTCAGAGCAAAACAGCCCCGGGTGCTCAGCCGCGAGCAGCACGCGCTCGCCCCCCGGACGCTGCTCGGCCAGGATCACGGCCAGGGCGGGATCCACGGGATTTGGCCCCAGGTTGCTCAAACGCCGATAGCAGGCCAGCAGCATGCGAGCCAGGGGGCGCTCCTTGCGCAGCTGATCGCGGGGGCCGTCGGCCACCTCCTGCAAGAACTCGCGCACCACCTGGGGCGAGATCTCGCCCGGGATCGAGAAGGCCCGGCACAGCTCGGGGCAGTTGGCATAGCCGCGCTCCCAGTAGCCGCGGCGCTCGCCGAAGAGAGCGAAGGCGTGGGTGCCCAGCACCCGGTTGGGGGCATACCACTGGCCGTCGTCGGTGTAGACCCAGCGCTTGTTGGCCAGCCGGCGGCGCAGCTCTTCGGGGCCGACCTGGCCCTGCACCAATCGCGCTTCCAGCCACTGGTAGACCCGAAACGAGACGGCTCGCTGCTGGTCCAGGTTGGCCAGCACTGCTTCCAGCTCCACCGACGTGCGCAGTCCCAAGAGGCTCATCAGCTCGTCGCCCAGCAGGGCGGCCAGAGCGCGGTCGGGATAGTGGCGGGGATGATCCCCGATCAGCGCCTCCACCTCGGCGTCCGGCAGATAGAGCTCAAACGGCCTGCGGGGAGCCCCCAGCCCGTCGGGAAGCCAGGGATCGTGCTTGAAGTTGCTCACTTTATCCAGCCAGGAAGGTCCGTGGCGGCGCACCATCACGCTGACCAGCCGGGCCAGCCCGCGGGCCGTCTCGCTGCGTCGGGGGCGCGAGAAGACCGCCACCAGGACGCTCATGGGGGGGATCTCGGCCAGCTCCAGGTGGCGCACCAGGTCGGGCTCGTAGCGGGTGGCCAGCAGGTAGTCGCCCGTCTCGAAGACCTGGCCCAGCGCCTCCTCCAACTCGCTGTCCGAGCGCACCACCTCGTGGGCGGGGCGGTAGCGCCCGCGCCGGTCCTCGAGCGGGAAATCGTTGCCCAAAAGGCGACGCACCTCGGCCTGGGGACGATCCTTCAAGGTCTCTTGCAGAAAGTCGAAGAGCTGCAGCGCCCGTTCTTTCTGCCCGGTGGAGGCGGCCTTGCGGTAAGCCGGCAGCACGTGCACGCCCACCAGCTCGTCGAGTTGCGGCAGGCCGACCCCCAGCTGGCGCTTGAGAACGGCCCGCAGCTCGGCGGGGATCTCTTCGTGGGGGCGCCAGTCCACCCCCAGGTCGGGCAATCGCTCTTCCAACACCAGCTGATCGGCCGCCAGCAGCGACCCGTTCTCGGTGCGCCAGAAGGGGTGCTCGGTCAGAAGCTGGCGGGCCGGGCCCGAGGAGAACACTTCCCCCTCGCGCTGCAGCAGCAGTCGATAGAAGCGCTGGCGCCGGTCCTGGTCCGAGAGCCACTCGCGGGGAGGCAACTGGGCCAGCCCGGAGAGCACCTGCTCCACCGGCAGGACGGCCAGGCCCAGCTGCTCGCGCAGATCGAGCGGGGTGACCTGGCGGCGGGTTGCCCAGGGCAACAGCTCCAGGGCCTCGGGGTCGCAGTAAGTCAGCCGCTCGATGCGCAGGCAACCGGTGCCGTCCACCAAAGGGGCCCCCGGACCGGGGCCCAGGTAGCTGGCCACCCGCATCACCCGCTCGGGGCTGTTGAGGAAGTCCGGCTGCTCGGACAAGACCTGCCCCGGCCGCGAGCGTGAGAAAACCTCTTCGCGCACCACCTCGCGAGCGTCCAGCGGACGGGCCAGGCGGGGCAAGAGCTCGGCCGCCCGGGGCAGCAGCAGGCGGTTCTCCAGCTGCTTGCGGTCGGGGAAGAGCTCGAGCACGCTCTCGTCGATCAGGGCCTCGCGCGCGCTGGTGCGGCCCCCATTTCGTGTGGGCCACAGGCGCAGGCTCTCGAAGTCTCCCCCCGGCAGGGGATCGACCGCGAACAGCTCCAGAAAGAGTAGCAGCTTCTCGGGGCGGAGCAGTGCTGCGGGTGGGTTCCGGCGATAGACCTCCAGCGCCTCGCGAGTGCCCCTGGCTTCCTGGAGCACCTTGCGGGCTCCGCTCTCGAAGTCGGGGTGCAACAACCGCAGCTCGCCCTCCAAGAGCGGCTGCCAGCGCTCCTCGAAGAGCTGCACCTCGCGCAGCGTACCCGGCTTCCCGCTGCGGTCGTAGAACAGGCTCAGCTCCTGGCAGTGGGCCGCCTCGGCGGCCGAGAGCTGGCGGGGGTCGAGCCAGTCGAGCACCTCCAGGGCGTGCTCGCGCTCGAGCGTGTGGCCCACCAGGTCGAGCAACAGGTCACCCGGCTTGAGGCGCGGGACGCGCTCGAGCTGGCCCAGCTTCAGCAGCAGCCTGGCTCCCGGGCTGGCCTCATCCAGGAAAGGTCGCTGCAGCGGCCCGCGGTAGAGCTTTCGCAGGGGCTCGTCGGCCAGGCAGAGCTCGCTGAGGGGCCGCACCTGGCCCTGGTGGTCGGCCATCCGTCCCCACCCCAGCAAGCGGTTCACGGCCGCCGTGGTCAGCTCGTCGGAGTGCGCGAGCAAGAACTCCAGGGCCTCGGGCAGGTCCAGTCGGCTGACCAGCTCGTCCACCCCCACCGGCTCGGGGGTCAGGGCTCGCACGTGCTCGTAGTCGGTCAGGTCGGGATGGAGCATGCGGTGGCGGGGCAAGAGCTCGGCCAGCTCGGGGTGGGTGGCCCGGCGCACCTCGGCCAGCGAGCCCAGCTTGCCATGGCGGTCGCGCCAGAGGGGCATGCGAGCGAGCTCGCGCAGGGCCCGCTCGCTGACCTCCTGCCAGCCCTGCTCGAGCAGCTCGTGGGGGATCTCGTCCAGGCGGCCGGCATTCAAATCGCCGACCAGCACGCCGAAGTCGAGCGACACCGGACGCCAGGCCGGCATGGGCCGATCCAGGAGCGGCCGCTTGCCGCGGTAGTGCGCGGCCACGGCCTCGTGGCCGGGCTGTACCGCGCCCGTCCAGTCGTCGGCCACCAGGGCCAGGGGGTGGCGCTGGTCGTCCTGGCAGGGGAAAAGAGGCAGCCGGCAGGCTCGCAGGCGCACCTCGGGAGCGGCCTCGCTCAAGACTTGCAGGGCCAGGTCGGGATCGGCCACCGGCATGCCCTGCTCCAGGTCCTGCACCAGGTCGGCCGCCGTCAGCCGGCGCGCCCCCTGCTCTTCGAGGAAGCGGTGGCCGTCGAGCCAGGCCGGGGCGAAGCGCTCGGGCGGATAGAGCCGGCGCAGCTCGATCGAGCCCAGGCAGACCTCGGCCGGACAGCGCCCCCCCGGCAGCAGCCCGACCCGACTGACGTCGCGCCCGGCCAGCAGGGCGAAGAGCTTGTCCCAGCGCGGGTCTTCCTGCCAGGGCGGAGGCATGCTGGCGAGCAGCTCCTCGATGCCGAAGAGGGTTACTCCCAGCGTCTTCTCGGCCACCTCGCGCCGGCGGCCCTCCAGCGAGCGGTGGGCGGGGTCGAGCGCGAGGGCGGCGATCTCGGGGCTGGTCAGCCACAGCTCGGCGGGACGTTTCCCGTCCAGGCAGGGGATGTTCGCCAGCGCTCCTCTCAATGCCCCGGGCAGGAAAGCGTAGACGCCGCTGGTCTCGCCGGGCAGGGGCAGCACTTCCATCAGGTCGGCCCGGGCCGCCAGCCGGGCCAGGGCGGCCGGCACGTGGGAGAGCACCCACTGGTTCCAGGCCGAGTCGGGGTGGATCCGCTCACGGTCGACGGGCAGATCGAAGTGCCCGTGAATCACGAAGCGAAGGCCCGTGGGCTCGGCCGTGGGGAGATAGCTGTAGACCGTGGGCGCGCCGGGTGGGGGAGGGACCGGCTTTCCCTGCCCGTCGAGATAGGCGCCCACCAGCAGCCGGGTGCGGTCGGGACGGCCCGCCTCGCGCTCGATCTCGTGGGTGACGTGGACGCTCTCGTCGAGCAAGAAGGCCTGCTCGCCCACCCGGTCGCCCTGGCGACGGATGGTGTGACCCTCGCCCAGGTCGATCTCTTTGAGGTTGGTCAGCGTCAAGAGCAAAACGGGGTCGAGCTGGCTTCGAAGCAGGCCCGGCAGCTCGGGGAAGGGCTTTCGCAGGGGCAGCGTGAGGGTGGTTCCGGGGGTACCCGGATGGGCGATGCGGCGAGGAATGGAGACGTCCACGATCTCGAAGGCGTAGACGTCGGAGACGATCTGGGGCCGTTCGGTGACCTCGTAGACCGACTTGAAGCCTACCCCGAAGAAGCCGATCTGGTTCTTGCGCTTGGTGGTCTGGCCGATGGAGGTCACCCCCACCAGGTCGCGCAGGTCGAAGGGCAGCCCGTCGTGCCAGACCTCGATGCGGTCGCTCTCAAAGCGCACCCGGAAGGTGCTGGCCCGGGCGTCCTCGGCGTTCTGCAAGAGCTCGAAGAGAAAGTGCCCGGGCTGGGTGTAAACCCGGCGCGAGAGCAGCTCTTCGGCGTGGCTCAGCGATACCGCTTTGGGCACGCTGGCCAGCTGCTCGATGGCCTGGTGGGCCAGCTCGGTGCGCCTTGGCTCGAGATGCGCGAGCTTCGGGATAGCCCGCGAAGGCACCAGCGCCAGGGCCCGCTCGGGCGGGTCTTCCTGCCGGCACTGGCGCTCGATCTCCTCGAGGTAAGCCTCGTAGGCCTCCGGGTAGTGCTGCTTGAGCTGGCGGTCGAGGATCGCCAGCACCGCCAGACGCTCGAGGGGCACTCGTTGCAGGGCTTCGTGCAGCACCTCGCGGGGGGCTACGGTGCTCTTGAGGACTTTGAGCAGCGACGTCTCCGGCCAGTGGATCAGCTCGCGTGCAAAGAGCTCGGTGTTGGCCTGCATCAGCCCGGGACGGCTCGACAACCAGGCCAGCGGCGTGGGGTCGGGCAGGTCGGCGCACTGCGCGAGCAGCTTCGCCAGCGGCTCTCCCCGGTCCAGGGCTTGCTGCAGCGCTTTCTGCTGCTCGGCCAGGGGCAGGGTTTCGAAGTCCGGGCTCATCGCTTGCCCGCCTGGAGCATCTCCACCGAGCCCTGGGCAAATTCGGGGCGGCTCACTGCTTGAGGCGGTTGGTGGCCAGCAGGGCCCAGTAGCTCTCGGGGTCGGTGCCGATGGCGGCCAGGTAGAAATCGCGCGCTGCCGACCGGTCGCCCAGCCCGGCGGCCAGATCGCCCGCCAAAAGGCTCGGCTCTCCCGCCGGGTAGCCGCTGTCGAGGCAGCGCTGGAACTCGACCAGGGCCCGGCGAGGCTCGCTCCGGGCGTGCCACAGGTAGGCTGTGGCCATGGGGCGGAGGAAACGACAGCGGGGAGACTCGTACGGGAAGGGGCGGCTGAGGATCTCCTCGGCCTCCTCCAGCACGTTGCAGCGAGCCAGCAATGAGGCCCGGTTGAGCTCGACGTCGGCCTGGTAGATAGGGGGCAGCTCGCGGAACTGCCCGCGCGAGAGCGAGTCGAGCGCCCTTTCGACCTGGTTGGCCTGCACCGCCTGGCGGGCCAGGGCCAGGTGCAGGGCGGTGGCCACCACCACCTGGCGCGACTTGCGCCGACCGGCCTCCTCCAGGGCCCGGGCCGCCTCCTCGAAGCGGCCCAGGTCGAACAGGCAGGCGGCCCGGTTGATGAAGAGCAGCATCTCGCAGTCTTCCGCTCCGGCCGCCTGGGAGGGAGCGCCGCGCCATTCGGTCACCTCCAGCCCGCGCTGGTAGCGTCCCCGGTAGTAGAGCGAGGCGGCATAGCAAGACTGCAGCAGGGGAGCAAAGGGACCCGCCCTGTCTAGCTTGGGAGAGACCCGCTCCCACTCGCGATCGACCTCGGTGTAGCGGGCCGAGCAGTGCAGCGCGGCCATCAAATTGCCGCGCAGAATGATGCGCAACTTGGGGTTGAGCGTCAGCTGGGTGGCCAGCCGGAACCAGTGGGCGGCCGATTCGGGCTTGCCGGCGTGGTGCAGCGACAAGCCCACCTGCTGCACGCCCAGGAGACTGGTGAGATAGCTGGCCCCGACGAAGAGGCCCATAAGGAACGGATCCACTGAACTCCTTGCCTTGACTAGGTCAAGTTCCGATGGATTCTGGGCTGCTCGGCTGGAACCCTACCATCTTGCGGATGTAGACATCGCTTTGACGGTTGGGGAACTCGATTGCGTGGGCCCGGAAGCTCTTCAGGATGCGCAGGTTGAGCCGGCTCTCCAGTGTCTCGGGGCTGCGCACATCGGCCTGGTTCCAGACCCGCAGCTCGAAAACCAGCCCGTCCGTGCCGAACTCGTGCAGCAGCACCTTGGGGTCGGGGTCCTTGAGCACCTTGTCGTCCTCCGCGGCCACCTCCAGCAGCAGCCGCTCGACCAGCGTCTCGTCCGAGTCATAGCCAACCGAGACGAAGACCGAGAACCGGACGGTGGGATCTTTCAACGTCCAGTTGATCACCCGGTTGGTGACCAGCTTGTTGTTGGGGATGATGTGCGACTTGAGATCGTTGGTCACCAGCGTGGTGGCGCGATAGCCGATGTTGGTGACGTTGCCCACCACCCCGTCCACCTCCAGGCGGTCGCCCACTTTGAGCGTGCGCTCGAATAAGAGCAGCAGCCCCGAGAAGAAGTCGGTGACCAGGAAGTTCAGCCCGAAGCCCACCCCTACTCCCAGCGCGCCGGCGAAGAAGTGCAGGGCGGTAAAGTTGATGCCGGCCTCCTCGAAGACCGCCATCATGCCGACCACGATCAGGAGGTAGCGCGTGATGGTGCCGATGGCGTGGCCGGTGCCCTCATCCAGCCTGGTCCGGCGCAGAATGCGGGCCACCACCAGCCGGGTGATGAGGTCCGAGATGACCAGCACCACCAGAAAACCGACGGGCAGGTAGAGCAGCATCTCGGGCGTGATCGCGAGCTGGCCCAGGTGGAAAATCGGCTGCTTGAGCCAGTGGGACATCCGCCCCTGTTTGCGGCCGGCGGTCTGTTTCCCTGGAGCCCGTGACGAGACACCACCTGCAACGCCTCCGGGGCCGCTACGCCTGAAATGCCCCGGTACGGCCCTGGCAAGTGCGTAAACCGACCTCTCAGTCCCGTACCGCCAAGACTCCCCCGTAAACCCCGACCCGTCCGCCCCGAGCCCCGTCGCGCCTACCCTCTCCCTCTCGGTGGGGCGCTCGTGAGCAGGTCCCGCCCCCGCGACCTCTCGCTCTCCTGGCCGTGTGCAGACGCCGCCCGCTCGCCCCCTCCAGCCTCGTGAGCAGACATCCATCGCATGCTATACTCCCCCGCATGCCTCCCGTTCTGGCTCTGGTGCTGGGCGTGGCCGCCGTCTCGGGGGCGGCCATCCTGATCAAGCTATCGGCGCTCAACCCCCTCACGCTGGCCAGCTGGCGTCTGGGCCTGGCGGCCTTGGCGCTGCTGGTGGTGCGCCGCCGCCTGCGCATCGACCGCTGGGCCGCTCTGGCGGGTGTCTTCCTGGGCCTCCATTTCGCGACCTGGATCGCCTCGCTGCGCTACACCACCGTGGCGAGCTCGGTGGTTCTGGTCACCACCAACCCTATCTTCGTGGCCCTGGGATCGGCTCTCTGGCTCAAGGAGCGCGTGACGCCCAGGCTCTGGCTGGGCATCCTCCTGTCGGTGCTGGGAGGCCTGGTCATCGCCCTCTCTGACCACGGCGGGCCGGCCAGCAACCCCATGCTGGGCGATCTGCTGGCGCTGGCGGGAGCCATCGCCGGCTCGGCCTACCTGCTGGTAGGCCGGTCGGTGCGCCAGCGCAGCGAGTTCTGGGACTACGTCTCAGCCGTCTACACCGTGGCCGCCCTGACCCTGGTGGCCCTCAGCCTGGCTCTGGGAGCTCCCCTGCGGGGGCCTTTTGCTGCCAACGAATGGGTGCTCATCCTGTCGCTGGCGGTGGTGCCCCAACTCATCGGCCACACCCTGCTCAACTACGCCCTGCGTCGGGTTTCGGCCGCCCTGGTGGCGGTATCCATCCTGGGCGAGCCCGTGGGAGCCTGCCTGCTGGCCTGGCTCATTCTGGACGAGGGCGTGGGCTGGCCCCAGGCCGTTGGCGGAGCCTGCGTGCTGGCCGGAGTGCTGCTGGCCGGCAGCGCGCGCTCGGGAGCTACAGTCCCGCGCGTTGACCTGACTGAACGCCCGGCGCCTTAGAGCGACTCGCCCGCGGGGACGATGTCGCTTTGGGCCAGGCGAGTGCGATACAGCGTGCCCAGCGTGTGCGAGCTGACCAGCATCAGGTAGAAGCTCACTCCCAGCAGCGCAATTTGAGGCAGGAAGGGGATGAAGGCGAGCATCCCCAGCACCATTCCGGCCGCGAAGTAAATCCCGGCCAACACCAGCAGCATCACCAGGTATTCGGGAAAGATGCGCATGATGTCGCGCATCACGGCCCCCACGTCGAAGGCGGCCCCGAAGCTGCGGTGGACGGCCACCCGCAGGCCCATCATCGGGAAGAGAAAGCAGGCCACCAGCATGAAGAGCACCCCCGCTCCGCCCACCACAAGACCGATGCCAGCGCCGGCCGCGAAGTGGCCGGCCGACTCGTGCGCCCCTCCGGCCACGATGCCCCAGAGCACCGAGCCAAAGGCAAAAAGAATCATCGACGTGGGGATCAAGAAGACCACCAGGGAGACCAGCATCAAAATCAGTCCCTGGAAGAGCAACTCGCTCCAGTTATCCCACTCGGGCAGCTTCTGCTCACCTTCCACGGCGCTGCGCATCACCTTGATCGAGTAGCCCGCGTTCACGATCGAGCCGATCAGGGCCACACTCAGGAGCGAGAACAATGTCCCTATGCCAACCTTTGCGGGCCAGTTGGCGTCTTTGACGGGATAATTGAGGCTGTCCATCACTTGCATGGTTCAGGACCTCCCTTTCTTCTTCTTGGAAGGAGTTCGGGGCGGCTCGTCCCCTCCCTCCGGCTTGTAGCGCGGCGGGCCCTTGTAGAGGAGCAGAGCCAGGATGGCAACCGTAAAGATGCTGATCGAGCCCCATTGCTCGCGGGTCAGCGGACCCCACATGGGGGTCTCTCGGAAGAACTCGGCCGTAAAGCGGATGAAAGCGTAGGTGGCCAGCATGGCGCAGACGGTCTGCCCCTGCCGAGCGGAGCGGAAGAAGACCAGCAAAACCAGGGGCCAGAACAGAAGGTCAAGGCCCGCCTCGAAGACCTGCACCGGGTAGCGAGCCACGGTCGTGCCGGGGTAGGTGATGCCCCAGGCCGACTCGGTGATTTTGCCCACGCAGCAACCCTGAAGCAGGCAGCCCACCCGGCCCAGGGCCATGGGAGGCAAGAGGATTGCCAGGGCCATGTCCAGCCCCTCGAGCAAGGGGTAGCCGCTCTTGCGAAAACGCAAGATGTTGCCCAGCATCCCTCCGAAGATGGCCCCGTGAATGGCAAAGCCTCCCTCGCGCAGGTTGAGGATCCAGAACGGGTTCTGCTCGAAGCGGTGCAGCCCGTGCAGGGCTGAGTCGATACGGGCTCCCAGGATCCCACCCACCAGCATCCACAGGCTGACATCGGCCAGAAAGTCCGGATGGTAGCCGCGCCGCACCCCCACCCAGTGGAAAAGTGCCACACCCAGGGCCATGGCCGCCGAGAGGGTGATGCCATACCAATGAATCTGCAGGCTTCCAATGGAAAAAGCTATGGGGTGCACAGTCGCAGAGGGATTCCCTTCCTGGTAGCTTGTTCCTCCGAAAATGGTTCAAATTTTCTGCAGGGTTCGGAGGAGTTTTGAGGTATCTTCTTCTCGGTCCGATCTCGGAGACTTGCAGGGGTGTCGGGTTTGTGGCAATATGTCCTGGGCCCAGTGCCTGCAAAAATATTCTTGTAAGGTAGAAGGAGAACATGATGAAGAAGTTCCTTGCGATGGCCTTGCTGGTCACGCTGTCTAGCGGCACTCTGTTCCTGACCGGCTGTGGCGCCCCGCCCGAGCCGGCCGGAACCGGAACCACCACCGGTACCACCACCACGGGCGGCGGAACCACGGGCGCAGCCGCCACCACCGGCGGGACCACCGCCTCCCCCAGCCCTGGCGATGCCAGCCCGAGCCCGGCCGACACCGCGTCGCCCTCGGGTGACGCCTCTGCGTCTCCCGACGCCGCCGCCTCGCCTGACGCCTCCCCCTCGGATGCCCCCCAGTAGAGTCTGACGCGAGACCGGACCAACTCGGGTGGTAAAGGAAGAGACCGCCTGAGACCACGAAGACGCCGCCCCGCGGCGTCTTCGTCATTTGTATGACAATCCTACATCCTTCGGTTTCAGGATCGTCACCTTTCCGGCCGGCTCGGGTCGACAGAATCAGGGACGAGACACCAGGAGGGCGGTATGCGTGGCACCCCACTCCTTCGGCTGCCTGCTACCGGCGCTGCGCCGCTCGAGAAACCGTATGCCTTCAAATGCTGACCCTGGATGGTCGGCAACTGGCTCAGGCGCGAATCAGGGCCTCGTGCACTCGTCCGTTGCTGGCCAGGAAATCTCCCCGCTCCAGTCCGGCCGGAGCCCCGTCCAGGCGGGTAAACAGCCCCCCTGCCTCCTGCACGATCAGTCCGCCAGCGGCCACGTCCCAGGGCTGCAGGTCCCACTCCCAGTAGCCCTCCAGCCGCCCACAGGCTACCCAGCACAGGTCCAGTGAGCAGCAGCCATTGCGGCGCACTCCGTGGCAGGCGGCGTCCAGGCGGCGGAAGCGGGCATACTCCTCGTCTTGAGACGTGCCTCCAAAGCCTGTGGCCAGCAGCGCCTCGCCAAGTGACTCCGCCGCGCTCACTGCGATCGGCTGCTCGTTCAAAAACGCGCCCTGGCCGGCACGGGCCCGGAACAGCTCGCGGCGGAACACGTCGTAGACCACGCCCAGCACCACCTTCTGGCTTCGGGCCAGGGCCACCGACACGGCCACCTGGGGAAAGCCGTGCACGAAGTTGGTGGTGCCATCCAGCGGATCCACCACCCAGCACCACTCATCCTCGCCCCAGCGCCCGCTCTCCTCGCCCCAGAACGAGCAAGCCGGAAGCTCACGCCGCAGCAGGTCCTCGGCCCGCCGGTCGGTGGCCGTGACCAGCCCGGCCGCTCCCTTGGAGGCATACTCGCGCTGACCGCGCCGGATCAGCGCTCCGGCTCGCCGCACCAGACGCACGGCCGCGCTCTCGGCGGTGGCCAGCAGACGCTCTTGCGGCATGCTACGATCTCGCGCGCTGGATGAGCTCGCGTCGATAACAGCAGTCGCTGGCGTGAGTGCGGAAGCCCAACCCCTCGTAGAGGCGGCAGGCGGCCTCATTGCTCGAGCTGACGAAGACCGAGGCGGTCAGGGCCCGACGCCAGGCCAGCTCGTACAGGGCCCAGGTCACCAGGTAACGACCCAGGCCACGTCCCTGCATCGCCGGCGCCACCGCCATCCGGAACAGCTCCCCCTCGGTCTGCAGGGCATGATGCTTGAGCCAAAGGTAGCCAATCGTGTCGTTGCCCAGCCGGGCCAAGCGCAGCATGGACGGGTCGAACCAGGGCTCGGCCAGCCGCAACTGCAGGTCCTCCTCGCTCCAGGCCCGGGAGGGGTCGCTCTGCACCGAGCGGTGCAGAGCCATCCAGGCGCTCACATCCCGAGCGGGATCAAAGCTCTCCAAGCAGACCGGGCTGGCCGGCAGGGGTGGCAACTCGTCCAGCGGGCGCACCAGGAACAACAATCGGCGCAGAGGGGAGAAACCCAGTGCGCGCCCTAGCCGGGCGCCGCCCTGGTGGTCTCCGAAGCACCACACGTCCAGGTGGCTGGCTCCCCGCTCGCGGGCGCTCTGTACGCAGGCATCTAACAGACGCCGTCCCAGGCCCCGGCGCCGGGCCGAGGGGTCCACCAGCAGCTCACCCCAGGCTCCCTGGCTGGTCAGGTGCAATTGGGCATACCCCGCCCAGCCCTCGGCCCCGCTCACCCAGCTAGCCCAGGTATCGCCGGTGCCCTGGCGCAGACGCAGCAGCAGCTCTTCGGAAAGGCAGCGCGACCGGTCGGCCCGCTGGCAACGCTCCACCAGCCGCTCCAGCTCGAGCAAACCCGCGCCCGACAGGTGGTCGCTCCAGGTTACCAGCATTTCCCCCGGGGATTCTGCCCTGCCGCTCCAGGTTTCCTGCCCGCCGGCGCAAAACCACGGCTAGACTCAACCCGGGGGGGAGCATCCGTGCGCCGAACGACAACCATCTGCTGGATTTTTCCTGACAGGCTGCTCGGGCGGCGTGTCGCGGTCGGCGGAGTCCGGCTCGATTCCGGCGCCTCCCCCGGGGCCGCAGAAGGTTAGCCTGAAACTCGAGGTCGGTCTTTCCCCGGCGGCCCGGGAGCTGATCCAGGCCAGCGGCGGCCAGATTACCCAGGTGGTGGTCGAAGTGGCCGCCCCCAACACACTCGAGGCACCCTGAGCGGGCGCCGGCTCGTGACCCAGGGCGCGGCCGACGTCGGTCCGTCCGATTCCAAGGTCACCGTCCTGCTCGACGTGACTTCCGGGCTGTGGGAGGCTGACCTTGGTCTCGATGACCAACGTTGGCCCCGGCTATACCGTGTTCGACCTGGCCGTCGACCCGTCCGGCCGGTTCCTGCTTTACCCCACCGGAATGTTACCAGCGACGGGGTCGAGGTCCGCCCCATCGACCCGACCACCGGCAGTCTGGGAGCGTCTACGCTGATCTCCCAGCCCGGGGCCACTCGATTGGAGATTCTCCCTTAGAGACTCGCGGGTCGCGTATCCGACTGCACAGGCGGTGGCCGGGTCGGCCCGAAGAGGGCCTCGTGTGGACCTGGGGTGATCGACTCGAATCGGTGGACGAAAGCGACTGGGCGCGGCTTCTCAGGGCCAGCCCCCGGCCCACGCCGTTCCTGGCTCCGAGCTTTCTTCGTCCCTGGACGGCCGCCTTCGCCCCCGACCGCCCCTTGCGGATCGGACGCTACAGCGCCGATGGGGCCGTGCGCGCCCTGCTCTTTCTCTACGACGCCGGCCCCTACGAGGAGCTGCTGGGCGGCCAGGACGTGGCCGATCGGCTGGACATGCTGGTCGAGCCGGCTTACGAAGAGGCTGCCGTTGGCGCCTTCCTGCAAGAGCCGCGCGAGAAGCCGGTGCGCTTTCCTAACCTGGCCCAGGACGCGTGCCTCTTTCGCCGGCTCGGCAAGCAGGCCGTCGCCACCCTGACCGATTCCAACCCGGTGCTGGCTCTGCCCGAGAGCTTCGAGCAATACCTCGGCGGCCTGACCAAAAAGCAACGCCACGAGCTGCGCCGCAAAATGCGCCGGGCCGAGCGGCTGGGCGGACCGCTGCGTCTCGTGCTCGACTCCACCGCTAGCCGCATCGACGACTTCTTGCTTCTGCACCGCCTCAGCCATCCCGAGAAGGAGCGCTTCATGGACGCTCGCATGGAGGACTTTTTCCGCGCTCTCTTGCGCGGTTGGGCCGAGGAAGGCAGGCTGCGCCTGGCCCTTCTCGAGGGGCGGGGCCAGGCTCTGGCGGCCATGCTCCAGGTGGCCGAGGCAAGGGTGCTGCACCTCTACAACTCCGGCTTCGACCCCGAGCACCGCGAGCTGGCGCCAGGCGTGGTGCTGCTTGGTATGTGCCTGCAGGAGGCCATCGCCTCCGGTTACCAGGAGTACGACCTCTTGCGCGGCACCGAGCGCTACAAGTACGACCTGGGAGGACAGGACCGCCCCGTCTGGCGACTCGATCTCCCGTGAAGCACCTCTGCCTGAGCTACCACACCTGCCCCCTGGAGGAGACCGGCACCGGCCTTGCCGGCGGCATGAACGTCTATCTGCGCGGCCTCTTGCCGGCTCTGGAGGCGGACACGCTGGTGCTGACCGCCGGCCACCGCTCCGAAGAGCTGGCGCTGGGCCGAGCCCGCATCCTGCGCATCCCCTGCAAGAGCGAGCCCTGGACCCGCGAGCAGGCCTTCGAGTGTCTGCCCGAGTTTGTGCGCCAGGCCCGAGAGCTGCTTGAAGGCCAGACTTTCGAGGCCGTCTCGGCCCATTACTGGATGTCGGCCCTGGCAGCCGAGGAGTTGGTGAGCGGGCTGAATCCCGTGGTCATGTTTCACTCCCTCGACCCCCGGCGCAACCCCGTGCGGCGGGAAGCCGAGCGGCGCATCGGCGCCCGGGCCGCCAGCGTGGTCTTCTCCTCGGCACTGGACCGGGCCGTCAGTCAGGCCAGCCTGCCCGAGCTCGCCAGGGTCCGCATCATCCGTCCCGGACTGGACCCGGTCTTCCTCCCGCGCAACCAGAGTCAGGCGCGCCAGACGCTGGGTTTGCCCGAGCGTGGGACATTGATCGGCCTGGTGGCCCGCGACGATCCGGCCAAGAACGCCGCCCTGGCCCGCCAGGTGACCCGCGAGCTGGGCCTGACCCTGATCGAGGTGCCCGGCCCGCGCTGGCCCCATGGCTTGCCCCACCACCGCATGCCTGACTTCTACGCGGCCATGGACCTCTTGCTTGCCATCGCCGACTACGAGACCTTCGGCCTTTCGGTCTTGGAGGCACTGGCCTCGGGGTGCCGCGTTCTGGTCTCCGACCGCGGCTACTGGGGTGCCCTGGGCCGTCGCACCGGGGTGGTCCGGGTGACGGCACTGAAAGACCTGGGCCACAACTTGCAGCTGGCCCTGCAGGCACCTCCTCCCGACCGGGCCCTGCAAAGCCACTTCACCTGGCCCCGCGCCGCCCGGCGCTGGCTCCAGGCCCTGCTCCAAAGTCGCTCGGAGAAAACCTTGTAACGATTCTGTAACTCTGTTAGAATCGCCGGCAATGGCCCAGAGGGATGTGCGTCGCGATCTCCGCTACATGACCCTGGAAGGCTCGGCTTTTTGCATCATGGCCGGGGCAGGCGAAGCCTATTTCCCCGCTTTCGTGCTGGCCCTGGGCCATTCGCAGGTGAGCGCCGGCCTGATCGCCACCCTCCCGCTCTTCTTGGGCAGCCTGCTGCAGAACCTTTTCCCCCCGCTCTTGCAGCGGGTCGGCTCGCTGCGCAGCTGGATGGTGGGCGCGGTGACCCTGCAGGCCCTCTTCCTGATCGTGCTCATCAACTCGTCGGCCTCGCTGCCCTTGATCTTCCTGGCCGTCAGCCTGTACTGGGCCGCCGGCTGGGCCTGCGGACCGGCCTTCAATACCTGGGTCGAGCGACTGGTGCCCCGCTCCGTGCGGCCCAAGTACTTCGCCCGCCGCACGGCTCTATGCAACCTCGTGCAGTTCACCAGCATGCTGGCGGCTGGCTGGCTGCTCAGCCGTGGTGCCCAGTCGGGCCAGGCTGTCCAGGCTTTCGCCCTGCTCTTCGGGGTGGCCGCCCTGGCCCGGCTCACCTCGGCTTTCTTCCTCTCGCGCCAGACCGACGCCCGGCTGCCCGAAGGCCACCGCGTGCTGGGCTTCAAGCAGGCCTTCGAGGTGGTGCGCAAGAGCCCTCAGGGTCGTACCCTCTTCTACCTGCTGGGGGCCCAGGCTTCCTTGCAGATGGCCGCTCCTTTCGTCAGCCCCTTCCTGCTCGGCTGCCAGAAGCTGAGCTACTTCGACTACATGCTGGTGCTCTCCACGCTGGTGCTGGCGCGCATCCTGGCCCTGCCTCGCCTGGGTGGCCTGGTGCGCCGGGCCGGGCCCCGCAAGATGTTCTACTGGAGTGGCCTGGGTCTCATTCCCGTTCCCCTCCTGTGGCTGGTGTGCGCCCCCAGCCTGCCCGCCATGCTGGCCCTGCAGGCCTTCACCGGCGTGCTGATGGCCTGCTACGATCTGGCCGTCATGATGACCTACATGGAAGCCATCCCAGCCACCGAGCGCCCGAGCGTGCTGACCCGCTTCTCGGTGGCCCACACCCTGGCCATGCTGAGCGGCTCGGCCGTGGGCAGCCTGTTGCTGTGGGCCCTGGGCTCGAGCTGGACCGGCTACGCCGTGGTCTTCGGCCTGGCCGTGGTGGCCCGGGTGGCCGCCCTGCGTCTGCTGGCCATCGTGCCCGTGCCGGCGCCTCGGGTGGAGTTCCTGGCCGTGCCGCCGCGCCTGGAGGCCGAGCCTGTGGTGGCCGGCGGCGGTCTGCTTACCAGGGTGGCCCAGCGCGCCGAGACCCGGGCCCGCGAGGTGGCCCTGACCGAGCTCGAAGTCAAGGCGCCCTCGCGCAACTGACGCTTATGGCCCGTCTGCTCGTGCTGATGGGGTCGGGCGAGACCACCCCCACGATGACCGCGACCCATCGCGAGGTGCTCGCGCGCGTGGGCGGCCCGGCCGTGCTGCTAGATACCCCCTACAGTTTTCAGGAGAACGCCGAGCGCATCTCGGCCCGGGCCGTGCAGTACTTCGAGCGCAGCTGTGAGACCCGGTTGGAGGTGGCCCGGTGGCGCTGCGAAGCCAGCCCTCTCGAGCAGGAGACGGCCCTGACCCTGGCTCGGGGGGCCTCTTTCCTCTTCTCCGGGCCGGGCAGCCCGAGCTATGCACTGCGCCAGTGGCAGGATACGCCCATGCTCGAGGTGTTGTCCGAGAAGCTTTCGCGTCCCGGAGCCCTGGTCTTCGCCAGCGCCGCGGCCTGTACGCTGGGCTCGCTGGTGGTGCCTGTCTACGAGATCTACAAGTGTGGAGCGGACCCCCACTGGCTTCCCGGGCTCGATTTGCTGACAGGACTGGGTTTCCCGGCCGTGGTGGTGCCCCACTGGAACATCCAGGTGGGGGAGGACCATGACACGCGCTACTGCATGCTGGGCGAGCGCCGCCTGCAGTTCATGGAGGCCGAGCTGCCCGAGGATCAGTTCTTGCTTGGACTCGACGAGCACACCGCCCTGGTGCTCGACCTGGACACGCTCACCGGCCAGGTCAGCGGCAAGGGAACCGTGGTGGTGCGAAAGCGCGGGGTGACCACCACCTTCCCGGCCGGGCGACCTTTCCGCCTGGGCGAGCTGTCCGATGGCCCGGAACCAGTTTCTACCGCCCCGCAAGCGCCCCGGGCCCAGCCGCTGGTGCAGGACGTGGAGCGCCTGGAGCAGGCCGTTCGCTCCGCCCTGGAGCGGCGCGACAGCGAGCAGGCGGTGGCTGCCGCCCTGGAGCTGGAGAGCCTGCTCGCCGCGTGGTCCCACGACACCGATGCGGCAAGCCTCAAGAAGGCCCACGCTGCCTTGCGCTCGACGCTGGTGCAGCTCGGTCAGGCCGCTCGCAATGCGTCCGACCTGCTCGAGCCGGTGGTGGAGGCCTTGCTGGCTCTGCGCCGCCAGGCCCGCGCCCGTCAGGAGTGGCGCGAGGCCGACGCCATCCGGGCAGAGCTCGGGCGGGCCGGCATCGAGGTGCACGACACGCCCGAGGGTACCCACTGGGAGCTCGCTGGTTGAGCATTGTGCTATCCTGGAAAGGTGCAGAATGTCACTGAGTGCTCGGGATAGGGCCTGTAGAATGAGGGTATCACGAGCAAGGGAGGTCACAGGTTATGAGCTGGAGCCAGTATGAGGAGGCCGTGGAAGAGCTTCGCGAGCAGCAACGAGAGGACTTTCGACTGGTCATGGTTGCCCTGGCTACAACTCGGGACGGCCTGACGCGCACCCAGGAGAGCCTCGAGCAGGTAGAGGCCGGCCTGGTTCGTCACCAGCAGCACAACGAGAAGCGTCTGGAGTTGATCGAGCGGGCGGCCCGCATCGAGGAGCGACTCGACCGGCTCGAGCCCCCCGCCGCCTGAGACTCTTTTACTTCCAGGTTTGGTATGTACTGAGGGGTCTAGGTTTTAGCGGGCTGACGGTGATATGCTTCCCTCATGACCACTAGTGCGGCTCGGCGAAATCGCCACCGGGGGATCGCCCTGGTCAGCGTTTTGCTGATGAGTTCGGTGATGCTGGTGATGGTGCTGGGCCTGTTTGCCACTACCCGGGGCCAGTTTTCCCTCAGCCGCAATTACAGCGGCCAGACCGCTTGCCTGTACGTGGCCGAAGCCGCCATCGCCGACGCGATCCAGGAGCTGCGCCAGAACGCCGGCTGGAATGCCGGCTTCAACGGCAAGCCGATGCAGAATAGCCCCGGGCAGTACTGGGTCACCTTTAACACCACCGGTCCGCCCTACAGCAATCTACAGTCGGTCAACAACATGGGCAACTCCGCCGCCGCCGCAAACTACCGCTCGCCCACCGGGGTCCCGGCGCGCTCGGTGAGCCTGGTGGTGCGCGCTCGCGTCGGCACTACCGAGCGCGTGGTGGAGGTCATCCTGTGTCGGGGCGGCGACCTGGAGCTCAACCACGCGATGCTGGCCGAGCAGGGAATCGCCATGCAGGGCGACGTTCTGATCGACGGCATTGCGGGGCTGAGCGATGCCACCCGGGTTAACGCGAACGTCCATACCAATGTTTCGGGAGCGCTGGCCAATACGGTTACCTGGTCGGGATTGCCCACCGAGTCGGCCCTGGTGGACGGCCGGGTGACCAGCACTAGCACCAATCCCAGCGCCATCAACATGGGCGCGGCCGTCCTGGGGGGCTCTCAGTACGGGGTGCCTCCGGCTCGCTTCCCCTCGGTGGACATCCCGGGCACCATCTCTTCGAAGTCGGCTGCTCCCGCCCCGGCCATCAACATGGGCGGGGCCACTTTGCTCCCCTCGGGCGACTACTACGTGGCCGGCAACCTGACTGTTCCGGGCGACCTCGAGCTCAATGGCGCCAACCTCTACGTTAATGGCGATCTGACGGTGGTCGGCTCGATCTCCGGGGACGGCTCGGTGTTCGTGCAGGACGAAACCACTTTTTCCGGCGACGCCAACATCACCGGCCTGCCCGACCAGGGCATCGCCCTTTTCAGTGAAGGCTCGGTGACCCTGAACGGATTCGACGGCAATAATTACCTCAGCACCCTGGCCGCAACCGATCCGGTACTGGCTGCCGATTGGGCCAACGCCCAGGCCGTGCTGGCCGACTTTGACGCCCACTTCAAAGCGAATACCATTGCCACTCTTGGCTCCGGCGTGGACCCTGCTCGTGTGACCCGGGTCGAGATGCAGAAGGCCCTGACCAACTTTGGGGGCGCCCCGGGGCACCTGGGCCAGTCCAACCTGGCCGGCAAACTGGCGAGCCAGATTGCCCTCAAGCCAGCCGGGCCCACACGCGACTTCATGGTCAAGAAATTCACCTGGGTCAGCGACATGTTCAAGGGCGGCGGCACCCACTACGGAGGCGACAGCAACGCCATCACTCAGTGGCAGCTGACGGGAAATCCCGGCGCTCTGCTCGACTCCGTGGCCGACATGAACCGGGTCGATCTGTGGGGCTCGGTCTCTACCATCTATACCCGCATCGGCTTCGATCGACTGGGCACGTCCTATTTTCAGGGCGCCGTCTACACCAACGGGGACTTCACCGCCAGCAATGAGCTGGTCATCGTCGGGGGACTGATGGTACGCGGGGGCGTCAGCCTCAATAACGGCATTCAGCTGACCTATGTGCGGGACATGTTCGAGCCGGGAGGGGTGTTCTCCAATGGCGGACCGATCGGCGTGGCCGCCTGGATGAGCCGTTGAAACGGCGCGGGCTCAGTCTGCTCGAGCTGATGATCGCCTTCGGGGTGGTGGCGGTGGCCATCCTGGCCATCCTGCTGGTGTTCACTCGGGGGCTGGAGTGGTTCGTCAGCTCTACCGACACGACGCTCGCGTCTGCCACGGGTCGCCAGGTGCTCGACGAGATCAGACAGCGAGGGCCCGAAAGGCTTCCAGCCGCCAACCTTACCTTTGACGGGCGGGCGGGAAACCCCAAGGATGTTGCCCTGGACTTTCCTCCCGATCCTTATCCCGTCGCCAACGACGGCACCCGCAATTACACCATGGTGGTCCGATTTAGCGACGTCAACCCGAGATTGCGCTCGGTCCTGGTCGAAGTCTACTGGAACGAGCGCAGCCACGTGAAGCTGGAGACTTATGTCGCGCGGCCTTAGGGGCAACACCATGGTCGAGATCCTGGTCGGCTGCCTCATCCTGGGTTTGCTGATGACGCTTCTCTTTGCGGCTTTCCGCTCGGGGGCGGGGGCCTGGAAGAAGGTGGAGACCCAGGCCGAGCTGATCGGCGACCTGCAGGTGTCGGCCTCCCTTTTGCAGCGCGAGCTCGAGCGGAGCGTCCCGGCCAGCCTGTCGCTGGACCCGGCCGGGAATGGCCTGGCCTTTCTCTCCCCCCTCGTGGATGGTGGCCAGTACACCTGCGATATCAACGGCTCCATCGAGTGGAAAGCCTACTGCGTTTGCTGGTATGACCCCGCCACCAGGACCCTGCAGTGGCGCAAGATCGCATTGGTCGGCGGGGCTCCCGAGGCGACTGTCCCCGGGCCGATCGAGAGCTACAACGACGGGACCGGCGCCAAGCCTCTCAACGCCTACTTTGCCAATGGCCGAGTGATCGCTCGCAACGTCCGGAGCTGCAACTTCCAGCGCCTGGGCTTGTCGGTCGAATATCAGGTCGTGGCCGAGCGCAAGCGTTACGGCACCGAGCGACTCGAGTCGGTGCGATTGGCCAGCCAGATCACGCCTCGCAACTGAGCGATCGGTACCAAACATCACTGAAGTCCCGTAAGCCACAGGCTAAACTCATGCTATACTCACTCTCGAAAGGAGCAGCCATGAGTCGTTGGAGCCATTACGAAAGCGCCCTGCAAGAGGTTCGCGAGCAACAGACCGAGGACTTCCGACTGGTCATGGTGGCCCTGGCCACCACTCGCGATGCGGTCACGTCAGGCCTGGAGCGAGTTCAGGCGGGTCTGGAGAGGCACCAGCACCACAACCAAAGACGACTCGAATTGCTCGAGCAAGCCGCCCGCGCTGAAGCCGAGGAGGTCAGTCTGCGCCTCGACTGCATCGAGGAGCGACTCGACCGGCTCGAGCCCCCGGCCGCCTGAACTTTCAGTTTTCTTTACCGCTCAGGTTGTAGACTCTGGACATGCTCGCACAAACCAGTCTGCCGATCGGCTACTTTGGGGACAGGGTATCTCCCGGGACCTGGGTGGGTCCGGGCTCGGTGCCTGTAAATGTGGACGTCTTCATCCCCGATTGCGGGAGCCTGTTTGCCCGGGGCGCCCAGATTCAGGCGATCTCGAGGGACGGCGGCCGGGCGCGGCTGGTCAACCCGGCCGGGCAGGCCTTCAACTTTCCCGCCAACCTGCTGGCGGCGGCCACTGCAGGCAACGGCTCGATCCCCGCTCTGATCGCGACCTCCTCGTTCCCGAGCGTGGGCGACCTGGTGCAGCCCTGCGACCGGGCCAGGCCCCGGAAAGACCCGTTCTTCGAGGTCCCGGTGGCCCTGATCGAGACCCACGGGCTCGAGGAAGGAACCTTCCTGAACGTCCACGGCGAATCGAGGAAGATGAGCCTGTTTGAAACCAGAATTGCCCGCGAGGAATCCTACCAGAATTGGACCCCCGATGTGCTGACCAGGCTCAGGGCCGGCATCGTCGACCCGCACACCGCCAGTATTGGCTTGCTGCCAGGCGGTCTGGCCATCGGTGGGGTGCTGATGCGCACCCGCCACGCCGCCTGAAAACCCGGAAAGATTTTTCGCGGGAATCCGACCCTGCTCGTGGAACGGTGTCCCCCACACAACACCAGAAAGTTTCGAGGTCGTCCATCAGCATGCAACGCCGCCTCAGCGCGCTCTACCTCATCCTGGTGCTCCTGACCGCCTGCGGGCCCTTGCCCCAGGGCGGATCCGGTGCCACGGTCACCAAATGGCCCGAGGGCAAGCCCCGCCCGCTGGAGGTAACCTTCGCCTCCCCGGTCGGAGAGGTGGCGAGCCCCGATGATGCGGCCGCCATCCTGGTGGGCTTCAACCAGCCGATGACGGCGCTCCAACCGATCCCCACCGAGCGCTCCATCGGGCCCTTGACGCTGACTCCCCCGGTCAACGGCAAGTTCCGCTGGAAAGGCACGGCCACGCTGGTGTTCACGCCCGACAAGCCGCTGCCGCTGGCCACGAAGTTCAAGGCTACCGTGCCGGCCGGGACCCCCTCGGCCCAGGGCCCCAAGCTCGAGAAAGACTACGTTTTCGAGTTCGAGACCCCGCGCCCTCGCGTGGTCAAGGCCGATCCCCCCGACGAGCAGAAGTGGGTTCCGCTCAAGCAGGTGTTCCTGCTCGAGTTCAACCAGCCCATGAATGCGGCCAAGCTGGCCGGCCAGCTCGGTCTGGAGTCTACCGACAAGGACAAGAAGACCATCGAGCTCGACGTCCGCGAGCCGGACGCCAAGGAGCTCGAGCGCTTCTTCGGCCCCGAGCCGGACGAGGCCACCAAAGAGCGCTTCAAGTGCCTGGTGGCGGTCGTGCCCAAGCAGCCCATGGCTACCGGCCAGACCTACCGTCTGGTGCTCAAGAAAGGCTTGCTCGCTGCCAGCGGCGAGCTCGGCTCAGCTGACGAGCAGGCCTTCAGCTTCTCCACCGTCAACCTCTTCGAGCTCGCCAAGCTGCGCGAGGCGGGCAAGACCATCTCGCCCGATGAATCGCTCAGCTTCATGTTCTCCAACCCGGTCAGCTACGCCGAGCTGGCCAAGAACCTCACCTTCGAGCCAGCCGTCAAGATCCCCGAGAGCTACCTCGAAGACCGCGACTATGCCTCGGAGGACCTTTACTTCTATCTTCGCATGACCCCTCGCACCAGCTACAAAGTGCGCATCGGCGAAGGTCTCAAGGACCAGTTCGGCAACACCCTGGGCAAGGCCGCCGAGCTCACCTTCAAGACCGGCGACTACCCCGCCGGTGTGCGCATGCCCGATGGCACAGCCGTGCTCGAGCTCTCCACCCCTGACCCCCGCATCCCGATCGGCCTGATGAACGTCAAGCAGGCCCAGGTGAAGGTGGCTGTGCTGCAGGGCGACCAGGTGATTCGCGCGGTCGAGGGCCTGGGTGACTACAAGCCTCCGGGCGGCTACAAGCTCACCCAGAAGCTCACCCCCAACGATAAGCCCAACGTGCTCCAGGACCGCTACTTCAAGGTGGCCGATGCCCTGGGTAAGAACGGGTCGGGCTGGCTCTTCATCACCCTCGAGCACGGCAAGTATGACCGCAACCTGCTCGTCCAGGTCACCAACCTGGGGCTGACCGCCAAGTTCTCCCCTGAGAACGTCGTGGTCTGGGCCACCGCCCTGGACACCGGCAAACCCTTGCCTGGCACCGCCCTGGAGATGCGCGATGGGAAAGGCAAGGTGCTGGGCACGGCCACCACCGGGGCAGACGGCACCGCCAGCTTCAAAGGCTGGCACACTCTGGGGCTCAAGCAGGAAGACCGCTGGAGTCAGCCTACTCTCTACGTCTACGCTCGCTCCGGCGATCAGGTGGCCTTCATCGGCAGTCGCTGGAACTGGCAGATCGACCCCTGGAGCTTCGATCTCTCCTACGACTATTCGCCCGAAGTGCCCGAGCGACGCGGCATGGCCTTCAGCGAGCGCGGACTCTATCGCGCAGGCGAAGAGGTCTATATGAAGGGCGCTCTGCGCGAGCTGGTCAACGGCAGCTACCAGATTCCCGAGCTCAAGCAACTCGACTTCAAGCTGATGGACTCGCGCGATCAGCTGGTCAAGCTGGGCGTGGTCGATCTGGGCAGCTTCGGCTCGTTCGACCACACCCTGAAGCTGGCTAAAACTTCGCCCACTGGCTATTACAGTATTCAGTATTACCTGCCCGGCGAGGCCAGAAAAAGCTTCAAGGACGGCGGCGTCTACCCCCTGTTCACGGACTCGTTCCGGGTGGAGGCCTTCCGTCCGGCTCAGTTCGAAGTCAAGGTGGACGTCAAGGAGAGCGTCTACGCCTTCGGCGACAAGCTGCAGGCCGAGCTGCTCGGTCGCTATCTTTTCGGCGGCCTGATGAAGGGCGACGCCGTGGAGTGGACGGTGAGGGCCGAGCCCCACAGCTTCCAGCCCGAGGGCTGGGACGGCTGGGACTTCGGTCCGATGAGCTGGCTCGATTCGGATGACGAGCAGCCTGAGGAAGCCAAAACCCTGCTCAAGGGCAGCGGCAAGCTTGACGACCAGGGCCAGAAGAAGCTCGAGGCCGACCTGGCTCTCAAGTACAAAGGCAGCGCCGCCGTCACCGTGGAGGGCACGGTCACCTCCGCCTCCCGCCAGCAGATCAGCGGACGGGCCACCGTGCTGGTGCACCCGGGCAACTGGCTGATCGGCCTGCGGCCCAAGAGCTCGTTCTTGAGCGCTGGAGCCCCGGCCGGCATCGACGTGGTGACGGTCACCTCCGAGGGCAAGAACCTGGGCGGCCAGAAGGTCAACCTGGAGCTCTTCCGGCGCCAGTGGCACTCGGTACGCCGGGCCGAGACCGGCGGCTCGTATCGCTGGGTGGTCACGGTGGAGGACACGAAAGTAGGCGAGCCCATCGTCGTCACCAGCCAGGATTCGGCCGTGCTGGCCAACCTGAATCCGGACAAGTCCGGCTTCTACGTGGTCAAGGCCTGGGGCGAGGACAGCAAGGGCCGCAGGATCCAGACCCAGACCACCTTCTACGCCAGCGGGTCAGACTACGTGGCCTGGGCCCGGGGCGAGAACGATCAGGTCGAGCTGGTGGCCGACAAGAAGAGCTACAAGCCCGGCGAGACGGCCCGCATCCTGGTCAAGTCGCCCTATGAGGATTGCCAGGCGCTGGTCACTGTCGAGCGCGAGCTCATCATGCGACGCTTCGTGGTCGAGCTGAAGGGCAGCACTCCCACCATCGAGGTGCCCCTCAAGTCCGAGGATCTGCCCAACGCCTTCATCTCGGTGGTGCTGGTGGAAGGCCGCCTGACCGACAAGGGCTTCGACGAGCAGGGCGAGGACCTGGGCAAGCCGTCCTTCCGGATCGGCTATGTCAACCTCCCTGTCGATACCGGCGAGAAGCACCTCTCGGTCAGTGTCAAGACCGATCGCGAGGAGTACCAGCCCCGCCAGACCGTTACCATCAACCTGGAGGTCAAGGACTCCCAGGGACGCCCGGTGCAGGCCGAGGTGGACGTGGCCGTGGTGGATCGCGGCGTGCTCAACCTGATCGACTACCAGACCCCCGACTTCTTCGCCCCGTTCTACGGCCCGCGCTCGCTGCGCGTGGTCACGGCCGAGATGCGCCGCGACGTGATCGGCCTTCGCAGCTACGGCACCAAAGGCGATCCAGAGGGCGGCGGCGGGGCCGGCGTGCCCGGGGAGACCCGCGAGGACTTCCGGGCCACGCCTTACTGGAATCCCCGCGTGCTCACCGACTCGCAGGGCAAGGCCACGGTCACCTTCGAACTGCCCGACAGCCTGACGTCCTTCCGGGTGATGGCCACGGCTCTCACCAGGGCTTCCGACTTCGGTGCCTCCGACTGCGAGCTGCGGGTCAACAAGCCTCTCCAGATGCTGCCCTCGATCCCGCGCTTCGTGCGCATCGAGGACCGCTTCCAGGCCGGGGTGCTGGTGCACAACAACACCAAGACCTCGGGCAGCGTCGAAGTCTCCGTGCAGGCAGAAGGCGTCGACCTGGCAGGCGAGGGAAAATCCACCGTCAGCGTGCCGGCGGGCGAGGAGAAGGAAGTCATGTTCGACTTCCTGGCCAAGCGTCCGGCCGACGCGAAACTGACCTTCCAGGCCAAAATGGACATCCATCAGGACGGCCTGGCCCTGCCCCTGCCGGTGCTCTTGCCGGTGGCCACCGAGACGGTGGCCGACTCGGGCGATACCGACCAGGGCCAGGTCACGATTCCGCTGGGACTGACCTCCAAACCGGCCCCCGGGGTGGGCGGGCTGACCATCACTCTGTCCCCCTCCATTCTGTCCGGGCTGAGCGGGGCGCTGGAGTTCATCAGTAAGTACCCTTACGGGTGCCTCGAGCAGAGACTCACCCGCCTGGCGCCCAACTTCCTCTTCCCCGATCTCCTCAAGGCCTACGCCGAGGGCGACCGCAAGAAGGCCCGCACCCTGGTGCAGGCCAGCCTGGACGAGCTGCGCGGCTTCCAGGCCCCCGGTGGGGGCATGTGGCTGTGGCCCGAGGGCAGGTGGGTCAACGACTACCTCTCGGTCTACGCGCTCGACATGCTCAACCGGGCCAAGGACGACGGCTACGAAGTCGACAAGCGCCTTCTGACCGACCTGCGCGGTTACGTCAAGAGAGTGCCCAACGCCGAGAAGTTCGATTATCCCTACTCCAAGGCCGAGGAGATCATCGTGCGCTCGTATGCGGTCAGCGTGCTCGCTCGCCTGGGCGTCAAGGATCGGGGCGCCTTCGATGTGCTCTACTCCAACCGCAAGGACGCTCCCCTGGAGGCTCGCGTCTATCTGCTGCAGGCCTCGCGTCGCATGGGCGTGGGCAAGGAGAAGGTGGCCACCCTGCGTAACGAGCTGACCTCGCGGGTTCGCATGGAGACCGACTCGGCCTACTTCCAGGAGAAAGACCAGGAGTCGCTGGGCTGGGTCTACGGCTCCAACCTGCGCCTGACGGCCCAGATCCTGAACGTGCTGCTCGAGGAGGAGAGCCCGCCCGACTTCGCGCCCAAGGTGGTCAAGTACCTGATGAGCGTGCAGAAGAACGGCCACTGGGGCAACACCCAGGAAGACCTGGCCGTGCTCATGGCTCTTGATCTCTATCGCCAGAAGTTCGAGGGCAAGTCGCCCAACTTCACGGCCGAGGCCAGAATCGACACAAAATCGGTCTTGCAGAGAAGCTTCTCGGGCACGGCTGCGCAGGTGTCCAACGTGAAGGTTCCCATGGCCGACCTGCCGGTGGGCAAGGTGAACGTCGACCTGACCAGGAGCGGTGAGGGCCGTCTCTACTACACCCTGCGCCTGCAGTATGCCCCCGCCGAGGACGTGCCAGCCCGCGACGAGGGCTTCATGGTGCTCAAGCAGGTGGTGGCCGTGGACACCAACACGGTGGATCCCGTGCTCAAAGCCGGCAAAATCTATAAGGTCACCCTCTCGGTGATCACGCCGCAAGAGCGCCGCTTCGTGGTGCTCGACGATCCGCTGCCGGGCGGGCTGGAGGTGGTGCAGACCACCTTCGAGACCGAGTCCGACAGCATGCGCCGGGTTCTCGAGCTGGGCTCGAACGAGCGACGCTGGGGCGGCACGTTCGACCACTTCGAGATCAACGACGACCGCGTGCTGCTGTTTGCCCAGCAGCTCGAGGCCGGTGAGCACACCTTCGAGTACCTGGTGCGGGCCGGTTATCCCGGCAAGTACGACCAGCCGGCCACCAAATGCGAGGAGATGTACGAGCCCGAGGTGTTTGGCACCACCGCCCGTCAGGCGGTGGAGATCCGCTGAGACGCCTCCGGCTCGGCCGTCGCTCGCGCTGGGCCCTGGGCCTGGGGGCCCTGGCCGCCCTGGTGTTCTTCCTCTGGCCCGTGCCCGAGGCCATCCGCCACCCGGCTCCGGCCGGCTCGGTGCAGCTCACCGACCGCCATGGTCTGCCGCTGCGCGAGGTGCTCGGCCCCGAGCACATCTCCAGCCATGCCGTGGGCCTGGATCAGATCTCGCCCTATCTGATCCGGGCCACCCTGGTCAGCGAGGACCGGCGCTTCTACTACCATCCCGGGGTGGATCCGCTGGCCGTGCTGCGGGCCGTGTGGCTGGACATCCAGAGCGGCGAGCTGGTCTCGGGTGGATCCACCCTGACCCAGCAGCTGGTGCGCAACCTGGTCGACATCGGTCCGCGCGGCTGGCGCTCCAAGCTGCGCGAGGCCTTCTACGCCCTGCGCCTGGAGGCCGCCCTCAGCAAATCGGAGATCCTCGAGCTTTACCTCAACCGGGTGCCCTACGGCAACCAGGCGCTGGGGGCCGAGGCCGCCGCCCAGCTCTACTTCGAGCGGCCCGCGCTGGCTCTCTCGCCCGCCCAGGCGGCCTTCCTGGCCGTGCTGCCACGGGCGCCCGGCCACTACAATCCCTATGTCAACCTGAAGGAGATCCTGCCCCTGCAGCAAGACCTCCTCAAGCGCATGGACCTGACTGGCGAGGAGCTCAAGCTGGCCCTGGAGGAGCCCATCGACCCGGCCTTTCCCGAGGGCGTGTTCCGGGCCTCCCACTTCTGCGACTTTGTGACCTCCGAGTCCGTGCCGCCCGGTCCGGTGGTCCGCACCACGCTGGACTGGCCCCTGCAAGAAGAGGTCGAGCTGATGCTCAAAGCCCATCTTGGCCGCCTGGCTCGCCAGCAAGTGACCAACGGAGCCGTGCTGGTGCTCTCGGTGGAGACGGGCCAGGTGCTGGCCATGGTCGGCTCGGTCGACTACGCCCAGGGCCAGGTGAACGCCGCCCTGGCGCTGCGCCAGCCCGGCTCCTCGCTCAAGCCCTTCACATACGCCCTGGCCCTGGAGCGGGGCTGGAGCCCGGCCAGCCTGGTCAGCGACATCGAGACCGGGTCGCTCGAGGACCGCTACCTGCCCGACAACTACGACCGCAAGTTCCACGGGCCGGTGCGCCTGCGCGAGGCCCTGGCTTGCTCCTACAATGTCAGCGCCGTGCGGGTGCTGCACGAGGTGGGGGTGGACGCCCTGCTCTTGCGCCTGCGCGAGCTGGGCTTCGTGGAGCTGACCGAGACCCCCGACCACTATGGGCTAGGCCTGACCCTGGGCGATGGCGAGGTGACCCTGCTCGAACTGGCCCAGGCCTATCGCTGCCTGGCCCGGGGTGGACTCTTCGCCCCCTCGCGCACCCTGCTCGAGCAGCCGGCCCCGGCCGACCGGCGAGTGTTCGACCCCGTCACCGCCCACCTGATCACCAGCATTCTGTCCGACAAGAACGCCCGCGTGAACGCCTTCGGGGCCGACTCGGTTCTCAACATGCCCTTCCCCTGCGCCGCCAAGACGGGCACCTCCAAGGCCTACCGCGACAACTGGACGGTGGGCTACACGAAGGGCTACGTGGTGGCCGTCTGGGTGGGCAACTTCGACGCCGACCCCATGGTGGACGTGTCCGGCATCACCGGCGCCGGCCCGCTCTTCGCCGAGGTGATGCTGGCCCTGCACCGGCGCGGTCCAGCCGAGGCCTTCGCGGCCTTCCCCGAGCCCGCCGGGATCGACCGCCTGACGGTCTGCACGGCTTCGGGCGAGCGCCCGGGCTCGAGTTGCCCCCACCGCATGGAAGAGCTCTTCGCCCAGGGCACCGAGCCGTCGGAGGACTGCAGCGTGCACCGCCAGCCCGGCTACGAGGTGTATCGGCCCGAGTTCCAGCCCTGGATGGAGGACCGCGGCCTGCCCCGGCCGCCCCCCGCTCCGCAACTGGAAGGCAAGGTGCGCATCGTCTTCCCCGAGGACGGCGACTTTTTCCGCCTCGATCCTCTGTTGCGCGGGGAGTATCAGAGCCTCAAGCTGCGGGCCGTGGTGCCCGAGGGATGTCGCAGCCTCACCTTCATCGTGGACGGAAAGCGCCTCGAGAGCGTGACCGGGCCCTTCAGCCAGCGCTGGCAGCTCTCACCCGGCACCCACCGGCTCGAGGCTGAGGCCCTCGGAGCCGGGGGCGCCCGGCTGCGCAGCAGCCCGGTGACCATCACCGTGCGCTGAGGAGACCGATGTCGAACATTTGTCCGATACCGCCGGTATCAATTTCGAGCAGGTGTTCGACTCCTGGGTCCGGGGCCGGTGGCGCGGACCCTGTTAGCCTGCAGTTGTGGGACTCTCACGCGTTCGGGCTGGGGTGGTTGGGGATCACGTGGAGCCAGATCGCCCGGATGACTCCCTGGCGGTCGCCTTCAGCAGACAAGCTCAATGGCCCGCGCCGATTGAATGGTTGCAGTGTGATGCTGTAGAACGGGCGACCATAGCAATCGCGCCCGAACCTCCCCCCCGGGAAGACCTGCTGTGCGCGCCTCAACTTTTCCCCCACTCTCAGAAGGACGACCGTTCCCTGAGTCAGCACTCGACCCTTGACCGAACCGATCACCTGGGGTAGGTCATCGCCATCGACGGACGCGGATACCTCGAGCCCCCCGTCAGGTGAGTGCCACCGGTTGGAGGAGCTGCCTGGTAGCAGGCGTCGGTGCAGAGAATCGTTCCAGAGCTCCCAAGGAGAAATGCCCTCGATTCGCGGACGTGGTCCATCGGGATCATAGCGGGCGGACGACGGACTCTCGCCAGAGAACAGAATGGCCGTGATAGCGAGCAAGAGCGGCAGGTCGAGCAGGCGTTTCCTCACAGACTGGATACGCCCGGTTCGGGGAGAAGTTCAAACTGTTGCGTTCTGGCAGCGGCGAGCAGTCCTTCAGAGCCGCTTGCGCAGCGGCACGCCGCCGACGAGCACCATCGACTCACGCTCCTCCATGGCCGTCCGACCCGCCTTCTGCTCGGTGGCGGCGAGTGTGGTCCAGGCGCCGAGCAGCTCAGGATGCTCGAGCGAGCGCTCCAGCCAGCGAAACGGCTTTCGAAACTCCTGTTGCGATGGTGGGCTCACGATCTCGACCATGCGCGACCGGCTATCCCACCAAGCGCCGCGCTCACTCCTGACTCGCCACCCGAGTGTAGACGTTGACTCTA
>JAANMU010000314.1_pt1 | contig 61217 bp, 48 predicted proteins | sample 7279701 | NCBI WGS metagenome assembly JAANMU01 (sample SAMN14094539, study PRJNA606508) | bioreactor metagenome | isolation source: A lab-scale SPAN reactor treating ammonium-rich wastewater day 57 | place: Ireland: Galway | collected 2017-03-13 | reverse complement strand
TTTTGAGATGAAAATGAAACATTTTTTTTATAGTGCCTGTCTGGTATTAATGCTGTTTTCATGTAAATCAAGGTCCTCCAATGACTTGAATTACATGCAGAATATCGAACAAACAGCCACGCAACTGGTTTTGGCAAATTCCACAAACTTTATACAACCAGGCGATCAGCTGGTGATTATGGTGACAGCCCGCGATATGGAGGTGGCAAAACCATTCAACCAAAATTACAGTTCCGGAAATACTGCGCAATACAGTCTTCCCAATTCTAATTTACCTACAGCCTCTCAAACCACTGTTTCAGGGCCAACTTATGTTGTGGATTCTGAAAGCAATATTTACTTTCCTTATATCGGAAAAATGTCCGTGGCAGGCAAGACGATTGAGATGTTTCGGGACGAACTGAGAAACAGCCTCACTGCTTATATCAAAGATCCGGGGATTAATATTCGGCATGCTAATTATAAAATAACTGTTTTGGGAGAAGTGAGGAATCCCGGTACTTTCGTTGTTCCTGATGGAAATGCAACGCTTCTGAGCGCTTTAGGCCTTGCTGGAGATCTTACCATTCACGGAAAAAGAGACAATGTTCTGGTGTTGAGAAAAATGAATGATGAAGTTGTTAAAAAAACGCTTGACCTTCGGGATGCCGGCATTATCAGTTCAGATTTTTATCAACTGAAACAGAACGATGTCATTGTAGTAGCAGCCAACGAATCCAAACAAAAAGAATCGCGTATGAACCCCAATACTCCGCTGTACATAGGTGCCGCAGGAATTATTGTCACTGTATTGGGTGTTGTTTTATCCAAGTAATTATTTGATGAGCAGTAATCAATCTACGTCACAGAATACCCAGGAAGATGTTAACCTGAATGAAGTTATAAAACCTTACCTCAGAAAATGGTATTGGTTTGTATTAACCGTTTTAGCGATGCTTGCCTTGGCAGTATTGTATATCAAAAGTACCGCACCGGAATATGAGATAAAATCCCAAGTACTGATTAAAGATGCCAAAAAAGGGATGTCTTCTGACCTGAGCATGCTTTCGGACCTTTCAGGTTTGGGTGGAATGTCCACGAATAGTATCGACAACGAGGTGGAGGTTTTTAAAACCAAAAAACTCATGAATTCCGTGGTGGAAAGTTTGAACCTGCAGGTACACGTTTTGGAAAAAGACGGACTGCTTACCACAGAACGTTACAATGAAAGTGCGCCGGTTATTGTGAAAGTGATTAATGAAAAAGACTATAAAGAAACGATAGAACCAGTAGAGCTGACCATTGCCGGAGATAAAATTACTCTTCAATCCGATGGTTTTACAAATCCGATAAATACTACTTTTAACAAACTGATCAATCTTCCATATGCCAATATTATGATCTTGAAAAACAAAGATTATAATGCTCGTAAATATCCGATAGATGGGCAGTTGCTGTTGGCTTATGCTCCTATAGAAAAGCGGGTAACACAGTACCAAAAAAAGACAAACATTGCTCTGGCTAATAAAGATGTCACCGTGATTGATATCATTATGAGATATGGTAATACAGTCAAAGCTAGAGATATTATAAAAAAATTAATAGAAGTATATAATGAGGAAGCTATCATTGATAAAAATTCAGAATCTCAGAAAACAAAAGATTTTATTGACGAACGTATTGCCATTATTGCAGAAGAATTAGGTGTTGTTGAAGGTGAGAAAGAACGGTTCAAAACAATGAATAAAATTGCTGATTTGCAGACAGAAGCTCAACTGAACGTCGGAACTTCGGCCAGTGCAGCAGCAAAATTGCTGGAAACCGAAACCCAGATTCAACTCATTAATGATCTTATCGGTTTTATTCAGAGACAGGGAATCGACCAGACGCTTCCTACAGGAATTGGAATCAGTACAGGAGGAGCAACATCAGCCATTACGGCGTACAACCAAATGGTGTTGGAAAGGGCTAAATTGATGGAAAATGCTACAGCGCAGAATCCCTTGGTTACGGAACTTTCAAAACAATTAATTTCTACTAAAGCATTAATTATCGAAAATCTGATGAAAGGGCGAACAGCGTTGTTGGCTACCAGGAATCAGATTGAAACTCAACAGGGAAGAGCAGATTCTAAAATTTCAAGAATTCCGGCACAGGAGAAAATGTTCCGCAGCATCGAACGACAGCAGCAAATAAAAGAAAGCCTGTATCTACTCTTGCTCGAAAAAAGAGAAGAGGCAGCCATTGCTATGGCGATTACTGCACCTAAAGCACGGGTTATAGATGAAGCTTATGCATTTGATAAGCCAATCTCTCCAAAAAAATCTATTATTTTAGGAATGGCAATTTTGGCAGGATTTATTATACCTTTTTCTCTAATTTATATTAAAAACATCCTGAATGATAAGGTGTTGTCCAAACATGATTTGGTAAAGTTGACTAACGGAAAACCAATTCTCGGTGAGATTCCGAGATTGGGAAAAGGCGAAACCGAGCTGGTAAGAATGAACGACCTTACTCCAATGGCGGAAGCCTTCAGAATTTTGATAACCAATATGAATTTTATGCTTCCTAAACAGAAGGAAGGCAAAGTCATCTTTGTGAGTTCATCTGTGAAAGGAGAGGGGAAAACTTTTGTTTCGGTTAATCTCGCACTTACTCTTGCTACTCCTGGCAAAAAGGTGATTATCATTGGTTCAGATATCCGGAACCCTCAGTTGCAGCGTTACAATCAAGCCAGAAAAGGTTTGGAAGGACTCACAGAATTTTTATATTCTCCTGATAAAAAGATTGATGATCTTATCCATGTATCTATTTATAATCCGCATTTAGATGTCATTTATTCAGGAAGCATTCCGCCGAATCCTACGGAATTATTAGGGAACGGGCGTTATGAAGAACTATTAGCGGAACTTCGCGAGAGATATGATTACATTATTTTGGATACGGCTCCGCTGATGTTGGTTACGGATACTTTGATTATTTCCAACTTGGCAGATGCCACCCTTTATGTGACCCGTTCTGGATACACGGAAGAAACCCTGATTGAATTTGCTAACAAACAGATCGAATCCGGTAAAATCAAAAATACAGCCTTCATCCTGAATGATGTTTCCAAAGACCATTTCGGCTATGGAAATAAATATGGCTATGGTTATAATGCTGAACAAAGAAGCTTTTTCCAAAGAATAAAAGAAAGATTCTTTTAAAACATACAGTCAAATCTGATATGTCAGCAAGCAAAATTTTTATTACGGATGCTATAAAGTATTTTCCTATAAAGGTAATGCCGGGCTTTTCAGCCATTTTCACAATTTTTTTTCTCACCAAAAAAAGTTTGCTTGATACTGCTTCCTATGTAAATTATACTTTCATAATTGCTGCCCTACTTATTATATCTCAGATTTCAGGAGGTTGGGTTAATAGTAGTGTAATGTATTATCAAAGTAGTTTTGATAACACTAACGACAAGAAAAAATTTGTTGTTCATATTTCCTATTTGCAGTTTATTTTTATGGTTTTGGGTGGGATTATACTTTTTTTAATTATTTTATTCACCTTTAAATCTTTATTGATAGCATTATTCATAATGCTCATATTATTTTTTCAAATTTTTTTGAATTTTAATTATAGTTTTTTTCAGGCCAAGAGACAAATTAAAGACCAAGCTGCCGCAACTTTTATTCAAGCCTTCCTCCAGATTTTAGGGGTTCTGATCTGTTATTATTTTTTTAAAGGCTCTCTTGTATATTTTTTCTTTTTTTTAGTTTTGAGTTATCTTATGCCGATTTTCTATTTGTTTTTTATGAAAAAAAATCATTTCCATTTTAGAATAACGGATTCTTTTAGCATGAAATACAGCAAGGAAATATTGTCTTATGGATTACCAATTTGTCTTTGGTTTTTTTCTACTCAATTATATCAAATTGGCGACAGGCTTCTTTTTAAATACTTTGATTTAACTAAGAATGTGGGCAATTATGTATCATTCCGTGATCTATCTGTTGGGTTGTCTGGGTTTGTAGCTATGCCACTTTTATTTGCCTCCCATCCGATTATTATGCAATTATCCAAAAACGTTGCTAATAAAAACCAAATAGAAAACTTACTTAGAAAAAATATTTTTATACTCACAGGTATTTTTGTGCCTATTACCATAATAATTTTTTTTTATGGTGAGTTTTTAATTAAATATATTGTGGGGGAAAAATATTTGTTAAGCCCAATACTCATGGTGGTGGTATTGTGCACCATATTACTTAGTGTTGTTTCAATTTATTTGCAAAAAGGAGTAGAAACAGAAGGAAAAACTTTTCTGATGCTGAAAATATCTGTAATAGTTGCTTTAGTCAGTTTTCTGCTTAATTTTATTTTCATCAGAGATTATGGAGTAGTGTCTGCAATATATATATCCTTATCATGCCATCTTCTTTATTGTATAGCAATATATTTTTATTCAAGAAAAATTTTTAAAATATTCTAAAGTAACTGATCTATGATTCATATTGTATTTATAATATTATTGTTTATGATTTTCTTACTACGGAAATCATTTTCAATGTATTATTTTTCACCTACAGGATTTCTGTGTGCAGTATGGATCACTTTTGTGTTTTTGATGGCGGTTTTCGCTCCAGACTATTTCTTTACAGTTCAATCTTCGTTTTACATTTTTCTTTTTATCTTCTTTTTCTTTTTGGGAGAAATATTTAATAATGTAATAAGAAAGCGCAAACAGAAAGAATGGGTGCCATTTGAAATAACAGATCACTTCAAAAATAATTTTGAATCAGGGCTCAAAATTATGGGAGTGGTTTCCATTGTTGGATCTGTACTGTATTTGATCATTTTTGCTAATTATTTTGGTGGTGTAATGAGATTGGCTAATGCAGGATGGGCGGTAAGAGGGGCACTTATTGAAGGAGAAATTGCGGTGCCGTTTTATGTTAAGTTGCTTTTGTTTCCGGCTTATAGTAATGTAATTTTGGTATTGGTTTATTCCATTTTATTTCGGCGTATAAAATGGTTTTTGATTTTGCCTTTTATTGCGTTGTTTATTATGGGCTTTGTTCAAGTGGGTCGTGCAGGTTTTATGCTTATTTTATTTCAAGTATATATTGCCATTTTATTTCGTATTTTATATAAAAATTCTATGGATGGAGGGATGACTCTTAAAGAGCATAGATTAATAATGAAATCCTTTATCTTGATTTTTGTAGTGCTTTTGATTTTTATAGGGGGAGATATGTTAAGAAAGCAAGATTTTACTTTTGATTTTAGCAGTATCAATATTTTTCGGCAGTATTTATTTGGTGGGATTTCAGCTTTCGATACTTTTCTTTACAAAAGGGAGTTTTCCGAAACTGAATATGGTTTGGGAAAATATACCTTTAGTGCTCTCTATGATATGTTGGGTATCTCGAAAAATGAGTTTGGAGTATATTTGGAATATCTAAAAGTTTCCGATAAAGATAAATTTACTACTAATATCTTTACAGCTTTCAGACAATTCATCGATGACTTCGGAATTGCAGGAGCTTGTTTTTTTATGTTTTTGTCGGGGATAGTGAGTAATTATTATTATAATCACGCAGTAAAAGGACATATCAAAGCAATATCAGTTAGCATTGTTATTTACACCATTATTTTTCATAGTACAATGCTATCTATTACTGTGCATAATAGTATATTGCTAACACTGGTGTTACCCAATATTCTTCTTACTTTATTTTCTTTAAAAATTAAAAAATGAAGATTCCCTTTATATGTGTTAATTATAATGGTCATAACGAAACTATTAAGTATATTAAGAATGTTAAATCATTAAATGATTCTAATGAAGCCATTATTATAATAGTTGACAACTCGCCTCATAGCAGCGATTTTGAACTTCTAAATCAGTTTATTTTAACAAACTACAAGGACGTTGAAGATATTGTTTTGCTTAAGAGAGATAACAGAGGCTACTTTCAGGCTTTGAATGAAGGAATTCTCTATTTTAAACAATTGTATGGTACTGATACGATGTTTATCATAGGTAATAATGATATTACTTTTAAAGAGGATTTTCTATTTCAGTTAAAAAAGTTATCACTTAATGAAGATATCTTAGTTATAGCTCCGGATGTCATTACTAACGAAGGGTCGCATGAGAATCCGCATGTGATCCACAAAATAGGATTTGTAAGGAAGCTCATGTATGATATTTATTTTAGTAATTTTTTTGTTGGAAAAATACTCGCTAATATTAAAAGCACAGAAAGAAGGTTTAAACCACATGATGCAGTAAGCAAGGAAATTCATATGGGAATTGGTGCTCTATATGTGCTTACTCCTCAATATTTTAAACATTTTGAAAAACTACCGGAAGAAGTATTTCTATATGGAGAAGAAGCAGTACTGGCGGGTCAACTACAAGCAGTAAAAGGTAAAACATTATATGAACCCAAATTGTTGTGCTGGCATAATGAATCGTCTACCACTTCTAATTTAGGCTTTGAAAGAAAATATAAAACTATGCAAAACTCGTATAAAATATACCGAAAATATTTATAAGTTTTTTTGTTGATCATGATTTCATATTACGAGTAGTAGCAAGATGGATGTAATTACTTTTTTCACTGTTGTTTTTTATTCAAGCTTATTGTTTCCAATTTTAGCTATTATTCCTCTGTTTAAGTCCAACAATAAAAAAATAATTAATCTTGTTACAGATTATTTGGGTCCCGCATATGTTATACTTGTTTTTTTATTAATTGCTTTTAGGCCTCTTGGTCCATCAGGTTTTTCCGATTCTGAGATGTATATCCATTGGTTCAATGAGGCGAAATTTAAAAATATATTTCCTACAAAAGATGTAGGTTTTGGTCTTTTGATTTTTCTGACTTCCAAAGTCTTGACAGTAAGAATGTTTTTTGTCTTATGTTCATTGCTTTCTTTCGGTATTTTATTCTGGGTTTCTAAGGCTATTGCCGGCCGGTACTGGTTTTTTTTCTTTCTTGGGTGTATGGCGTCTTTATATTTCTGGAATCACCAGGTGTTTACTATTAGGCAAGGATTGGCTTCAATTATATTTCTTGCAGGACTATTTCAGAAAAGACTTTCTTTTACTATTATTTTATTCTTGTTAGCTGTGAGTTTTCACAAATCATTTCTGCTTCCCTTCATCTGTTATTTTATAGTACACTTTAGTTCTAAAACGCCGGTATATTTGGCGTGTTGGGGATTAGCTATACCTGTTTCTTATTTTTTCGGTCATCAAATTGGAGAGTTTGTATCCATTTATCTGCCTGACGATGTGAGGTATTATTATAGCCATCGAGAATTAGGTAGTATTCATGCCTATCGGTGGGATGTAGTTTTTTATAGTTTCTTATTCATTCTACTACCTTATCGATACCGTTATTTAGATCAACAATATTCTAAAATATATAATTTGTATATTCTAACAAATATTTTTGTAATATTATTTATACAATTTACAGAAGGCTTTATTCATAGGTTTGCATATTTGTCATGGTTTTTATCTCCTGTATTATTATATTATCCGCTGTTTAAAAATAAGGTAGCACATTCTTTTCGAAAATATTTTTGGATACTTATCTTCTTTTATTTCTTAATTATAGTATATTTGATAATCAAGATTTATAATCAAGATTATAAATTTATACCAGACCAAATAGTAATAAAGGGAAATATAAATTTCATGTCGCAAATTATTTTTATGTAGAGCTGGATTTATATAACTCTCTGTACACTGATATGAAAGTATTGATAATAACCCAATATTATTTTCCTGAAAACTTTAAAAGTAATGAACTCTCTTTTGAACTTCAAAAAAGAGGTTATGACGTTACTGTTCTTACTGGATTACCTAATTATCCCGAGGGGAAAATTTATGAGGGGTATGGATGGTTCAAAAGAAGAACGGAAACAATTCATGGTGTTAAAGTTATAAGATCTTTATTACTGCCAAGAGGAAAGGGAAGCGGGCTGCGGCTTTTTCTTAATTATTATAGTTTTGCTCTTTTTGCTTCATGGAAGGCTTTTTTATTGGGGTTTAGAGAAAAGTATGATGCCGTCATAGTACATGAACCATCGCCTATCACTCAGTTTTATCCTGCTCTTTTGCTTCACAAACTTCATAAAACTCCTGTTTATTATTGGGTTATGGATTTGTGGCCGGAAAGTCTCGAAATAGCAGGTGGTATTAAGAACAAGTTGGTGTTGAATTATTTTAAAAATTTAGCAACTAAATTTTATAGAAACTCAGAGAAAATTCTGATAACTTCAAAAGGTTTCCGGGAATCAATTTTAGAAAAGGGAGATTTTGATGAAAAGATCGAATACTTTCCGAATTGGGCCGAAAATAGTATTGCCGAAGGCAGAACAGATTATCCAATACCAGATTTGCCAGACGGGTTTAAGGTGATGTTTGCCGGAAATATTGGTGAATCTCAGGATATGGAAACGATTATGGAAGCAGCACAGTTACTTGGTAATCGTCCGGAAATAAAGCTAATTATTGTAGGAGAAGGGAGAAAGTTAGATTTTGTTAAAAAGTTTGTAAAAGAACATACGCTTGCCGAGAGCGTTCACATAATGGGACGCTACCCTGTGGAAGCTATGACGACTTTTTTTTCAAAAGCAGATGTAATGCTGGCAAGTTTAAAAGCAGAAAAAATATTTCAATACACTGTCCCTGCAAAGGTTCAGGCTTATATGAGTGTAGGAAAGCCAATAATAGGGATGCTTGATGGTGAGGGAGCAGAAATAATAAATGAAGCAAATTGTGGTGTTTCCGTCCCTGCTGGTTCAGCAGAAAAGTTATCAAAGGCCATTGTCACCCTATCAGTTTTAGATAGACAGGAACTACGGAAACAAGGCGAAAATGGCAGAAATTATTTTCTACAACATTTTCAGCTGTCGTCATGTATCAGTAACCTCGAGAGAATTATAAACAAAAAAGATTTATGAAAATCACCATCACAGGAGCGTCGGGTTTTGTAGGAAAAAATCTTTCTTCTTATTTGGAGAAAAAAGGCATGACCGTTGAAAGGCTATCTCTGCGAGATTCCTGGAAATTTCCAGACAATGGGGAGGTCATTATTCATCTCGCCGGAAAAGCACACGATACTTCCAATACTACGGAAGAAGCTGAGTATTTCAGCGTAAACCGTGATCTGACAATAGCATTGTTTAATGAATTTCTGAAATCTGATTTTCGTGACTTTTTCTTTTTCAGTTCTGTAAAAGCTGTTGCTGATGAGGTGGAAAATGTTCTTACAGAAGAGGTGATACCGATGCCCAAAACACTTTACGGAAAATCCAAATTGGGAGCAGAAACCTACCTTCTGAATCAATATTTGCCGGCAAACAAAAGACTTTTTATTATTCGGCCATGTATGATCCACGGACCGGGAAATAAAGGAAATCTTAACCTGCTTTATCAGTTGGTGCAGAAAGGAATTCCATGGCCGCTAGCGGTATATGAGAACCAGAGATCTTTCTTGAGTATTGATAACCTGAACTTTCTTGTAGAAAAAATGCTGGCGAGTGATGTGCCTTCCGGAGTTTATAATATGGCAGATGATGAGAGTGTTTCCACAATTTGTCTCATTAAACTTATTGGCAAAACCACAAAAAGAAAAATAAAACTTTGGAAAATACCGCGAAAACTTATATCTTTCGCAGCCAAAACAGGGGATGTAGTAAAGCTTCCTCTAAATTCTGAACGATTGAAAAAGCTGACTGAGAATTATATAGTAAGTAATCAGAAGTTAAAAAACGCACTGAATATCCAAAAACTTCCAGTTTCAGCAGAAGAAGGGTTGGAGAAAACAATAAAATGTTTTAAAAATTAAATGGAGTACAGTATTATTACGTTAATATTATTATTTTTTTCTTTAGTATATTTTCGTGCCGCCACTCATTATAACATAACGGACACTCCCAACCAGCGCAGCGCACATTCTGTGGTGACGGTTCGAGGAGGTGGCATACTCTATCCTTTTGCATTTATTCTTTTTTTAATACAAAAACTTTTTTCTGGAAGTGAAGATATAACTTCTTATCTTGTGCTTGGTGCAGGCCTGTTTATGCTGTGTATAGTGAGTTTTATTGATGATGTAAGACAGCTTTCATCCAAAATAAGGTTAGTTTTCCAGTTTCTTTCCGTGATTCCTTTGCTGTATTTTTTGGGAGTATTTGATGTGGTTTCTCCTGCTTGGATTCCCGTTTGTTTTATTTTTATCATTGGAATTCTGAACGCATTTAATTTCATGGATGGCATCAATGGCATGTCCGGATTGTATAGTCTCATTACACTCGCTACTCTTTTCTTTATCAATCAGAATCTTGTGTCCTTTACAGATCCGGATTTTATTCTGTATCCTTCATTGGCCAGTTTGGTCTTTTTGTTTTTTAACTTCAGAAAAAAAGCAAAATGTTTCATGGGAGATGTAGGAAGCATGGGAGTTGCTTTCTGGATTATTGCCCTGATTGGACTCCTGATCATGAAAACTGGCGAACTGAAATGGATATTACTTCTCACCGTTTATGGTGTGGAAACAGGCATCACGATTATGGAACGCATCCGGCTTCGGGAAAACATTATGGAAGCCCATCGTAGGCATTTGTATCAGTTATTCGTAAATGATCTCAAAACGCCGCATCTTTGGGTGAGTTCAGGTTATACATTAGCCCAAATCATCATAAGTGTAATCGTAATTGGAACAGATATTCCCGACAAAGTCTTGATTCCACTTGTGATTTTGATCACTGTTGCAGCATACCTTTTTATAAAAGTGAAAATAAAAAAACAAATCTCACATGACCCTCTCTGAAACTCCTTTGAAGGATTGCTACATTATAGAACCCACTGTTTTCGAGGATGAACGCGGCTATTTCTATGAGAAATTTAATGAGAAAAAGTTCACAGAAGTTACCGGTATGAACGGGCATTTCGTTCAGGATAATATTTCAAAATCAACCTTTGGCGTTCTCCGGGGAATTCATTTACAGAAAGGCGAACATGCTCAGGCGAAACTGGTATCATGTCTGGAAGGTACAGTTTGGGATATAGCTGTGGATTTACGTCATGATTCTCCCACTTTTGGGAAATGGTTCGGACTGGAAATTTCTGGCGAAAATAAAAAGCAACTGTACGTTCCCCGAGGTTTCGGCCACGGGTTTGCAGTGCTTTCTGAGACTGCAATTTTCGCTTATAAATGTGACAACTATTATAGCAAAGAATCGGAAGGGGGCATCATTTGGAATGATTCTGATCTCATGATTGACTGGAAATTGCCATTGTCAGAGGTGATTCTGTCTGAAAAAGATAAAATTCTACCCGCCTTCAGTCAGAGAAATTTCTAATGTTTTATAACTTTTGAAGAATCAGAAATGGTTCTTTTTTTATTGCTAAATTTGCACCCTGCAATTCTGATATTCAGAAGTTGTCAATTTAATCTATCCGAACCTTTACTATGCGCACAAAATCAACAGGAAAAAAGAAAATTAATGTCATCACTCTGGGATGTTCCAAAAACGTAGTGGATTCTGAAGTGCTGATGGGACAATTGTCTGCCAACGGAAAAGAAGTTGTTCATGAGGATCGTGGTGATATTGTGGTGATCAATACCTGTGGTTTTATCGATAATGCCAAGCAGGAAAGCATCAATACCATTCTGGATGCTGTAGAAGCCAAAGAAAGAGGCGAAGTGGAAAAAGTGTTTGTGATGGGCTGTCTTTCCGAACGGTACAAACCGGATTTGGAAAAGGAAATTCCGAATGTAGATCAGTATTTCGGAACCCGAGAACTGCCATTTTTATTGAAACAACTGGGTGCAGATTATAAACACGAACTGGTAGGAGAGCGACTGACAACAACTCCAAAACATTACGCTTATTTGAAAATTTCGGAAGGTTGCGACAGGCCGTGTTCTTTTTGTGCCATTCCCTTAATGAGAGGCGGTCATATTTCAAAACCAATAGAAAAGTTATCTGAGGAAGCGCGAAATCTCGCTAAAAACGGAACTAAAGAACTGATTCTTATTGCACAGGATCTCACGTATTACGGTTTAGATTTGTATAAGAAACGAGCACTTGCAGATCTTTTGCGTGAACTCGTAACCGTGGACGGAATTGAATGGATTCGGCTGCATTATGCGTTTCCTTCCGGGTTTCCTGAAGATGTTCTGGAAATCATCCGCACCGAACCTAAAGTGTGCAATTATATTGACATTCCGTTGCAGCACATTAATTCTGATCTTCTCAAATCCATGCGAAGAGGAACAACCGCCGAAAAAACCAATGATTTGCTCAGAAAGTTCAGGGAATATGCTCCGGATATGGCCATTCGTACCACGCTGATTGTAGGATATCCAGGCGAAACGGAAGAGGTTTTTCAGCAATTGAAAAGTTGGGTTGCCGAACAGCGATTCGACAGACTGGGCTGCTTTACCTATTCTCACGAAGAAAATACGCATGCTTATCATCTTCAGGACGATATTCCGCAGGAAGTGAAAGAAAGAAGAGTGGAGGAAATCATGGAACTGCAATCACAGATTTCCTGGGAGAAAAATCAGGAAAAAATCGGGAAAATATTCCGTTGTATTTTCGACAGGAAAGAAGGAAATTATTTTGTGGGCAGAACAGAATTTGATTCTCCGGATGTCGATAATACTGTACTTGTGGAAGCAACTAACGTTTATATTTCTTCAGGAAGCTTCATGAATATTAAAATATCTGCTGCTGAAGAATTCGATTTATATGGAGTATTGGTATAATTTCCTTTTCAGAAATATATCTTTTCATTTTGATAGAAAAAACGCTCATTTTTGAGCGTTTTATTTTTGTATTGAACTGACGATCAATGTCATGTGTTTTTAAGGTGTTGATTTTAAAAGAGAATTCGTTAATTAAATTAACTTTTAGCCGCTCCTTTTAACACTATTTAACATCCTCCCGGAAAGACTTTTCTCACGGTGTTTCACAGCGACTTTAAGATTAATTTAACATTATATTAACTTTCGTTAACGCAATAATTCTGTTAGATTGGTATTTCAGTCTACATTTGTCCTCGTCAAACCAATAAAATTCAAAATGATGAAAAGAGGAATTCTCGTAATCATAATGATGATTTCAACTCTTGGCCTTTATTCTTTCAAGAATAATACCAAAGATAATGAGGAGGTAAAAACAAGTTATGCGTCGTATTATCACGACAAATTTAATGGAAGAAAAACAGCAAGCGGTGAGGTTTTTCATAACACAAAACTCACAGCAGCGCACAGAACACTTCCTTTCGGTACAAAAGTGAAAGTTACCAACCTGAGAAATGGCGAAAGCGTGGTGGTGGTTATTAACGATCGTGGCCCGTTTCACGCCGCCAGAGCACTGGATCTTTCCAAAGCAGCGTATGATGAAATCGGAAACCTCAGAACAGGTACCATGCCAATAGAATTTGAAATTATTGATTAATAATCTTTTAAACAAAAAAGTCCTTCCGCAACATGTGGAAGGACTTTTTTTATGATTATATTATAACAATCACATTGAAGAAACCGCTAACAACGCTTCATAAAATTCTTCTTCCATCAGCCCGAATTGTTGACAACATAATCTGAGGCCTTCCAGATGCATCATCGTGACTGATTCCTGAATTTCAAGGGGAAGTTCGCCTAAGGATGTTTTAGCGATGAAATAGCCGTCTTTCTTGCTGTATTCGGAGGTGCTGTAGGGAAGTTGTCTGAAATAATTTGAGGTTTGTTGTAACGCTTCAGAAAAAATAACGTGGTTTTCCGGATAAATTAAAACTCCGCCCGAAGTCATCTTGCTGACAAGTAATTGGCTTTCCTCAGCATTTACAGGTGTTGTAATCAGTGCGATATTAGGCCGGAAATCGGAACCTGCGATGAGGTTCTGAGTGGAATAAAGAGAAAAATCATTTTCTGTATCCGTGGAAGTTTCAGTAATCTCATCGAAATTTTTCCCATGAAAATTCAAAATATTTTTCAGCAGTTGCTGCACTTCATTTCCTGCGACAAGAACCCGGGTTTTATGTTGTGCTTTCTCAAAGGCGTCAGCGATGTTCATGTTATCTTTAATATTTAATTTAGGGATTTGTATTCAGTTTGGATTTCAGAAGCTCCTGAAAAGCCTGTGTCACACGATCCCATTTTTCCTGGTCTTGTTCCATGATGTAACTCGCGTCACTTTTGCTGGCAGATTGCGGCCCTCGGTTTACTTTTATGGTAGTACTGATATAATCGTACAGTTTTTTACGGTCTTCCTGTATCATCCGAAAATTATTCGCAGCCAATACTTCTTCCAGTTTTTGAATTTCGTCCGAAGAAATCTTAAAATTTTTCTTGATTTTCTTTCCCTGGCCTTCGAAGGAATAATGCGCTTTATTCCCTTTGATGAGGAAGTTTTCGTACACTGGCGCATAACCTCCGCTTCTGGAATAACTGTAATCAAAATCGGAATACACTTTTTGCGTGTTGCAGGAAGCGATAAAAAACAAGATGAGCAGGAATGCTATTTTTTTCATATAAAGAGATTAGGAAGGTAATTCTGCTTTTTTCTTTGCTTTCAGTTCTTCTTCATACTGATGCAATAGATTAAAATCTTCAGTCTGTTCTATGGAAACCATAATTTTGGTCAGAATTTGCTGTGCTGTTTCGGTTTCATAATCTATTTCCAGCGGTTTTTTAAACTCGAGCGTCGGGCGTACTCCGGTTACTTTTATCCGAAGCCCTTTTTTATCAAACGCTCTTCTGAAGCCATTTATTTTGATGGGAACAACAATGGGCCTTTGATTTTTCACCAGTTTGGCTGTTCCTTTTCTTCCCTGCGCAAAAGCGGCAGTGGTACCCTGTGGAAAAGTAATCACCCAGCCGTTGTCCAAAGCTTTCATAATATTGTCCACTTCACTCATATCCAGCAACCGGTTTACATTTTTGCCTTCAGCGCGCCAAGTTCTTTTCACGGTAACAGCGCCTGCAATTTTAAAAATTCGGGCGAGAATCCCTTTGTTCATGGTTTCTTCCGCTGCTACGTAATAGAAATCTACTTTGGGGTTCAGCAGATATACCGGATTTTTAATGGTGTTTAAATAGCCGTTATTTACAGCACAGAAAGCGTGGTACATCGCAGCTACATCAGCAAAATAAGTCTGATGATTAGAAACAAAAAGTACGTTGGAATCGGGCAAATCCAGAAGATGTTCGGTTCCTGTTATCGTTAGTTTATTGAAACCGTTGAATCTTCGGTAAGAAACAATTCCTAAAATAAAAATAATCAGTCTTTTGAAGACATACGGGGTACCAAATGCATCGGTGAAAATGTTCTTTTTCGCCATTCGTTTTAACATAATCTGCAAAGTTACATATTTTTCAACACCTGGCTGAATTCGCTCAGGATCATGGAAGTGGCTCCCCAAATGCGGTAACCTTCAAAATTGATCACAGGGACTTCTACACTTCGTGATCCGGCAAGTACCATCATTTCAGGTTCATCTGGAAGTTGAAGCAAAGTTGATACCGGAAATTCAATCAGTTCCACAACTTCATTTTCCTGTGGAATAAATGTCGGATTTTTTTTGGTGAAAGAAACGAACGGATGTACGTAAAAATTGCTGGGAAGGATGTACACCGGCGACATTTCCCGGATAATACGAATGTAAGGTTCTTCAATTCCCATTTCCTCAGATGTTTCTCTGATGGCGGTGTGGGCAAAACTGTTATCCTCCGCTTCACGGCTTCCTCCGGGAAGTGAAATTTGCCCGCTGTGACGGTCCCGCTCATGCTCTGTACGCTGCATCAAAGGGAAATGCCATTCATTATTTTTAAAATACAGCAGGATATTGACTGCCGCAAAACGCGGATTTTTTTCCAGAATTTCTTCGTAAGAAAGAAGAGGGCGGTAGGGCGGCGAATAGACCGAGTGAGCGTCCTCTCCGTACAGGCTTGTGTTTTTTATTCTGTTTAGTAAATCTCTTCCATCAAATTTCATATTTCAAATTTATGAAAATTTAAAAAAATTAGGAAAATCGCTGGCAACCGTTTTAGGACTCAAAAAAAGCCTTCGGTTTCCCGAAAGCTTGTATTGTTAATTTGAATAGCTCATCAGCTCTTCTTTTTTGCTGTTGTAAAGTTTGTATTCCAGATACTTGTAGCTGTCTCGTGGTATGATTGTGACCCATTTTTTATACTTCAGGTACCATTTAGTTTGGATACTCATGAGGCCTTTGGTAAGATATGCTTCTACGAAAGGATGTACATGAAGGAAAAGCTTGCCTTTCTCTTTCTGAATAAAGTTTCTGATGGCTTCTTCCATGCGTTCCACCACTACGATTGGAGCCAGAATTTCTCCTGTAGCATTTGGATTTTCTTCCTTGGTTTCAATTTGTTTTTCCGGACGGTTCCGCTGTCTTGTGATCTGGATAAGCCCAAATCTGCTGGGCGGAAGAATTTTGTGTCGCGCTTTGTCACGTTTCATTTCTTCTTTCAGATGTTCGTACAGGTTTTTCCGGTGTTCTGCATTGGGCATGTCGATAAAATCTACCACAATAATCCCGCCCATATCCCGCAACCGCAGCTGGCGTGCAATCTCTGTTGCAGCCATTTTATTTACGTTCAAAGCATGTTCTTTATTGGTGGATGCTGAAGATAAATTCGGGCCTGAATTCACATCTATAACGTGCAAAGCCTCAGTGTGTTCCACTACAAGATAAGCACCTCGTGAGCCTGCAATATTAACATGTTTTCCAAAACTTTGCTTCAGCTGTTTTTCGACATTATAATATTCCAGTAAAGGAATATGATGATCATAATACTGGACAATATTTTTTCTTTCTGGAGCAATAACTTCCAGATAGCTTTTCATATCACTCACCATCTGCTCGTCGTCACAAATAATGCTCACGAAGTCTGCATTGAAATTGTCTCTCAGAATAGCAGAAGCCTTATCGTCTTCGCTCAGTACCTTGCTGGGAATGATGTTTTTCTGAATATTTTTGAAAGTGGTTTCCCATTTTTGCACCAGTTGATTCATGTCGTTGTGCAGTTCGGCCACTTTTTTTCCTTCTGCAACGGTTCTGATAATCGCACCGAATCCTTCAGGTTTTATGCTTTCTATCAGGTTGCGAAGGCGTTCGCGTTCTTCGGCAGTGCCTATTTTTTTGGAAATGGAAACTTTATTGTCAAAAGGGATCAACACCAGAAATCGTCCTGTAAGAGAAATTTGCGTAGAAATACGCGGCCCTTTGGTGGAAATAGGTTCTTTGGTGATTTGGAGCAGCACGACATCGTCTTTGGCAATGACGCGGTCTACGGTACCGTTTTTATTAATCTCCTTTTGAATGGGAAAATTTTTCAGACTGGAAGACGACTGTTTCTTGCTCAGTGTGTCTGCCAGGAATTTTTTGTAGGTCAGGAACTCCGGTCCTAAGTCGTGATAATGTAGAAAAGCATCTTTTCCGTAGCCGATATTCACAAAAGCGGCATTCAGGTTGGGAGCCAGTTTTTTTACTTTACCGATAAACAGATCGCCTACTACAAAGTCGGTTTTATCTTCCTGCTCATGGAGTTCAAAAAGGCGGCCGTCTTCCAGCAGGGCTATTTTGGTCAGCTCATCTTCATGCGATACAATAAGTTCTTTCTTCATTGCTTCATAAGATTATTTTTAATAGATGAAAATGGAGTTAGGGTTTGCTTAAAACAAAATATAGTCGGTGAGACTTTATTTTAAATAAAAAACACCAACTATACTATATATTTCTGAAGTCAGAAGAGACTTATTTTTTCTTTTTATGTCGGTTTGCTCTTCTTCTTTTTTTTCTTTTGTGGGTGGCTACTTTGTGCCTTTTTCTTTTCTTTCCGCTTGGCATTTCTAAAAATTTAAAATGTTATTACTCAGTTATTATTTTACAGCTACTTTAGCCTTTACTTTTTCAGTGAAAGTTTTGGAGGGTTTGAAAGCCGGTATATTGTGAGCGGGGATTTCGATAGCAGTATTCTTAGAAATGTTTCTTCCCGTTTTAGCTGCCCTTGTTTTGATAATAAAAGAGCCGAAACCTCTCAGATAAACATTATCACCCTGGTACATTGCACTTCTGATCTCATGCATGAAAGCTTCTATAATTTTCTGAGTTTCAGCTTTTTCAGTCCCTAATTTACTTGAGATGGTATTTACCAATTCTGCCTTTGTCATTTTCTGTTTTTCTTTTTAATTTTGGTGTGCAAATATAAAACTTATTTTTGAAAACAAACAAACAAAACGCTGATTTTCTTTACATTGGTGTAAAGCTATTGAAATGGTTCTCAGTACACGGAAGAGATCTTCCGTTCCGAAAGGCACAGGATCCATACAAAATCTGGATCTGCGAAATTATTTTTCAGCAAACCAGAATACAACAGGGACTTAACCATTATCATCGGTTCATAAATCGTTTTCCCGACGTGCAAACTTTGGCAGAAGCTTCTTCGGATGAAGTGCTTCTTCATTGGAAAGGACTCGGGTATTATTCCCGGGCTCTTAATATTCATAAGGCTTCGCATCAGATTATGGAAAATTTCGGAGGGGTTTTTCCACAAGAATATGACGATATTCTGTCGCTGAAAGGAGTAGGAAAATATACCGCTGCCGCCGTGCACAGTATTTGTTTTGGAGGCCAACTTCCTGCGGTGGATGGGAATTTTTACCGGGTATTGAGCCGCATTTTTGCTGATGATTATGATATTTCTACAACCGGTGCATTTTCACATTTCAGCAATGTAGCTTTGTTGATGATGCCTCTTGGAAAAGCTGGAGAATTCAATCAGGCGGTGATGGATTTGGGTTCTGAAATTTGCCGGCCGAGAAATCCATATTGTGAAATTTGTCCATTAAACGCTGATTGTACTGCTTTTCAACTCAAAAAAGTACACGAATTCCCTAAAAAACTCAAAAAAATAAAACCTACCGAACTGCAACTTCTGTACGTTTTTGTGCAGCATGGTGATCATTTTCTCATTCGACGTCGCAACGAAAGCAGCATCTGGAAAAAACTGTATGAATTTCCAACGGAAATTGATGAAAAATACAAAACATACGAACTGGATTCTACTGAAATAAAACATAAGCTGACACACCGGAATCTCACCGTTATCATTCGGCATTTTATCATCAAATCTCAGGAAGAATTTGAAACTTTGGCAGCAGAAGGTGGCTTTTATATTGTAGATTATGAGCAATCTGCAGCGAAATCATTTCCGAAACCGCTCGAAAATTACCTGAAAAACCGCTTTGAAAAATGACGGAACAATCCTGTTTGTCTTCCGCAGAAAAAAAGGTATTTTTGCAGAATGGTAAAACATTTTTTCTGTATTGGCCTTGCCATTTCTTTGATCAGCTGTGCGAAAGACCCTATTCCGAAACCATCGGGTGAGCTGAGGCTCGAATATCCGGAATCAAAATACGCGAAGTTTGAAAACGATTGTCATTATACTTTTGAATTTTCAGATTTTGCAGCGATCGAAGATGCGAAAAAACCCTGCTGGTTTTATCTGAATTATCCTGAAATGAAGGGAAAAGTTTTTATTACTTATTTTCCGATCAAAGGTGATCTGCAGGCTCACATTAAAGAAGCGGAAAAAATGGTGTATGAACATACTGTAAAGGCCAGTTCCATCGATACAAAATCTTTTGAATATCCTGAAAAAAGAGTTTTCGGAAATTTTTATGAACTGAAAGGGCAAAGTGCTTCTAACCTGCAATTTTATATTACGGACAGCACGCGGCATTTTGTAACGGCTTATCTGTATTTCAATTCAAGGCCAAAACCGGATTCTCTGGCTCCGGCAGTAGAGTACGTGAAAAAAGATATGCAACATCTGATAGACACTTTTGAGTGGAAATAAAAAACGATAGTATTTAACTGAAATATAAAAAAATGAAATTATTAGTCGTAGGAAGCGTAGCATTTGATGCCATCGAAACTCCTTTCGGTAAAACGGATAAAATATTGGGTGGTGCTGCTACGTACATCGGGCTGGCCGCTTCTGTAATGAATGTAAAATCCGGGATTGTTTCCGTAGTAGGAGGCGATTTCCCGCAGGAAGATATGGAGCTTTTGAACAACCGTGGTGTGAATACTGAAGGAATTGAAATCATTAAAGAAGGAAAGACATTTTTCTGGAGCGGCAGATATCATAACGATCTCAATACCCGGGATACTTTGATAACCGAAGTGAATGTTCTGGAACATTTCGATCCTAAAATTCCTGATTCTATGCAGGATGCCGAAGTGTTATTGCTCGGAAATCTTCATCCGGGAGTTCAGCTTTCTGTTCTTGAAAAAATGAACCACCGCCCGAAACTGGTGATTCTGGATACCATGAATTTCTGGATGGATACGGCCTGGGAAGTCCTTATGGAAATGGTCTCGAAAACAGATGTTATTACCATTAATGACGAAGAAGCGCGCCAGCTTTCCGGAGAATATTCTTTGGTGAAAGCAGCCAAAAAAATCCATGCTATGGGTCCTGAATTTGTCATTATTAAAAAGGGAGAACACGGCGCATTGTTGTTTCATGAAGGGAAAGTTTTCGCCATTCCTGCACTTCCGCTGGAAGAAGTTTTCGATCCTACAGGAGCCGGAGATACTTTTGCCGGAGGTTTTGCTTCTTATCTCGTGAAAAAAGAAACTTTTGATTTTGAAACCATGAAATCCGCCATTATTGTGGGTTCAGCATTAGCATCTTTTACTGTAGAGAAATTCGGAACTGAAAGATTGAAAGAAATTACACCCGCTGAAATTTCGGAAAGAATTGCGCAGTTTAAGGATTTGACAACATTCGAAGTGGAAGTATAATTTTTTTTAGATTTTAAAGTTTATGAAATTATTATAACAAAAAATGAAGCCTAATTGGTTTAGAATTATAAATTTGCAGATTGATTTAAAAAAATATATAGGATGAGTAGGATAAAATGCTCTTTTTTACTGGGAGTTTTCTTTGTGTTAGTTTCAGTTCAGGTCTCAGCACAGCTGGAAAAAGGACAGTTGGTAGACGGTATCGCTGCAGTGATAGGTGATGAAATAGTGCTGGAATCGGATGTTGAGGAGCAAATCAATTATGCCAAGCAACAGGGAAGCCAGATGCTGGATAAATGCAAGGTGATGGAAAGCATCCTGATCAATAAAATTATTGTTCATGAGGCGAAAAGAGATACGCTGATTGAAAACCGTTCCGCCGCCATCAGAGAAAATGTGGACATGAAATACAATCAGATCCTTTCTCAGTTTCCGGATGAAAGAGCTATGCTCTCGGCATACAAATTCAGAACGGGTTTTGAAATGAAAAATGCCATCGAAAAAATAGATACTGATCAATATTACGGACAGGCAAAGTATCAGAGCATCACCATGAAAGCGGATGTAACCCCAAACGAAGTAACCGATTTCTACAACACCTTTAAGCTCCAGCTTCCTGAAGTAAAAGATGAAGTGACACTGGCTCAAATCAGTATGTATCCTAAGTTGACAGAAGCACACAAAGAGGAAATTATCAATAGACTTAAAAAGATAAAGCAGGACATCCTGAGCGGCGAATCGTTTGAAAGTCAGGCGCGCATTTATTCGGAAGATCCCGGATCTGCGGCCAACGGCGGTTTGATGAAAAATATTTCCCGCGGGCAGATGGTAAAACCTTTTGAAGCGGCGGCATTAAATCTTCAGGAAGGGGAAATATCCGATCCTATAGAATCGGAATTCGGATTCCACATCATTCAGCTGGAAAGAAAAGCAGGTAAAATTTATGATGCCCGGCATATTCTCATTGCGACTACACCGAATAACGACGAAATTGCGGCAGCCAAAAAAGAATTGGACAGCATCAGAACCTTGATTATGGATGGGAAAATGACGTTTAAGGAAGCAGCTTACAAATTTTCTGACGATAAAAGAACGAAATTTAATGCGGGAATCCTAACCAATAATGACGGCTCCGATAAACTGGAAAGAATTTCTCTTCCGCCAACTTTGGGTTATCAGATTGCAGGGTACAACAAAGGCGACATCACCGAAGTGTACGAAGATGAAATGAACCGCAGAAAAGTGGTGACCATGGTGAAAATTGAAGACTCAATTCCTGCACACCAGCTGTCCATTGAAACCGATTATGACCGCATCAAGCAAATGGCACTCAACAAAAAGAAAAGCGAAATGATCGACAAATGGGTGAAGGAAAGAATTCCGCACGTATTTATCAGTATCGACAACCGCTATTCCAACTGTACTTTCGAAGGCGATCTCCAGAAAGCGATTTTGACGAAATAGAAAAATTCATCCTCCGTTCAAAAAACGGGGGATTTTTTTAGTCTGCAAGGGTAGATTTTTGGGAAATAAATTCCTTTTTAATACATTTGGTAATCTAAAATACAGCCCGCTGAAGTAGCAGAATATTAATTTTTTTGAAGGTAAAACATGTCGAATTTTATACATTTCGGGATCGCGGAAAAGATGTACAGCGAAGAACAAAACAAAATCACCAAACTTTTTGAAATTCAATATCCCATTATTCAGGGCGGGATGATCTGGCACTCCGGATGGCGTCTCGCATCGGCAGTGTCGAACTGTGGAGGTTTAGGATTAATTGGTGCGGGAAGTATGTATCCTGATATTTTGAGAGAAAATATTCAAAAATGTAAAGCGGCAACGGACAAACCTTTTGGGGTGAATGTTCCTATGCTTTATCCTAATCTGGAAGAAATTATCAACATTATTCTGGAAGAAGATGTTAAAATTGTTTTTACTTCTGCCGGAAATCCTAAAACTTATACGGAAACCCTGAAAAAAGAAGGATTAAAAGTAGCGCATGTCGTTTCTTCGGCGAAATTTGCATTGAAATGTGAAGAAGCTGGTGTAGATGCCGTAGTTGCCGAAGGTTTTGAAGCTGGAGGACACAACGGAAGAGAAGAAACGACCACTTTTTGTCTCATCCCGAATGTGAGAAAACACATTTCCACACCGCTGATTGCTGCCGGAGGAATTGCGTTGGGTTCTCAAATGAAAGCAGCGATGATTCTGGGTGCAGACGGCGTTCAGATCGGCTCCCGTTTTGCGGCTACTGAAGAAGCGAGCGCGCATCACAACTGGAAACAAAAAATAACAGACCTGAAAGAAGGAGATACCCAATTGACTTTGAAAGAGCTCGCTCCAGTACGGATGGTAAAAAATAAATTCTTTCAGGATATAGATCAGCTTTATGAATCCGGAAGAAATGTTGATAATCTGAAAGCAACTTTAGGCCGCGCCCGCGCAAAACGGGGAATGTTCGAAGGTGATCTGGAAGAAGGCGAATTGGAAATAGGGCAGGTGTCTTCTCTGATTGAGGAAGTGCTGCCGGTACAAAAAGTATTTGAAAATCTGCTGAAAGAATTTCGGGCGACCGAATGTCCAGACTTTTAGATTCCAAAAAATGAAAAAGACCTCGTTGCCAAGGTCTTTTTTTTATGATTTTAAAATATTTTCTATTGCTCCAGCCAGCTTGTCTGCGTTGGGCAGCATTTCTTTTTCAAGAATTAAATTAATCGGAACAGCCGGAAGATTCATAGCTCCAATTGCTTCCACCGGAGCGTCCAGATGTTGAAAACAGTTTTTAGAAATTCTGTGTGCCAATGCTTCAGCAAAAGAATTCTGAATTTGTTCCTCAGTAAGTACAATGCATTTTCCGTGAAGTTTGACTCTTTCAAAAATGAGGGTTTCATCCAAAGGAATCAATGTTCGGAGGTCAATAATTTCTACTCTTCCGGAGAACTTTTTCGCTGCTTCTTTCGCCCAGAAAACGCCCATTCCGTAAGTCACAACCACCATTGTTCTTCCTTTCTTCATCTCAGATTCATCGGCTTCCAGAATTAGATTAGCTTTGCCGAACGGAAGGATATAATCTTCTGCGGGTTCTATTGTTTTAGCATCTTCGGTGCCGGGAACTTTGCTCCAGTACAGTCCTTTGTGTTCCAGCATGATCACCGGATTCGGGTCATAATACGCTGCTTTCAGCAAACCTTTGAAGTCGGCTGCGTTGCTGGGATAGGCTATTTTAATTCCTTTAATATTGGCAAGAATACTTTCGACACTTCCGCTGTGATACGGTCCTCCGCCACCATACGCACCAATGGGAACACGAATAATACTGCTCACAGGAAATTTACCATAGGAAAGATAAGATGATTTGGATATTTCTGTAATCAGCTGATTGATACCTGGGTAAATATAATCTGCAAACTGAACCTCAACAATAGGTTTTAATCCTACAGCGCTCATCCCAACGGTAGAACCAATAATATAAGCTTCCTGAATTGCTGTGTTAAATACTCTTTTTATGCCGAATTTGGCTCCCAATGTTACCGTTTCACGGAAAACACCACCAATTCTTTCACCCACATCCTGCCCGTACAATAAAGCTTCGGGATGTTTCCACATTAGTTCCTGTATCGCATGAATGGCGGCATCCACCATTACAATTTTTTCCTGTCCTTCAGGAGTTCGCGTTCCGGTTTCTTCGGTAATGGGAGTTGGCGCAAAAACATGATCAGCTACATTTTCAGCTTTGGGATCCTCTGCTTTTATGGCTTTTTCAAATGCTTCTTCAATTTCTTTTCTGCATTGAATTTCTATTTCATCAAGGTTTTTTTCATCAAAACCTTCGTCGTGAATCAGGTGATTTTTCAGGAGTATTCCGGGATCTTTTGCACGGTGTTTTTCCAGATCGGTTTCATCACGGTAAAATTCTCTTCTCACACCGGAAGTATGGTGGCCAATCAAAACTGTGGAGGCACAAACGAGCATGGGTTTGCGTTCCGTTCTTACGAAATCCACGGCTTTTTTCATCGCCAGATAACTTTCAGCGAAATCAGTTCCATTTACGCGCATCCTGTTCAGTCCGACAAATCCTGCTGCATAATCGTAGGCATCAGAAGTGCGAGCTTCTTCTTTAGTAACGGAAATTCCCCATTCATTATCCTGAACCAGAAAAATAACGGGAAGTTGATGAAGCGCGGCAAACTGAAATGCTTCTGCTACTTCGCCCTCAGTGACAGAGTTGTCGCCCAAACTGCACACAACGACTGGATTATTTTCAAATTGCTGAAGATTAAATTCTTCGATATACTGAATTCCCTGCGCAACACCGGTAGTAGGAATCGCCTGCATTCCTGTAGCAGAACTTTGATGGATAATTTTCGGTTTATCTTCTTCTCTGCTGGAAGGATGGGAATAATAAGAACGGCCTCCTGAAAAAGGATCCTCAGCTTTCGCCAATAACTGAAGCATCAAACGGTAAGGCTCAAAACCGATGCCCATCAACAGGCTTTCGTCTCGGTAATACGGGGAAACCCAGTCGTCTTTTGTGAGGTGATAAGCGGTAGCCAATTGTATGGCTTCGTGGCCACGGGAAGTGGAATGAACATACGTAGTAACCGATCTGTTTTCCTCGTAAACATCGGCCATTGCACGGGCCAGCATCATGTGGCGGTACGCTTTCAACAGAATATCGTGAGCTACTTTTTCTTTAATGATTTCCATAGAAAACAAAGATAGTATTTTTTTGAGAGAAGACCAGCAGTGAAATCTCGTGAACAAAATATGTGAAATTTAATTCTTTTTCAAATTTCCAATAATTCAAATTGTTTTTACATGATATTCATTTTTCATCCGTCATCGCAGTAAATGGTGAAAGTTTTGATATTTTCTTCAGACAAGTTTATTCTCACATTAAATACTATTTATCATGAAATATCTTCTTATTCTTTCATCTATGCTTTTGATGGCGTGTAACAATTCTACAACCGATTGTGATTGCTCCCAACTAAGATGGCAACGAACGGTTGATTATCAGGGAACTTCCGATAATATTGTGGCGACTACCGACTGGAACGCGCAGGGAACCGAAGAACCCATAAACACTACCGATTGCACCGCAGACGGAACCATAGCTGAATCCGGAGTAGTGAGCACCGAAGTTTTGACTAACGGAAATATCCGCAAAACGGAGTACGAATATCGGGTGACGTGCTTTTAACGTTAAAACTGCTTAGAAACAGGTGTTTTTTCGAAATCAAAAATCGTTGTGGTAACATCATACCGGAACCATTCTTTGAACATTTTGAAATTTCTCCGTTGTGGCCATTTCTTTTTATCAGTACGCCAGGAATCTAATTCAAATTCGCATCATATCCAGAAATGTCTCTTGTTCTTGGGTAACAACGGTTAATACAGGATCCGCATTGGTTTCTTTAACCTCAAAATCCACAATAAAATTCGTATATTCTTTAAAATGACTCGCTTTATAATCGATCAATTTTTTCATTAATTCTCTGTTGATCGACATATCATGTACAGTTTTAATAGCCTCCTCGCTATCTTTCAAGGGCATCAGCACCATCATGTTCCCTAAATTCCAAGCCGTTATTGCAAATTCAAACATATCTTCATAGTAAGGTAGAAAAAGAATCTGTGTCCATATGTCGCAATTTTTTTTTCAATTAATTTTCCTCTAATTTTACCGAAATTCTCCATTAATGTATTTAGTTTTTGATACCGAAACCACGGGCTTGCCTCAAAATTTTAATGCTCCCGTTTCGGATTCAGCCAATTGGCCCAGGATGGTTCAGTTGGCTTGGCAACTTCATGATGAACAAGGTAATCTTATCGAAAATCAGGATTATATCATTAAACCTGAAGGCTATGATATTCCCTTTAATGCTTCACGGATCCACGGAATTACCACGAAATTGGCTCAGGAGGAAGGCCGCAATCTTGCAGAAGTGCTGCAGGAATTTAACGTTGCACTGAAGAAAGCACAATTCGGAGTCGGACAGAATGTGGAATTTGATTATAAAATCATTGGTGCTGAATTTTTCAGAAAAAAAATTGAAAATAATCTTCAGGAACTTCCCAAGGCAGATACCATGATTTTCGGTACCGATTTTTGTCAGCTTCAAGGCGGGAAAAACGGCAAATTCAAGTCGCCGAAACTGGAAGAAATTTACGAAAAACTGTACGGATACAAATTCGAGGAAGCGCATAATGCTGCAGCCGATGTGAATGCGACAGCGCAGTGTTTCTTTGAAATGATGCGCATCGGGGTTATTAATGCAACGGATTTAAAGATTTCCGAAGAACTAATCCAGGAATTCCGCAGCAGATATCCTGAACCAATCCGCCCTTTTGAAATCGTGATCAGAAGGCAGGTAACCGCACTGAAAAAGAAAAAGTCCAAAGTGGTATTGGGCGAAACTCCCGATGTGGATTTAGGCCGGTATTTCAATTTTCATAATCACAGTATATATTCCTCGCTTCAGGCTTCCACGGGTATTCCGGAGCTCATCAATAAAGCTGTCGAAAATAAATTTCCAGCAGTGGGAATGGTGGATATCGGCAATATGATGGGCGCATTTAAATTCATCGCTGAGGTGGAAAAAAGAAATGAACCTCTGCAGAAGGAACATCAGGAATATGCGGAAAGAAAAAAGCAGGGGGAAGAAAATGGAGAAGATTTTTCTGAAACTGAACCCGCTCCGCTGCTGATGCCTGTTTTGGGATGCGAATTTTTCATTTCAGACCGTCCTGAACAAAAACAGTTTACCAAAGATGATCCGGACCGAAGAACTCAGGTGGTGCTTTTGGCGAAGAATTTCAATGGTTACCGGAATCTGGCGAAGCTTTCCAGTCTGGGCTTTGTGAACGGATATTATTTCGGAGTTCCCAGAATTTCCAGAGAAATGATTGCTGAATATAAAGAAGATCTTATTGCCCTGACATCTGGTGTTAACGGGGATATTCCTTCCACGATTCTTGAATTTGGGGAACAGAAAGGAGAGGAACTTTTCAAATGGTGGAAAGAAACTTTTGGGGATGATTTCTATGTCCAGATTCAGAACCATGAAGTGTTGGAAGAAGAACACGTAAACGATGTTCTCCTCCGATTCGCCGATCAATATAGTGTGAAAATTTTGGCGCAAAACGAAACCTATTATACAGAGAAAAAAGATGCGCGAATTCAGGACATTCTGTTTTGCATCAAAGACGGCGAAAAGCTGTCAACTCCCGTTGGAAAAGGTTTTGGAAAAAGAAAAGGACTTCCGTCCACAGAGTTTTATATTAAAGATGAAGAAGAGCTGAAACATGCTTTCCGAAATTATCCCGATGCTTTTGAAGCCTATGATGAGTTTTTACAGAAATTTGAATCCTATACCTTAAGCCGCGAAGTTTTGCTTCCCAAATTTGATATTCCCGAAGAATTTCAAAGTGAAGAAGATGAAAAAGATGGTGGCAAACGCGGTGAAAACGCATATCTGAGATATTTGACGTATGAAGGAGCAAAGCACCGGTATAAAGAAATAACTCCGGAAATTGAGGAACGGCTGGATTTTGAACTGGAAGTCATTGCTAATACAGGATATCCCGGTTATTTTCTCATTGTTCAGGATTTCTGTAATGAAGCCCGGAAAATGGGCGTTTCGGTAGGCCCGGGAAGAGGATCGGCGGCTGGTTCTGCAGTGGCTTACTGCATTGGAATTACCAATGTAGATCCTATTGAATATGATCTCCTTTTTGAGCGTTTCCTGAATCCTGAGCGGATTTCCATGCCGGATATTGATATTGATTTTGATGATGAAGGAAGAGACAGAGTGATCAAATGGGTAGTGGACAAATACGGTAAAACCAATGTGGCGCAAATCATCACCTATTCCGTTCTCGGCGGTAAATCTGCGGTGAAAGATGCGGGAAGAGTGTTGGAACTCTCAATTGCTGACACCAATACGATTGCGAAACTGGTTCCTTCCATACCGGGAATGAATATTGCCAAAGCGCTTTCCAAATACGACAAACTTCCACCAGAAGATAAAATGCTCGTCGAGGAAATGAAAAAAATCCTCAGCGATGAGGAGGATTATCGCCATCCTGTGATGGCTGCCGCACAAAAAATGGAAGGTGCAGTCCGGAATACCGGAATTCATGCCTGCGGAGTGATTATTACCCCGGAAGATATTTCTAATCTGGTGCCCATCACAATTGCGGCGAAAGACAGCGATATTATTGTGTCGCAATTTGACAACTCTGTGGCGGAAAATGCAGGCCTTCTGAAAATGGATTTTCTGGGACTCAGAACGCTCACCATTATTAAAGATGCGATTAAATTAATCCAAAAAAACCATCAGATTAGTATTGATACAGATGAAATTCCGCTGAATGATGAAAAAACCTATCAGTTGTTTCAGGAAGGACGAACCGTAGGCGTTTTTCAGTATGAAAGTCCCGGAATGCAAAAGTACATGAGAGAGCTGAAACCAACGGTTTTTGCGGATTTAATTGCTATGAACGCTCTTTACCGTCCAGGGCCTATCAAATATATTCCGAATTTTATCAACCGGAAACACGGCATCGAAGAAATTGTTTACGATTTACCCGAAACCGAAGAGTATTTAGCTGAAACCTACGGAATTACCGTCTATCAGGAGCAGGTAATGCTGCTTTCGCAAAAGTTGGCCAATTTTACCAAAGGTGAAGCGGATACCTTGCGAAAAGCGATGGGGAAAAAACAGAAGAATGTACTGGATAAAATGTATCCCAAGTTTCTGGAAGGCGGAAGAAGCAATAATCTGGATGAAGAAAAGCTCAACAAAATATGGAAAGACTGGGAAGCTTTTGCAGAATATGCCTTTAACAAATCGCACTCTACCTGTTATGCGCTCATTGCTTATCATACCGCGTATCTGAAGGCCAATTATCCCGCCGAATATATGGCGTGTGTCATGACCCACAACCTGAATAATACCAAGCAAATCACTATGTTTATGGAAGACTGTAAAAATATGGGTGTGGATGTTTTGGGGCCGGATGTGAACGAAAGCCAGTATGAATTTGCGGTGAACGACAGAAGACAGGTTCGTTTCGGGCTCGGGGCTATCAAAGGGATCGGAGAAGGTCCGAGTGAAGCCATCGTAGAAGCCAGAAAAAACGGAAGGTTCAAAAATATTTATGATTTTTTTGAAAGAATACCTGCTTCACAAATCAACAAAAGAGTAGTGGAAAGCTTGGTAACTGCCGGTGCATTTGATGAGATCGATACATGGCACCGTGCGCAATATTTTGATATTGATAATGCAGGCCGGACCAATATCGAGAAATTATTGAGGTATGGACAAAGCTATCAGGAAAATAAAAATGAAGTGGAAAATTCCCTGTTTGCAGATTTCGCTGATGAAATAAGAATAGAACCTCCGAAAATTCTGCCCGCTCCCGAATGGCCGAATATGTACAAGCTCAATAAAGAAAAGGAAATTATTGGTTTTTATCTTTCTGCACATCCATTGGATGAGTTTAAATTTCATTATAAGTTCATACAGGGCGTTTTCTCGAAAAAGGAAGTTCTCGAAATCCGGAAAGAGGAGGAAATTGCACCGGTGGAGACGGTTCTTTCAACAGTGAAGTTTTCTGACGATGACGCTGCTGATGAGGTTATTGACATGGAACTGGCAGAAGGAGAAGAAATGCCTGAAGAAGAGACTTTAAAAAATGTGGATGCAAAAGGTCAACTCAATTTTTTGAATCTGGATGAGATCGATGCCTTTCGGGATCGGAATTTCGGTGCGGAACAAATTCGGCTTTTCGAAGAAATTTCTGATTATCGGGAGAAACAGAAGTTCAACGCCAATGCAAAAGAATACACTGTGGCCGGGCTTGTGACGGAATACACCATTCGAGATGGCAGAAACAGCGGCGAAAAAGTAGCTTTCATTACTTTGGAAGATTATACTGGAAGCTATTCATTCCGCCTTGGCGACCGCGATTACCTGAGGTTGCGCGACAAACTGGATATTCAGAGATTTGTGATCCTGAAAATTAAATTTTCCATTTCCAAAGACGGCCGTGTTTTTGTAAATATTACAGATGTAATTGAGTTGAAAGAAGCTTTCGACAGGTTTGCAAAAAGCCTTTCAGTGGTGATGAACATACAGGATCTCCGGAAAGAAGATGTTGATTTTTTCAAACAGATACTTCAGCAGAACAACGGCGAGCATAAAATTCATTTTTATCTTCGCAATCTTGCAGATAACAATCATATAGAACTTCATTCCATGAAAAGCTCAGTACATATTAATCACGATATTTTGGAAGCTTTTACCGTGCAAAATAAATACGAACTCTTTTTGAATTGATTGATTTCAATTGTATTGGTCTCATGGAGATTTGGGTGCGCTGATCTATCACTGAAAAGACATTTTATAGGAATGATATCTGTATACAGATTCATATTAAAGAAAATATTCCAATCTTTTTATTGAGATCAATTACTTTAATAGCAATTGTAAATTCCTAAATTTGGGGCGTATTTTTTTACAATATTCCCATTTATATGTTAATATACGTGTTGTTAATTATCAGATATTGAAATTACATTGGTGTGGAAATTTCAGTCTTCTGTATAATTCCATAGTTTTCATTAACTAAATGTGTGTATTTAGTTATAATTTTTCAATGAATTAACTTATTTTAATATTATATTATTTTTTATTCTATATTTGTTGCGATTAACTTTAAATTAATACAAGTATGAAGAAAATTTTATTTTCGTGTCTATTATTTCTGATAGCCACGGTGACCAATGCTCAGATTAATCTGGGTTCGGGAACAACACAGACGGGAATCGCTCCCATTGATGTTAACTACGGCTACAGCTACACCCAGCAGATCTTTACCAAGACAGAAATTGGTGCAGCATCTGCAGGAAATATCACCGCAGTTAAGTTTTTTCTTCCGGCTGCAGCGGATATTTCAAATTCGGTAGCATGGAAAGTTTATGTGGGACATACTACTTTATCTACATTTTCAGCAACCACAGCCTGGATTCCTGTCGCATCTCTGACGGAAGTATTTACCGGTAATGTAGCAAATGTTGGAGGGGAAGTGACAATTACCTTTAATGCTCCTTTTCCCTACAATAATACCGATAATCTTGTAGTTGCCGTCTTGGAGGATACTCCGGGTTATACTGCCTCATCGAACAGGTTTTATACTTATTCTGGTGTTACTAATTCTACTCTTTATTACAGAAGTGATACTACTGTTCCTAACCCGGCTTCTCCACCTACAGGAACCAGAAGTCCAACTAAATCCAGAACGGGATTAATTGGGCTCACTCCATTGCCTCCTGCATGTCCTTCATTGACAGCTCCAAGTGCCGGATCTACTACAGTGAGTTCTACTCCTACATTCACTTGGTCCGCAGCAGCAAATGCAGCCGGATATAGAGTGTCCCTTGGGACAACCCCTGGAGGTACAGATCTTATGAATAAAGTAGATGTTGGTGCAGTTACCTCGTATCAATATACAGCGGGATTAATGTATGGAACTCAGTATTATCTTACCGTGTATTCTTATAACGTATCGGGGGAATCTACAGGATGTACAGAACGTACCTTTACTATAACTACTACCGTTCCTTGTCCTACGGTTACGCTTCCTGTTGCAAATGCACAAAATATGAGCCTCACTCCTACATTTACATGGAATCCCGTGGCATCCGTAAGTGGATATCGCATTTCAATAGGAACCACATCTGGAGGTACTGATATTTTAAATTCAGAAGATGTGGGGAATGTTACCACCTATACTTACAATGGGGCTACTGTATTAACCAAAGGAACCATCTACTATTACACCATTTCAGCATACGGTGCTTCGGGAACTACTTCAGCTACCTGTTCTGCGAGAAATTTCACTACTGTATGTGATCCTGTTGTTACTGTGACTGAGAATTTTGATTCATATACAACGGGAGATTTAGTGCCTCAGTGTTGGTTCAGGTTGGTACCTCCTACATCTGCAGGAAACCAGACCATTACCACAACGACTCCTGCATCGGGAACTCGCAATATTTATCAGAATGCAGCTGCTACTGCTAATCCAGTTATTGTAGTACTGCCTTCTACTTCAAATGTGAACGCAGGTACTCATTGGTTAAGATTTAAAGCAAGAGTAAGTTCAGGGGCGCCGGGAATGCTCCATGTCGGCTACGTAACGGATGTTAACGATTATAACTCATTTAATTTAATTCAATCCTTAACAATTAATAATACTTCATATACAGCTGCTGATTCCGAATATACAGTTGCAGTTCCTAATACAGTTCCATCCGGAGCTAGAATTGCCATTAAAAATGATGCAGACGGTAAATCTTATTATTGGGATGATGTTTTCTGGGAACAAGCCCCGGCTTGTATAGAACCTTTTGGAACGAGTATTTCAGGTGTAACTTCGAATTCAGCTACCGTGAACTGGACTGCATCACCGAGTTCTCCTGCAAATGGATATTCAGTATATTATTCTACAGTGAACACTGCTCCTACAAGTACTACAGTTTTAGACGTTACCAACTCAGTTACTTCTATGGGTATCAGTGCTCCATTGTCTGGGCTTTCTTCCAATACAGTATATTATGTTTGGGTTAGAGCAAATTGCTCTGCAACGGAGTTCAGCGAATGGGTATCTGTAGGAAGTTTTACTACTGCATGTAATAGTACTAATGTTCCCTATGCAGAAAACTTTGAAAGTGTGACTGTACCTGGTATGCCAGCTTGTACAATGTTAGAAAACGCTGGAACCGGTAATAACTGGAATACCTACGTAGGTTCAGGTGATTTTAATACTAAAGTGCTAAATTATCTGTATAATAGTACTAATCCCGCTAACGCCTGGTTCTTTACACAAGGTATCAATATGACTGCAGGTATTTCTTATCGTATTAAGTATGATTATGGAAATGCAAGTAGTACAACATACCCAGAAAAATTAAAGATCGCTTATGGTACGTCCGCTTCTAGCACGGCAATGAATACTATATTGGCTGATCATCCAAATGTTGTAAACGGAACCACAGCTATAAATAATTTTGTTGACTTTGTTCCAGTTGCCACAGGAGTATATTATTTCGGATTTAATGCATATTCTGATGCTGATATGAACAGACTGTATGTAGATAATATCTATATCGATGTAACGCCCTCCTGCTCTGAACCAACTGCATTAGTATTAGATGGAAGCACAGTAGTATCGGTAAGTGTATCATGGACAGCACCAAGTGTTGCTCCGACTAATGGGTATGAAATCTACTACAGTACCGTGAATACAGCCCCAGATGCCACTACCATTTTGGATGCTACAAATTCTGTAACATCTGCCACAGTATCTGCAACCATTAATGGTCTCACTAACGATACCGTATATTATATATGGGTAAGAGCTAAATGTGTGGCTTCCGATGTTAGTATTTGGACTGGACCAGTAGTGGCGTCAACAGGATATTGCCCAGTAAGTACAACAAATCAAAACACCTGGTTCACCAATTTTACTTCCACCGGTGCTGTAATTAACTTGAATTATAATTCTCCCACAGCAGCGGCGGGAACTAACGGTTATCAAAACCTTTCTGCTTCGCAGAAATTAGCTAATTATGCAGGTAGCACTACTTCAATTGCGTTTACTGTAGGAGGTGGGTCTACTTCAGGTGTAGCAGTGTGGATAGACTGGAATAATGATCTGCAGTTTGATGCATCAGAAAGAGTGTATAATACTACTTCTTATACAAATGGAACTTCAGGAAATATCACGGTACCTGCTGGTACACCTCTTGGCAATTACAGAATGAGAATGGTCGTTCATAATAGTTCCAGTAATCCATCCAATCCATGTCTTGTATTTACAAGAGGAGAATATATAGACATGACGTTTGAGGTAACTGCAACTCCAACCTGCTTCGCCCCAACAGGGTTAACAGTAGGTACCACAACAGCAACTACCGCAGACCTCACTTGGACAGCTGCAACTCCGGTACCTGGTGTTGGGTATGAAGTGTATTACAGTACTTCAAACACTGCACCTACAGCTTCTACAGTTTTGGATGCTACAAATTCTGTATCATCATCCACTACTAATGCTCAGCTTACCGGTCTTACTGGTTCATCCGTATATTATGTATGGGTACGCTCTGTATGCTCTACTACAGACAGAAGTTCATGGTCTGGTATGGCAACGTTTGCCACCGCTTGTGTGAATGTAAATGTGCTCGATGAGAATTTTGATTCTTATACTGCTGGAACCGGAGTACTTCCGCTTTGTTGGAGTCTTATAGCTGGAACGACTTCTAGAGTATATGCGAGTACAACCATGTCTGCACCAAATGTATTGTATATATATATGTCTTCAGCAACGACACCACAAGGAGTAGCTTTACCACCGGTAAATAATCTTGATTCAGGAACTTTAAGTCTGCAGTTTAAACTGAGATCTAATGTGACTGCTGGAGCTACTTTAAAAGTGGGTTACCTTGATCCTGCAAATAGTAATGCTTTTGTACCACTTACTTCATATACCACTGCGGCTACTCCTGCAACACATACAATTAGTTTGACAGGATTACCAACGGGTGTTACTCAAATGGCGTTCTTACAAGATTCAGGAACTTTGGCCAGTTTATTTGTTGACGATGTGAAAATAGATTTAACTTCTTCATTAGCTACTTCAGATGTAAAAAACATTGTGAGCAGCGAAGTGAAGGTATATCCGAATCCATTTACAGACGTGATTAACATCTCTGATGTGAAAGACCTGAAATCAGTATCCGTAATAGATGCTTCCGGAAGAATGGTAAAAACCATTGCTACTCCTGGTACGCAAATCCATTTAGGAGAACTAAAATCAGGATTGTATATACTGAAACTGGATTACAGAAACGGTTCTGTAAAAACAGTAAAAGTGGTTAAAAAATAACCTACAATACTTTTAGTAATGGAAGGCTGCCTTAGGGTAGCCTTCTTTTTTGAAAGAATATCTGTCTATTGAAAAACACAAAAAACCTCCCAAACTGAATTCGGGAGGATCTTTGTTAAGTTAGTTTCTTGTATTACAGAGTGCTGATAATCGCATTCAAAGTACTGCTCGGTCGCATCGCAGTATTTAGTTTGGAAGAATCCGGATGGTAATAACCGCCGATTTCCTGTGCTTTTCCTTGTGCGCCGATCAGTTCTTCATTGATCTGAGCTTCGCGCGCTCTCATAGCTTCGGCTACAGGCTTGAATTTTTCAGCCAGATCGTGGTTTTGTGTTTGCTGGGATAAAGCTTCAGCCCAATACATGGCGAGGTAGAAATGTGAACCCCGGTTATCGATTCCGCCTAATTTTCTGGAAGGAGATTTATCTTCCTTCAGAAATTCTGCGTTGGCTGCATCCAGAGCTTGTGCCAAAATCATGGCTTTCTCATTATCCTGTGTCTGAGCTAGATGTTCCAAAGAGGCCTGCAATGCCAAAAACTCACCAAGAGAATCCCAACGCAAATAGCCTTCTTTTATAAATTGTTCGATATGTTTTGGAGCAGAACCGCCAGCACCGGTTTCAAAAAGCCCGCCTCCGTTCATTAAAGGAACGATAGAAAGCATTTTAGCGGAAGTGCCCAGTTCCAGAATCGGAAACATATCGGTAAGGTAATCTCTCAGAACATTTCCCGATACAGAAATGGTATCCTGTCCTTCACGCCCTCTTCTCAGCGTTTCTTTTACGGCATCTTTCACATCCATAATACGGATATCCGCTCCGGAAAGATCGTGGTCTTTCAGATATTTCTCAACTTTTATAATCAGCTGTGCGTCATGAGCTCTTTCTTTGTCTAGCCAGAAAATAGCAGGAGTATTAGAGAGTTTCGCTCTGGTCACGGCTAGTTTTACCCAGTCCTGAATGGGAGCATCTTTCGTTTGGCACATTCTGAAAATATCTCCTTTTTCACCTTTCTGTTGCAGAAGGGTTTCGCCATTTTCATTTTCTACTTTTACAGTCCCGTCGGCGGGTAACTGAAAAGTTTTGTCGTGTGAACCATATTCCTCTGCTTTCTGAGCCATAAGACCCACATTAGGAACTGAGCCGAAAGTTTGCGGATCAATAGCGCCGTTCTGCTTCATATCTTCTACAATAGCCGAATAAAATCCAGCGTAAGTTCTGTCCGGAATGATGCATAGCGTGTCTTCCTCTTTTCCGTCTTTGTTCCACATTTTACCGCCGCCACGAACCAGTGCCGCCATAGAAGCGTCCACAATAATATCTGAGGAAACATGAAAATTGGTAATTCCCTGGTCAGAATTCACCATGGCAATCCGCGGTCCTTGCTCAATTGCTTTTTCAATATCTGCTTTTATTTCATTTTCCTGTGGGTGTCCGGAAATCTTTTCGTACAAAGTGGCCAGTCCAAAATTTGGATTAATGTCTAATTTGCGGAACGTTTCCTGATACTTTTCAAATACTTCTTTAAAATAAGTTTCTACAATAGCACCGAAAATGATAGGATCAGAAATCTTCATCATCGTTGCTTTCAGGTGCGCAGAAAGCAATACATCATTTTTCTTGGCCTTTTCAATCGCTTCCTGAACAGAAGTGCGCAGCGAACGGAGACTCATTAGAGAACTGTCGATAATTTCTCCGGCTTTCAGTGGAGCAAAGTCTTTCAGTACAGTCGAATTTCCGTCATTTCCATAAAATACAATCCGGAACTTCCCGTCATGATCCACAGTAAGCGAGTTTTCGGTGTCATAAAAATCCCCGGATTCCATATGCGCTACTTCAGTTTTGCTGTCTGCTTTCCATTCGCCCATGCGGTGCGGATTGGCTTTAGCATAATCTTTCACCGATTTGGGAGCGCGACGGTCGCTGTTTCCTTCCCGTAATACCGGATTCACAGCGGAACCCAGAACTTTGCTGTATTTTTTTTGTATGGCATTTTCCTCTTCATTTTTGGGTTCCGAAGGATAGTTCGGAACGGCATACCCTTGTTGCTGAAGTTCGGCGATAGCCTCTTCCAACTGGGGTACTGATGCGGAGATATTAGGCAGCTTAATAATATTGGCTTCCGTTTGTTTGGCCAGCTCGCCCAAGGCAGTAAGGTCATCTGGAATTCTCTGTTCTTCCGTTAAATTTTCAGGGAAAACCGCAAGAATTCTACCTGCTAAGGAGATATCCGGAACCGAAATTTCAATACCGGCAGGTTGGGTAAAAGCTTTTACAATAGGTAAAAAAGAATGGGTGGCAAGCATAGGTGCCTCATCCGTAAGCGTGTAATAAATTTTTGCCTGTGACATGTATATTTTTTTTACATTTTTAAGAATCACAAATTTACTGTTTTAATTTCTATTCCTGAAGAAGAGGAAACGCAATTCTCTTGCACAGAAATGAGAAAAAAAATGATTTATAGTTTATCTGAATAGTTTTACATAATTGAATCAAAACTATGGAATAACATTTTTTCAGCCTTATTTTTGTTTTCCGAATCGAACAATTTTAATATTAAAAAAAATATTATGGCAAAGAAAAGTACCGCAGCAGGCAAAATAAAACCAAAGGCTGACGCTGCAGAAGAACTGAAAGATTTCATGATTGATGGCATGAAAGACATGTATTGGGCTGAAAAAGCTTTAGTGAAATCACTTCCAAAGATGAAAAAGAATGCGACTTCAGAAAATTTGAAAGCAGCAATAGATGATCATCTGGAAGAAACAAAAACACAGGTCACCCGTTTGGAAAATGCTTTTAAAGCGTTGAAATTAAAACCAGAAGCAGAAAAATGTGATGCAATGGATGGTCTCATCAAGGAAGCAGAAAGTATCATGGAAGAAACCCAACCGGGATCGGTACGTGATGCTGCGATTATTGCCGCTGCGCAAAAAGTGGAGCATTACGAAATCGCTTCTTATGGAACGCTGGCTACTTATGCTAAGCTTCTCAAGGAAAAAGAAGTCCTTAACTTGATGTTGGAAACTCTAGACGAAGAGAAAACCTGCGACAAGGATCTGACGAAATTAGCCAAAAAGGAAATCAACCTTAAAGCAAAATAAACGTGGCCAAAAGGCCATTTTTTTATGAATAAAATTAATTTTATAAAAATGAAAAATCTAAATAATAAAAGAATTGCAGTACTCGCGGCCGACGGTTATGAACAGTCTGAACTCGTGGAACCCGTTAACGCATTAAAAGAAAATGGTGCTCAGGTAGAAATTATTTCCCTGAAATCCGGCGAAATTCGTGGAATGGTAGATCATGAATGGGCAGAAAGCATTGCGGTGGACAAAACCGTGAAAGAAGCAAATCATTCGGAATATGACGCTTTATTGCTTCCCGGAGGTGTGCTGAATCCTGATGCTGTGCGTTCTGATGAAGCAGCCGTAGCTTGGGTAAAGAAATTTTTTGAAGCAGAAAAACCTGTGGCCGCCATTTGTCACGGTCCGCAAACTTTAATTGATGCTGAGGTAGTAAAAGGGAGAAAAATGACTTCCTATAAAGCCATTCATAAAGATCTGAAAAATGCAGGTGCCAATTGGGTTGATGAAGAAGTTGTCACAGACGGAAATCTTACCACCAGCCGTTCTCCTGAGGATATTCCATCATTTAATGAAAGAATAATAAAGGAATTCTCCAAGTAATTTCTTTTCAGATAAGATAATAATCAGAACCAGTTCGTCGCACATTTAAGAACCAACAAATTTATTGCTCACAAAAGAGTTTTTAGTACATTTGAGTAAAGAAAAATGACTATGGATAAACTTTTTAAAGAAACAACGGTTCTGCGCGCACTGGTTCTGGTTTCTATATTTCTTGTCTTAGTCATCGCTTTTGAACTTAGTTATTTTGTAACGGGATTTCTTGGCGCAGTAACTTTATATGTTGTCACCAGAAACTTCTATCACCGATTGGTAGAAAGGAATCGATGGAACAAAAATCTGGCTACAATTCTCATTATTTTGTCCATTATCGTATGTTTCGGAATACCAATATGGATTGTTTTGGAAATTCTGATTCCTCAGATTAATGATGCTTTGAAAGATCCCCAAAAGATCATCGAACGTTTTCAGCCTATCGTCCGTTATCTTCAGAATCATGAACTCATACAGCGTTTTGATATAGAGTTTACTTCTCACGATTTACTGAATGTGGTGAACAGGATTATCAGTTATATTCCGTCTACGCTCAACTGGGTCGGGCAATTTTTCGCCAATATTCTGGTCGCGCTTTTTATTCTTTATTTTTTGTTGATGGAAAGCCGCAGCATGGAGCGCAACCTGAAGGAAATGCTTCCTTTTTCAGAAAAATCAAAACGGTATTTCATCAAAGAAAATCTGGATCTCATCCGTTCCAATGCGTATGGAGTTCCTATAATGGCCGTCAGTCAGGGCATTATTGCGATTATTGGCTATTCAATTTTCGGTGTGGAGCAAGCTGTCTTTTGGGGATTGATGACAGGTTTGGCTTCCATAGTTCCTGTTGTTGGAACGATGGTCGTTTGGGTTCCGCTCTGCATTTACCAGATGGCGACGGGCGATGTCAATTCCGGATTGTTGTTGTCGTTATACTGCCTTATTTTCGTTGGAGGAATTGATAATGTGCTGCGTTTTACTTTATTAAAAAAAATGGCAGACATTCATCCGCTCATCACAGTGTTTGGCGTTATTCTCGGGTTGCAGCTTTTCGGAGCTATGGGTTTGGTTTTCGGGCCGCTGCTGCTGTCACTTCCACGAATTTTATATGCTGTTTATAAAATAGAAAAACGACAGTATCTTCCAATTATTAATGAAGAAACAGAGGAAACATTTCTTCTTCACGATGAAAATAATACTGAAAATATCGAAAAGTAATTTTGTTTCGTTTCACCAGTATTTCATAGATTGTTGAAACTCGTTGGTAAGCTTAGCAAACCGTTCTTAATCTGACTCTAGCTTCGTGACTTCAATTTTGTCAATTCGGACACCTTCTACATGTAAAATTTTAAACAAAAGCCCTTTCCATTCCATCGTTTCTCCCGCAGCCGGAAAATGCTGAAGTTCATTAATGATGAATCCCGCTACGGTGTGATAATCGCCGGCTTCGTATTCCTCTTCCATGTCCAAATGATGAAGAAATTTGTAAAAAGGATATGACCCGTCCATTTCATAACGTCCTTTTTCATATTCTGTCATGTTAGCTTCCTCATGTTGGTCTTCTATGGCACTTCCGATCAGGGCATCCAGAAGATCGTCCATCGTTATCATGCCTTCAAAAGTTCCGTATTCGTTCACCACAAAAGCGTAGTGCATTCGTTCTTCTTTTATTTTTTCCAGAACTTTATAGGCGGGCGTATTTTCGTAGACAGTTATGGGTTGCCTGAGGTAATTTTGCAGGTCAAAAGCAACTTCCGAACCTGCTACGGGGAAAATTTCCTTCAGCGAAACCAACCCCAGAAGATTGTCAAGATTTTTATGAACCACGGGATATACTGAATGTGGCGATTCCTGAACTTTACTTTTTATGGTAAAACCATCATCCTGAATATCAAAATAGATAAGATCCTGGCGATGCGTCATCAATTCTCTTACTTTACGGTCGCCCAGGGCAAAAACGCGCTGCACAATCTGTTGTTCTATTTCCTGAACATCACCTCCATCTGCACTTTCTTTCACCATCGCTTTTATTTCTTCTTCGCTGACGATGTTTTCATTTCCGCCTTTAATTCCAAAAATACCCAAAATCAGATTATTGGTTTTCGTTAAAAGCCAAATAAAAGGCCTTGTAATCACCGAGACCAAAGTCATCGGCCGGGCCATCAAAATGGCGATTTTCTCCGGAAACATCAGCCCGATTCTTTTCGGAATCAATTCTCCCAAAACAATAGAAAAAAAAGTGAGGATAATAAGCACTACCGTGACTGACAAAGTATCGGCATAAGGCATCAGTAAAGGAATATTGCTGAAAAATGTTTTGACGTCTACTGTAATTTTTTCTCCACTGTAAATTCCGGTAAGAATTCCGATAAGGGTAATTCCGATTTGAACGGTGGAGAGAAAAATATTCGGGTTTTCTGAAAGATCAAGAGCTTTTTGAGCGTGGGAATTCCCTTTGCGGGCCGCACTTTCGAGCTTGAATTTTTTCGCAGAAACCAGTGCGATTTCACTCATGGAGAAAATTCCGTTCAATAAAATAAGGATAAAAATAATAAATATCTCCATTGATTTTCAGTTGATTACTGTTTTCTACACCCTTTCCAGTTCATCTGCATTTATGGTAGTTTTGAAAGTGCCGTAGTTCACTACAACTTTGGTTTTGGTGATTTTTTCAATCGTTCCGACACTGGTAGATCCGGTGATGCGAACGCGCTGTCCGGCTTTCAGCCAAATTGCCCGTTCATCTTTGCGCTTCTGATCCATTTTCTCGTTGGTTTCCGCAATTTTTTCTATTACATCCACTTTTTTCAGTTGTTGGGTAATTTTCCGTTTGATAACCTGCAGTTTTTTGTTCTCATCTTTATCACTCCCCAAACGCCTGAATTTTTCCTGCTCCAGAATTTTCACAAAATCTTTCACCACATCTTTCCGGGATTTGCCTTTGATATACGAATCGATAAAAGTTTCAATTTTGTTCCCGAACTGAAGTTTTCGGTGTTCCTCTTCATACAGTTTTTGAAAATTATAAAGCTTCTGCTGCAACTGCTCATTGAGCTTCTGGAGATTTCCTCGCTTATCTTCTACAGATTCCTTCTGCTCGGTAAGATTCGTCTTTAATTTTTCAACTTCAAATTTTTCCTGTTGAAGTTTTACGATGGTTTTATCTAGGTTCACCACATCTTTTTCCACTTTTTCTCTTGCTTTTTTAATGATAAATCGTGGAATTTTATTTTTCTCAGCCACTTCAAAAGTGAACGAACTTCCGGCCTGTCCAACTTCCAGTTTGTACAAAGGTTCCAGAGAATGTTCATCAAAAAGCATGGCTGCATTTTCCGCATTCGGAAGCTGCTCCACGACCAGTTTGATATTGGTGTAATGCGTGGTAATAATGGCAAAACTCTTCTTATCATAAAAATATTCCAGAAAACTTTCAGTCAATGCGCCTCCGAGTTCCGGGTCTGATCCTGTGCCGAATTCATCTATCAATAACAGTGTTTTATGATCGGCTTCCCGAATGATGCCCGACATTTTTTTGAGCCGGGAAGAGTAGGTAGACAGATGGTTTTCAATCGATTGATTGTCTCCGATATCCGTCATGATTTTCTCGAAAAAAAACATTTCCGATTTCGGATGTACCGGTACCAGAATCCCGCTCTGAATCATCAGTTGAAGCAATCCTACCGTTTTCAAGGTGATGGATTTTCCACCGGCATTGGGCCCGGAAATACAAATAATGCGGTTATGCTCCGTAAGCGTGAGCGACTGTGGATAAATTTTCTTTTTTTCGACACTGTTTCTCAGCCAAAGCAACGGATGAAAAGCATCCCTCAGCCGAAGCGTAGGATGGCTGTTGATCTTAGGAAGGACCGCATTTATTTTTTCTGCGAATTTTGCTTTGGCTCTTATCAGATCCAAATCGAAAATATATTTTTGGTATGATTCCAGCCACGGATGATATTCAGCAATTTCAGCAGTAAGCTTGCGCAAAATCCGGTCGGTTTCTTTTTTTTCTTCTTCCTCATTTTCGCGGAGTTTGAAGTAATGTTTCAGGACAGATTCGGGCTGAATATACGTGATAGAACCGGTTTTGGAAATACCCAACACTCTTCCGGGAACTCTTTTTTTAAATCCGGATTTCACCGCAAGCACCCGTTGGTCTTCCAGGATGGTTTCGCGAATTTCATCTAATAAATCGTTTTGAGAATAGGTGGTTAATGCCCTGTTAAAATTCTCCTGAATGGCTTTTTTAGCATGTTGAATTTCGGTTCTCAGGACTTTAAGATCCGGCGATGCTTCGCTTTTTACCTCTCCAAAACGGTTGAAAACTTTGTCGATTTTTTCAATAATAGCTTTGTGAAATTCTAAAGCCTGAACTTCTTTCAAAAGCAAAGGAAAAGTTTCGGAAAAAGTGGGAAAGAATTTCTGTAATTTCCCGATTTGCTCTGTAATATTTTTGATTTTCAGAAATGCTTTGTTTTCCAAACGGAAATTCTCAATAATCATAAGTTTCAATTCCTGTTCAATATCTTCATATTCATGAAAAGGAATGGCATTGGAACTTTCAAAACTGGTAAGAAACTCCGAGGTCTTTTTTAAAGAAATTTCAGCTTCGTTCCTGCTCATGGGAAGCAGGCTCATGATTTTGTCTTCAGTTTTTGGGGAGTACGCGAACGGAGCAATCTCCGAAAGGAGTTCCGGGAATTCGAGTTCTTCTAAATCTTCTTTCTGGATGTGCACGCTGCAAAAATAGGGAGTTTTCTTTTCTCTTGCAGGCATCATGCAAATATTGTACATTTTTTATTTATTTTTGAAACCCATTTTGATACTTTATTATGACTTGGGAAGATATTTTAGAGCCGATAAAAAGCAGTATTTATTTCAAAAATTTGTGGGCAAAAGTCAATCAGGAATATGCCGAATCGAAGGTTTTTCCGCCCAAAAATCAAATATTCCGCGCTTTGGAACTTACACCGTTTGAAGAGATCAAAGTCGTAATTCTTGGCCAGGATCCTTATCATAATGATGATCAGGCGAATGGCTTGTGTTTCTCTGTTTCCGAAAAAGTGAAGGCACCACCCTCGCTCAGAAATATTTTTGCTGAACTGAAAACCGATATGGGTACAGAGAGAACTTCCAAAGAGCTGGATGACTGGGCAACACAGGGCGTACTCCTTTTGAACGCGACACTTACAGTGCGGGCGCATTCGCCCAATTCTCACAAGGATCTGGGTTGGGAACAATTCACGGATTTTATTATCAAAGAGATTTCCGATAAAAAAGAAAATGTTGTTTTTTTGTTGTGGGGTGCTTTCGCTCAAAAAAAATCAGAATTGATCGATACACACAAGCATTGCATTATCAAAGCGGCGCATCCTTCACCTTTCTCTGCTTACCGTGGCTTTTTCGGAAGCCGGCCTTTTTCCAGAATTAATGAATATCTGGTTTCAAAGAGTAAAATTCCTGTTGTCTGGTAAAAATCAAAACAAAAGATCCAAAACCACCGCCAACAGCATAGCCACGCCTACTAAAAAATTAAAACCTGTTCCCAAAACAAATCCGATAAAAGCGCCTTTTACAGAATTGAAAGCCTTCTTGCTGTCGCTAACATCGTGAAGCAGTTCGCCGATGAAAACGCCCAGAAACATTCCGATCAGAAATCCAAAAGGAACGGGAATCAGGAACATTCCGGCAAAAGTTCCGACAATCGAACCGATGCTGCCCCATTTGGTGCCGCCATATTTTCGGTTGGTTTTTGCCGGAATAATATAATTCAGAAACACAGAAAGAAGGGTTAAAGCTGAAAAAATCCAGACATACACCATCGAAAGTTCAGAATCTGTTCCGAATTTGTAAATTAAAAGTCCGCAAAGACTCAGTAAAAGTCCGGGCAATACGGGAACTATGGTTCCTACAATTCCTACAATAAGCAAAATAATACAAACCAAAATAATTAATCCTTCCTGCATAAAGTTATAATTAAAAAATAAAAAAAGCAGCAATTTTGTTGCCGCTTTTCTGTGAAATTACTTTTTGTTTTAAAGATTTAAAATAACATACTGTAAAATCGGTCCGGTGTTGCCGATGTTTCCACTTGCATGGTTATGAAAAGTAGTGTAATAAATATTTCCGCTGTTGGTGGATGTTGCACAGGCTCCTAACGTATCACCGTGTCCCAAATGTGCCTGAAGGTCGCTTTGGCTGATGGTGATCGTAGCGGAAGTGCCGTTATCATTATGACAGATGGTTACAAATCCGCTGTTGGCAGAATTTCCCACAGCCATTTGTGGAGCCGTAGGTTGCTGAAATTTATTAGTTCTGATCATCAGAGGTTCGCTGCTGTGGCTTACCAGGACATCCCAGAACGTGGCATCATAATTAATAATTCTTTGCCATGATCCCAAATCATACTGGATATCCAGAGAGGTGAAGCCCAAAGCACCCGCAAGGCCTGCGTTGGCTACAGTACAATTGGTGAAAGTGGTGGAAGGACCCGTATTGGTGGAGCAGAGTAAGGCATCCGGAATAAATCCGCCTGCGGTATTACATGCGTTGGTGTTGGAATTTCCTCCCAGGAGATAGGCAACATCCCAGTCTGACGCATACAAGCTTCCTCCATTGGTAACAAAAGTAGCAAGATTATCATAAATCATTGTATCACTATTCGGATTTGCCGTTCCTGAATTCCCCTGTGATCTGGAACCGCAGTTCAGGAAAATCACATCGTATGCGGCAATGGTACTCATGTTTTTCAAATCGTCGTACGAAATCTGAGAAACCGTATAACCAAGTCCAATGACAATATCCTCTATTTCATCGTAAGATCCTTTTACATAAGCCATATTGGCAATTTGATTGAGTTTGGAAACACTAGCCGGAAGGGTATGAGTTTCGTTATTCACTACGACTAGAGGAATTTCTGTCCGAAAGTTAGATCCGTCGCCGGTTTGGATATGAATAATTCGGTTTCCGGCAGGAGCTTCCAGATGAAACTTTCCGTCGGCGCCAGAAGTTGTCATATGAATTTTGTGATTGTCATCAAAAGTGAAAATAATTGCGCCGCCAATGGTTTTCACTCCGTTTTTCGCATACACAGTTCCGTTAACGACTCCTTTTTTGAAAGCCACAGGTTTGGGTGTAGTGAAGGGTGCCGGTTCGTCTTCTGTCATCTTACAGCCTGTAAGGCTGAAGAGAATAAACATTAAAAATAGATAGCTAAGTTTTCTCATAATAATTGGATTTGATTTGTTAATGTACGAACAAATGTAATAAATAATTGATAATCAAGGTAAGAAAATATAATTTATTTGAATATTTACATTGTGTTTAAGTACAAAGGATGCAATAAACGAAATGCCGTCTTTATGGAAACGATCTCTAAAAGGGATGTTATGAGCTAGATAACTTGTTTTGTCCAGAATTCACAATTAGATTTCTTATTTTTGCTTTTTATGAAAGACGAATTCAAAGAAACGAAAGGCTTTTTCGAAGCATTAAGCGAACAGATCCATTATTTTATGAAAGATAATGTACCTGATCCATTAATACTAACTTCTCAGATAGCGGCCAAATTGCTGTTTTTTGTGTTGATTGTAATCATTGCCGATTTTGTTTTTAAAAGTCTTTTCAAATTGATTCATTCTGCGTTTTATTGGAAATTCAAAAAGACACCTCTTATACAGGCAATGTATGAAAGCAAAGTGTTGAACTCTGTAGCCAATTTTATTGCATTGGGTTTTGCTCAACAATTGATTAAACCCGTAATGGGAAGGCATCCCAATAGTCATGATTTGCTGCAACTCATTTGTGCGGTTCTCATGATCATCGCCGGATATGTGCTTTACAAAAGAGTTTTGAAATCTATCGAGAGATTTTACGTTCTAAAAAACGATTTCTACCGGATCACGGCTATTCGGGCCATTACTTCTACACTCGACATTATCGGCGGAATTCTCTTTTCATTTTTAGCGATTTCCATTATTTTCGGTGTCAGCACATCGGCCATTTGGGGAAGTCTGACTGCCATGACGGCTGTGATTATCCTCATTTTCAGAGATACCATTTTAGGGTTTGTTACCGGAATTCATGTCTCTCTTTCCCGAAATCTGAAAGTGGGCGACTGGATCGGAATTCCAAAATACAACATAGAAGGAACTATTGCAGATATTAATTTGCTGACCACGAAAATTCACAATTTCGACAAAACCATTTCCACCGTTCCTACCTACGACCTGCTTTCTACCGAAATCAAAAATATGCAGGTAATGGCAGAAGGCAACCGGCGAAGAATTAAAAAATCGATTGTTTTCAATATTAATTCATTTAAGTTTATTGATGAAGAACTTTTGGAAGAATTAAAAAAAGTCAATCTTATTTCTGAATATTTGAAACTGAAATCCGATGAAATATTTTCGGAGCGTTCCACGATGAAAAATGCAGAATTCCTTATCAACGGCAGGCAGCTCACCAATATTGGCGTTTTCAGGAAATATACACTCAATTTCTTAAAACAGAATAACTCTATCGATCAGGATGAAGTAGTGTTGGTTCGCCAACTGGAAATTACCTCGCAGGGCATGCCTCTGGAAGTGTATTGTTTTGCCACTCAGGCCACTTTGCAGGATTATGAGGAAATACAGGCCGATATTTTTGATCATCTTCTGGCTTCTGCGAAAATTTTCGATCTCGAAATCATGCAGGTTAAAATTTAACATCTACGGAAAATATTATGACGAAACTCAGTGTAAATATCAATAAAATTGCGACGATCCGAAATGCACGCGGCGGCGATTTGCCCAGTGTTACCGAAGCTGCAGTGAAAATTCAGGAATTTGGTGCGCACGGAATTACCATTCACCCAAGGCCGGACGAAAGGCACATTACCCGAAAAGATGTTTACGACCTGAAACCATTAGTGTATACCGAATTTAATATTGAAGGAAATCCGCACCGCCCGTTTATTGATATGGTTCTGGAGGTAAAACCGGAACAGGTTACTTTGGTTCCGGATGCGGAAAATGCTATTACTTCCAACGCAGGCTGGGATTGTAAAAAAAATCTGGACTTCCTGAAATCCGTTATTGCTGAATTTAAAAACGCCGGAATTCGTACTTCTATTTTCCTGGATCCGAACCCTGAAATGGTAAAGTTTGCAGCCGAAACGGGAACGGATCGTATCGAACTATACACAGAAGCGTACGCCAAAAATTACGCTGCTGATAAAGAAAAAGCGATTTTGCCTTATATCAAAACAGCTGAAGAAGCTACGAAATACAACCTCGGAATCAACGCAGGACACGATTTGTCGCTGGAAAACCTGAAATATTTCGCAGAGAATATCCCTAATTTGCTGGAAGTTTCCATCGGTCACGCACTCATCGGCGAAGCATTGTACATGGGAATGGAAAATACGGTGCAGGCTTATTTGAAAAGATTGATGATCTGGTAATTTTTGTAACTTTGAAAACATGAGTTCTAAAATCACAGTTCAGGATTTTTTCAAAAAATCTCTTTTTGGTTGTCGGTAGATATTGATTTGTTTGGCGAAAAGAATATTTTTTGAAGAACACTTTTATGCGGAACTTCAGAAATTTAGTGAAGTAATCATTAAATGTTTACCAACTTTGATTGGGAAAGATGTACCAACGAACATCGAAAATTAAAAATTTAAATTTTTTTAATGAATCAGATTTTACACTCAAAAATATACGGAGAAGAAAAATCCGGGTCGCCTTTATTGGTGTTTCATGGGTTATTCGGAATGCTCGATAACTGGGGAAGTTTCGGGAAAGAATTCGGAGAAATCATGCCGGTGCATCTTATGGATCTTCGGAATCATGGCAGAAGTTTTCATTCTGAAGAAATGTCGCACGATGTGATGGCGGAAGATATTTTGCGTTATATGGAACATCATGGGATGCAAAAAGCACATCTTTTGGGACACTCTTTGGGTGGAAAAGCGGTGATGCAGTTTGCTATTAATTATCCTGAAAAAGTCGATAAACTCATCGTGGTGGATATTGGTCCGAAAGCGTATCCTCCGCATCACCAGGGAATTATTAAAGCACTGGAAAGCGTCGATTTTGAAACCGCAACTTCCCGAAGCGAAGTGGAAGAAGTGATGAGCCAATTCATTAAGGAACGATTTGTCATTCAGTTTCTTACCAAAAATTTATACTGGACCGATGATAAAAAACTGGCGTGGAGATTTAATCTGAAAACCCTTTCAGAAAAATATGAAGATTTCGTTTCCAATGCAATAAAACCCGGAGTTTATGAAGGCGAGACACTTTTTGTTTCCGGTGCAAAATCGAATTACATTCTTCCTGAGGATGAATCTCAGATCAGACAACAGTTTCCTCACTTCCAATTGGTGACCATTCCAAACGCCGGACATTGGGTGCAAGCGGAAAATCCAACAGATTTCAACCGTGTTGCCGAAGAGTTTCTCTTAGGAAGTTCCACTTTATAAACCGATCTTAAAGAAATGAATTTGATGAATTCTCAACTCCTAACTTTCAATTTTCAGTTGCTGTGATTTTCGTTACGGGTGCAACAGGAATTATCGGAAGAGTGATCGTTTTAGAGCTACTGAAACGGGGTAAAAAGGTGCGTGCAGCAAAAAGGAAATCAAGCAATTTGAAAGAAGTCCGTCATTCGTATCAATTTTATACTGATCATCCGGATGATTTTTTTAATAAAATTGAATGGATAGATATCGATTTTGAGGATATGAATTCTCTGGAATCAGCTTTAAATGGAGTAGAAGAGGTGTATCACTGTGCAGCTGTAGTCAGTTTTCATCCTGCAAAAAGAAAAGAAATGTTTAACACCAATATTGAAGGTACCCAAAACCTTTTGTATGCGTGTGATGGTTCGTCGGTAAAGAAATTTCTGTTCGTAAGTTCGATGGCGGTTTTTGATGGCATGAATGAGGAGGGAATGATAGACGAAAAGTCTGATTTCAATCCTAAACTCGACCATTCCGATTATGCAGTTTCCAAACATTTTTCAGAAATGGAAGCCTGGCGTGCGGCCGCAGAAGGCCTGAATGTAACCATCATCAATCCGGGAATCATCATCGGAAGCGGCAACTGGAACAGCAGCAGCGGCGAACTTTTCGGGAGTTTTGAGAAATATCCGTTTGCCATGCGCGGAACCGCGGCTTATGTTGATGTGCGCGATGTAGCAACTATTGCTGTTGAGCTTATGGACAAAAATATTTTCGATCAAAAATTCATTCTTATTTCTGAAAATAAAAAGTACAGAGATGTTGCCAATTATGTACGGAAAAAACTCCATTTGAAGCCTGTAAAGGTTATTTCAAAATCGATTCTTACGATGGGATATTTAATGAATTTGCTTTTTGGCTGGGCATTTCCAATGTTGCGAATGATGAACAAAGTGAATCTTGACACCGTGTCCAACAATGATTTGGTTTCAAATAAAAAAATCAGGAAACTTCTCAATTTTGAATTTACTCCTGTGAATGAAAGCATTGATTTTCATCTCGAAAATTATATAAAAGATAAAACCAAAACGGCGTTTGATTTTACTCATTAACGCTGAATAAAAATATATGGAAAACCAGTTTTTAGGAATTCAAAACGTTCAGGTCTCATCGCAAACTGTTACTGCATCATGCCCCAGCAATATTGCGCTTATCAAATATTGGGGAAAATATGCGAATCAAATTCCGGCAAACCCCAGCATCAGTTATACTTTGAACCATTGCAAAACCAACACCAGCATAGAGTTTTTGGCGAATGAACCTTTTTGCGTCCAAACTTTTCTCGCCGGCAATGAAGAAGTGAATTTTTCGGTAAAAATCCAGAAATATTTCAAAAGTATTGAGCCTTATTTGCCTTGGATTTTACAGGGAAAGTATATCATCAAAACCGAAAATACCTTTCCCCACAGTTCCGGAATTGCAAGTTCTGCCTCCGGTTTCGGAGCCATAGCGAAATGTCTGATGCAACTGGATGAAGTTTTCTCAGGAAAAAAGGAAGAAGATTTCAGAATAAAAAAAGAAAGTTTTTTGGCGAGACTGGGCAGCGGCAGTGCGTGTCGAAGTCTGTACAATGGATTGGTCGTTTGGGGCGAAACACCAGAAGTAGAAAGAAGTTCAGATTTATTCGCTGTTCCATATCCGGACGAGGAAATACACCAGGTTTTCAAAAACTTTAACGATTGGGTGCTCCTCATTCACGAAGGCCAAAAATCGGTTAGTTCCACAGTTGGTCATGGTTTGATGAACAGCAACCCTTATGCAGAACGGCGTTTTCAGGAAGCAAAAGAGAATTTTATTCCGATGAAAGAAATTCTGAAATCCGGGGATTTAAAAAAATTCATCACATTAGTTGAACACGAAGCGCTCACCCTTCACGCCATGATGATGATGAGCGAACCCGCTTTTATCCTGATGAAAACCGGAACCATGGAAGTCATTCATAAACTCTGGAAATTCCGTGAGGAAACCGGATTACCTTTGTTTTTTACTTTGGATGCGGGTGCTAACGTGCATTTGCTTTTTCCCAATAATGGCGATGAAGAAAAAATAAAAAACTTTATTGAAACCGATTTGCTCCAACACACACAGAAAGGCAGCGTAGTGAAAGATGTCATGATTTTTTAATTTAGAAAAAGAGAATCATGAAGCCTGAGTTCTGTTGGTACTTTCTTCTTCTTTTCCTTCTTGTATCAGCTGTTCCACTTCTTTTATTTCTTCCTTTTTGATGTGCTGTACTTCTTTTTCCTGTTGATGGCGGTGGACATCTACATGAAAAGTACAGTAAATAGGAAGATGGTCAGAACCGATATATTCGAGGGTTTTTAGTTTTTCGATGAAAATATCGGGGCTGTGAAATAATAAATCCAGCGGAACCCTGAAAAACCAGTATTTAGCGTGAAATGTTGCCAGAATTCCGCGCCCTACTCTCGCATCTATAAGCCCGCTCATTTTCCGGAAAAGTATGGAAGTGTCGGACCATGCCACAGTATTAAAATCACCGATCACCAAAGTGGGAATGTTGTTTTTCCTGCATATTTTAGCCACGCTCAGCAAATCGCCGTCGCGTTCCTTAGAGGTGGATTCTTCCGTAGGACTGGGAGGTGGCGGATGAACTGCAAAAACAGTAAAAAGTCGGCCATTTGTGTTTTTAAATTTTGCTTCTATGCTCGGAATGTCATCGGCAACAAAAAAATGAACTTTACAGTTTTCAATAGGAATTTTAGAATACAGATGCATTCCGTAGGTATTTTCCAGCGTAATTTTCTCCGTGAAAGGATATTCCTGTTCCAGACTGCGGTTGGCCATTTCCCATGCTGCATTGCTCTCCATAGTAATGAAAATATCAGGTTGGTACTTTCGAATGAGTTGATGAAATCTTTCAAAATCCTGATTAAACTGATAAATATTACAGGAAATAATAGAAATAGTATCCGCATCTGCAGGAGGCATTACGGTTTTTTTATAGAAAGTAGTGTAGCGTATCAAAATGTACAAATGATAAAGCGTTAGAAGGAACTGTACTCCTACAACAAACCAGAAAAGCGTGTTTTTTTCCAGAAAAATAAATCCGGCTACGATGGTTGCCAACTGAAAAAAGAATAGTTGGATTTTCAAAAATTCAGGAACTCTGAAGATCCAGTGCTGGTTTTTGGAGAAAGGCAAAACACTCAAGAGGATAAGCAGGCCCGAAAATAAATAAAAAGTGGTTTTCATGTTTAGTGTCGCAAGCGATAAAGCTAATTTATGCCCGAATTTACAAAAATCTTGGTACACATCATATTATCTGTTATTTTTGTAAAATTAATATCAGAAGAATGAAAATAGGAATCCTCGGTGGCGGCCAGCTTGGCAGAATGTTGATACAGAATGCGCTGAAATATGATGATGAATGGTTCACTCTGGATCCTGCGAAAGATGCTCCATGTTCCTCTATTTCTTATTTTACAGAAGGAAATTTCAACGATTACGAATCGGTTTTCAATTTCGGAAAAGGAAAAGATGTTGTTTCCATTGAAATTGAACATGTGAATGTAGATGCGCTTTTTGAACTTCAGGAATGTGGAATCAAAATAATTCCGAGCCCCGAAATCATCAAAACCATTCAGCAGAAAATCCTTCAGAAGGAATTTTATAAAAAACATCAGATCCCAAGTCCGGAATTTCAAGTGATTCAAAATAAATCTGAAGCAAATTTTCCGTTGCCGTTTGTTCAAAAAATGAATACCGGAGGTTATGACGGAAAAGGAGTTCAGGTCATCAAAAACGAAGCGGATGTAAAGAAATTATGGGATGTTCCTTCTGTTCTGGAAACTTTGGTAGATATTGATAAAGAGCTTTCCATTATCATAGCCAAAAATGAAGACGGCGAAACAAGAACATTTCCCGTCACGGAAATGGTGGCCGATCCGAAGTTGAATCTTTTGGATTTTAATATTTGTCCGAGCAATATTTCTGAGGATGTTCAGCATCAGATTGATCAAATTGCTCAGCAGTTTATCGAAGCGGCTGATTCACCGGGATTGTTTGCCATTGAACTTTTTCTGGATAAAAAAGGGAAAGTATGGGTAAATGAAACTGCGCCGCGCCTACATAATTCCGGGCATCAAACTCAGGAAGGAAACTCCAACTCGCAGTTTGAACAGATGTATCGTGTTCTGAAAAATCTTCCTTTGGCAGATACCGAAACCCTCAGTTTTTCAGGAATGGTGAATTTGGTAGGTGAAGAAGGTTTTTCCGGAAAAGCAAAATATGAAGGTATTGAAGAAATCCTGAAACTCCCGAAAACTTATGTTCATTTGTACGGAAAATCCGAAACAAAACCCGGAAGAAAAATGGGCCACATCAATGTTTTGGCAGATTCGCGGGAAGAGTTGATGGAAAAACTGGTCCGAATTAAATCTTTGATAAAAGTGAAATCTTAGTTTACAATAGATATTGTCTCGTTAAAAAATATAACAAAATTATGATCGGAATCATCATGGGCAGCCAAAGCGATTTGGCGATAATGCAACAGGCGGCAGATTTTTTGAAATCTCTCGACATTCCTTACGAATTAACAATAGTTTCCGCACACCGCACACCGGAAAGAATGTTTGAGTATGCCAAAACCGCCAAAGAGCGCGGCTTGAAAGTGATTATTGCCGGAGCCGGCGGCGCTGCACATCTTCCGGGAATGGTGGCAAGCTGTACTACTTTGCCTGTGATTGGCGTACCTATTTTGTCTTCAAACTCCATTGACGGTTGGGATTCTGTTTTGTCGATTTTGCAAATGCCGTCAGGAATTCCTGTGGCAACGGTAGCACTGAATGGAGCGATGAACGCCGGGATTCTGGCAGCAAAAATCATCGGAAGTTCTGATGAAAAAGTAGCTGAAAAATTACAGCAATATCAGGATTCCCTGAAAGAAAAAGTCCTGGGAACCGTGGAAGATATTAAGAAAAACCATCCAAATGGTTTTGATAAATAAAAAAGACTTTCCAGCGCGGAAAGTCTTTTGTGATTGGAGCTATTTTACAAAACCCCAACTTTTTCCATACAGGTTTTCATTTTGAGATAAGTTCTTTCGATATCGTGATCCAGGCCGATAGAAAAACGGATCAGTCCTGGTGATAAGCCCATTTCTTTTTGCTCGTCTTCAGGAATTTCTGATGAGGTTGAAGTTCCGGATGCTGAGAACAGTGTTTTATAAAAACCTAAACTCACCGCCAGATAACCCAGGTTTTCGTTCTGCATCATTTCCATTAGTTCGTTTGCTTTTTCTACGGTCTTCACGTCCAGCGCAACCAGTCCGCCAAAACCGAACTCTTCATGCATCATTGTTTTAAAAAGTTCGTGCTGAGGATGGCTTTTCAGTCCGGGATATTTCACTTTCAATCCGTCTTTTTCCCAGTTTTCAGCAAGAAATAAAGCATTTTCACTGTGCTTTCTCATACGGATAGGAAGGGTTCTCAGATTTTTAAGAACACTCGCTGCACGAAGGCTGTCCATCGTTGGTCCCAAAAGCATACACGCTCCGGAATTGACATCTTTCGTAGCATTGATAAATTCCTGGGTTCCGCAATAAACTCCGCCAACAGTATCGCTGCTGCCATTGATGAATTTGGTGAGACTGTGAAGCGTAACATCAGCGCCTAAAAGCTGAGGTGTTACAGAAAGCGGCGAAAAAGTATTGTCCACCAACAGTTTCAGATGGTGTTTTTTAGCAATTTTTGAAAGGCCTTCCAAATCGGCAATTTCCAGAAGCGGATTGCTCACGGTTTCACAATAGAGTACTTTGGTGTTTTCTGTAATGGAATTTTCAACTTTCTGTAAATCAGTAATATCAACAAAAGAAGTTTCTATTTTATAACCAGGCAGAAAATTTTTCATGAAAGCATACGTTCCGCCATAAATAGTTCTGCTGGAAACAATATGATCCCCGCTTTTGCAGAGTTGAAGCAGCGCAGAAGTAATCGCACCCATTCCCGAAGCAGTCACATTGGCACTTTCTGTTCCTTCCATTTTTGCCAAAGCTTCCGCAAGATATAAGTTGCTGGGCGAGGAATGGCGGGAATACAGATAACATCCGTCCGTATTGCCTTCGAAAGTGTCAGACATAGTTTTGGCGGAAAGAAAAGTGTACGTGGAACTGTCGGAAATAGAAGGATTTACGCCTCCAAATTCTCCGAAAAACTGCAGATCCTGAATTTGATCCGCACCATTGAATTTTTTCATCATGATTCTATTTTTAATTTTCTTAAAAGTGATTATTTTCAGACTTTTAAACAATAGATTTTGTTAAATACAGAAAATAAATCAGGTAAATAGATTTTTTTAGGATTATTAATTTATTTTTGAAAGATTAAACCTACTTTCACCAAAATATTTTCGGATGAATTTTGATAATAAAGATAAAAAACTACTGGTTTTGCTCCAGCAGGATGCGAAAAAAACAACCAAAGAATTAGCCAGCGAACTTCATTTGTCGGTAACCGCAGTTTTTGAGCGAATTAAAAAGCTTGAAAAACAGAAAGTTATTGAAAAATACGTCGCTCTCGTAGACAAAGAAAAAATTCAAAAGAACTTTATTGCGCTTTGCCATGTGAAACTAGCGCAACACCGAAAAGAATACATCACCCAATTTGAAAGGGAAATCATCGAATTTCCGGAAGTACTGGAATGTTTCCACGTGAGCGGCGATTACGATTATATTTTGAAAATTTGTGTGAAAGATCTTCAGGAATACCGCGAATTTATGGTAACCAAACTCACCAGTCTGCAACATATTGGAAGTACGCACAGTTCTTTCACCATCAAAGAAGTGAAAAGAACAACCGGAGTATTTCTGGAATAATTCAGTGTAGATTTCTGAGAATCACCTATTTTTTTTATCTATCATCGAAATTGGTTCGCTAAAAAACGAACTAATTTTTTATCTTTGCGCTGTGATGCATTCCAGAACTTTATTAGGCCCTTTTGAGATCGATGAATCCATCTATTTGGAAATGGTAAAATATTATATTGAAGTGTACCATCTTCCGCCATTGGCTGCCAAAATTTATTCTTTTCTAATTTTCGATTTTGAAAGAAAAGGAATTACTTTTGATGAATTGGTAGATACTTTTAAATCCTCGAAAAGTTCTGTTTCTGGCTCATTGCAACTGTTGCTTTCTCATAGATTGATTGTGGACGTAACTCCTGCTGATGAAAGAAAACGCCATTTTTTCCTGAATGAAGATTATATAAAAATCCGCTTCGAACAGGTGATACAACGTTTGGAAAAAGAACTTTCGATAGTGAAACAGCTCCAGAAATTTAATCGAGATCGGAAGCAGCATCATGCCAATTTCAATTTGTATAAAGATTTGTTGGAAAATAATATCTCTAATCTGAGAGAAACTTTAAAAGAAATTTCAAATTAATATGAATCATAAAATAATCATCTTAGCACTGGCAATGTTGTCTCTTTCTGCCTGTAAAAAAGAAGAAAAACCGCCTCAAGGCCCCAAAGCAGTAACGACTGTTGTGGTAGAAACCAGAAATGTTACCGGATATTCTACTTTTCCTACTACCATACAGGGACGGAACAATAATGATGTGCGTGCGAAAATTCAAGGTTACATTACTCAGGTTTTGGTGGATGAAGGGCAATATGTTACGAAAGGACAGCCACTTTTCAGAATTGAAACCAATACATTGAATGAAAATGCTTCGGCTGCAAGAGCCGGAATTGGTGCCGCCAGATCCAGCGTGACTGCAGCAGAAGCCAATGTGAAAGCCGCGCAAGCCGCCGTTAATGCGGCACAAGTGGAAGTAGAAAAACTTCAGCCTTTGGTGAGTAAAAATATCATCAGTTCCGTTCAGCTTCAGACGGCGCAGGCGAATTTGGCCAGAGCTCAGGCACAGTTGTCTCAATCCATTGCGGCCAAACAACAAGCTAGTGCAGGAGTTTCTCAGGCACAGGCTAATTTTCAGGGAATTCAGGAAAATATCAATTATTCTGTTATTCGTGCGCCTATTTCAGGAGTGATTGGAAAAATCAACCTAAGAACCGGAAGTTTAGTAGGGCCGGGAGATCCTTCTCCCATTACTACGGTTTCGGATACCAGTATGTTATATGCTTATTTTTCGATGAATGAAAAAGAATATCTGGATTTTCTTCTGGATTCGCGCGGAGCCACGATGTCGGAAAAATTGAAAAATATGCCGATGGTAGAATTGCTTTTGGCCAATGGTGATGTATATTCTGAAAAAGGCCGGATAGAAGCAGTAACTGGACAGATAGATCCTGCAACGGGAAGTATTCAGTTTCGGGTTTCATTTCCTAATCCGCAGAAATTACTAAGTAACGGAAACAGCGGAACCGTCAGAATTCCGATTGCGTATGATAATGTGTTGGTGCTTCCTGAAAGTGCAACTTATGAACAGCAAGGTTTGGTTTATATTTATAAAGTGGAACAGGATACTGCAAGAAGTGCAGTAATAAGCGTGGAAGACCGCGTGAATAATATGGTGGTGATAAAAGAAGGCGTTGCGAAAGGTGAAATAGTTGTTGCTGAAGGAGTGGGGACTTTGAAACCCGGGATGCCGGTGAAATCGCAGCCTAAGAAATTTGATGATATTATCAACGCCATTCAACCTGTATTTTAATTTGTTATGGTAAAAAGATTTATAGACCGGCCGGTATTGTCCACTGTTATTTCCATCCTTATTGTAATTTTGGGAATCCTTGGATTAGTGTCACTTCCGGTAACACAATATCCGGATATTGCACCGCCAACGGTACGTATTTCAGCGAACTATACCGGAGCTAATGCCCAAACGGTGATGAACAGTGTCATCATTCCTATTGAAGAACAAGTCAACGGAGTAGAGGGGATGGATTATATTTCGTCTACTGCCTTAAATAACGGTTCAGCCAGTATTCAGATTTTCTTTAAACAGGGAATAGATCCGGATATTGCCGCCGTAAATGTTCAGAATCAGGTGCAGCGCGCCATGCCTCTTCTTCCTTCGGAAGTTACCCGCTCTGGTGTGCAGGTGAACAAACAACAGACGAGTGCGCTGATGTTTCTTTCCTTCTATACTTCCAATCCTGATCTCAACGAGGTTTGGCTTCAGAATTACATGAATATCAATATTATTCCGGCACTGAAAAGAGTGAATGGAGTAGGAGATGCAATGGCTTTCGGAGGAAAAACCTATGCGATGCGAATCTGGCTGGATCCGGCAAAAATGGCAGCGTACGGACTGGAACCTTTAGAGGTTTCAAACGCGATTAATGAGCAATCCCGAGAAGCTGCAGCGGGACAATTAGGAGAAAACAGCGGAAGTTCTTTTCAATATGTGATTACCTACCAAGGAAAATATAATGAAGTAGAAGAATTTGAAAATATTATTATTCGTGCCCTCGGAAATGGAGATTATCTTCGGTTGAAAGATGTGGCCGAAATCAGGCTTGATGCGCTTTCTTATGGAGGAATCGGAGAGAACAACGGGAGACGTTCTGTAAGTATGGGTATTTTTCAAACTCCGGGTTCTAATGCTCAGGAGATTATCAAAGAAATTAAAACTTTTTTGACCGAAACTGAAAAAACATTGCCCGAAGGAATCGGATACAGCATTAATTTTGATACCAATGATTTCCTGGAAGCCTCAATCAGTAAAGTGATTACCACCTTAATAGAAGCGTTTATTCTGGTTTTCCTGGTGGTGTTTATTTTTCTTCAGGATTTCCGTTCCACGATTATTCCCGCGATTGCAGTTCCGGTTTCTATTATTGGTACTTTTTTCTTCTTGAATTTATTGGGATATTCTGTCAATTTGCTTACTCTTTTCGCATTAGTTTTGGCCATTGGTATTGTGGTGGATGACGCTATTGTGGTAGTGGAAGCCGTTCATGCGAAAATGGAACAGGGTATTGCTGATGCCAGAAAAGCGACCATAGAAGCAATGGATGAAATTACCGGAGCTATTATTTCTATTACATTGGTGATGGCGGCCGTTTTTATTCCCGTAACGTTTCTGCAAGGTCCAACAGGAGTTTTTTATCAGCAGTTCGGAATTACGTTGATTATTGCGATTTTAATTTCTGCAGTGAATGCACTTACCCTAAGTCCGGTGTTGTGTGCGATGTTTCTGAAACCTCCTGCGCATCATCAGAAAGAGTATTCCAACATGAACATCATGCAGAAATTCTTTACAAAATTTAATGTAGGATTTAATGCAACTATCAAAAAATATGGTCATTCCGTCGGGTTTTTGTTGAGGCACAAATGGGTTACTATTTTAATATTTGCAGCAGGCGGCCTTACCTTTTGGTGGGCGAATTCCACCATGCCGACAGGATTTATCCCTAAGGAAGACCGTGGAATTATCTTTACAGATGTGCAGCTTCCTCCCGGAGCTTCCATGGAAAGAACTTACAATATACTGAAAGATCTTCAGGAAGAAGCTAGAAAAATTCCTGGCGTTCTGAATGTTACTTTCACAGCAAGCCGTGGATTTATGTCAGGTCAGGGATCCAATGTTGGGCAGGCTTTCGTTCGGCTAAAACCTTTTGACGAAAGAGGAAAAGAAGACGGACAAAGTGTGGATGAAATTACCGGAAGGCTTTTTGGAATTGCTTCCAAATATCCTGATGCAAAAATTATATTTTTCTCACCACCAAGTGTACCTGGATTCGGACAAAGCGACGGTTTTTCTGCTGTGCTTCTCGATAAATCCGGAGGCGAAATCACAGAACTGAACACTGTAACTCAGAATTACATCGGAGCGTTGATGCAGCGTCCGGAAATTCAGTTTGCTTCTTCTTCTTTCAATACCAACTATCCGCAGTTTGAAATGGTTGTTGATGTTCCCCGGGCAAAGGAAAGCGGTGTTTCTCTGAATAATATCCTGAGTACGATGCAAGGATATATCGGTGGAATTTATTCTTCAGATTTCACAAAATACGGAAAGCAGTTTCGGGTGATGATTCAGGCATTGCCTGCAGACAGGCAATCTCCGGAGAGTCTTAATGGATTGTTTGTGAAAACCAATTCCGGAGCGATGGCTCCAATTTCCCAGTTTGTTACGCTGAAAAAATCCTTCGGGCCACAGTCGCTGGAGCGATATAATTTATTTACTTCCGTAGGAATCAGTGGATCTAGTAACCCCGGATATTCCACCGGTGATGCAATAAAAGCTGTTCAGGAAGTGGCCGCCCAAAATCTTCCTGCCGATTATGATGTAGAATTCACCGGGCTTTCAAAAGAAGA